>Ga0335395_10000389_pt1 | contig 28014 bp, 19 predicted proteins | sample MAT02_FD_205744 | JGI IMG/M metagenome (GOLD analysis project Ga0335395, IMG submission 205744) | Freshwater microbial communities from Lake Fryxell liftoff mats and glacier meltwater in Antarctica - MAT-02 (spades assembly) (version 2) ... | reverse complement strand
CATAAGGTTTTGTCAATTGTCCAATTAAAAAGCATTTTGGTAAAATTGTTATCTCGCCACTTTGTGAATGATGTTTGTATGTTTCGCCATAATGGAAAATTAATTTCATTGTTCCGTCTGGCACAATCGTGTTTTTTATAGGCGTATTTTCTTTTTCGCCATCTAATGTCCAATAGCGTTTAATAAACTCTGTCAACCCAAAGTTTGGTTCAAATATTTTTGGATTTAATTGCAATGTCATTTTTGTATGGTGTCTTTTTACAATGACCGATTTCTCTCAAATATACGCAAGTTACACACTTCTCAAAATCCTATTAAAAAAAATATCAACTTAAAATGAACGCTTTAGGTTTAATTTTCTAAAAAATAAATTGGTTTTTTAAATATCCCACCAAAAAAAATATTTGTTTTGCGCAATCTAAATTTATATAGTTTTCTATTCCGTTTTAATTGCAAACCGTAGGCTATCCCGATTTTTGTTCTTGATTAAAAACGCCCAAATTAATTCCTATTTCACCCACCCCATCTAACCCAATAAACCAACCCACAAAAAAAACCTCCGAAGAATCATCTCCGAAGGTTTTATATAAATATCAAACAAATAATTAACTCGTTCTTCTTCTGCGTTCGCCACCACTGCGTGATGAGCCGCCACTGCTAGTGTTTCCGCTACGTTCTTCACGACTTTTGCCCGAAAAATCTTTAAAGCCTCCGCCACCACTGCGTTCGCCGCCGCCACTGCGTTCGCGGTTACCGCCACCTTTGTAGCCACCGCCACCGCCGTATCCACCGCCGCCGCTACGGCCACCACCTTGGTAGCCGCCACCGCCACTACGTTCGCTACGGCCACCACCACCGCCGCCGCCTCTGCGTTCGCCACTGCTAGCTGCTTCGCCCGAGACTTCAATTTTAACTTCACGTCCGTGGAAATCAATTGATTTAAAGCCAGTCATTACTTTTTCTACTTGGTCGTTTTCAACCTCAAAGAAAGAGAAAACGCCTTTCATATCAATTTTACCAACATTACGACCACTAATGCCGCTGTTGTTGCAAATATAACCCAGCAAATCGCCACGGGTAAAATCATCAACCGAACCTAAGTTTATAAACAACCTTGTGTATGCGCTGTTTGCTGTATCGCGAGGGCCACGGTCGTTATCACGGCCACGGTCGTCCGCAGTAGCGTTTAAATCCGGTGCGTTTTTGTAATAATCCAAAAAGCGGTTAAACTCTAATGATGCAAACCTTTTGATAATGTCTTCTTTGCCCATATCGGCAAATTCGTCCATTATACGTGGTATGTATTGGTCTATTTGTTTATCATTAACCTCTACATTATGCACTTTATGTACTAAGCCAAATAATTGTTTTTCAACCACATCAAAACCACTTGGTATTTCTGCTTTGGTAAACGATTTGCCAATTACTTTTTCTATCTGACGTATTTTGTGTGTTTCTTTAGAGTTGATAATACAGATAGAAATACCTGTTTTACCAGCTCTGCCTGTACGGCCGCTACGGTGAGTGTAGTTTTCAATCTCGTCGGGTAACGAGTAGTTGATAACGTGAGTAACATCTTGTACATCAATACCACGGGCTGCAACATCGGTAGCAATTAATAACTGCAAACTTCTATCGCGGTAACGCTTCATTACCTTATCACGTTGTTGTTGAGATAAATCTCCGTGAAGAGAATCGGCGTTGTAACCGTCTTTAACCAACGATTCGGCAATTTCTTGCGTTTCTATTTTAGTACGGCAAAATACGATACCAAATATTTCGGGATTGTAATCTACAATACGTTTAAAGGCGGCATATTTATCGCGGGCTTTAACGGTATAAAACTCATGCTCTATATTAACGTTACCCGTGTTTTGTTTGCCCATGGTCAACTCTTTAGGGTCGGTCATGTATTTTTTGGCAATTTCTCGTACTTCACGAGGCATGGTTGCACTAAATAACCAAGTTTTTTTCTCGTCAGGAGTTGTAGAAAGTATGTCGTTAATATCGTCTTGAAAGCCCATATTAAGCATTTCATCGGCTTCATCTAACACTACATAACGTACTTGCGTAAAGTCGATGGCTTTACGATTAAGTATATCTAACATACGGCCAGGGGTGGCCACCACAATTTGTACGCCTCTTTTAATCTCTTTTAATTGGTTAACAATGGCAGCACCACCGTAAACGGCAACTAAGTTAACATTAGGAAGATTTTTTGCGTAATTTTTTACATCGTTACTGATTTGCAAACAAAGTTCACGCGTTGGGCAAAGTATTAATGCCTGCGGGTAATTTTTGCTGTAATCAATAAGTTCTAATAAAGGAAGGCCGAATGCGGCTGTTTTTCCTGTTCCGGTTTGGGCTAATCCAACAAAATCGTTGCTGCCTGATAACAAAAGCGGTATAGCGCCTTCTTGTATCGGAGTTGGTTTCTCGAAACCTAACTCAGTTATCGCATTAACAATATCACTGCGGATCCCCAATTCATTGAATGGGTTCATGATAATATATTTGATGAAGCTGCATTGCTAAATCGGGTGCAAAGGTATGTTTTTTATTTGTAAATAGCTATTTAATTGTGAGTTAAAATTAGTTTGTAGGTTTATTGAAATAGTGTATTATTTTTCCTCACATTAATTTTACTTTTATTAATGGGATATAGATAAAATTAAACAAACATTTTATTTATATAATTTTTTTTACATGCTGTAAGTATGATTTTTCTTTGATTAAAAATTGAGCCACTGGGTTATTTAAAAAGCCGTTGTATTTTTACTAGTTGAATGTAAGTTTATTGAAGCGTGAGGATACTTACTTAAGGGCTATAAAGAGCATAGCACACTAATTTTCGATTACGCTTAAATGTAAAAAAAATTAAAAGAATATTTTTCAATCTTCATTTTTGTATATTTGATTAAATTAAAAAAAATGATAAAACTTTTGAAGTTAAACCTAACGAGTTAGACGAATCTATTTTGGCTTTGCTACAATCTATAATGAAAGGTCGAAGTAGTAGAATTATAGTGGAACCACTTTCTGACGATAACAAAGAGTTAGAAATGGATGAAACCAAATTTTTATTATCTAACCCTGCAAATAAAACAATGTTATTAAAGGCAAAAGCACAAATAGAAGAGGGTAACGTAATTGAGGTAAGTTGGGACAATCACCATAAAATTCTAGAAGATTTGAAACAACGAGTTGCAAATGGCGAATAGAAAAATGATTTATTCGGTAATTGCTCACTAACAATTAGGGGAATGGATAAAACAAAATCCCTAAGTGGCAATAAAAATTATGGAGTTAGTAGAAGAGGTTGCCAAAACACCTTTTACCGGTAAAGGAAAACCTGAACCATTGAAATACCAATTAAAAGGCACATGGAGTAGAAGAATTGACCAAGAACATCGTTTGATTTACATTGTAAGCGATATGGCCATTGACATTGTATCTTGTAAAAACCATTACGTTTAAGTGTTATAATTAAAAGGAGGTTAAAAATAGCCGAAACCAGTATCTAATACGCTCAACCTCCTAAACATCTTTATCCCTCTATCTTCCTATACTTTATCCTTTTAGGAGCTACATCGCCCAAACGTTTTTTGCGATTTTCTTCGTAATCCGAGTAATTACCTTCAAAAAAATAAACCACACTATCGCCTTCAAAAGCTAAAATATGCGTACAAATTCTATCTAAAAACCACCTATCGTGGCTAATAACTACAGCGCAGCCGCCAAAATCTTCCAAAGCTTCTTCCAAAGCTCGCAAAGTATTCACATCAATATCGTTGGTAGGTTCATCTAACAATAAAACGTTCGAGCCTTCTTTTAAAGTAATGGCTAAATGCACACGGTTACGTTCGCCGCCCGATAATATCCCAACTTTCTTTTGTTGGTCGGCACCGTTAAAGTTAAATTTAGAAACATAAGCCCGGCTATTTACCGCTCGGTTGCCTAAAATCATGTTTTCTAAACCGCCTGTAATGTTTTCCCAAACCGATTTATCGGGCTCCAGGTCGTTATGATTTTGGTCTACATAGCCGAGTTTTACCGTTTCGCCTACCTTAAAAGTACCCGCATCGGGCGTATCTTGTTGGGTTATTAACCTAAATAAGGTGGTTTTACCTGCGCCGTTGGGGCCTATAATACCTACAATACCTGCTGGAGGGAGCGAGAAAGTTAAGTTTTCGAACAACACTTTATCACCAAAAGCTTTGGTAACGCCGTTTGCTTCAATTACAACATTACCCAAACGTGGCCCAGGTGGAATAAACAATTCCAGCTTTGCTTCACGGTCTTTAGTTTCTTCGGATGCTAATTTTTCATAGTTTGATAAACGAGCTTTTGATTTTGCGTGGCGAGCTTTGGGTGCCATACGAACCCATTCTAGCTCACGCTCTAAACTTTTTTGGCGTTTACTTTCGGTTTTATCTTCTTGTGCTAGGCGTTTTGCTTTTTGATCTAACCAAGAAGAGTAGTTACCTTTCCACGGTATTCCCTCGCCACGGTCTAGTTCTAAAATCCAACCAGCAACATTATCTAGAAAGTATCTATCGTGGGTAACCGCTATAACCGTTCCTTCATAAAGCTTTAAATGCTGTTCAAGCCAATCAATAGATTCGGCATCTAAATGGTTGGTAGGTTCATCTAATAATAAAACATCGGGTTTTTGTATCAATAACCGACATAATGCCACTCTTCTTTTTTCTCCGCCCGACAAAGTGGCAATTTTTGTATCTGGCTCGGGGCAGCGCAACGCATCCATTGCTCTTTCTAATTTTTGGTCTAGTTCCCATCCGCCCACAGCGTCAATCTCGTCTTGCAATTCGCCTTGGCGTTGCATTAGTTTATCCATTACATCGGCATCTTCATACACCTCGGGCAAACCAAATTTTTCGTTAATATCTTCGTACTCTTTTAGTATATCAATTACGCTTTGCGCACCTTCTTCAACAATTTCTTTTACGGTTTTATCTACATCTAAATAAGGCTCTTGCGCTAAATAACCAACCGTATATCCAGCATTAAAAACTACATCGCCTTGATAAGCTTTATCTAAACCTGCAATAATTTTTAATACCGATGATTTACCCGAACCATTAAGACCAATAACACCAATTTTAGCACCGTAAAAAAACGATAGGTAAATGTTTTTTAAGACCTGTTTTTGTGGCGGGTAAATTTTATTTACGCCCGCCATCGAGAAAATTATTTTTTCGTCTGCCATTTTTGTTCTAAATTTTGCTTCAAATATCGTTTTTTTAGTCAGTATTGAGTAAAAATCTAAGAGTAAAACTTCATACAACCAAAAAACGTATATATTGGTTACATTGTTGATAAATAGCATATATATTATATGTTTGTTTTATCAAACATTTTAATACATTAGGGCGTTTAATAGATAGAAAAAAACAAGTTATGGAAGCGAAATTTTCACCAAGAGTAAAAGATGTTATTTCTTACAGTCGTGAAGAAGCTTTAAGATTAGGACACGATTATATTGGCACCGAGCACTTGCTACTGGGTTTGATAAGGGAAGGAGATGGAATGGCAATAAAAATTTTAAAGTTTTTAGGTGTTGATACTTCAAAACTGCGCCGATCGGTAGAAGATGCCGTAAAAGGCACAGCAGGTACAACTGTAAATTTAGGGAATATACCACTCACTAAACAGGCCGAAAAGGTTCTAAAAATTACTTATTTAGAAGCTAAAATATTTAAAAGCGAAGTAATTGGTACTGAGCATTTATTGCTTTCGGTTTTACGTGAGGAGGATAATATTGCTTCACAAATATTGGCACAGTACAATTTAAACTATGAAATATTTAAAGCCGAAGTAGAAAAAAGCAAATCTGGGTTTAAAAACGAAGCTCCAGGTTCGCCTGCCGGTGGTAATGAAGACGACTTTAAGGATGACGATGCTTTTTCGGCACCCAAAAAAGTATCGGATATAAAATCTAAAACCCCAGTTTTAGATAATTTTGGTAGAGATTTAACTCGTATGGCCGAGGATGGGAAATTAGACCCAATTGTTGGCCGCGAGAAAGAAATTGAACGAGTTTCACAAATATTATCTCGTAGAAAAAAGAACAATCCAATATTAATTGGCGAACCAGGCGTTGGTAAATCGGCTATAGCCGAAGGTTTAGCTTTACGTATTGTGCAACGCAAAGTATCAAGGGTATTGTTTAATAAAAGGGTAGTTACCTTAGATTTAGCATCGCTTGTGGCAGGTACAAAATACCGTGGCCAGTTTGAAGAACGTATGAAAGCGGTGATGAACGAGTTAGAAAAATCGCCTGATGTTATTTTATTTATTGATGAAATACATACCATAGTTGGAGCAGGTGGCGCATCGGGTTCGTTAGATGCCAGCAATATGTTTAAACCAGCTTTAGCCCGTGGCGAAATTCAATGTATAGGCGCAACTACTTTAGATGAGTATCGCCAGTATATAGAAAAAGATGGAGCATTAGACCGTAGATTTCAAAAAGTAATGATAGAGCCAGCAACGCCTACCGAAACTATTGAAATATTAAACCGCATTAAAGACAAATACGAAGAACACCACGGGGTAACTTACACTAACGAGGCTATTGAAGCCTGCGTGAGTTTAACCACACGTTATATTAGCGATAGGTTTTTACCCGACAAAGCTATTGATGCTTTAGATGAGGCAGGTTCCAGAGTGCATTTAACCAATATACATGTTCCGCAAAACATTATTGATATTGAACAACGTATTGAGTTAATTAAAATTGAGAAAAATAAAGTAGTACGCAGCCAAAAATACGAGGAAGCAGCTAAACTCCGCGACACCGAGAAAAACCTTTTAGAGGAATTAGAAAAAGCTAAAACCGAGTGGGAGGCAGAAACTAAAACCAAACGTTACGCCGTTACCGAAGACAATGTAGCCGAAGTAGTTTCAATGATGACAGGCATACCTGTACAACGTGTTGGCCAAACCGACAGCCAAAAGCTATTGAATATGGGAGCCAGCATAAACGAAAAAATTATTGGCCAAGATGAAGCAATTAAAAAATTAACAAAAGCCATACAACGTACACGGGCAGGTTTAAAAGACCCTAAAAAACCCATTGGTTCGTTTATATTTTTAGGCCCAACAGGTGTTGGTAAAACCGAATTAGCTAAAGAGTTAGCAAGATTTATGTTTGATACCGATGATTCTATCATTCAAATTGATATGAGCGAGTATATGGAGAAATTTGCGGTATCACGCTTAGTTGGTGCTCCTCCAGGTTACGTTGGTTATGAAGAAGGTGGACAATTAACCGAAAAAGTTCGTCGTAAACCTTACGCAGTTGTATTGTTAGATGAAATTGAAAAAGCACACCCCGATGTATTTAACTTACTATTACAAGTTTTAGATGAAGGGCAGCTAACCGATTCGGCTGGCCGTAAAGTCGATTTTAGAAATACTATCATCATTATGACATCTAACATTGGTGCTCGACAGTTAAAAGATTTTGGACAAGGAGTAGGTTTTAATACTGCTGCCAAAACCCAACAAGCCGATACATTTAGCAAAACAGTAATTGAAGGGGCATTAAAAAAAGCTTTTGCGCCTGAGTTTTTAAACCGTGTTGATGATGTAATAGTATTTAACTCATTAGATAAAGCCGAGATATTTAAAATTATTGATATTGAACTAAAAGCTTTATTTGCCCGTATTAGTGCTTTGGGTTACCAAATTAAATTAACCGATGAAGCAAAAGACCATATTGCCGAAAAAGGTTTTGATGCCAATTTTGGTGCAAGACCGTTAAAGCGAGCTATACAAAAGCTTTTAGAAGATCCCGTTGCCGAAGAAATACTAAAAGGCGAAATTACCCAAGGCGATACAATGGAAGTGGGCTTTGATAAAGAAAAAGGTGAAATATTTATTACACCCAAATTAATTAAGAAAAAGAAGAAAAAAGAGGAAGAGAAAGAAGGGGAATAAGTAAAAAAGAGAAACCGTAAAAAGTTTCTCTTTTTTTTATAACCTATATTAGTTAATTTTTAATTTATTGTAAACAAATTGCGATTATTTTGTTAAATTAATATATAATTTTTAATAGTAACAGAAATTTTACAAAAACTTATGACTATTTATGTCATTTTTTAATTGTTGAGAGTTACATTTGTAATACACGACACTAAAAAAATGGAAAAAATTACTAATAACGAAAGTGGCTCAGTAAAAGTAAAGCAAATTTGTAGAGGTTGTAAGCGAGAGCTAAACCATAGAGTTCCCCGACCAGCGCTAATTAAATTTTTGTTACCATGGTTGCATTTTAAAAAATATAAATGCACACATTGTATGCGTACCACACTCCGAGGCCGCTAATTATTGTTTTTAAAAACTCCAAGTTTTTAAAAATTTTTAATCTTACTAAGTGAATATTTAAAATCATTTATTTTTATTATGCCAACGATTCTACTTTGGTATTCCTCAAAAAATATAATCAATTATTTAATTGTATCTAATTACCTCATAAAACAATGTTACATTACTAAAATAAAATGTATCCATTTAAGTCTAAAAATAACCTGTATTTTATTTTAGTATTTTAAAACCTAGCATAATTAACAACTAAATTATATATTTAAAAATTATAGTCAATCTTCCCATATTTTAAATATTATGAGTAAAAAAATTGTTGAAAAAAAGGTAGAAAAATCGGTAAAATTACCTGTGGAAAAGAAAACTGTTGCCAAAAAACTCGAAAAAGAAAAGGTAGAAGTTATTGAAAGTTATAGCTCCATACCAAATAATAAAAATGTTTGGCATCTTTCCCGATTTACCGACTTCGATATTTCACTGTTTAAACAAGGCAGGCATTATAAATTATACGAAAAAATGGGAGCGCATGTAATGCAATATTTAGGTATTACAGGTACTTATTTTGCTGTTTGGGCGCCTAATGCGAAATATATTTCGGTTACAGGTAATTTTAATGGTTGGGATAAAGGTGCACATCCGTTAAGCGTTCGGTGGGACGAGTCGGGTATATGGGAAGGTTTTATACCTAATATTGGAAACGGCGAAACATATAAATATTTTATTGAATCTATAACTGGCGAAAAATTAGAAAAAGCAGATCCATTTGCATTGCGTAGCGAACTCCCACCGAAAACAGCCTCAATTGTGTGGGATACTTGGTACGAATGGGACGATGATAATTGGCTTGAAACTAGAAAAAAAATGAATGTATTAAACCAACCTATGTCGGTTTACGAAGTACATTTTGGATCTTGGGCTCGCAACCTAGATGATGTAGATGATTTTTTAAGCTATCGCGAAATGGCTGAAAAATTAGTGCCTTATGTTAAAGAAATGAATTTTACACATGTAGAATTTATGCCATTAATGGAACACCCATATTATCCTAGCTGGGGATATCAAATAACAGGCTACTTTGCTGCCACATCAAGATACGGTACACCGCAAGATTTAATGTACCTGATTGAGCAGTTTCACAAAAATGATATTGCCGTAATTTTTGACTGGGTACCTTCACATTTCCCAGGCGATGCGCATGGTTTATATAATTTTGATGGCACACACTTGTACGAACATGCCGATATGCGAAAAGGATTTCATCCCGATTGGAAATCCTATATATTTAACTATGGCCGAAACGAGGTTAAATCTTTTTTAATTTCGAACGCCATCTTTTTAATGGAACTTTACCATATTGATGCCCTAAGGGTTGATGCAGTTGCTTCAATGTTGTACCTTGATTATTCACGTAAACATGGAGAATGGGAGCCAAACCAGTTTGGAGGTAACGAAAACTTAGAAGCTATAGAATTTTTAAAAGAATTTAATGAAGCTATATACAAACACTTTGATGGTGTACAAACTATAGCCGAGGAATCTACCTCTTTTACCGGTGTTAGTAAGCCAACGTATTTAGGTGGTTTAGGTTTTGGCCAAAAATGGATGATGGGTTGGATGAACGATACCATAAAATATTTCGAAAAAGACCCAGCTTACAGGGTTTATCATCATAATCAAATTACGTTTAGTACCAATTATGCTTTCTCCGAAAATTTTATGCTACCACTTTCACATGATGAGGTAGTATATGGGAAACAATCGATGATATATAAAATGCCGGGCGACGAATGGCAACGATTTGCCAATCTTAGAGCTTTATATGGGTATATGTTTACCCATCCAGGTACAAAACTAATGTTTATGGGTGATGAATTTGCCCAAACTTCTGAATGGAATTTAGAACAATCGCTTGATTGGCATTTACTGCAATACAGCCCCCATAAAGGTATGTATACATTGGTAAAAGCGCTTAACTTGTTATACAAAAACGAACCTGCTTTGTATCAAAAAACATTTGAAAGTGCTGGTTTCGAGTGGATTGTTAATAACGATGCAGCCAACTCCGTATTGGTATATGCCCGTAAAGGTAATTATGCGTATAATGATTTAATTGTGGCCATAAATCTTACACCGATACCTCGTAAACATTATCGTTTTGGGGTAACACAAGCGGGTGTTTGGCAGCAAATTTTTAATTCGGATAGCACCGAATATTGGGGTAGTGGCCAAATATCAAACCAAGATAAAATAAGTGAGCCACATAGCATACATGGTAAGGCACATTCAATAGTGGTTGATTTGCCTCCTTTAGCCATGGTGGTTTTCAAAAAAAGATAAAATTATTAGGGTGGGATAATAATGGTAAAACAAAAAATTGATATTGCTTTATTAAACGGTTTTACCAATTTAGAATTATTGGCCCACCAAGTTGTAGAAGGCTTTATAACTGGTTTACATAAAAGCCCATTCCATGGTTTTTCGGTTGAGTTTGCCGAACATCGCTTATACAATGGTGGCGAGTCGGTAAAAAATATTGATTGGAAATTATTTGCCCGAACCGATAAACTTTTTGTAAAACGATTTGAAGAAGAAACTAATTTACGTTGCCAAATAGTTATTGATGCTTCTTCATCTATGTTTTATCCTGATAAAGGATTAAGTAAATTTAAGTTTTCGGTAATGGCAGCAGCAAGTTTAATACAACTTTTAAAACGACAACGAGATGCTTTCGGGCTTACCGTATTTGCACAAAACATAATTTTACACACCGCAACAAAATCAACTTTTGCTCATCAAAAATTTTTGATCAGTGAATTGGAAACTATTCTTAACCAAAACAATAAAAATATACAAACAAATATTGTTGATAACCTACATACTTTAGCAAATCAATTACACAAACGCTCAATGGTAATTATATTTTCGGATATGATGGATAACAGCCAAACTGCTGAGAATCAAGACGCATTATTTGCTGCATTGCAACATTTAAAATACAATAAACATGAAGTAATTATTTTTAATGTAAACGATGAAAAACACGAAATTAATTTCGATTTCGAAAACCGTCCTCATCATTTTATTGATACCGAAACAGGTAAAGAAATTAAAGTAAATCCCGCTTTAATAAAAGCATCCTACCTCGAAAAAATTAATAATTATAAAAAAAACTTGGTTTTAAAATGTGCGCAATATAAAATTGATATTGTAAATTCAGTAGTTGAAAACGGCTTTAATGAGGTATTAAATGGTTGGTTAATTAAACGAAATAAAATGGGTTAAAGATTTTTTTTGTACTAGATTTGCGCAATTGTATAACAATTTTAATAAATGGGATTTAAAATTTACTAAGTTGTAGGGTACAAATTTTGAAAATATTAATAAATCTTAACACAATTTAAAAGTATAAAAATTACGAATGATATTCCATCAGGATAGTTATGAAAGGCATGGCGATTGGTATAATAAGCATTATCCAACAATCGAAACCAAAATTAAATTTTATGACAATGCACATTCAAAAGGAATTCTAACCATTAATAAGTGGTTACAAAATATTCTTTACAGTTGTATTAATCCTTTATTAATTGAAAACCCAACTACATGGCTTACCGTTGGGGATGCTTATGGTTTAGATGCCCAACATATTAATAACAATGGTGGGGATGCCATAGCCTCCGATTTACAAACCGATTTTTTAGCCATCGCTATGCAGGAAGGTATTATAACCAATTACGCTGCCCAAAACGCCGAAAACTTAACCTACCTTGATAACGAGTTAGATTATATATTATGTAAAGAAGCTTACCATCATTTCCCCCGGCCTTATGCAGCATTGTATGAGATGATAAGGGTTGCTAAAAAAGGAATTATATTAATCGAACCTCAAGATCCTGTATCTAAAATGCCAATTTTATTGTGTGTAACTAATCTTTTTTCGGGCAGTCCTAAACTGTTAAATAAATTTTGGAAAAATAGGTTTTCGTATGAAACGGTGGGCAATTTTGTTTACAAAGTATCGGAGCGTGAGTTCGAGAAATTTGCTGCCGCACTTAATTTACCATTACTCGCCTTTAAAGCTATAAATCCTAACTTTTATGATGAAAAAATAGCTGGCTTAAAAGCCGATAATACGAACAAGCAGTTTAAAATTATTAAAATTAAGAAACAAATTTTAGATTGTTTAGTAAAATTTAAAATACTGCCTGGCCAAGTATTATCAAGCATTATATTTAAAAAATTACCTAGTGAAACTGTTATTCAACAATTAAAAATTGAGGGATATAAACTTATATATGTACCAGTAAACCCTTATTTGTAAAAAGTTATTTAAAATAGCTGAAGTTTTGGAGCAACATAAATGTGTTTTTTAATTAGGGTTACTATTAAACATTTAAGCTAATTAAATGCCTAAATAAGTGTTTTATAAATGCTAAGTTATTCACAAAGCTAGGGGTATGAAAATATAGGTGTTTTTAATTATTAAGAATGGAAACAATCTTCTAGTCTAAATTCTTTTTGCACATTAAAATACTCCGAAACTTCAGTTAAATAATAAGTTTTAATACACTTTATTTGATACCATAATTTCAATCTTTCAACCTTTAAAACTATAAAATTTTAAAGTTTATTTTAGTACTACAATTCTTTCAATATCTGTATTGTCTCCAATTACTTTTTGGTCATTGCTATCCAAAAGTTCGAGTTTAAATTTGATACTGCCCATAGGAATATTTTTCAAAAAATATGGCTTCCATTGGCTTAAAATAAACTGCCTATCATTAATGCTTAGCCTTACTTTATAGCCATTGGCGGATAAATCCACATTTTTTAAATAAAAATCTAACAATATATTTTGCGTGTCTTTTCCTACATATTCTCCTTTTGGGCGACTATAAAACAACATAGGCGATGTAGCATCGGGTAATAAATTAAAATTTCCTTTTCCATCAATTTTAAAATGAATTAATTTAGATGCTGTCTCATTTTTAATCGACTCGTGGTACGACCTCGATAAAAACGATAACAAATAATGTTCGCTATTTAAAGCTAAATTTACGATATTTTCGGGATTGTATAATGCCATATATGGCTTGTTGTCAAGTATATAATGTATATGTTGGCCTTTTGCCGAGTTCGCACATTCGCCCATTGTCATATCCATCGTCATTTTTGTAAGCTCATAATTAGTAACATTATAAGCTACTTTAAATTTCACCGAATCGGAGCATAACATTTCGGTTTTAGTTTCCGAAATATCTAAACCAGCAGTTGGGAAAGCCTGCGATTGCTTTACAGGATGAATAGTAATTTGGTTAAATGCTTCATTTTTTGATAATGTAACCGATTGTATGGTTTTTTGACTACATGCCCCCAATGTAAATAGTGTAGCGGTAAGCAAATAAAGTAATGTTTTACTGTTTTTCATGAAAATTAATTTTTTAATTGATTTTTAAATTTAATAATTTAGGCGTGTCCTAAGCCAAGTACAAAAGCCAACACACGGGTTAGGCTTTACATTACAATCTTTTTGCCCTAAAAGAAAAAAATTACTACCCACTTGCCAGTAGGCAATTTTTTACCCATAAAACTATATGACAAAAAAATTAGATTGTGTTTTATACTTATGTGACTAATTGGTCAATAATTATACCAAATTTAAAATTTAATAGTATTATTTGTAGTTATAATTTTTACTAAAATAAACAAATTAATACCTGTAATTTAAAGATGTTAATTTTAAAATTGTTAGCTTTAGATTTAAACTTAAACGTAATAAACAATTTTAACTGTTTATTTTTAAAGTTTGTTTTTAAAACTTTAAATTTAAAAAAACATATAGCAGCCAAATACAAATACATTAAAATTATGCACAATCAAATTTATACACATGTAAAGCGTTTTCTATTTTTGATATTTTTATTTGCGACAAACTATTCCATTAAAGCTCAAAACTTTAAATTAATAGCAAAAATTGATACTGTGGCCACTTTAGCGGCTGTAGATAATTTCGGTAATCTTTTTTTAGTAACACCACAAAACGAAGTAATGAAATTTAATGCTAAAGGTAAGTTTTTATGGAATTATACCAATAATGCCTTTGGCGATATAAATCAAATAGATGTAAGCGACCCACTGCGGGTAATACTTTATTACCCTGCATTTCAGCAACTTGTTGTGTTAAACAATAATTTAAACGAAATAATTAAATTTAATTTTACCTCTAACCCTAACCAGTTAATTACTTTGGTGGCATCGGCAAATAATAATGGCTATTGGGTTTATGATGCTGTAAACCGAGAAATAAAAAAACTAAGTAATAATTTTAATGAGGATCTAAATACGGGTAATATTTATCAAAGAGATGGCTTAAATCCTCAATCAAATTTTATGTTCAACAACGATCAGTATTTGTTTATGAACGATGTAGGGAACGGAGTACAAATTTTTGATAGGTTTGGAAATTTTTATAAAACTGCTGTCATAAATTCCAAAAATCATTTTGATGTTACTGGAAATGAGATTTTTTATATAGAAAACAAAACCCTGCACAGTTATAATTTTATAACCTTCGAAAACAAAATTATATCCACACCCACACAATCAAATATTACCGATATGATTTTGCACAACCAACAGTTAATTATTTTAACTGAAAAAGGTTTAAGTTTGTGGGGTATATAAGTATTTATAAGCTATAAAATACACTCCAATCGTAAATTATAAAAACGAAAACTATGAAACACAAAATTAGCTATTTGCTAATATCGGTGGTGCTTATAAACTTGTGTGTAAATTTTTTACAAGCGCAAACCAACCAATTAAAAAGAAGTGAAAATATTAATCTTGCAGGCAATTGGGGTTTTCAAATAGATTCTTTAGATAAAGGAATTGAGGAACAATTGTTAAACCAAAAATTTAACGATGAAATAACTTTGCCTGGCTCGATGGCCGAATACAACAAAGGAAATGATGTAAAAGTTGATACCAAATGGACTGGTGCAATATGGAACGATAAATGGTTTAAAGACCCAACTTATGCAGAATACCGAGATCCAAAAAATGTAAAAATTTCTTTTTGGCTACAGCCAAAAAAACACTATGTAGGGGTGGCTTGGTATCAAAAAACTATAAACATTCCTAAAGGTTGGGAAAATAATGTAGCCGAATTGTTTATCGAACGTGGGCATTGGGAAACCACACTTTGGGTAGATAATATAAAAATAGGTATTAGTAACGCTTTAGCAGTACCTCAAATTTTTAATATTTCTAAAAAAATATTATCTCCTGGAAAGCATACCATAACTTTAAGAATTGATAACCGTATTAATGAAATTGATTTAGGTGCAGATGCCCACAGTTACAGCGATAATACACAAACAAACTGGAACGGCGTAGTTGGTAAATTTAATTTAACACGAAAACAAGAAGTTTTTATTAGTGATGTGCAAGTTTTCCCCGATATTTTTAAAAATAAAATAACTGCAAAAATAACAGTAATTAATACGGCTAGTAAAATAATAAATAGCAGTATACTATTATCTGCAACTACCCAAAAAGGCATCATAGCATTCCCGCCGCTATTTAAAAAAATAAGTTTAAAACCCGATACTAATTTTATTACCCTTAGTTGCTACATGGTTAAAAAGCCATTATTATGGGATGAATTTAACCCGAACTTATACAACCTAAGTGCTAACTTAACTGGCAAACAAAAAGATAAAAAAATAGTAACTTTTGGCATGCGTAGTTTTAAAGCCAATGGGAAACAGTTTACTGTAAACGGAAAACCAATTTTTTTAAGAGGAACGCTTGAGTGTGCAATTTTTCCAAAAACGGGTTATCCGCCCACGGATGAAGCTGCATGGTTGCGCATCTATAAAATTTGCAAAGCACATGGGTTAAACCATATTCGTTTCCATAGCTGGTGTCCGCCCGAAGCAGCATTTTCGGCAGCCGATAAAATGGGGTTTTACCTTTCGGTGGAGGCATCAAGTTGGGCAATATTTTCGGATGGTAAACCTGTAGATAAATTTATTTACGATGAGGCCAATCGAATTATTGAAAACTATGGAAATCACCCATCGTTTTGCATGATGGCTTACGGTAACGAACCTCGAGGGAAAAATCATGTACCGTTTTTAACAGATTTTGTAAAATATTTTAAAGCCAAAGATAACCGACGGTTATATACAACCGCAGCCGGGTGGCCACAAGTGCCCGAAAATGATTTTAATATAACCCCAGAACCACGCATACAACAATGGGAAGCAGGTATTAAAAGTTTAATAAATGCACAACCACCTACAAGTAATTACGATTGGACAACAGTAAACATGAAATGGAGCCAGCCAACTATTGCCCACGAAATAGGGCAGTGGTGTGTTTACCCTAATTTTAACGAAATGCCAAAATATAATGGCGTTTTAAAATCTACGGCTTTCGAAATATTTAAAGATAGAATTACCCAAAACAACATGCTAAACTTAGCCGATAGTTTTGTATTAGCATCAGGAAAATTACAAATACTTTGTTATAAAGCCGAAATTGAGGCTGCTTTACGCACCCCAAATTATGGCGGATTTCAGTTATTAGATTTACACGATTTCCCCGGACAAGGTACAGCACTGGTAGGCATTTTAGACCCTTTTTGGAATAGCAAAAAATATATTTCGGCTAATGAATTTAGGCAATTTTGCGATACTACAGTGTTGTTAGCTCGCTTACCTAAAATGATATTTACTAATAACCAATACTTAACTGCAGAAGTAGAAATTGCTCATTTTGGGCAAAAATCATTATTAAACGTAACAACACAGTGGATATTAACCAATGCAAGTGGTAAAATACTTTTCGAAGGGAAATTAAAAAAAGCCAATATTAACTCGGGTTGTAACACTAGAGTTGGAGAAATTAACCAATATTTAGGCGCAATAAAAAATGCAGCGATGTTAAAACTCACTCTCAAAATTAACAATGTTATAAACAGTTGGGATATTTTCGTTTATCCTAAAAATAATCCAACTTTAACAGATAGCTCAATTTTTACAACGCAAATGTTAGATGAAAAAGCTAGTGAAATATTAAAAAGTGGGGGTAAAGTGTTGCTAACTTTAAAAAAAGGGAGCGTTAAAAAAGGATATGGCGGAGAAGTAGAAATTGGTTTTTCGAGTATTTTTTGGAATACAACCTGGACAAGCGGCCAAGCTCCTCACACTTTAGGTATTTTATGCAATCCACAACATCCCGCCCTAGCCGAATTCCCTACACAATACCACAGCAATTGGCAATGGTGGGATGCTATGAGCCATTCTAATGCAATAAATTTGCAAAAAATATCTCCTACCTTAACCCCAATAGTTAGGGTTATTGATGATTGGGTAACAGCAAAACCGCTAGGTTTGATTTTTGAATGCAAAGTAGGTAAAGGTAGTTTATTAGTTTCGGGAATTGATTTGATATCCGACCAACAAAACCGTTTCGAAGCTAGTCAGTTATTGTACAGTTTAAAAAAATATATGGCTGGTAATAGTTTTAACCCTTCCCATAACATAACTAATGCAACTTTACAAACCATATTAAATCCTCTATAATAATTAAAATGTAATAAAATCCAACTATTTTCTAAAACAAATTAAAATTTATAATTTCACAAAATGTATAAAAAATCATTCTTTATTCAGTTATTACTGATAACTTTTTCAATAGCTACTTTTGCCCAACGTAATATTATCTCATTAGATGGAACTTGGGAATTTAGTATAGATTCTACCAAAACTGGTATTAATGATAAGTGGTACGATAAAGGATTACCAAATAGTAAAGAAAAGGTTAGCGTTCCGCATACTTGGAACACAGTTGAAAAAACTGCAAAATATGCTGGTTGGGCATGGTATTCTCGAAAAATTACTATCCCAGCAAACTGGAAAAACTCTAGTATTAAAATTCAGTTTGATGCCGTTTACCACGATGCTACCGTATGGATAAACGGTCAAAAAGCTGGTGAGCACAAATCATCAGGGTTTACCAAGTTTTTTATTGAGGCTAGCCAACTAATTATTGCGGGTAAGGAAAATACCATTACCGTATTAGCCGATAATTCTTTTTCTAAAGAAAATATACCTTACACTATCAGTTTCGATTGGGCTAATGATGGTGGTATTATACGCTCGGTAAAACTTGTATCAACACAAAAACCACGTATAGATTATATTCATATTTTGGCTAAGCCTGATTTAAAAACACCCGCTTTAAAAGGAAAAGGAACGGTTTGTTTTAAAGTTCAACTATCCGAATTGGAAAATATAAATGTTTCTAAAATTGCATTTAATCTCCGCATTAGCGAAACAAACCAAAAAACCAATAATGTAATTTTCAATAAAAAAGTTATGCCTAAACTAAAAAATGGTGTTTCTGAATTTGAAATTGAATTTGATAACATAAACCGCTGGCATTTCGACAATCCTAATTTATATAAATTACAACTAAACGTAGTTTATAAAAACAAAACCACCGATGTAGATACTACAAATTTTGGCTTCCGCGAGTTTATAACAGTTGGCGATAAATTTGTATTTAATGGTGAAACAATACGTACTGCTGGGGTAGAGTGGATGGGTGGCAGCAGCCTAAAAAACGGCATGGCCGAAACCAAAGACGAGATGCGAGAAAACCTCGAAAAACTAAAATATTTAAACACCATGTTCACCCGTTTCCACTTACAGCAAGACGATTATGTATATGATTGGTGCGATAGAAATGGCGTTTTAGTGCAACAAGAAATACCTATTTGGGGCATTAAAACAGTGATGAACGATACCACAGTTCGTATAGCTAAGTTTCAATTAAACGAAATGATTACCAATTCGTTTAACCACCCAAGCATTATAGCTTGGGGTGTAGGTAACGAAGTAGATGGAAGAAAAGAACAAGATATAAATGCAATTAAAGAATTATATAGCTATACCAAAAATTTAGATAGTTCGCGGCTTGTAAATTATGTAAGTAATTCGCTACAAAGAGCTAGGTCGTGGAACCCTGGAATTGTTAAAGATGCTACCAGTTATGGTGATGTAATGATGTATAATGATTACCACTCCACTTGGTACCGCCAAGCCCGAGCAGGAAGAGGCCCACTTTTAGATACTATACAAGCAGAAAATCGTAAAATGCCTTTGGTAATTAGTGAGTTTGGCTTGTGCGAACCCGAAAACTGGGGCGACGATAGCAAACGAATAGTAGATATGATAAACAACTATTCGGTTTACGAAAGTAAAGATTTTATTGCTGGTGTAATATATTTTTGTTTAAACGATTACCGTACGCACATGGGCAGTGGTAAATACGGTTTTCACACAACTAGGGTACACGGAGTGTATGATTTAGAAGGAAACCCGAAACCATCGGCAGCTATTTTACGCGAATTAAATTGCCCTATTGATGTTACTGGCCTAAACCGAAACAAAGAAAATAATATTGCAGTAACCGTGGTTGGCGGTTTAGGTTTCCCAACTTTCCAACTTAATAATTATACTTTTTATTGGTCGGAAAACGTAGAAGATTACCTAACTAAAGGCGAAGTATATAAATTACCTACTATAAATCCGGGTAAAACATTCGATTTTGTAATGCCTAACAAGTTTAACAATAAAGGGGTAATAACCATTACAAATGGTAGAGGACATGCAGTTTACCAAAAAGTAATTGATAGCACATCGGTATATTATTAATATTTTTTTAAAATTTTACAAAGCCTATTTAAACTTGATTTTAGTTTAAATAGGCTTTTTTTACCAATTAAATATTTTTTGTTTAAAGCGGTAAAAAAAGCTCCAAGTAGCATAACTATAACCCGATGCTGTGCTTTGTACCTCGTTGCTTTTAAGGGTAACTATAAAATTTACCGTCCATCTTTTTGATGAATAACTAGCACCTACATCCTGTATAAATACAAAAGGCTTAACGCCAAAAGTTATTGGTCCTTTATCTGTTCTAAACATACCACCCTGTATGGTAGCGTTATACGCAACGTAATTTATTTGTGGGCGTAAAAAAATAAAATATTCTGCAGGTTGATTATTTTTATCGTTGCTATTATTGCCAATTAGGCTATTAAAACTACCCGATTGATACAGTGGATTACATTTTCCCCAACGTACCAACAAGCCTACATTGCTACCCGAAAAAGTATTGCCTAATAAAGCCGAAGATAGTCCAGTAATATCAACATGTTTGCTACGGCTGCGATAAAGTAAGTGGTTAAAATCTGCCGAAAGGTTTACACCTATTTCATTTTTAAGCTGATACTCCCAACCTAGTGGCGTAAATACGTTTAATAAATTATGGTAACCTTTTTGAATTTCTTCGCCTAGTGCATTAGGTCCAATGGTACCTATTTGTGCATTAACTTTTATATGTTTTTCGTTTTTATAAAACCAGTTAAATGATGTACCAAAGTAAAGATAGGCTGTAAAAGGCCTATCGTGAGTAGCCGGATTCGGTGCTTTAGCAAAAAAAGGATTGTAAATTTTCTGACCTGATTCTAGCTCAAAAATTCTTTTTTCAACCGTACTATCTTTTGCTTGTTTTTGTAATGCGTGGCGATAATGAAACTGATTTCCATTGGTATAATACCTGTCTTTTTTAGAAATATAAAAATCATTAGCCGTTGCAGTGCCAATTTCGTCGGTATAAGCTTGCCCAAAAGTGCCAAAATTAACACCTAACAAAAAATAAAAAAAAAGTAACTCTTTAAAAGTAGTTTTCAGAAATATACATAATCGGTAAAAAAACATCATATTTTATTTCGGTATTTTTTTTAAAAATATTTTTTTAAAATTTACCAATAAAAATTTTAAAATTTCTAATTATGTAATGTGATGACTGCTAACACCCTACTTGTGGTAAGATTGAAAAAAACAATGATTAATTTGTGCGAATTTAACAAAAATCAATAATTTTCGTTGAAAAATAGGTATAAATTTTAATGTAAATACTACAACATAAACGATAAAACAATACTCAATTTAAAATAAATATTTATTGCTGTTGCGAATTAGCAAAAAATATATAAAAATTAATATTTTAATATTATGTTCAAAACATTATTGTTATATATGTACCCACACAACCACAATTATAGTTAATGACAGTTTTTCATCTTAGTGCCGAGTGCTATCCTGTTGCCAAAGTTGGTGGCCTAGGCGATGTAGTGGGTGCACTACCTAAATATTTGGTGCAATTGGGTATCGATGCTAAGGTAATTTTACCTTTTTACGATAGAAAATTTACCCAAACACATAGTTTCGAAACTGTGTTTAAAGGACAATCAAACCTTGGAAACACGGTTTTTGAGTTTGAAGTTGTTAAAGAAACTTCTAATGTATTGGGGTTTGAATTGTATTTGATAAAAATTCCTGACCTGTTAGATAGGGTTGAAGTTTACGGTTACCCTGATGAAATAAATCAGTTTATAGCGTATCAAATTTCGGTTTTAGAGTGGGTTATCACACAACAAATACGGGTCGATATTTTTCATTGTCATGACCATCATAGTGGAATAATTCCTTTTTTAATACAATATTCATCAAGGTTTGATTCGTTGCGAGATATACCTACAGTTTTAACCATCCACAATGCCCAATACCAAGGTTGGTTAGGGTGGGATAAATTTTACTACTTACCCAATGTTGATGTAAGCAAAACAGGTTTATTAGATTGGGGGGGGTGTATAAACTCGCTTGCAACTTCAGTAAAATGTTGTACCCGATATACTACCGTTTCGCCAGGATATTTAGAGCAATTAAAAATAAACTCAAATGGGATGGAACATTTATTTGAGATGGAACAACAAAAAGGATTAGGTATAATTAACGGAATAGATACAGACGTGTGGAATCCCGAAACTGATACCATGATACCTAACAATTATGTAGTAAGCAATGTAAAAAAAGGAAAAAATCTTAACAAACAAAAATTGTGTGAAGCTTTTGATTTAGATGATACTAAACCACTAATTACATTTATTGGTAGACTAGTATTAGAAAAAGGTGCCGATATTTTACCTTATGTACTCGCCAGTTGTTTAGAAACTTTTAAAGGTGAAGTGAGTTTTTTAGTATTAGGCTCGGGCGAAAAATATATTGAAGAAGCATTATCGCTTATTCCTAAATCAAAAAATTACAATGTTTTTATAGGCTATGATGAACAGCTATCTCATCAAATATATGCTGCTGCCGATTTTATTTTAATGCCCTCAAGAGTAGAACCCTGCGGACTTAATCAACTTTATGCTTTAAAATATGGCACCATACCTATAGTAAGAAGCACAGGAGGATTAAAAGATACAGTTATTGATATGGCAGAAAAAAACGGTTACGGCATAAGGTTTAACAATACCACTGCCGAGGATGTTACCGAAGCAATTAACAGAGCAATAACACTGTATAAAGACCCTAAAAAAATAGCAGTTTTAAGAAAAAAAGCAATGTCATTAAATTTTTCTTGGAATCAATCAGCATTACAATACATACAATTATATAACAGCCTAATTACCATATCATGAATCCAAAACAAATAATTTCAATTATTCTTGGCGGTGGCCAAGGCTCAAGGCTATATCCGCTTACGGCTAGCCGCTCTAAACCTGCAGTACCTATTGCTGGCAAATACCGATTGGTAGATATTCCTATTTCTAATTGTATAAATTCCGACCTAAAACGAATTTTTGTTTTAACCCAATTTAACTCGGCTTCGCTTAACAAACATATTAAAAACACATATCATTTTAGCGTTTTCACGGATGCTTTTGTTGATATATTAGCTGCCGAGCAAACTCCAGATAACAAAGGCTGGTACCAAGGTACTGCCGATGCGGTTAGGCAAAGTTTACATCATTTAAAACAACACGATTTTGAGTATATACTTATATTATCGGGCGACCAATTATATCAAATGGATTTTAGAGAGATGATTGAAAATCATATTGCTAAAGAAGCCGAAATAACTGTAGCCACCATACCTGTAAATGCAAAAGATGCCACTAGTTTTGGTATTTTAAAATCAAATTGTGATTTAGAAATTACCTCGTTTATAGAAAAACCAGCATCAACATTATTGAAAGATTGGGTGTCGGATACTGGAGAAGCTATGCTTGCCCAAAAACGGGTACACTTAGCATCAATGGGAATTTATTTATTTAATAAAAAGATATTGATAGATATGCTTGAGGGTAGCCAAAATCACGATTTTGGTGGCGAAATTTTACCTCAAGCCATTGGAAAAAATAAAATATTAAGTTACCAATTCGAAGGATATTGGACAGATATTGGAAACATTGATTCGTTTTTTGAAGCCAACTTAGGACTTACCGACGATGTTCCTAAGTTTAATCTTTTCGACCATTCTCCCATTTACAGCAGAGCCCGAATGTTGCCACCTACTAAAATATCGGGTACAATTTTAACCAATACCGTTATAGCCGATGGTTGTATTATACATGCCAAAGAACTTACCCGTTGTGTAGTAGGTATTCGGTCGCGTATTGGGCATAACACAGTTGTATCTAACTGTTACATAATGGGTAGCGATTATTACCAAACTATTGAAGAAATAGAAGGCTTACGTAAATCGGACAAGCCATTAACTGGTATAGGCGAAAATTGTCTCATCAAAAATGCTATTTTAGATAAAAACTGCTTTATAGGTAACAACGTTACTATTAATGGTGGGGCACATATTAAAGAAGGCGATTATGATACTTATACTGCAAAAGATGGTATAGTTGTTATTAAGAAAAATGCAGTAATACCCAATGGTACCGTGATTGGTTAATAGAATAAGCTACTTATAAAATCGATTTTTTATAAGTAGCTTAAATATAATTTTATCCGTTTGTCCAGCTATCTTTTAAGGTAACAGTTCTATTAAAAATTAAATTATCAATATCCGCATCTTTATCTAAACAAAAATATCCTTTTCGAATAAATTGATAACGCCTGTCGGGGTTTTGGTTAAGCTGTAATGGTGCATTAATTAAATCAGGTTCTATAAAAGCATTTTTAATTACCACCAAACTATTCGTGTTAATAAATTCTTTAAAATCTTGGTCGCCAGCATCGGGTTGTTCGGCGGTAAAAAGGCGGTCGTATAAGCGAATTTCGGCAGTTTTGGCATTTTTGGCACTAATCCAGTGCATGGTACCTTTGGCTTTTAAGCCCGAAGTATCGTTACCCGATTTAGATTCGGGAAAATAGGTGCAATAAATTTCGGTAATTATCCCGTTTTCATCTTTTAAAAAACTATCGCAATGTACTATATAGGCCGATTTTAAGCGACACATTAATCCTGGGCCAAGTCTAAAAAATTTCTTTGGTGGCTCTTCCATAAAGTCGTCTCTTTCAATCCATAATTCGCGGGTAAAAGGCAATGTTCTAAAACCATCGCCACCTTCTGCCTCAGGGTTATTTTCACTTTCTAAATGCTCGGTTGCATCAGCATCGAAATTGGTAATTATCATTTTAAGTGGCTCTAATACAGCCATTCGTCGCCAAGCAGTTTTGTTTAAATCTTCGCGAATAAAAAACTCGAGCAAGCTAAAATCAATTAAATTTTCACGTTTGGCAATACCTATACGTTCGCAAAAATTGCGGATGCTGGCAGGTGTAAAACCTCGACGACGAAGGCCACCAATGGTGGGCATGCGTGGGTCGTCCCAGTTATTAACCAAACCATCGTTTACCAGTTGCATAAGTTTACGCTTGCTCATTACGGTATAGCTCATATTTAAACGGGCAAACTCGTATTGTTGCGATGGAAAAATATTTAATTTTTCTATAAAAAAATCGTACAAAGGACGGTGAGAGGTAAATTCTAAAGTACAAATAGAATGGGTAATTTCTTCGATAGCATCGGATTGGCCGTGGGCAAAATCGTACATCGGGTAAATACACCAAGTATTGCCAGTACGGTGATGTGTTGCGTGTTTGATACGGTAAATTAGCGGATCGCGAAGGTGCATATTAGGGCTTTCTACATCAATTTTTGCCCTCAAAACTTTTTCACCATCGGCATATTGCCCGTTTCGCATAGCTTCAAAAAGTGTTAAGTTTTCGTTTATGCTGCGACTTCGGTTAGGGGTTTCCCTTCCAGGGATGGTTGGTGTACCTTTATATTGTGCAATTTCTTCGGCGGTACTGTCATCAACATAAGCCAAATCTTTTTTAATTAAATTTATGGCAAATTGATAGAGTTGCTCAAAATAATCGGAAGTGTATAATTCGTTTTGCCAGTTAAAGCCCAACCATTTCACATCGTTTTTTATGCTGTCAACATACTCAGTATCTTCGGTTAGCGGGTTGGTATCATCAAAGCGAAGGTTGGTATTACCATTATATTTTAATGCCAAGCCAAAGTTGAGGCAAATAGATTTTGCATGGCCAATATGTAGGTAGCCATTAGGCTCGGGTGGGAAACGGGTTAAAACCCGCCCATCATATTTTCCTGTATGTATATCGTTCTCAATTATTTCCTCAATAAAATTTAGTGATTTTTCTTCGCTCATAATGTATGTTAATGTGCAAAAATAAGAAATTTAGAGATGTTATTTTGAGTTTTATTCAAGTATGATATGAACGCAGGGTCCTCTTTGAGAGACTGCTTGGTCGGAAGACCCTGCTTGGACAAAGGGATGTTTTTTGGTTTTTATTTAAGTTTGATTAGAACGCAGGGTCCTCTTTGAGAGACCCTGCTAGGACGGAAATTATCTTTACCATTTATCAATCATTTCTTTTACTTCATTATGTAGAACTGTTTTTCCGACTACTGCCTGTTTTAAACCTTCTTCTACTTTTTTTATAAATACAAATTTTTCAATCAGAGATTCCAAGTAAAATTCTTTTGGCATTTCGTTAATTTCTAATAATATCTATCTTTTTAATCGTTTGTATTTTTTACTAAAATACAAATTTGCATTGATTTAATTAATTGAATTTAAAATTGATAAATTGCAGAACGCTTAATCCTACATGAAAAACATCAACCGAAAAACCATCTTAATATCAATCGTTATCATCCTTATCGGCGTTATGATTTACAACAGCCTTTCGCAACCAGGTATTAACGATTTAAAAACTCAGTTCAAACAAATATCAGCTATCCGAAACGAACAGAATGATGGGCCAATATTACGGGCTTACCTTGTTACGGTTAATTCTATAAACGTAGCAGATATGGAAACCTACGGGAATTTTATGCCACATAATAAGTACGGAAATACAAAGATTTACTTTTTTGAACAAAATAAGCCGTACCCGAAATCTTTAAGTTTACTGCAACCAGTATTTCCCAAACAGTTTGAAAAGTATTGTGTGGGCTTTTATGAAAAGAATGGAATGGGGGAGGTAAGTGTTAGCAAATAAAAAAACATACAACATTTGCAAATTGTGTTCTAAAAATGTTTCTTGCTAAAAACCATGCACTTAATGCAGTTATAACAGCAGGGACTTCAGCGAAAGACCCTGGTTGGACTTAAAACTAACCAGTTAAAAACTGTTTTTAACCTGTTAAAAAATGAAACGCTCCCGTATATATTACCCTACAAATTCCGCTCTAAAGCATCTTTATAAATATCACGAATACGATTCTTTAAAGAAACCGGTTCTATTACTTTTAACGACCAACTGCGTGATAATAAAGCCATCACAAAATCCTCGGTAATGCGTAAAGTAAGTTTAAGCGTAATATTGTTTTCGGTTTCCTCTATAATTTCTTGAGATTGATGTATAGGAACTGTTTTTAAATAATTGCCATCTGCTATATCAAAAGATAAAATAATGTTTTCGATAGGATAGCTTTCGTCCGAATAAATACCAAAACTATGCTGAAACTTTGCTTTTATATCTATGCTTTTGTCTGGTATAAATTCATGATTTAAGTTTCTAAGGTCAACCATCCTATCTAACCCAAAAGTTTTTACATCATTATCATTTTGTAATTTACCCACTACGTACCACTGCCCTTTTAATAGTTTAATTGCGTAAGGTTCTAACACTCTTTCCGAAACTTCATTTTCCGAATATTTGCCATAATCAAATGCTATTATTTTAGAATCACGTATTGCCTTTATTATTAAGAAAATATGCTCGGTACCTTTGTTGGTATATTTTTCGGTGATAATAATGTCTTGCAAACCGGCATCCATATTTATTGCATTTAAAATGTCGAAAGGTGCAAGTAATTGCTCAATATCAAAACTGTTAAAATCACTTTCACCAATAGTATAAGTTCCATTAAGGCTAATTTTCATATTAAATGGGGGGTTCTTTTAATTTTTTAATTTGTCTCTCCAATGTTCTCGTTGTGTTCTAATTTTTCAAAATAAACTTCCTTTTTTTTATTCACATTGTACAAGCACACGTCTAATTTTAATAAATTTGATGTTTAACGTCTTATAATTTTTCTATGTCGGATTTCGCTCATTTACATGTACATACACAATACAATTTATTGGATGGTGCTACTCCGCCTTGGTGCGTGTCTTAACCATAGTTGTTAACTTAGCGATCTAAGTGTATGATAGTGAGTTGTTTTACCTTTTGGGGCATCGCAGAAAGCATTGTCCATCAAAGGTAAAAATTCATCTAGCAGCCAATTTTCTATGGATAAGTT
>Ga0335395_10000386_pt1 | contig 28207 bp, 23 predicted proteins | sample MAT02_FD_205744 | JGI IMG/M metagenome (GOLD analysis project Ga0335395, IMG submission 205744) | Freshwater microbial communities from Lake Fryxell liftoff mats and glacier meltwater in Antarctica - MAT-02 (spades assembly) (version 2) ... | reverse complement strand
CCGATCGGCGTCGCGGCTCACCTCGCGCCGTACTTGCCCGGTCACCCGGTGATCACCTGCGGCGGCGTGACGCCGATCGGTCCGGTCGCGGCGGCGCCGTGGGGCAGCGCGAGCATCCTGGCGATCTGCTACGTGTACATCCTGATGATGGGCGCGGCGGGGCTGACCCAGGCCACGCGCATGGCGATCCTCAACGCCAACTACATGGCGAAGCGGCTCGAGAAGCACTACCCCGTGCTCTACCGCGGGAAGAACGGGACCTGCGCGCACGAGTTCATCCTCGACCTGCGCCCGCTCAAGACGACGGCCGGGGTCGAGGGCGAGGACGTGGCCAAGCGCCTGATGGACTACGGCTTCCACGCGCCGACGATGTCGTTCCCGGTCGCGGGCACGCTGATGATCGAGCCGACCGAGAGCGAGCCGCTGGCCGAGCTCGACCGCTTCTGCGACGCGATGATCGCGATCCGCGAGGAGATCCGGAACATCGAGGACGGCACCTGGCCACGCGACAACAACCCGCTGCAGCAGGCGCCGCACACCGCCGAGGTGGTCACCGCGAGCGCGTGGGACCGGCCCTACTCGCGCGAGGTGGCCGCGTTCCCGGCCCGCTGGGTCCGCGAGCACAAGTTCTGGCCGTTCGTCTCGCGCATCGACAACGCCTTCGGCGACCGCAACCTGGTGTGCAGTTGCCCGCCGATGGAGGACTACGCCGAGGCCGCCGAGTGACGCGGGACGACGTCGGCGCCGTGACGGACGCGGGACGCCTCAGCGGTCGACCGAGCGCAGGGCGTCGGCGACGCTTTGAAAGCAGGCGAGGCCGGACAGCTCGAGGCCGCCGTCGACGACCGCCTGCGCGAGCGCGGGGTTGTTCGCGCTGCGGTCGATCATTTGGGCCCGGTCGCTCGCCTGCCACAGCGCCACCGAGGCGAGGTTGGCCCACCACGTCGCGGCGCGGTCGAGGTCGACGACCCAGACTGGCATCTGCAGCAGGTCGAAGATCGCAAGGTCGGCGGTGAGATAGGTGCGGGCCATCTCAGGTCGCCAGGAACTCGACGAACAGCGCGGTGATGTTGTCCTCGCCGCCGCACGCGTTGGCGTGGCGGATCGCGGCCGGGGCCGCCTCGCGCAGGTCGAGCTGGAACAGGTCGATCAGCGTGTCGGCGGCGTCGAGGTAGGCGTGCAGGCCATCCGAGCACAGCAGCAGGCGATCGCCGACCTGCACCGGGACCGCGAGGATGTCGACCTCGACGAACTCTCGCAGACCGACGGCCCGCGTGATCATCTGCTTGCCGGTGGTGCTTTTGCGCCGCGCCTGCTCCGGCGTCAACACGCCCTGCTTGACCTGCATATTGAGCCAGGTGTGGTCCTCCGTTAACTGCGAGACCACGCCGTCGCGCGCGAGGTAGACCCGCGAGTCGCCGACCTGCCCGACGATGACGAGCTCGCCCGCCACCATCACCAGCGAGGCGGTCGTGCTCATGCCGCGGTGCGAGGGGTCGACCTCACCCATGCCATGGACCATGTAGCAGGCGTTTTGCACGGCGCCGCGGACCAGCGCGCCGAGCCGGCCGACGGCCTCGCTGGGCATCCAGAGCTGCGGGCCATCAGTACGTGAGCGCGTGGTGGTGCCGACCGCGACGGCGGTGCCAGCGGCGAGGCGCACGGCCTCGGCCTCGGCGATCGCGGTCTGCACGACCGCCGCCTCGGCCTTCACCCAGTCCCAGATGAGCTCGACGGTCTCCTCGCTGGCCACCTCGCCGCGGGCCAAGCCGCCGACGCCGTCGCACACGACGAACAGGCCGAGCTTCTCGTCCGCCAGCCAGGCGTCCTCGTTGTGCTTGCGGCGGCGGCCCGTATCGGTGTAGCCGAAGTGACGCGTGCGCATCGCCGCGCGACGATAGCACCGCCCGGCCGGGCGAGAAAGCACCCGTCGCTGCGAGGCGCGCAGCCGCGCATTATCGCCATTTCGTCGCATGATGACGCGCCTCGCGGCGATCTGAAGCGTCAGGTGAGCGCCTCGGGTGGCGCGGCGACGACGACCTCGCCGTCCGGATCGATCGCCCGCAGGTCGAGCGAGAGCGCGTGCAGGTGCAAGCGATCGGCCACGGCGCCGCCGTAGAGATCGTCGCCGACGATCGGCAGGCCGAGCCAGGCCAGGTGTACGCGCGCCTGATGGCGCCGGCCGGTGTGCAGCGCCAGCGCGACGCGGGCCTGGCCCGGACCGCGGGGCTGCGGCTGCTCGACGACGCTCACGCTCGGCTGACCATCGGGGCGCACCGCGACGCGGCTCGCCCGGTCGCCCGGGCCGAGCGGGGCGCGGACGAGCAGCGCGTGGCCGTCATGCTCGAGCCAGGGGCTGGCGGCGGGTGGCCACACATGGTCTTCGGGACATGTCACGAGGGCCAGGTAGCGCTTGTGCGCGGCGCCGGCCGAGAACGCGGCGCGGGCGGCCGCGTGGACGTCGGCGGCGCGGGCGAAGGCGACGACGCCGGAGGTGCCGCGGTCCAGGCGATGCACCGCTCCGCCTTCGCGCGGGTCGGCGCTGGCGCTCGCACATTCGGGGAAGGCGGCGCGCACGAGGTCGGCGAGCGCGGGGGGGTCGGTCGGGCGCAGGCGGTGGGTGTGCAGCCCGGAGGGCTTGTCGATGTACACGAGGCGCGCGGTGACGGCGAGGACCACCAGCGGCGCGGTAGGCACCACGGCGATGGGGATCGCCAGCACGAGGCGCTCACCGGGTTGTACGCGCCGCGCGGGCGCAGCGGCGACGCCGTCGACCGCGAGGTGACCGGCGAGCGCGAGGCTGCGTGCGACCCGACGCGACAGCCCGGGCACGCGGCGGCCGAGCACGACGTCGGCGCGCTCGCCCGCGTCCTCGATCGTGACGACGAGCCGGATGTCGCCGCTCACCGCGGGGCCCCGCGACGATACTCGACGGACTGGCCGACCCGCCCGCCGTCGCGGTCGGGGCCCTCGATCTCGGCCTCCATCGTGTCGGCGCCGGTGCGGCGGTACTCGATCCGCTGCGGGAAGTCGTGGGCGGGGTTCTCGAAGCGCAGCAGGTCGGGGCGGCAGGCGGTCCGGCGAAACTCGACGCCCGCGCCCGCGGACGGGTGCGCGACGAACACGAGGCCGTCCTCGCGCTCCTCGATGCGCATGAACTCGAAGGCCATCGTCCCGCCCTGCACGACCGTCCGGCCGACCCCGAGCATCGTGCGCCCGGCGGCGGCGGTCCACAGCTCCTCGGCGCCTCCGTCGCTGTGCCACGCGCCCGTGAGCCACGCGGCGTCGGTCACCAGACCCCTGCACGCGGTGGTCGGCGTGGTCGTGGCGCTCGCGCGGCAGGCGGTCGCCAGCGCGAGCAAGACGACGAGGCGGCGCATCACGGTCCTCCGAGCAGCAGCGCGGTCGCCGAGGTGCCGGCCTCGGCGGGACCTGTCCCCGGGGCCAGCTCGATCAGCGCGTCGTGGCCGGCGATCGATCGCAGCGCGCCGGAGGTCTGGTCGGGCAGGGGCGTGGCGCGGTCGCCGACGATCGCGGCGCGGATGACATGGGCGCGCCGGGGGTCGCGCGAGCACGCCTGCGTGAGCACGACCTGCTGCTGCGGCCGTTGCCAGCGGACGTGGCCCGAGAACCGGCGCAGCATCGGCCGCACGAACAGCTCGAAGGCGACGTGGGCGCTGGCCGGGTTGCCCGGCAGCGCGAACACGGGGATCGGCGAGCTGCCCGCGCGTGCCAGCTCGAGCAGGGTGGTCGGCCGCCCGGGCCGCAGGCGCACGCGACGAAACACCAGCGTGGCCCCGAGGCCGATCAGGGTCGGTAGCACGAGGTCATGATCACCGACCGAGATCCCGCCGCAGGTGACGAGCACGTCGATGTCCTCGCCGGTGCCGCGCTCGATCGCCAGGCGCAGCTCGCCGGGCTCGTCGCGCGCGATGCCGAGGTCGACGACCTCGGCGCCCGCGGCCCGCGCCTGCCAGGCGAGCATGAGCCCGTTGGCGCTGACGACCTGACCGCGCTGCGGCCACGCGCCGACCGGGACCAGCTCGTCGCCGGTACACAGGATCGCGACCCGCGGCGCCCGGTGTACATGCACGAGCGAGTGCCCGCAGCCGGCCAGCAGCGCCAGCTCACCGGGCCCGAGCAGCGCGCCGGCCGGGAGCAGGGTCGCACCGGCGGCGACGTCCGAGCCCGCGGCGCGCACGAAGTGACCCGGCCCGAACGCGCCGACGCGCTCCAGATCGACCTCGAGCTGCTCGCCCTGCACGGCACAGTCCTCCTGTGCGACCACGGCGTCGGCGCCCGGTGGCAGCACGGCGCCGGTCGAGATCCGCAGCGCCTCGCCCTCGCCGAGCAACTCGCCGTAAGGGTGCCCGGCCGCGCTCTCACCACGTCGACGCAGGCGCACGCGCGGGCCTTGAGCGGTCAAGTCGACGCTGCGGAGCGCCCAGCCGTCCATCGTCGCCACGTCGGCGCCGGGCAGGTCCCAGCGGGCCCGGGGGGCCTCGGCGAGCACACGCCCGTGGGCGGCGGTGATGTCGGTGGCGACCGCCGGCAGCGGCCAGGCCCGCGCGAGCGCCTCCTGCTGCGCCGCGGCGATGTCGAGCTCGCCAGCGATCACGGGGCGCCTCCTCCGGACTTGCTGGGCTTGCGCTTGCTGGCCTTGCCAGGTTTGCCGTCGGGCTTGCCCGCGGGTTTGCCGAGCGTGCTGGGCTTGCGCTTCCAGCCCTGCTGGCCGGGGACCTTGGTGCGGGTCTCGGTGGAGGCTGCGCCCCCGAGGTCCTCGCGCACGCGGCCCGGCTCGGAGTCCATGTCGAGCCGGTCGAGCCGGTCGAGCCGGTCGAGCCTGTCGGGTATGACTGGAACGTCGGGGATGACCGGCCCATCCGGCCCATCCGGCCCATCGGGCACATCGGCCTCGGGGCTCGGCTGGGCCGCGGCGGACGACTCACCGCGCACGGGGGGCGGGGCGTCGACGGTGCCGCGCTCGCGACCCTTCGCGACATAGACGACGATCGTGGTGCCAGGGGGCGGGACGTGGTCGCGACTAATGCTGTTGATCCGCCCGAGGTCGCCGTCGCTGAGGTCGAACTTCTTGCCGATCTTCGTGAGGTCGTCGCCCTTGCGCACGCGGTAGCCGCGACGCACCAGGCCGCGGTCACGCAGGCCGCCCTCGATGTGCTCACGCGAGCCACGGACCACGCGGTCGACCTGGTCGGCCTCGAACATGTCGACGCGCGCGGCCTGGGCGTCGAAGCTGCGCGGCACGACGATCTGCAGGATCTGCCCGGGTTGCAGGCGGGCCTGCGGGTCGAGGTCGTTCCAGCCGACGACGCTGTCCCACGCGACCCCGAAGGCCTCGCCGAGCCCGCGCGGGCTGGTCGCGCGCGTGACCTCGAAGAACACCAGACGCGACCTGGCGTCGACGGTCACCAGCGGCACCGCGGCGCGCGGGCGGGTCCGCGGCGGCGGCGAGGTCTTGCTGCGCGTACCCGGCACCAGCAAGATCGTGTCGCGCTCGAGCTCGGCGGTGTCGCCGAGCTCATTGAGGCGGCGCAGGGCGGCCTCGGTGGTGCCGTATTTTTGGGCGATCTCGGCGAGGGTCTCGCCGTAGCGCACGCTGTGTTGGCTGGCCCCGTCGCCGCCGAGCTTGCTGGCGCCCTGTTGATACAGCGCGAGCTTGTGCTTCGGGATCCGCAGGGCGGTGCGCTTGCCGGGCGGGGTTCGCTTGCGGATCAGGTGGGCGTTGAGCTCCTCGATCAGGGCCGGGTCGTCGCCGATCGCCTTCGCCACGCTCGCCAGCGCGGTGGCGGGGGGCGCCTCGACGGTGGTCAACTGGATCGCCGGCAAGCTGCCCGAAAGGTCAGGTCCGACGTGGAACACCGCGCGGTTGCGGCCGACCAGCGCGGCGGCGATGATCTTCGGCACGTACATCGTGGTCGCGTGCGGCAGCCCGCTCTCCTGCTGGCACAGCGCCCAGAAGTTGTTGGTGTTGCCGCGCGAGACCGAGGTCATCACCAGGCCGTAACCGGCGTTGAAGGCGGCCAGCGCCAGCTCCCACGAGCCGAAGCGGACCCGCAGGTCCTTGAGGTAGGTGGCGGCGGCGTAGGTGGAGCGCTCGAGGTCATGGCGCTCGTCGACCCAGTAGTCGCGGTCCAGGCCGTAGACGCGGCCGGTGCCCTCCATGAACTGCCACATGCCGGCGGCGCCGACCCGCGAGCGGACCTTCGGGTTGAAGCCGCTCTCGGCCATCGCCACGAACACGAGGTCCTCGGGCACGCCGACCTCCTTGAGGATCGGGCGCAGGATGTGCTCGTAGCGGTTCATCCGCCGGATCCATCCCTTGATCAGCGCCTGCCCGCGCGGGTCGTCGCGGAAGTACTTGAGGTACGCGACGGTCTGCTGGTTCCAGCGCACCGGAAGATCGGGCAGGGTCAGCGCGGCCATCCACGGCTCGGGCGGCGAGGCGACGATCGTCGGGCGCGTGCCGATCGGAAAGGTCTGGCGCTCGAAGTTCGCCAGGTCCTCGCGCGGGCCGGACTCGGGGTCGTGGGCACCCGGGGCGTGGGTCTCGTGGATCGTCGCGCCGTCGGGGCGTCCGCCGCGGACCGAGTCGCGGCCGCTGCTCGAGACCGACAAGGGTCCGACCCGCTCGCGTGCCTCGTCGCCAGCGCGGACCCGATGCGCGGGCGCCAACAGCCCGAGGCCCACGAGGGCGAGCACGAGGCGTTCGCGGCGACGGCGCAAGGCAGCGGGCATCCGCGGCGACGCTAGCAAAGCGGGGCCCGAAGGACTACCTTTCAGCCATGCTCGGCGCCATGCTCGGTGGTCTTGAGATCGCCATCATCATTCTGGTCATCCTGCTCATCTTCGGGCCCTCGAAGTTGCCGCAGCTCGGCGAGGGCATCGGCAAGATGCTGCGAGGCTTCCGCAAGGAGATGAAGCAGCTCGACGCCGACAAGCGCGAGGAAGAGCTGCGCCGCGGCGAGATCGACGTCACGCCGAAGACCGACGAGAAGCCCAAATACACCGAGCCCGGCTGAGTCGCGGGGCCGATCGGGCCTAAACGGCCGGGAGCAGGCCGGGAACAGGCCAAACGAGCGAGCCCGCCGATGTCCGGAGACACGGCGGGCTCAGTCGTTTCGGTGACCGCGGCGGCCCGCTACTTGTTGACCACGAACACGTAGATCAGCACGCCTGCGATGAGCAGCAGGCCGAGGATGATGTACATCGCGAGACCCGAGCTCTCTGGCTTGGTCGCGGGCGGCTTGGCAGTGCCGGGCTTGTCCGACAAGTCGGTCGGCTTGTCGGTCGGCTTGTCGCCCGGCTCGCCTGACTTGGCATGCGCACCCGACTGCGCCGCGGCGTCGTCCGGCTTCGGCGTGGCGGCGGCGACCGGGCCGCTGCTGACCACGTTGGCGGTCGGCGGAGTGTGCGGCGGGATGCGGGCGCTCGGCTCCTGGTCCGTGCGACCGTCGGCGTTCGGCTCGTCGACGAGGTCGACGTTCTTGCCGGCGCGCATCGAAGAACCACCTGCGCCGCTGAGCGAGGGCGAGTCGCCCGCGCCGCTAAGCGAGGGCGAGTCACCGGTCATGCTGACAGGCTTCTTCGACGGGACCTGCAGGACGGTCTTGGTGCCCGCGGAGCGGACGCCGGCCGCCGGTTGCGATGAAGCAGAGGAAGCAGAGGAAGCAGAGGAAGCAGAGGAAGCAGAGGAAGCAGAGGAAGCAGAGGAAGCAGAGGAAGCAGAGGAAGCAGAGGCGTTCGGCGCGCTGGCGGGGCGCTGCAGCGGGCGGTTCTGCGGCGCGTGGCCGGAGCCCGAGACGTTGCGGGCATCGCTGCCGGTAGCAGCGACGGCCCCAACGACAGCGGTCACGCCGAGGCGCGGCTGGGCGTCTGGCTTGCTGGTGACGTGGTCGTAGACGCTGGCATAGGCCTGTACGGACTCGAAGCCCTGGGCGAACTGGTGGCCGGCTTCACGCAGGGACGGCTCATTGGCGGCTTCGAAGTCGAGGATGATGCGGTACCCGCAGTGCGGGCACGCGATCTGGACCAGCGGAGCGATCTGCTCGGCGGCGATGCGGTACGGACCGGAACAGGACGGACAGACGATGAACATTTAGAAGTCCAGACCGAGAGAGAGGGTGTACTGCTGCTGCAGCCCGGAGTTGTCGGCCACGCTGGCGCCGTTGAGCTTGCCGTCGCGACCACCCTTGGGGACGATCATCGCCTCGGCCGTGACCCGGATGACACTGAAGATGAAGCGCAGTCCGAAGAAGGGCCGGTGGCGGAGGATCGCGCCGGCGTCCTTGAACACGAACTCGCTGAGGGCGCCGCTCGGGTTCAAGTACTCATCGGTCTTCGGGGTCACGTCGAGCACGCCGGAGCGGGCGATGATGAAGAGCGCCTGATAGCCGGCGTAGGGCGTCAGGTTGACGGTCTTGCCGAGGCCGAAGACGTGCGAGATGGACACGTCGAGCGAGGCGGTCGTCATGTTCATGTCCTCGGCGCCGACCAGCCGCGAGAACATGCCACGCAGCGCGATCGAGGGGATCGGCAGGTGGTGGAAGCCCTCGTGCAGCGCGACCTTGCCGTAGCCGCTGATCGTCCACATGCGGCTGTTGAAGAGGTGCGTCGCGCCAGCGCCGACCTCGATGCCGGGCCACAGGCCCTTGCGGCCCATGATCTGCAGCGTCGGCGCGACCGAGCCGGGCGTGGTGTCCCGCGTCGCGCCCGACCAGTTGGCGGTCTTGATCGTGTTGATGCTCAGGTCCGCCGAGACGGCGAAACCCGAGAGGCCGAGCGAGTCCGCGGAGTCGACCGGCTTGGGCGCCATCAACACGCCGAGCTCGGACGAGAGGCTACGAAACGCCGCGTCGTCACCCTGGGGCGTCCCCATGTCCGCGTTGCCCAACTGGTTGAGCCGGAGGTCGTAGGCGCCGGCCCATGCCTCCGACGAGTGGAGACCAAGAGCTGCTAGGGCAAACGAGAAGAGGAACCGTCTAGGCATGCAGAGCTCCGAGAATCAGCGGTCGGCGCAGCGTAGCTTGCGCCAGCGAGGCGTGTCAAGGTTCGCGCTTGGGCCCTCTGGGCCGGCGATAACGCCCGATCCGGGGGATCCGGGAGAGATTTGCGAGGGATCGTGGAGGTCACGATCTCCCGTGTTCGCCGGGTCCATCCGGGTCGCACCATACCATCATCCGCGAGCTCCTCGGCGGGTTTGACCTGCTGTTCGCAGGCTGTTAGTTTCCAGCCCCCGCAGGCCGCCCCGGCGGACATTCTCCATGGCCGTACTGTGGTAGCAGGAGCACCCTCCGGAACATCGGCAGCGCCGAGTGCTTCAGCCGAATCACGCCATACCCGTGGCCGCCGACGGTCGGTGCAGGCGCTGCTCCTTGTGCTTTTCGTGGCCTCCTGGGGGTCCCTGCTCGGCCCGGCGACGCTGTTCACCGAGCTCTCGGGACCGCTAATCACGACGGCCTGGGTCGGGACCGCGGCGCTGGCGGTGCTGCTGCTGCGCTGGTTGATGTCGGGCGCGCTGGGCTACGAGAGTCAGATCGGCCTGCGGATCATCCGCACCGACCGCGTGCCCCGCGGCGCGCGCCTGGCCTTCCTGGTGTGCCTGCTGGTGGCCGTCGGCGGGCTGCTGGCGCTCAACCTCGGGATCACCAGCCTGGGCCTGGTGATCGCGGTCGCGGCGGCCAGCTTTTTGGGCCTGCTGCTGTTGTTAGTCCAGTACTCGTCGATCTTCGGGACCACCAGCATCGTCGGGGTGGTCCTCGGGGTAGCCGCCCTCATCGTGGTTCAATCGGTGGCCACGGGCTTCCAGCACGAGTTTGAGCGCCGGGTGCTCGGGGTCTACGCGCACATCAACGTCACCCGCAGCACCGGCATGACGGAGTACCGCCGCTTCGAGGCCTGGCTGCGCACGCAGCCCGGTGTCCAGGGCGCGAGCCCCTTCGTGTACTACGCGATGATGCTGGCCCCCTTCGACCCGGAGGGCGGCCGTACGGACGACCTTCGGCTGGCCAGCGTGCTGGTCAAGGGCATCGAGCCGACCACCGCGGAGCAGGTGATCGACCTGCCGCAGCACCTCGAGCGGGGCAGCGGGCGGGCGATCCCCCTCGAGGTCCTGCGCAGCGAGTTCGAATTGCTGCCGGTGCCCGACCGCGAGCCCGACGAGCTGCCCCCGGCGGTCGGCGCCACCCCGGACCCCCGCGGCCCCGGCTGGTACGAGCGGGCGATGGAGCACTACGCGGGGGCCCCGGCCGCCCGTAAGCGGATCCCGGGGGAGATCCGCAGCGATCTGCTCGCCGATGATGAATGGCCCGAGGACATCGACGATATCGCCGCGGGCGCTGCCGGGGGCGACGCCGCCCGCTTCGATGCCAGCGCGCTGCCGACGATCTTCGTCGGGGCGACCCTCGCCAAGGAGCTCGGCCTGCGCGAGGACTCGCTGGTCATGGTGGTCGACCCGGGCTCGAGCTTCGACAGCAGCAGCGAGCCCGAATTTCAGTACTACCGGGTCGTGGGCGTGTTCCAGGCCGGGTTCCAGGAGTACGACAGCCGCCTGGTGTACGTCCACATCCGCGAGCTGCAGCGCTTCAAGTACCGCGGGCGCGACCAGGTCTCCGGGGTCGATCTGAGGTTGATTAACCCGGAGCTCGCGCCGGCCGTCGGGGCGGCGATCCGGGGCGAGCTGCCAGGCCGCGAGTACTCGGTGCTCGAGTGGCAAAACCTCAACGAGAACCTGTTCAAGTCGATCCGCTTCCAGAAGAACATCATCACGATCATCCTCAGCCTGGTGATCACGGTGGCGACCTTCAACGTGCTGTCGGCGCTGTGGACGATGGTCGTGCGGCGATCCGCCGAGGTCGCGATCCTGATGTCGATGGGCGCCACCGGCGGTCAGGTCGCGCGCATCTTCCAGGTGACCGGCATGGCGATCGGCCTATCGGGCTCGCTGGCGGGGGTCGGCTTCGGGCTGGTGCTGTGCTGGTTGGTCCAGCTCTACGGCTACACCCTCGACCCGGAGGTCTATTTCATCGAGTCGCTGCCGGTCGAGATCAGCGTCACCCAGATCGCGTGGATCCTCTGCATGACCCTGGCGATCTGCTTCGTCGCCACCCTCCCGCCCTCGCTGCGCGCCGCCAAGCTGCGCCCGGTGGAGGGCCTGCGCTACGAGTGACCGCGTGCGCAGGGCGAGCACCCCATCGCCATCCGTGCGGGGCCCGGAGCGCGGCCGCAGCCCCGGCGGGCTGGTCTGGATGGTCGCCCGCCGGCTGCTGCTGCGCGAGCGCGCCGTACAGACCAGCCGGGCGGCGCGCCTGGGGTGGATCTTCGCGATCTCGACGGTCGTGATCGGCGGCCTGCTGGTGCTGCTCGGGGTCCGCTCGGTGATCCCGCCGCTGGCCGCGGGCATCGCCTCGCTCGCGCTGCTCGGGGCGACCTGCGTGCGGATCTTGACCCCGGCGGTCGCGGTCGCGGTGTTCGGCATGGGCCTCGGCTGCGCGGCGCTGGTGACGGTGCTCGGCGTGACCTCGGGCTTCGAACACGAGCTCACCGCGCGGCTGGCCCGCGTCAACGGACACGTGCTCATCACGGAGTACGGCCAGGACTTCGACGAGTACCCGGAGATGGTCGCGCGCTGGCGCGAAGACCCGCGGGTGGTCGCGGTGTCGCCCTTCGCGTACGCGATGGCGGCGGTGGTCCCGGCCCCGGCCGAGGACGGCGCCGAGGCCGGCCCGGAGGACAAACAACTGCGCAGCCCGGCGATCGCGATCGTCAAGGCGCTGGACCCGGCGCTCGCGGCCGAGTTCCCGGGCGTGCCGGCGATGCTTCGCGCGGGAGATCTGTCGTCGGCGCTGCGGCCAGGGCACCTGCGCACGGCGCCCGGCGTGGCGCTCGGCCACCGACTGGCGACCCGCCTCGGCGTCGGTCCCGGCGACTTCGTGCGCCTCGTGATCCCGGCCGAGCTCGACGGCTCGCAGGAGTCCGTCGGTCGTCCGCCGCGCTTCGCCCGCTTTGAGGTGACGGACGTGATCGACACCGGCATGACGGAGTTCGACACCTCGCTGGCGCTCATGCACATCACCGCCGGACAGGCGCTGTTCTTCAACGAGGGCCGGGTGACCGGGGTGGAGTTCGCGCTGACGGACCCGGAGGACGCCGACGCGTTCGGGGCCGAGGTGGTCGCCGCCGCGGGCCCGAACTTCCGCGCGACGACCTGGCGCCAGCAGAGCGAGGGGACGATCGCCGGCCTGCGCCAGATCCGGGCCGCGGTGTCGCTGGTGCTCGGCTTGCTCGAGATCGTCGCCGCGACCGCGCTGATCGCCAGCCTGCTGTTGTTGGTGCGCCGCAAGCGGGCCGAGATCGCGGCGTTGATGGCCCTCGGGGCCGACGGTCGCGCGGTGTTCTGGATCTTCGAGGCGGTGGGCCTGCTCGCGGGGGCGGTCGGGGCGGCGGTCGGGCTGGCGCTGGGGCTGCTGCTCAGTGGTCTGGTGGCGGCGTACCGCTACCCGCTCAGCGGCGACGTGTATCCGGTCGATCACTTGCCTGTACACCTGACGCTGCTCGACGTGGTGGCCCCGGGGATCGCGGCGGTGCTGCTGTGCGCGCTGGTCAGCGGACCGGTGGCCCTGATCGCCGCCAAGCAACCGCTGCTGCCGGGACTCCAGCGCTGACGGAACACGGTTCCGCGACATCGCTGCGCGTGATCTGACATCGCTGTCGCGCCCGGCGAGAGAGATCGCCGTGGTCTCATGGGGCCAGAGGCATGGCACGGGGCTTGCTCAGGTGGCGGCATGCGCACTCCGTCCTGTCTCGTAATGATGTCTTTGATCACCCTCGTCGGCGCGTGTGGACCTGACCAGGCGGACACGGATTCCGATGGCGCCACGGGCTCGGAGTCTGGCTCGGAGTTTGGCTCGGAGTCTGGCTCGGAGTCTGGCTCGAGCAGTGGCGAGCCGGAGCCGACCGGTGGCGAGTTCCTGGACTGTCAGGCTCCGGAGGCGCGCGACGACGTCGACTTCACGTGGGTGCACGACACGCTGATCCTCGAGTCCAACAAGCTCGAGGTGCTGTGTGACGTCACCGGCGTCAGCAGCTCGGGTGGCGACATGCTGTGGGCGGCGACGATCGACCTCAAGTGCATGGACGTCAAGAACGCCACGCACGACATTTACATCGACCTCCAACTGTTCGCCCCGCTCGTGCTGGCGCTCGAGGCGGGCGACCAGGCGTTGCTCACCTACGAGAGCAGCGATGACTTCGGCAACCTCCGTGAGTGGTTGAGCCTGCGCGGCCCCGGCGATACGCTCGCGCTGTTCGCCACCCGCGGCTTTCAGGTCTTCACGCCGCCCCAGGCGCCCCTGTGGGCGCCGCTGGGGCTGGTCGGTGTCGAGGAGGAGCTGTTGTGCGCGACGGAGGTGCTCGGCGAGTGTGAGACGAGGCGCCGCGCGGCGATCGACATCACGGTCGGCGAGGTCACCGGGCGGGCGTTCGACCGCACCTCGGTCGCGCTGCCGGACGGGCTGGTCGCGCACGTCGGCGCGGCCGTGGTCGTCGATTACTATCCGAACGAGGTCTGCATCGGGGACGGCGTCGACGGCTTCGAGACCCGACTGATCGTGGCGCGCGGGAGCTGAAGATCAGGGGGCGGCATCGAGGCGCTCCTCGATGTCGGTCTGGGTCGCCACGGGGTAGATACTCGAGCTGGCGCGGTCGAGCTTGCCGCGGGCGGTGTCGACGACGACGGTGAGGTACATGCCCTCGCAGTCACCGTCGTACTTACCAGGCCGGCACGGATCGCCGACGATCGCGACGCATTGGGTGGCGCCCACGGTGGTACACGGGACGGTGAACAGTTGGATGGCGCGCGCGTCGTCGACGACCGCCGCGACGTAGTCGACGATCGACCCGCGCAGGGCGACGCGTGGGCGCCGGGCGCCGCGAAACACGGACTTCGCGGTGATCGTGCCGGCGGCGGCGACGAGCTCGGGGCTGGCCCGCTTCACGGCGGCGAGCCTGGGCCACGGCGCCGCGGCGGTCAGCCCGGACCACGACTCCGGCTGCGCCGCGACGGACTCGCCGAACACCGATCCCGACTGGCGACAGGGCGCGCCCTCGTGGGTCGACCACAGCGAGCCGCCGCCGCCCAGGCCCTTGCCGTCGCGCGCGAGCAGCAGCTCGACGTGATCGCCGGAGGGCTGGGCCCACCGCACGCGCAAGCCGCAGCGCGTGCCCGGTTCGTTGTACGGCGCGACGAGCAGGGCGGGCAGCGTGACGGCGGGCTCCGGCGACGTGCCCACCGTGCGGGCCGCGCCGGCGACGGTGTTCTTGGCGGGTGCGAGGGCGAGGTCGAGGGACATGTTCGGCATGTCGCCGCACCCGCCGTCGCCGAGGATGAAGTTGAGTCGCCAGGTGCCGGTCATGTCGCAGGCGTCCGCGGGCAGCGACGGGTTCGCGGGCGTCACCGGGTTCGCGGGAGTCGCCGGAGTCGCGGGCGTGGCGGGAGTCGCGGGCACGGCGGGAGTCGCCGGGGTCACGGGCGTGGCGGGAGCCGCCGGGGTCACGGGCACGGCGGGAGTCGCGGGCGGGTCAGATCGGTTGCTCGTACACGTGATCGCCACGAGGGCGAGCGCGAGGATCGTCGAGAGTCGGCTGGCACGCATCATGTCACCCCGGTCGTCATCATCGCACGACCGGGGATGATCAGGCGTGCTCGGGCACGCTCAGGGGTCGGCGGCGAACGGTGGTTGGATGACCACCGTGGCCTTGAGGATCCGGTCGCCGACGGTCAGCAGGGGCAGCAGCGCGTACGATCGCGGGTGGAGTCGACCGACCCAGGTGTAGCGGCCGTCGAGGTGCGGCGCGCGCCCGTGCATGATGAAGAACTGGCTGCCGCCGGTGTCCTTGCCGGCGTCGGCGATGCCGACCGCGCCGTGTTCGAAGCGGCGGGCCGAGGGCTCGGAGGGCAGGGTGAAGCCGGGGCCGCCCCAGCCGGTGCCCTCGGGGTCGCCGCCTTGCAGCACGAAGCCGGGCACGTCGCGGTGAAAGCTCAGGCCGTCATAAAAGCCGCGCCGGGTGAGCTCGACGATCGCAGCGACCGCCCATGGGGCGGCGTCGGCGTCGAGGTCGATGCGCAGCTCGCCGTACTCGGTGGTCAAGAACCATTGCACGCGCTGGCCCTGGAGCGGCGCGGGGTCGACGGGCGGGCGCGTGGGGGCACCCGCGGGGAGCTGCGGGCCGGGGTCGGCGCCGCGGAGCGCCGTGATGCAGGTGCGGGCGGCCTCGCGGACGCTGGGGTTCTCGTGACGCAGCCCGGCGTCGCAGCTCCGGGCGCCGGCCGGCACCTTGGTGGCGGCGAGCGTGGCGACGAGCGTGGTGTAGAGCTCTGGTTCGCGACCGATGGCCTCGCCGGTTTTTTGGACGAGCGCGCGCCACAGCGGATCTTCGTCGGTGAACCGCGGCGCCGGGTCGCGCTTGCAACGGGCGGTGATCGCCTCGGCCGCGGCACCGACGACGCCGAGCTTGCGGTCGGCGAGCGCGGCGAGCAGCCACGCCTGTACGGCCTGCCCCGCGACCGGGTCGTCCCACAGGGTCGCGATCGCCGTGATCGTGGCGATGCGGGCGCCGGGGTCGCCGATGCGCAGCAGCTCGTCGAGGCGAAGCTGACGCTGCGGCCAGGTCCCGCCGAAGCCCTGGGCGAGCACGGCGGGCTCGATCGATCGTGCGGTCGCCTGGGCAAGGCAGATCAGGGGGAGCTGCCACGCGGGGTCGCGGGCGAGCAGTTGCGCGAGTCGGCAGTCGAGCTGCGCGAGGGTCTTGCGCAGCGCGAGCGAGGCCGGGGCTGCGCTGGCTTCGGCGACCTGTACGGCGCTACGCAGGGCCACGAGCTCGGCGCGATGCTCGGGGCCGACGAGCTCGGGCTTCGCGGCGACGCAGGCGAGGCCCGCGAGCAATTGCCGTGATCGATCGAGCCCGCCATGGATCGCGTACACGGCGGCCCACTGGCGCAGGCGCGTGAGGGCCTGCGCGTCAGAGATGTCGGCCTGAAACGCGAACGCCTCGGCGATGGACTGCGTGTGCGTCGCGCGGACGATGCAATCTCCGAGCGGCGACTGGGCGGGCGAGCGCGCGAGCAGCCCCGCGACCGCCAGCCGCCGCAGGGCGGGATCCGGGTCGGAGGCGTCGACCAGCAGACGCAGCCAGGCGTGGGTGTCGTCGGGTGGGCTCGGGTCGCTGGCGATGGCGTAGAGCGCGGCCAGGCCGGGCACCTCGGTGAGCGCTGCGCGGGTGGGTGGGTCGAAGTCGATCTTGCGTCGGCCGAGGCGACCGATCGCAAACGCTGCGGTCGCCCGCAGTGGCTCCGGGGCTTCGCGCAGGACCCCGGTGAGGGCCGGCAGCGAGGCCGCGCCGCCGAGCTGGCCGAGCACCTCGGCGATCGTGATCTGTTCGGCGAGCGCGGCGTTCGGCCACCACGCCAGCAGGCGCGTCTCGGCGTCGTGGACATCGGAGCCGAGCAGCGCCGCGAAGCCGAGGGCCCGCGCGGCGGCCTGGCGTCGCGCACTCACGGGGTCGGCGAGCGACGCCAGGAGCCGCGTCACCGCCGGGGTGTCGCCGATGCGCCCCAGCGCCTGGATCGCGCGCGGGGCCTCGTCGCCGCGGGTGCGCGCGATCAGGGTCGGGACCGCGGCCTCGCGACGCGCCTCGAGCTCGAAGATCGCGGGCTTCGGAGGCTCCGCGGGCGGTGTCTCAGTCGGCTTCGCGGGCGGCGAGCAGGCGAGCAGGGCCGCGAGGGCGAGGACCGACGATCGCATCCGCACCGAGTGTACGACGTTTGTCGTCCGCGGATCTTGCCGCGGTGGCGGGGTCTAGGGGGGCCTGGTAGGGTCGGCGCCGATGCCCAGGTCTGTGCATATCCTGTCGTTGCTTCACGACGACGACATCGAGTGGCTGGCGCAGGTCGGGCTGCGCCTGAGCCTGGCCCAGGTCGCGCCGCTGGTGGAAGAGGGCACGCGCAACTCGTTCCTCTACATCATCCTCGCCGGCACCTTCATCGTCACCAGCTCGGTCATCGGGGTCTCGGGGGAGCGACCGATCTCCATCCTGCAGCGCGGCGAGCTGGTCGGTGAGCTGTCGTTTTTGGATGCGCGGCCGCCCTCGGCGACGGTGCGTGCGGCCCGGCCGGCGCAGGTGCTCGCGGTGGCGAGGTCGGAGGTGATGCGCAAGCTCGCGGCGGACGTCGGCTTCGCGGCCCGGTTCTACCGGGCGCTGGGCATCACGCTGGCGATGCGCCTGCGGACCCAGACGCACGGACAGGAGGCGGCCGACGGGGAGATCGACCTCGAGCAGCTCGGTTCGGTGACGGTCGACGAGCGCCGCTTCGAGGCGATCATGCGCCGTCTCGAGGGCGCGTAGTCCCCCGCAGCCGCAGCGAGTTGAGCACGACGGTGAGGCTGCTGAGCGCCATCGCCAGGGCGGCGAGGGCGGGGTGCAGCGAGCGCAGGAACGCGGGGGCGGCGGCGATCGGATACAGGATCCCGGCGGCGACGGGGATCAGCACGACGTTGTAGATCGAGGCCCAGAGCAGGTTTTGGCGGATGACGGCGACGGTGCGTCGCGACAGCGCGAGCGCCTCGGCGAGCCCGCCGAGGTCGCTGCGCATCAGGGTCACGTCGGCCGCGTGGATCGCCACGTCGGCGCCGCTGCCCAGCGCGATGCCGACGTCGGCGCGGGCCAGCGCGGGGCCGTCGTTGATGCCGTCGCCGACCATGCCGACGAGTCCATGGGCCGCGAGCTCGGCGATCGCCGCGGCCTTGTCGCCCGGCAGCACCCCGGCGATGACATCCGCCGCCGGGATGTCGGCCTGCGCCGCGATCGCGACCGCGACCTGCCGGTGGTCGCCGGTCAACATGACGACCCGCAGACCGGCGCGGCGCAGGGCCGCGACCGCGGCGGGGGCCTCCGGGCGCAGGGCGTCGGCGAGCGCGAGCAAGCCGAGCAGCGCGCCGTCGCGGGCGACCCACACGAGGGTCTGCGGGACGGCGGGCGCGCCTGTCCCGGGGGACATATGACATGTCCCTGAGGACAGATCAGCGGCGAGCGTGGCGAGCGCGGCGGTGTCGACGTTGTTGGTGTGCAGCCAGCGTTCGCTGCCGACCAGGACCCGCGCGCCGTCGACGGTCGCGCGCAGGCCGTGCCCGCCGACCGCCTGGTGTCCGCTGGCGGTGGGTAGCACGCCGCTGGCGGCGGCGACGATCGCCTTGCCGAGCGGGTGCTCGCTGGCGAGTTCGGCGGCGGCGGCGATCCGCAGCAACTCATCGCCATCGACGCCGGGGGCGGGGACCACGGACCCGAGCACCGGCCGGCCGAGCGTCAGGGTGCCGGTCTTGTCGAGCACGATCGTGCGCAGCGCCTGGACCCGCTCGAGCGCCGTCATATTTTTGAACAGGATCCCGCGGCGGGCGGCGGCGCCGGTGCCGACGACGATCGCGGTCGGTGTGGCGAGGCCGAGCGCGCACGGGCAGGCGATCACCAGCACGGCGACGGCCCGCATCAGGGCCTCGCCCGGGCCCGGACCCGCGAGCCACCAGGCGACGAAGGTGAGCGCCGCGATCGCCAGCACGACCGGCACGAACACCGCGGCGACGCGGTCGACCTGGCGCTGGACGGGCGCCTTGCTGCCCTGGGCAGCGCGCACGAGCCTGACGATCTGTGCGAGCGCCGTGGCTGCGCCGACGCGGGTGGCCCGGAGCTCGAGCGCGCCGGCGCCGTTGATCGTCGCGCCGGTGACGGGATCGCCGACATGCTTCTCGACCGGCCGGCTCTCGCCGGTCAGCATGCTCTCGTCGATCTCCGAGTCGCCAGCGATCACGACGCCATCGACCGCGATCGCGGCGCCTGGCGGCACGACCACGACCTCGCCGACGCGCACGCTGGCGGCCGGGACCTCGATCACGACGCCGTCGCGACGCACGCGCGCGGTGGCCGGGCGAAGGGCCATGAGCGCCCGGATCGCGGCGTTCGCCTGGCCGCGCGCGCGGGTCTCCAACAGCCGTCCGAGGCCGACCAGGGCGACGATCGTGGCGGCTGTCTCGAAGTACAGGTGGTGCCCGGACCCGGCGCCGGCGATCACGACCGGAACACTGGCGAGGAAGGCCACGCCAGCGCCGAGGCAGATCAGGACGTCCATGTTGGCGGCGCGGGCCCGCAGCGCATGCCAGGCGCCGCGGACGTGCGGGGCGCCGGTGTAGCCGAGGACCGGCAGCGCGAGCAGCAGCATCAGCCACGCGACCCACGGCGCGTCGGCCCAGGCGCCGAGCAGGGCGAAGTCGCGGCCCATGCCGAGCACCAGCAGCGGCAGCGTGAAGCCGATGCCGACCGCGACGCGGCGGCGGGCGCTGGTGAGCTCGAGCGCGCGGGCGGCGAGCTCGGCCTCGTCCCCGGCGCCCTCGCTGCCCTCGATCACGCCGAAGCCTGCGGCCTCGACCGCGGCGACCAGGTCACCGCGGCGGGCGGCGCCTGGTCCGTGTAGCTGCACGCGGGCGGTCTCGCTGGCGAAGTTGACGGCGGCGGCCTGGACCCCTGCCACCGCGCCGAGCGCCCGCTCGATGGTGTTGGCACAGTTGGCGCACCGCATGCCCGCGATCGCCAGGTCGATCGCCGTCGTGGGCTCGTCGTCGGTCGTCACGCCGCGCAGCATAGCGTGGGCCCGTCCGCCTGGCGGACCGGGGTCCTCACGCGGGGTGCCGGTCAGCTCAGGTGCAGTACATGCCGTTCTGATTATTCGGCAGCGCGAGGCCGGTGCAGGCCATGCCGGTCGGGCAGTCGGCGACGCCGGTACACTTGAGCGCGCACACGTTCTGGCCCGGTCCGATGTTGAGGCACTCCTGGGTGGCCGGAGCGTTGGGTTTGGGGCCGCAGTCGTTGACGTTGGCGCACAGGATCGTGCAATAGCCGTCGATGACCTTCATCGTCATCGAGTCGGTGATCGTGAAGCAGCCGTCGGTCAGCGCCGGTTCACAGGGCGTGTTGTCGAGGCAGGTCTCGTAGAGGCCGTTGGCCGGCTGCGGGTCCTTGGCCGGCGGGTCCGGCGGGTCGCCGGTGGTGTCGTCCATCATGCCAGTGGTGGTCGAGGGGTCGACGCCGGTGGTGGTCGAGGGGTCGACGCCAGTGGTCGAGGGGTCGGTGGTCGCCGGGTCGGTGGTCGCCGGGTCGGTGGTCGCCGGGTCGGTGGTGGTGGTCGCGGCGCTCGGGTCGTCGGTGGTGGTGCCCGCGGGCTCCGTGGCGGTGACCGGTTCGCTGGTCGGCTCGCCGGAGGTGCTCGCGCCGGTGGTGGTCACGCCGGTGTCCGCGCTCGACTGACTGGCCTGGCTGGCCTGACTGGCGGTGATCGAGCTGCCGAAGCTCGAGCCCGACAGGTCCTCGCCCCCGGTACATCCGATCAGCAGGGCCAGCGCGAGCGCGGGGACGAGACGACCAACACGGAATGGCGAGGAGCTGTGCATGATCAAGGACCCTCCAGGGGCGCGGCGAGCCTGGTTCGCAGCGCGACACATCGTCTTAGCGACAAGGCGCGCGCAGCGTCAAGCGAGATCAGCGCCGGGCTGGCCCGCGCGGGCTGGCCGGGCACGCCGACGAAGATGTCGCCAGACCGCGAGGCCGCCCCGGATCCCCAGGAGCAAGGCCATGACGATGCAAGCGGCCCGGCCCTGCACCAGGAGCATGCTCGCCAGGCCGGTCGTCCATGGCATCAGCGGCGGCACGCCGTACACGATCGCGTCCGGGGTCCGAGAGAGCAGCAAGGCGGTGATGAGGGCCAGCGACCACGGGAGCAGCACGGCGCGCACGAGGGCGGCGTCGGTGCAGTGCCAGCGCGTCACGCTCGCGCCGGTGAGCAGCAGCAAGGCGACCCACGCGGGCGCACCGGCGTACAGCAAGTCGCGGCCCATCGGCGGATAGATCGCGGGGTTCGACAGGGTCGGCCAGCCGCAGTGCACGACCACGCCGACGGTCGCCAGGGCGAGCCAGCCGAGGCCCAGCGTCGGGGTCAGCCAGCGCGGACCGTCGAGCGCGATCGGGGGCCAGTGGAGCTTGCCTCGGAGCCTGGCCCATCGGACATGTCGCGAGTCACCTGTACGAAGGGACAGCAGGCCGAGCGCGGCGAACAGGCCGGCGAGCAGCCAGCGCGCAGGTCCAGGGCGCGGGAGGGTCGCCCCGCGGGCCGGGTCGGCCAGCGCCGCGGCCCACGGGCGCCCGACGGCGGTCGGGTCGAGGGTCACCTCGAGCGCCTCGGCCACGGCGCGGGCGAGGTCGATGAGGTGCATCGACGCCTCGGGGCCCGGGGCCACGCCGCCGCCGGCGACGCAGGTGCGGACCAGGCGGATCTCGGGCTCAGGGCCGGCGTGGCCGCCCGCGCGGAGGTGGCCGTGATCGGCGAGCACGACCCACAGGGTCGCGGGGTCGGCTGGCGCGGCGGCGTGGAGGACCCCGAGCAGGGCGTCGCTCCACGCCGCCGCGGCGCCGTAGCGCAGCGACGCTCCGCCGTACGCGTGGCCGGCCTCGTCGATGCGCAGCACGTGCACGAAGGCCAGCCGGGCGGGCGAGACGATCGCCTCGCGCGCGGCGCTGGCGAAGCCGGCCGCGCGCCACTGCGGAGTGATGACCTCCTCCACCGGGCGCCCGTCGTCCGGCGGCAGCGTGCGGGTGAAGCCGAAGGAGTGCACGATCTCCGGGTGTGACTCGGCGACCGCGACGCTGTCGACCTGCGACGGACTCGAGTGCGAGGGCGGCGAGGGCAGCTTGCCTGCGTGATGCTGGAAGCCCGACTGCTGCTGCGTCAGGCCGGTCCACAGGGCGTGCTGGACCGGCAACGACACGGTCGGGAAGCCGACGTCGAGCCGGATCTCCTGGCCCGCGCGACAGATCGCCGAGAGCTGCGGCAGCCGCATGGCGTGCGCGCGCGAGAGGCCGTCGAGCAGCACCACGCGCACGCGAGCGACCGGCCGCAGCCCGTCACCGACCGGCGTGCTGGGCCACACCGGTGTGTCGCTGGCGACCGCGCCGTCGACGAAGAAGCTGGCGATGAAGACCCTGCGCGCCTTGTAGATCCCCTCGGACGCGAGCACGAGGCCGACGAGCAGCGCGCAGCGGACGATGATCGTGCGGGTCCGCGGGGCCATGCGCCGCCAGGGTAGGCGATCGCCGCGGCGACGTCACCGCCGGTCCTTCGCCCGGGTCACGCGTGTCCGCGGCGAAAGAAGTTGCAGCGTCACGCCTGCGGGTGGGCCTGGAACCACGCGACGGTGGCCGCGACGGCGCGCTCGTGCGGCGTGACCTTGGCGCCGAAGGCCCGCTCAAACTTGCGGTGGTCGAACACGTAGGGCCGGTCCCACTGGTACAGCAGCTCAGCCAGCTCGCGCATGATCGGGACGAAGGGGCTGGCGAGCTTGAACACCCACCCGGGCGCCTCGCTGAGCTTCGGCTCCTTGCCGGCGGCCTGAAAGATCAACGTCAAGAGCTCACGCTGCGTCAGCGTCGGCGCGCAGGGCAGGTGCCAGACCTGGCCCATCGCCTCCGCGTGCGCGCCGAGGGTGATCATGCCGTGGGCGAAGTCATCGAGAAAAATGAAGGTGTGCGGGAGGTCGAGCTTGCCCATCACCGCGACCTTCTTGCCGGCGATCGCGGGGTAGAACACGCGGTCCCCGTAGATCGTGGTGGTGGTCGCCTTGGGGCCGTAGAAGTCGGGCGCGCGGGCGATCGCCGCCTTGATCGTGCCGGCCGCGTGGGCGTCCATCAGCAGCTTCGACATAGCGACGCGGATCCGGCCCTTGCGGGTGGTCGGCGCGGACGGGAGGTCCTCGGTCATCGGCCCGTTCACGGGTCCGTACGCGTACACGCTCTCGGCGCTGACCAGCCGCGCGCCGCTCGCTGCGGCCGCCGCGATCATGCCGCGCTGGATCGGCGGGTAGAGCTCGGCCCACTTCGTGTAGTCGGGCGCCGCGGTGTGATAGAGGACGGTCGCATCCTTGCTGGCCGCGATCGCCTGGGCCGGTTCGGCCGCGTCGGCGCGCACGACCTCGACGCCAGCGGGCGCCTCGAGCATGCCGCTGCGACTGACCATGCGGACCGGTTTTCCGGCGGCCACCAGTCGGCGCATGATCGCCTGGCCGAGCGCGCCTGTACCGAACACGACGTGGACTTCCCGTTCACTCATCGCAGCGGGCATAACATTGCGCGGGCCTCGACAGCGAGGGCAGGTGCCGCTTAACATCGCCAGGATGCCGATCCCCCGCGCGCGCGGACGCGCCAGCCAAGTCCTGCTGCTCGCCATGAGCGCCATGTTCGGCGGGTCCGCCATGCTGGTCGGGTCCGCCGCGTGTACCCGCGGCGACGCCTGCCAGGACAAGCTGGCGGCGATGCGGCGCACCCTCGAGGCGATCCCCGCGGGCGCGGCGACGCAGCAGGTGGCGATCCTCGCGCCGGACTTTCCGCTGCTCACCTCGGCCAACGGCGAGGTGTTGCGAGCGGCTGGACCGGTGGTGCGTCTCAACGCCGACAGCAGCGCGAACCTCGAGGGTGGCGACAAGCACTTCGAGGCCGGGCCGATGATCGTCGAGGCCACGGAGGCGTTGAGCCGCCCGGGTCACGACCGCGTGCTGTATCTGGCGATCGCCCCGGGCGTCGCGCTCGGACCCCACAGCGCGTTGATCCGTGGCCTCGGTGAACAGGCCCCGCTGCGCGTGTTGATCCGCGACGCCACCGGTGGCCTGGCCGCGCCGACGCCCTCGCCGGCGATGGCGACCCGCCTCGCGGCGATCCGCGCGGCCAGCCCCCACGAGAAGCCGGTGCTGCTCGCCGACGCGATGGTGGCGGTCGCCGCCGACTGCAAGCCGATGGCCGCGGGCTTCGAGTCGATCGCCAGCGCCGCCCCCGACAAGCGCCAGGGCGCCGTGATCAACGCGGCCCTGACCGGCGCTGATCAGTGCGGCTGCGAGGTCGTCGACATCGACGGTCTGAGCGCGCTGATCTGGACCCTGACCCTGGGCGACGGCCCACGCCTGCGCTGGCTCCCGCTGCTGCCGGGCCCGGCGGGCATCAAGCTGCCCGCGGACGCCCGCACCGGCGACCTGGTCCGCCTGCTCGAGGCCGGCCCCGCGATCGCCTTGCCCGAGTGATCGGGCCCTGCGGGCCCTGCAGGGCGGCTAAGCGCGCCCGCGCATCAGCAGCAGGTAGACCGCGCCCGAGGCGAACAGCCCGGAGAACCACGCGCCCTGAAACAGGAACTCGCACCCGGGCACGAACTTGCCGGCGAGCACGACCACGACCCCGACGAGCATCGCCGCGACCGCGCGCAGATTAAAGCCGCGGTGATATCGGTAGGGTCCGACGGTCTGGTAGAGGGCGTCCGGGTCGAGCCGGGTGCCGCGCAGGAGCCAGTAGTCGGCGAGCAGCACCCCGCTGACCGCCCCGAGCAGGCCCGAGTAGGACAGCAGCCATTCGACGTACATGTCGAGCACCAGCCACGGGCACAGCAGCACGCCGATGACCGCCGCGATCAGGCCGCCGACGCGAAACGACACGCTGCGGGGGAACGCGCTGGCGATCGAGTTGGCGGGTCCGACGATGTTGGCGGCGATGTTGGTCGAGAGGGTGGCGATCGCCAGGGTGAACATCGCTACGAAGGCGAGCAGCGGGCTGCCGGTGTCCTGCGACAGGCGGACCACCAGCGTGACCGGGTTCCAGATCGCCTCGCCGTAGAGCAGCACCGTCGCCGAGGTCACGGCCACGCCGATGAAGCTAAACAGCAGCATCGTGGTGGGTAGCCCGTAGAGCTGGCCGAGCAATTGCTCGCGCTGGTTTTTGCAGTAGCGCGTGAAGTCGGGGATGTTGAGCGAGAGCGTCGCCCAAAACCCGACCATCGCCGTGACGCCGGGCAAGAACACGTAGACCAGCCAGTCGCCGCCGCTGTAGCCCGAGTCCTGCACGAGGTTGGCCGAGTGCGCGAGGATCGTGCCGAGCCCGCCAGCGGCCGACATGGCCCACCCGAGCAGCGCCAGGCCGACCACGATCAGGAACGGCGCGGCGAAGTTCTCGAGCCACTTGATCGACTCGGTGCCGCGCCACACGAACGCGACGTTGACCAGCCAAAACCCGAAGAAGCTGATCCAACTGGCCAGCGTGAGGCCGATGAAGGTGCCGCTGCCGCCGAGCGTGAGCCACCCCGGCCACAGGATCCCGATCATCGCCGAGATGGCCTCGCCGCCGATGTAGGTCTGGATCCCGAACCAGCCGCAGGCGACCAGCGAGCGCAGCAAGCTCGGCACGTGCGCGCCGTACACCCCGAACGACGCGCGCGCGAACACCGGGAAGGGCACGCCGTAGCGGGTGCCCGCGTGGCCGCACAAGATCATCGGCACCAGTACGAGCAGGTTGCCGAGCAGGATCGCCAGCATCGCCTGCCACCAGTTCATGCCGCTCTTCACCAGCGAGGCCGCGAGCATGTAGGTCGGCACGCAGACGCTCATGCCGACCCACAGCGCCGCGAGGTGCCAGCGCGTCCAGGTCCGTTCGGCGTCCGAGGTCGGCGCGAGGTCGGGGTTATGAAGGATCGGGTCGGGAGTCACGGGTCAATCCTCCGGGCGGCCGAGATCGCGGCCGTGCAGACGCGGCCTGAGGCCGGTTTACGCCCGGCCATGGCCCGCTGTCCATCGAGGATGCACAAACGCGCGGCCCCCGTGTACCTTCCTCCCGGATGCTGCCCTCGCCGATCTCTCTCCCGGGCCCGGCCCGGCTCGCCTTGTTGTTGTGGGTCGCCTGCGCCGGTTGTAAGGGCAACGTGTCGTTCAAGCTCGAGACCCCGTCGGCGACGATCGACGCGGGGGCCACCACGACCACCACGCAGCCGCGCCCGGCGGTCCGGATCGTGCGCGCCGGCGATCGTCTGACCTACGAGAACGGCGAGATCGAGTTCGAGACCGGATCGGCCGAGCTCAAAGGTGAGAGCACGTTCGACGTCCTCGACCAGCTCGCCGCGGCGTTGAAACGTTATCCAGGGCTGGTCATTCGCGTCGAGGGGCACACCGATAGCCGCGGCAGCCGCGACTCGAACCAGCGATTGTCCGAGGCCCGCGCGCGCGCGATCGAGGCGGCGCTGGTCAAGCGTGGCGTCGGCGTCGATCGCCTCAGCACCGTCGGCCTCGGCGAGACCAGCCCGGCGCGCCCCGAGCCCGACGCCTGTCACAACAAGGCCGAGGAGAAGGTCGCGAAGGACCGGGTGGCGGACTGCCACGAGATCTGGGCGTTTAACCGGCGCGCGGCGTTCGTCGTCAAGGAGGGCGCCGAGAGCCTGCCGGCCGAGGGCAGCGAGGTCAGCCCGCCGCCGACGGTCGCGTCCGTGGCCCCCGTCCGCAGGTCGCCCTCACGCCGCCCCGACTGGGCGCTGCGCATGTTCGGCGGCTACTCGCTGGCGATCCCGGTGCCGACCCTGCACGGCGGACACTTCGGCGTCGGCGTACACGCCTCGCAGCGCTTCGGCGAGCGTGACCGCGGCTACATCGGCGGCGGCCCGCGCCTGCACTACCGCGGCCTGCGGCACAGCGAGAGCGACGAGGCGGCGGGCACGGCGACCGAGCTGGTCGTGCATCAGTTCGGACCCGAGGGCGACCTGCTGATCGGCGGCGGCTCAAAGCAGATCGTCGGCCTGTTCTCGCTGCGCGTCGGCCTCGGACTGTCGGCCGTGAAGGACAGCTCGATCGACGGCCTGATGGAGTCCAGCGTCGACGCCAAGCGCCTCGGCGGCTGGGCGCTCGGCGGCGTGGTGGTGCTCGGCAAGCTCAGCCCGCGCTGGAGCCTCGGCGGACACCTCGAGGCCGGTGTGCTCGGGATCCCAAACCTCGGACCGGTGGTCGAGCTCGGCCTCAACGTCGCCTGGCACTTCGGCCGCGGCCGCCGCGACGGGATCTGAGGTCAGCGCACGGTGAAGCGGGCGAGCAGCTCCTCGCCCATACGCACCAGCACGGAGTCGGTGGCGACGACGAGCTCGTCGATCGTGAAGCGGCGCTCGAAGGCCGCGCGCACGCTGGCCGCGTCGACCGTGAACGGCGGGCCGCCAGGTCGCCCGTGCGCGTAGAACAGGCCGACCCATTGTCCGCCGGGCACCAGCAGGTCGGCGACGGCGTCGACGTACTCGTCGCGTCGCGCGACCTCGATCGCGCAGTAACAGGTGTGCTCGACCACCAGGTCGAAGCGGTCCGGCCCGCGCGGCATGGTGAACAGGTCCTGCACGCGATAGTCGATGCCGGGCGGGCTGCTCGCCTTCGCCGTGGCGATCGCGGTCGGTGCGATGTCGATCGCGGTCACCCGGGCGCCGAGGCCGGCGAGCATCCGCGCCTCGTGCCCGCGACCGCAGCCGACCACGAGCGCGTGGAGGCCCCGTGGCGACGCGGTCGCGAAGTACCCGGCGAGCGGCGGCGTGGCCCGACCCAGCTCCCAGCCGCCAGCCTCGTCGCGGTAGATGTGATCCCAGAAGTCGGCGTCCGACGGCGTCGTGCCGGGGAGATCCGGGCTGCGTGCGTGCAGCTCGCGGAGCACCGCGCGGGCCAGCGGGGCGACCTGTGCGGACATGTCCGAAAGTTCATGTCCCGTGAGCACGAGCGGACGCGGCGGGCTCTCGGCCGTGGTGAGTCGCAGCACCCTGGCCACGCCGTCGATCGACACGGCCCGCACCTCGGCGCCCGCGCGGGCCGCCAGCGTGGTCAGCAACGGCTCCGCGGCGCCCAGCACCCGCGCGAAGGCCTCCCCGTACAAGTCACGCGGATGCTCACCGCGATGATCCCCGAGCACGGCGCGCACGTGCTGATCAGGCCGGTGGATTTTAAAGCTGCGCAGGTCCATCGCCCTGGACCATGCCCGCGCTCGCCCGGGCCCGCAAGGTCGAGGCTTCGTTCGCGGGCGATCCACGCGCTGGTCAATCGCGGCGGGTTTCTCTAGTCTGCGCGCGCGTGCAAACCCGAAGGTGCTCCATTCATGTGCTCGGCCCGGTCCTCGTCGCGGTCTCCCTGAGCCTGTCGCTGGCCTGTAACAACGACGACGGCGGGTCGACCAGCGAGGCGTCGCTGACGGGCTCGTCGACCGGCAGCGCGCCCGGCACGACCGGCAGCGACGCGTCGACGGGCAGCACGGGCGCTGCGCCGACGACCGGCGCCGA
>Ga0335395_10000385_pt1 | contig 28247 bp, 26 predicted proteins | sample MAT02_FD_205744 | JGI IMG/M metagenome (GOLD analysis project Ga0335395, IMG submission 205744) | Freshwater microbial communities from Lake Fryxell liftoff mats and glacier meltwater in Antarctica - MAT-02 (spades assembly) (version 2) ... | reverse complement strand
AAAGAGCATTTAAACGCATTTTGGTGGAAGAAAACAAGTTATTTTTATGAAGCTAAAATTCATCGCAAAATGACGATTCCTGACACGCCAGGAATTAAGTAGATGGAATCGAGCCAGGCTATTGAAAAAATAGAACAAAGAAAATTGGTTAACTCAAATCAAGGTGGAACAGCTGTATCAAGACCCACTTAAATGGGCGGAATATGCCTTACAAAATATTGCGGGAATGGGCTATTTCTCCACAGATCGATCGATTCATGATTACGCGGAGTTGGTTTGGGGAATCAAACCCTGTCCTTTAGATCAAGAGCAGTTGGATCGAGTGCGCTATGATTATGCTTCACATAATCGATGCAGTATTTAAGTGAAGGTACACAAAAAGTGGTCGAGCATTTACATTCACCCTTGAGAATATCTTGAAGATATTTGAGTGAGTTGGTACGATCAACACCTACTTTACTTTCCGCAGAATCATTGCTGAATCTGCGAATGAGCTAGACGAAAATCTAGGAGGTTTTTCGTGCAATTATTATTTTATCTACATCATTGACATAGACATTATTCCGACCAAAGACATCTTGAATTTCATTAATGTAAAATGTTAAGCTATGATTACTCTGGTAATATCCGTCTTTATATTCAGGAATATCTGTTCCATCTCCAGGCCATACCTTAAAAAAGACGTTTCCGTTATTTTTTATCACACCTTGACAAAGCTTTATATGCTCATGCCTTGCATTCTTCTCATCAATTACATTCAACACGCTAATTGAAAGGGATGAATCAAATGGATTTTTTGCAGCTTCTTTCAGAACAGCCTGATTATGAATTTCTTCTCTCATAAAAGGATCAAAGACAGTAAGTAAGGTTTGGTATTTTTTAAAGCAATAATTACTGTTGTCATCGGTCCCTCCTCCGCCAATATCAATAGCTCTTCCTCCAAGTGAATAAGAGGAACATATTGAGTCAAAAGCTCCAAATCCTACCGTATGATCGATTTGATTTGTATATTCATCAATCGTATGACCTATAGAATTTTGAATTGTCCAAGGTGTTTGTTGTGATTTATTAATAAACATTTTAAATACCCCCTTATTAATTAAGATATATATTGAAATTAATTTATAATTTTAACTTATAATAATTAAGTTATAAAAAAGAATTTATATAAATATTAATAAATTTATTTTTTTATTTAAAAAATATCATTATTAATTAATTTTAAAATGAAAAATAAAAGAAAGGAATTTAGAGAAATAATGGAGTAAATTCAGTCGATTAAATGAATCAAATTTTGTCGATCATTTTTCGTTAATGTTTTGAACATTAATAAAAAAATGATCAGTCAAAATAGGACTATTAGATCGAGTAAATTCAACCATTCTTTCTTGGTTTTGAGATCATTTAGCGTTTAGTAATTATGAAAGATATTTGAAAAATTGAATAGAAGCCACTTGTCGATGTGAATGCACTGATTAAGTTTTTCAATATTTAAGCCGAGTTAATGTTGCATATTTAGCGAAGATGATTGTCTTTATTAAAGTGAATTTTGTAAGTTAAGCCCATCGAACCTTCACTGGTTTCCTTGACTTGGCCAATTCCAAAATCAGGATGGAAAATAAAATTATCAATAGAAAAAATCTCAAAAGTAGGCAATGACACTTCTTTTAATGAACCGGATTTGTAATTTTCGAACTGCTATATCTTGTGAGGGAAGGAAGAAAAACTTAGAAGTAAAAGTTCTTTTTTTATTTATAATAGTATCGACCAAAGCTGGATTTACACAGAGTTGGTCAATCGTTTCATACTGAATAGGTTTGCAATAATTGAATTTTCCGCGTAGAGTGCCTAATTAATCTTTTCAAATCATTTTCTTCTAATAGATCTAAAAGATCGTATCCGGAATATGTAGTATTATTGACAACTTTCCTGAACGTTTTGTTAGCAATTTGCTGTTGATTCGCTTTTATGAAGTTTTTATATAAAAAAAATTGCTCCTTCATCAGTTCAATCTTAAGATTATAAACTTCGACTTGTTCACCTAATTGCAAAATTGTTTCTTGAAGAAAGTCGGCTTTTTTTAGGGCTTCTTCCTTGAAGTGGTTGCAAATCAATTAAATCTATAACGGCCTCATTTCTTCTATGGTATAAATTTAAAGATGATTGTATTGACATAATTAGTTATCTATTTAAAATAAAACCATTATAACTTATTATAATTATCAATTCGTGATTCTGCATGATTCTGCATGTGATCTTTTCCTGATATTCCTATTTATGCTAATAGGGGTATGAGGCGAAATAGAACAGTAAATGCACGTATCGCCCCCTAGTTCGCCTTTCCCCGCTGAGCCCCAAATGGCGTATGGTTAAGAAGTGAAGTGCCTTCAAACTATTATTTAAACAGTATGAGCAAAATATTGTTTTTCACGTAACTCATTCTATTTAAGAAGTTAAACGAAAAAACATTTACGTTAGTCGAACGCCATTGCGCTGAGCTCTGATCACATCAATTTCGGAATTCATAGCCGGTGGCGAAATAACGCCATTATGCAATCCAAATCACGAAGCTTAAGTGCGTTTACTGTTCCATTGCGCCTTTTCTCCGTTTCGCGAGCTGCCCCTTAGAGAGGGTGGGCCGTAATTCGTGTCGTATGCGCCGGAGTGAATTTTAAAGACATCATTATATAATTTTGGTTGTAAAGTCTAGCGGCCGAATCACTCGGTCTAAGTCTAGAATGTAATCACCAAATCGGTTGATGTGATGCGTTCGATATGGATAAAGTGCGGCTAAAAGCTCTTGAGTAATCTCAATACCTTCATTTTGAAGTTCCTTAAGAACATTTGTCATCCCTTCGACATTGTTTAAAATCACGATGTTAGCGACTAAATAGGTGAATGATAAGGATTTGTGTATTGTGTTAAGAATAATATTGTTTCCTATTCCAAATGATAGTTAAGAGCCCTAGTCGGCACGTCAGCCTTTTGGCCATTGAGGATAGCACGGATTCCTATTGCCATGTCGATCAAATGTGCTCCCGGGGTATTATTGAATACTACGATGAGGTTATGATCATGGACAAAACGCTGCACCAAAGTGTTAAAGCCATTAATTCCCCCTTCATGTCCTGTCTCAGTTTCTCCGGCACCCGGCTTACCTTCTGAGGTCGTAAAGATCATCCATCCATACCCATAGTTACCCAAACCTGGCGTAAACATTTTCTGTTTAAGATCACTGGGGATGAATTTGTCGGAGTAAAGTGCCTGATCCCACTTATAGAAATCTTCTACAGTAGAGTACATAGCACCTGCAGCAAAAGGCAGAGCCATTTCCAAATAAGGTGCATTTACAATACCCTCTGCATTTTCTTGGTATCCGGCAGCACGTTTCGGCAGGATCTCGGCAGAGGTGTCGATTCCGGTATCCTTCATATCCAGAGGAATCAGGATATCATCCTTTAATATCACTATTTTTACTTATATTCATTTAAACAACCTTTTAGTTAATTATTTTTTTAAAATTATAAATTAAATTGAAGATATCTTCTTAGAACATCTTTGCGATCTTGCACTTCTAAAAGATGACTCTCTAAATTTTTAATCATAGTAGCATGTTTTTTTAATGCGTTTTTTTGAACTTGTGTTTGGGCACATATTAAAATAGAAGTCAGAGTTTCTAACATATGAATCAAGATAGAAGGATTTGTTGAACCACATTGTCTTATTTGATTAAAAGACGCATCAATAAGCCCTTCGAATGTCACTTGCTTAGATATAAGCCTAATATAGGAATTTTCATCATAATCAAAAGGCTTTAAATCTTTTTGGCAAATTAAACTTAAAGCAGCTCCTAAATAGTCTAGGCAAGCATTTGCTGTAAAGGTATCGTTAGTATTCAAACTAAGGGATCTCAATGCAATAGCAACTTGATTTAAGTTTGTCAGCTAAGAGAGTGCAGTCTCGAGCTGCATCGGAAAATCTTAGGTCTTCTATTTCATGCTCCTCGAATCCAACACGAACATTTGGTGGGTGTCTCAGATGAGTGACATGAAATAGAATAATTTCTGCATTCACTTTCTTTGCAAATTTTGCTGCATAGATTGCTGCATTTTTTGATATTTTAGAAAAATCACACGGTACAAGAATTTTCATAAGAAGCACCTTATTTAAATTTTTGAATTTGATCAAGTAGCTAACATTCCCAGTTAATGGAAGAGGAGCCCCTTCTCGGATAAAATTTAATATACACTTCCCCTCTCCTCCTCAATGCTATTTCCGAATTTTTATTTAAAGTCAAGTTCATTCACAGGAGGTGTCCCTTCGATTTTTCGTTTCTTTAGTTGGTGTGAGATATAAAAAATAAATAAATGGCTAGAGAGAGGAATTGTAATAAATTGAAATAGAATAGTAAGTAAAATTTTTAGTCCCACATCCTCAGATCCTAGATAAATCCACAATCCGATCAGCATAAGCAGAATACCAAGTGTTACAGCTTTTGAAAGGGCATGCGCTCGGCAAATAACATCAGGCAGAATTAAAATGCCTAAGTTAGCAATTAAAATAAATAAAACGCCGAACAACAGGAAAATAGCAGATATTAATTCATTCCAAGTCATAATCTTTCTTTTGTTCGGGGTCGTTTTTATTCTTTAAGCGACTTAAATAATCCAAATATCCTAATACAGTCGTAAATCCTAATAAACTGAAAATAATCAACACCTCAATAAAGTAAACAGAAGATGTTTGTACAGAAAATAATATAACTATTCCGGCAGCACATAAAGAAACTGCATCAAAAGCTAAAATGCGGTCAAGAACAGTGGGACCTATAATTAACCTTGTTAAGGATAATACAGCAGCCAAAAACAAGCCTAAATAGCAAATAGTTAATACCACCGACATTATCTTGTAAATCCTGTGATTAAATGTTTTAAATTATTTATATTTTGGATTTCCTGCTGCCGATCTTTTAAATCTATTAAATGAATCCATAGAACTTTTTTCTCTAAATTTACACTGGCAGAACCTGGGGTTAGAGAAATCAACTGACTCATTAGTAGAGCTTCAAAATAAGAAAGATCCTGGATAGGATAAGAGATAAAAGAAGGGTTGATTTTATTTTTAGGAGTAAACAGAATAAGCTTAACCATATTTAAATTAGACTTTAAAAATAGCCATATAAAAATAAATACAAACTTAACAAAACATTTTACTACTCGAACATACACAGCTGTTTTTAATAAATATTGGAAAGCCCATAAGATGAAAAATCCTATTCCGTAACCAAGTAAAAAATGAAAAACATCCCCTTTGCGATTCAAAATAATCCAAAGAACCGCAAGTAAAAGATTTAAGATAAAGTAATGAATTGTTTTCATCGTGTGCCTTTACCTGTCGTTTTAGAGAAGATTACTTGCACGTAGGCTTCTTTTTGAAAAATTTGCTGTGCGGCCAATGTCGCTTTTTGGTACATAGTTTCGGCCCCAAACCCTAAGGCCAAGCTTGCAAATACCAGTATACCGATAGAAATATATTTTTCCTTTAACTTATAAAGTTTTTTAACATGTATTTTGTTATTCGAGTTTTGCCAAAAAGCTCCTATCCATATTTTAAGCATACTGAAAAGAGTCAGCCAGCTTGTCAGCAGTGCTACAGCTGCAACAAAATAATATTCCAGTCGAATGCTTTCCGAAACAAGTAAGTATTTTCCCCAAAATCCGCTTAAAGGGGGAAATCCAATTAATGAAAAAGCTTGAACTAAAAAAAATGCCCCCAGGCAAGGCATAAGTATAGATAAATTACCCATTTTTTTTAAATCATCTGATCCATAGGCTTGTCGAGCAACTCCGCCTATAAGAAATAGAGAAACTTTAACCCAAATGTTGTGAATAATAAAAAATAGTGCCGAGGCTATAGCAAGAGGGGTATACAGGCTTAAACCTAAAATCATATATCCGATCTGGCTTATAATATGGTAAGATAGAATCCCACGAATGGTAGTACTTGCAATGGCACCTAAGACTCCAAGTAACATGGTTAGAACTGAAGTAATAAGTATCCCTCCATTCAAACTGAGCAAGGGGCCGGGCAACACCATAACAAACATTCTAATTAGGACATAAACCCCTACTTTAGTCAGCGTTCCTGCAAAAAGAGCTGTCAAGGATGGTGGTAGATGTGAATATGTCCTTGGAAGCCAAAAAAATAAAGGGAAGATCCCTGCTTTTAATCCGAATACTCCAAGAAGCAGGTAACCCCATCCTAATATAAGCGGGTTGTCTTGTTGTTCTTTTATTAGTCCGGCTATAGCGGCCATATTTAAATGTCCAGTATATCCGTAGATCATGGCTGCAGCGCATAAAAATCCCAAAGTCCCTATTAAGTTAACAAGCAGGTAAGAAAATGCCCATTTTAAATATTTTTCGGGCAGTTCTAATGAAACGAGCGCATAGGAGGCTGCTAGCATCATTTCAAATGAGACGAAAAGATTAAAAAAATCAACTGTTAAAAGACTTAGTGAAATGCCAGATTGCAAAATAAAAATGAGGGGTATGCGAAGTACATGAACAGGCTGATCGCGCGCTTCTCCTAAGCTGTATATATTTGTTGCTAAGAACACCAATGAAATTGAAAATAAAAAGAAGCAGGCAAATAAGTCGGCTAATAATACAATTCCATACGGCGGAAGCCATTCTCCTACAACAGCAATTTTTATTTCTCCATGACGGCATGTCCATAATAAAAAAGCACATATACAGGTGTGCAAAAGAACTCCGATTAAGGCCATTTTACGACGCCAATAATCCACATGTAAAAAACCTGTTATAACCATAAAAATTAAAGGTGTAATAATAGGTAGTGAAATGCTAATCATCTGGATCTATCTTTGTGTAACTATTTGTTTCTGTGGTACCGAATTGACCAAATAAGCGAAGTGCCAAAACAATCATAAAAGCAGTTAGAGCAAAACCTATGACAATTGCAGTCAAGATAAGGGCCTGAGGTAAAGGGTCAGCGAAGTTAGCCTGCGCTACCCCTAAAATAATCGGGACGGTCTTTCCATCAGGATTATCCGATGTAAACAAAATCATTAAATTTACGCCATTCGACAACAGAGCAAATCCAAAAATAATATCTATCAATTGTGATTGCATGAGCAAATAAGTAGAAACGCTAACAAACAGGAAAATAAGAATTAAAGTTTCTAACTCCATTTAATGCCTCTGAAATGGGCTTGGCGAAGCAGAAAATAGATTTTAGTCATCATGACCAAAACGACAAGATAAACGCCTACATCGAAAATTAAGGGTGTGATTGAAGAGATGTACTCTAGCCAGGGCAAAGCAGGAACACTAACATAGTGCGTTAGAAAGGTAGCACCTAAAAAGACTGGAATAAAACCGGCGAATACAATCAATCCTATACCGAAAAATCCTAACTTGAAAAAATAAGACGGTGTTTTAAAGACTTGTATTGTTAATCCTAGGATAATAATAGCGATTCCGTTTGCTAAACCCGCAATAAAGCCCCCTCCCGGATAATTATGTCCTCTTAATAAAAGATAAATAGCAAAAAGATTAAGTAAAATAAAAATCAAAGGCGTAATAGAGTGCAAAATAGAAGAATTTATAGGAACTTCAAGCAAAGGCTCTTTGAGAAATATTTTTTTATTATTAGTCAGAAGCCCGACGACTCCGAGCATGGCTGTCAGCACGACAATAGATTCTCCTAATGTATCTAGACCTCGGAAGTCAATAAGAATCGTATTAACAACGTTGCTCCCATGAGCATACATGACAGAATTGCGAATAAAAAAGTCCAGCATAGGCTTTTGATGCGACTGATAAAGCACCACGATCAGAACTGCTGTCATCCCACAAGCTAAAGAAATGGGGATAACAAGTTTCTGAAGTTTTGAAAAAAAGGATTGTGAATGCTGTTTAAGAGAGCTCTGGTGACGCAATAATAGAAGAATAAACAAAGAAATAGCAACCTCAACCAGGATTTGTGTCATGGCAAGATCCGGAGCTTCATATAAGGTGAAATAGATCGCTATGAAAAAACCACACCCGGATAAAGCCAATAGTTTAGAAATCGGATTTTTAAATAATAGTACTAAAATAGTAAATAAGCTAATTAAGAATGCAGTTAAAAACTTGACTGGGGAAATGGGGGCAGGTTGAAAGGAAAGGGAGTCTATTGGAGAATAATAAATCAAAAACCCTCCCAAACCGAAACCGAATAGGCCAAATAAAACCTCTAATTGTCTTTCATAACTTAGCGGCTCAAAAGTTTGAACTATTGTTTTACTTATTTTCGGTAAAACATTAATAAACCGTTCAAACAAATCACCAAAATTTAACCTATCTACGATGCTTGTCCAGCGCCACTCACTTTTTTCTGCTATATAAAAGATGATTGCGCCCCCTAGAAAAATCATAAAACTAATTAGCAACTCAAAGGTCCAGCCGTGCCAAATTTGTAGAACTTTCGAGTCTAATTTGTGCAGACCGGATACATAGAAATAGGAAGTTAGCTGTCCCAGATAGGAGGGTAATACCCCAAAAATAAAAGAAACAGCACTTAGAATTAATGGAGGAAATTGGACGCCTAAAGAAGGGACATGTAAAATATCTATTTCTTGAACATGTTGCGGATCGCGCACAAATAAATGATAAAAAAGACGAGTAGCAATGGCGACTTTAAAAAAAGAAGCCATAATAAGCACTCCTAAAATTAACCAGCCGCTATAATGGGCTTGGCCTAATGAAACAATATCAGCTAAAATGAGTTCTTTGCTAAGAAAACCTGTTGTACCGGGAATGCCGGCCATAGATGCGGCTGCGATAAAAAATATAAAAGTTGTCAAGGGTAGCTTATTCCATAGGCCTCCTAGATGGCGGATATCCCGAATGCCTGTCGCATGTTCGATAATTCCGATTAGCATAAATAAACTGCCCTTGTAGAAGGCATGATTTAAAATATGAATAAAATCATATTCGATCCCTTCTTTCCCTCCAATTCCATAAAACGCTAGGAAAAATCCAAGCTGACTCACGGTTGCGTAAGCTAAAATTGCTTTCAGATTATTAGACAGAAGCGAAAGCGCAGCTCCTAAAAGAAGGGTGATGAAACTAAATGTTGTAAGGAGGTAATGCCACATTTCATGCGAGACAAATAAAGGATACATTCTGGCCGTTAAAAACACTCCCAGGTTAACCATGGTGGCTGCATGTAGATATGCTGAAACAGGTGTCGGCGCTACCATGGCATTTGGAAGCCAAAAGTAAAATGGGAACTGGGCCGATTTACCGAAAATGGCGATTAAAAAGCAGATGACAATTGGATAAGTCCATCCAGTATGCATCTGAAATGACAGTCCTTGATCGGCCATAATATGCCATTCGAACGTCCCTGTTAAGATATTCAACATGATAATACCAGCTAACAAAGCCAATCCTGTAAAAGCTGTGACTAAAAGAGCCATACGGGCTCCTTTCCAAGCTGATGGTTCAGGATGCCAGTAACCAATTAGCAAAAAAGACGCAGCACCAGTCAACTCCCAAAAAAAGAAAAAGACCATCATGTTGCTAACAAAAACTGTCCCTAACATAGCCCCCATAAAAAACACAAGGCAAGCATAAAAACGCCCTAAATGAGGATCTTTTGGATCCATATAATATTGAGAATACCAGCAGACTAAAATTCCCATCGCTGTGACCAGTATCCCAAAGAATAAAGAGAGCCCGTCCGTAATAAATGTAAGATTGATGTCTAAGCTTGAAACCCAAGGAATTGTTATAACTTGAGGTTCATTCCAGCCGGATGCTATTCCGGCAGAGATAATGCTTATTAAAGAAAATAATGCAAAAAAGAGAGCGATAAACCCTAAATGTCGAGGGTAAAATAATTTAAAAATAAAAAATAAAGGACTGAAGATCAACGGGATAAAGATAGCGAATAAAAGAGATGTCTGCATGATATCGGTAGATGGCGGTGGCCAGAAATTAAACACTTGAAATTTTCCTCTGTTTATCTATATATCGCGCCCATAGCTTTCTTAGTTCTTCTACCCATAGGACTAGGCTTGCTACGGAACCGATAAAAAATACTTCGCTAATAGGTAGAGGCGCTGTGTGAAACATGAGATTAAGCGGAGGTAAAAATATAATTCCCATATGTAGAACATTACCGACCAATAAACCAAATAGCAACCAGCGATTCGTTAATAAGCCCTTAAATGCGGATCTTTTTTCCGATCGGCAATTGAGAGCATTAAACCACTGACACACTGCAAGTACTGTGAATGTGCCGGTTTGAACTTGAACGAATGGGACATCTGATGAAAGGCGGTAGAGAAAATAGAAGAGCGTGGAGGCGGCCATAGCAGGTATCATGAAGGCCATGCGTTTTAAGATCTGACGGTTAATGAGGGGTTCATCACGGGAGATTGGCTGGTAGCTCATCTCATCCCCCTCGCTTGGCTCTAATATCAGCGGCAGGGACATTACACCGTCTGTGATTAAATTAATCCATAGAATCTGTACAGCGGCGAGAGGAAGGGGGAGACCGAAAATCAAAGCTATATAAAGGACGGAGAGTTCCGTAAATCCTGTACTAACTAAGTATAAAAACAACTTCTTTAAATTTCGGTATACGATGCGCCCTTCTTCTAGAGCGTGAACAATCGTGGCAAAGTTGTCGTCCGTAATGACGATCTTTGCCGCTTCTTTTGCGACTTCCGTTCCTGTGATTCCCATCGCAACACCAACATCTGCTTTCGAAAGAGCCGGAGCATCATTGACCCCATCCCCAGTCATGGCAACTACAGCATTTTTTTGCTGCCATGCTTCTACGATCCGCAGTTTTTGAGCGGGATGAACACGGGCGAAGACCGAAATATTGGAGAGCTTTGCGTTAAGATCATCATCAGAGAGCAAAGAAAGCTCTTGCCCATCGATGGCAATTTCTCCTTCTTGCGCAATACCCAGCATCTTTGCGATAGCAAGACCTGTGAGCTTATGATCACCTGTAATGACTATCGGTCGAATTCCGGCAGAGCGGCAAGCATGCACAGCTTCTTTTACTTCAGGGCGAGGAGGGTCGAATTGACCTGTGATCCCCAAAAAGCAGGCTTCTCCTCTTAAAGAATCCCATCCTCTCGTTAAATCAATCGATGGGTTTTCTATAATAGCAAAAGCAAGCAGCCTTAAGGCTTTTTCAGCCATTGAGATCTCTTCACGATTTAGAGTTTCTCTGTTTTCATGACTCAACGGAATGCTGCCCTCACCGGACCGCATGGTTGCACATATCCCAAAAACAGCCTCAGGTGCACCCTTAATATAGATTTTTTTTGTTCCATTTTTTTCAACAGACACGGCCATCATTTTAGATTCTGAATCAAAGGGGATTTCTCCAAGCCTTGTAAAATGTTCTTTTATTTCCTTCGGGTTGCATCCTCCTTTTTGCACAAGCGCCAAAAGTGAAACTTCGGTCGGATCCCCAATGGTTTTCCACTGAGATTTATCACTGTTGAGATCATATGTTGCATCATTGCATAAAACAGCCGCAGTAAAAAGCTCTAACAGATTTCCATCCGTAGCAGGCGTGATGCTTTTCTGATTCTCTATAAATTTCCCTAAAGGAGAATAGCCAGCCCCCGTCACTTCAATTATTCTGTCCTTTGCCAGCACGATCTCTACCACGGTCATCTCATTGCGCGTAAGAGTTCCGGTTTTATCCGTACAGATCACGTTTATTGAACCCAACGTTTCAATAGCGTCCAATTTACGTATGATTGCGCCTCGCCGCGCCATGCGCTGCATACCTGTTGCCAATGCGACAGTCATTGCCGCGGGTAGTCCCTCGGGAATCATAGAGACTACCTGACTGAGGGCGATCAAAAAAATCTCCGAGAAGCTTAGTTGTTGCGCAATCCCTATCAAGACAACAGAGATAAAGACAAAAAATGCCGCCCACAATATATACTTGGAAAATTGTGCAATTTTTTGTTCTAGGGGCGTAGCTATCTTTTCAGTTGCTTGTGTTAAGGCTGCTATTTGACCAATTTCCATCTGAGTTCCAGTTGCAATAACTACTGCAGTTCCTTTTCCCTTGGAGATATGCGTCCCGGCATAGACCATGTTTGTCCTGTCTGCCAGGGATGTCTCTGATGGCAGGTGGTGAGTTGCTATTTTCCAAATAGGCATGGACTCTCCAGTCAGGGAAGCTTCAGAAACTTGTAGAGACATAATGTTAATCAATCTAGCATCTGCTCCAACGGCATCCCCCTCGTTTAAAAGAAGTATATCTCCCGGCACGAGTTCTTTTGATTCGATTAGTTCTTCCTTTTGATTACGGATCACCTTAACGATAGTGCGTGTCAAATTTCTAAGTGCCTCCATTGAAATTTGAGCGCGTCTTTCCTGAAAAGATCCAATTAAAGCATTGACTATCAGTACAACCAGGATGACTTGTGCATCCATATAGTGTCCTACACCAACGGCTATTCCGGCAGCAACCATAAGGAGATAAATCAGAGGACTTTTGAATTGATGAATAAATATACTGATAAAGGAAAGGGTTTCCTTTTGAGGGAGCTCGTTTAAGCCATACTGTTCTTGCCTGGATTTTACTTCATCTGAGGAAAGGCCATTTTGAGGCGAACTGGCCTGAATTGTAAGAGCTTCGTCAGCTTGGATTGAATGCCACGACTTGTCTTTATTTTCCATTTGATTCTTGGAAAGCGTCATATCCTCTATCCTTTTGAACATCGTTAATCTCTTTGCTAATTCCATTCTTTGATCTCGGGAAGGTTATCGCCATAGCGACGAATATACTCATGATGTTCTAACAACTTGTTTTTTAGGGTTTCTTGAATATTCACTAAATGTTCCCTCTAGATAGGTATTGGCGACAAGAGCCGGGCCATCGTGTCCAGGACCAGTCAAAAAAATCATATTAAGATGACTAGTTTTAATAATTCTATTCAGATGAGCATAAATAAAATTAAGGCCGGGAGTTGTTCCCCAGTGACCCAAGAGATGGGATTTAATGTGCTCTGGTTTCAAGGGTTCCTGTAGAAGAGCGTTGTCTAGAAGATAGATTTGTCCAACCGAGAGATAATTTGCAGCCCTCCAATAGGCATGAATAGCTTTGAAATCTTCGGGACTAAGAACATTATGAATATTTGTAGTAATCATTTTCTTTCCTATTTTTGAGCCTGCCCTTATCGGATAGAGTTCTGCATAAGATTAGGGAATTAAATATTTTTTTAAATCTTCTGGTGATTTTTTACAAGTAATGAATTTTACGCAATTTTTACGCAATCGGTGGGAAAAAGCTACAATAAAAAGGCGCAAATGAGCATAATTGGCACTTTAAAAAACCGCCAATTTCACTGTGCCTATGTACTCTCTTTTACATTCTTTAATGGAAGAACAAGCGACTCATAACCCGCTGCTCTTTTAACTAACTAAGCTTACTTTTTTACTCGCATTGTCTGCTCTAGATCCTTTATAATTCTGAGCTTGCATGACCAGTTACTTTCATAGTCCTTTTAAAGCTGAAAATCAACTTGATTTGTTGATTATTAGCGGGAATTGCTGATTTAACGTGTAAAAATAAAATTATCTACCGTTTTATTGTTTTTCTAATTAATGAATATTTATTTCTAGGAAAACATGTTCTGCTTTTTTTGTTAAATAAATAATTGTGCATATCGAGAATTTTAAATTTTTAGATTTTTTTTAAAAATTACATCCCCATTATTTTTTATCCTTTTCATTATCTTGGTCTTCTTGTGCTTTGTCACATATACAGCTTCCACAAACTCCTACCCCCATCATTAGCAGTTTTTCACCCCAAGGCTTTGCACCTGGAATAGGAAGAATGATTAAAAAACATCCTACAAGAGCAACTGTCACTCCATAAACTAGATTGACAGGAATTTCTATAGCTTCTTTATCATCTTTACTATGTTTAGCTTCAATCTGGTTTATATAATCTTCAAAATTTAAAGATGGATTTTCAATTAAATGTTTTCTTTTTTTATCACTTTTTTTAAAAAGATCTTTAATTGCACCAAATTGATTTTTTTTAAATTTAAATCCTTCTTTTTTTACTTCATGCTCAATGTGATCTAAATAATTACTAAGATTAAGATCAGTGTTATAGTAATTTTCAATTTCTGATTTTATATCTAATGCACAATTAATGAATTGTTTTATAGATCCTTTTTTCTCTTCTTTTAATAGTTTTTTTACACTCTTCTGAATGTGATAATAAAATTCTGCATCTTCAAGATGGCTGAGGAAGGCTACTTATCGAAAAAGTAAATAATAAAGAAGAAAAAAGTATACGGTTAAAATACATATCGGCAGTATTCGTTTTAAGCTTCACTGAGAAATACAAGGTAAAATTAAAACATGCACCCTTTCAAGAGAATCGGGAAATTGGTATGTAACCTACAAAGCGGCAGGAAGCTGGTAGGAAGCTAGGAGTTGACACATCACAAACTTGCAGTCAATGCGGAAATAGAGAGGTTAAAGAGGTCTCGGAAAGAAAGCATTGTTGTTTGTTCTGCGGATATCGGTCCGGAAGAGATGAAAATGCTGCTAAAAATATTTTGACTCTTGGACTAGATAGCCCGGTAGTAATACCAAAAAGCCTTCGCCTTCAGGCGAGAGATTAGTCACTAAATCATTTTATGGGGTTCAACAATGTCATCAAACTCTGTAGCTGTCAATAAACCTAATTTCAAACAGGCTTCTTTAAGTGTAATATCTTCTAAATAAGCTTTATGAGCAATATGTGCCGCTTTATCGTATCCTAACTTTGGACTTAAGGCTGTAACTAGCATTAAAGAATTGGCTAAATGTGTTTCAATTTGTTTAAGATTGGGCTTAAGCTTAGTGATTAAATGATCAGTAAAGGAATGACAAGCATCAGTAAGTAAAGTCACTGAATGTAAAAAATTATAAATAATTAAAGGTTTGAATACATTTAACTCAAAATTTCCCTGAGATCCAGCGATTGTGATAGCAGTATCATTCCCCATGACTTGAACACAGACCATTGTCATCATTTCACACTGCGTTGGATTAATTTTACCAGGCATAATAGATGAACCAGGTTCATTAGCAGGTAAAATCAACTCTTGCAAACCACAGCGAGGTCCTGAACCCATCCAACGAATGTCATTGGCAATTTTCATTAATGAGCACGCTAATGTTTTTAATACACCGCTTGCATAAACAATAGCATCGTGTGCAGCAAGGGCAGCAAATTTATTAGAGGCTGGTGTAAAAGGTAGTTCTGTCACTTCAGCTATTTTTGTGGCTACTTCTTCTGAAAAACCCTTGTAAGAATTTATTCCCGTTCCTACAGCGGTACCGCCAATTGCTAATTCATATAATCCCGGCAAAATTTCTTCTAGTCTTTTTAAATTTTGATCTATTTGAGCCACGTAACCAGAAAATTCTTGAGCCAATGAAAGAGGGACGGCATCCATTAAATGCGTTCTTCCAATTTTGATAATATTTTCAAATTGAGCCATTTTTAAAGCTAAAGAAGCTCGTAAATGTGTCAAAACTGGAATAAGCTTTTTCTTAATCTGCAGAGCTGCAGCGACATGCATGGCAGTAGGAAAAGCATCATTAGAGGATTGAGCAAAGTTAACATCATCATTGGGATGAATTTTCTGTTTATTTTCAGAAAGTTGCATCGCACGATTGGCAATAACTTCATTCACATTCATATTTGTTTGTGTGCCACTTCCTGTTTGCCAAACTTTTAACGGAAAATGATCAATTAACGTTCCTTCATAAACTTCTTGCGCTGCCTGAATAATAAATAGGGCTTTGTTATGGTCGAGTTTATCATTTTTAAGATTGACCTCTGCCGCAACTTTTTTTAATAGCCCTAGCGCTTTGATCACTGCAAAAGGCATAAGATCTTGACCCACATTGAAATAGATTAACGAGCGAGCAGTTTGTGCTCCAAAGTAACGATCATTTCGAACTTCAATCTCGCCCATACTATCTTTTTCAACGCGGTTCATTTTTTATATCCTTTGTAGTTTGACTACACATTCTACGTGGGCTGTTTGTGGAAACATATCGTAGGGTTGAATTTCCTTAATCTTATAATTGTATGTATATAATATTTTTAAATCTCTAGCAAGGGTTGCTGGATCACAAGAGATGTAAATAACTGTTTTAGGTAATAATTTTCCTATTTTGGCTAAAAATAATGGATGACATCCTTGCCTTGGTGGGTTTAAAAGAATTAAATCGACAGCCGATTGCTTTTGAATAAAATCTTCTGCATTATCACAGTAAAAACGTACATTTGTAATTTCGTTAATCTGAGCATTTTCTTTTGCATCCTCAATCGCTTCTTTAACACATTCAACTCCCCTCACTTCTTTGGCATATTTTGCAAATAGAAGAGATAAAGTTCCCACGCCACAATAAGCATCTAAAACAACTTCAGTCCCGTGTAAATTTGCAAATTCCAAAGCTTTATTGTATAAACTTTCTGCTTGATGAGTATTAACCTGGAAAAAAGAAGCGGGGGATATTTTAAACTTTAATTCTTTGATCTTTTCAAAAATAAAGGCTTGTCCAGACAACGTCTGATAATATTTTCCTAAAATAACGTTGTCAAGACGTGTGTTGATATTTTGAATGACTCCTTTGACCTTTGGGCATTTTATTTGAATCTCTTGTGCAACTCTTTTTAATTCTGGAGATGCGTCTCCATTGGTGACAAGAATGACGAGAACCTCCTGCGCATGCACGGCACTTTTAATTAAGATGTGGCGTAATTCGCCTTGTCCAGTTATGGGATCAAATACAGAAAGCGAAGACTGTTTAATCACTTGGCGTACTTCTTGGTAAATCTCTTCACCCAACGCACAATGAATAAGACAATGATCTATTTCAATGAGATCATGTGATGAACGCGCATAAAGCCCAATAGCTTTTTCATTATCCTTCATTCTTACAGGCAATTGTATTTTATTGCGGTAATGAAAAGGTAAGGGTGAGGCTAGACATTTAGGAACGACAACATCAATAATTTTGCCAATGCGTATCAAAGCTTCTTGAACTTTTTTTTGCTTAATTTCTAGTTGTTTTTCGTAAGAAAGATGCATGACCTGGCATCCCCCGCATTTGTCATATAAAGGACACGCAGGTTCCACTCGATCCGGAGAAGCTTTTAAAATTGCTTTTAGCTTTGCACGTCCGTAATTTTTTTTAAGTTGATAAATCGTTGCTTCAACTTCTTCACCTGGCAGAGCCCCTTCAACAAAGATTGTACATCCTTCATAAGAACCTACCCCCTCACTATTATTACCCAAATCTCGAATAGTTAATTTGATTGTTTGATTTAACTCCATAGTTCCTTTTTATTTTATGTAAATCTTTTTTTCAGAAATGAAAAAGATGATTTTTTTAAACATTAATTTTTAATGAATTTAAATTATAACCATTTTTTATATTTTATTTGTAAAACTTTATGACAATAAAACGTCTGATAATATTTTATAATTTTACAAATTCACTCAAATATAACGTCTGATAATAAAAGACAGTCAACATTCACAAAAATACGTCTGATAATATTCAGTTGTTATTTTGAAGAGATGATTAAAAAGGTAATTTTGAAAAGTTTTAACTTTAATTAAACACATCTATAAAAATTTTTAAATTTTTTTGAGGCTAGTCTTAGATTAAAAAATTTATAGTTGGGAAATATATTTAGATATAAGTAGATTAAATTTAAACAATGTTTATTTTAAAACATTTAATTATGGGCTAGAAATACTGACATAAGATGGCTAATGTTTTTTTACAACCTAAATATTTTGGCTTTAAGAATCGCATTCCAATGCTATTTTGCACCACAACATTTTTCCATTCTAAATCTAAAGATTTCAGAGCGAAAGCGAAAGCAAGGCTTTCGCACTCCAAATTTTTTAACTCCTTCACTATTAACTTTTAACAGGCACTTCTCCCCCTTCTTAATCAAATTTACTCCATATAAAAACTCTCCTGATACGGCTATAACTAAATATCGCTTAACTACCTCTTGTCAAAAAGAAATGCCTCCAAAACGTCTGATAATAATTTAACAAACTTTATCAAAATTGAATTCTATGTACCTTTATCAAATAAAGGCATTTGTAGATAATTGAAAGACGTATTTTTTGCATAACCTGTACGTGAAAAATTTAGAATAAAGCCCATTTTTTTATAGAATTCTAGAGCTTGAAAGTTCATTGTTTCTACAAAAGCAAATGCACATTGTCGCTTTTTCCCAAATTCTAATGCGTGTTGCAATAATTGGCGTCCCAGTCCTTGACCACGCATATTTTCTTTTACAAAGAGGTATTTAATATGAAGTTGTTCCCAAAAAAGTTGGACTACAATAACTCCTGCGAGTTCACCTGTATGATAAATTTCAAAAGAAATAGGTTTTTCACTCAATCCATCTATCCCTGTACATTGAATCGCCTGTTCTGAAAAACCTTTAAAAATTTTTTCTTTAATCTGTTCTGAAAGTTCATTTTTTATGATCATTTTTAACTTTGAGCTTAAATCCTAAATTTAAAAACTTATTAACTGCTTAACTTTGCACACTGCCAAAGTTTTTTATATATACTGCTCCAAGCTGAATCTGAGAATTTTAAAGAGCAATCACGATTGGATTCAAATGAATACGTTGGAAATTGTCATTCATTCTTGTCGCTAGTTCATCTTTGATTTTTGGGATATCTTCAAAAAAGAACCTGCGGATTTGCAGTTTAAAGTCTATGAATTTTTCATAACACCTATTGTAAGTTTTCTTTTCTCTCAATACCTCCCATAACCTCTCAATGGGGTTTAAATTCGGCGAGTATGGAGGTAAATAATGTACTTCTATTTTTGATGTCCTGAGGTATTCCTCAAGCTTCTTATTTTTATTGGAGCGTCCGTTGTCACAGATTATATGGATTTTGGTTGCTTTTGAAGTGGCTTCCATTTCCTTAAAGAAATTAATTACGCTCTCTGCATCAACTGTATCATATTCTTGAGCAAATATTTCCATTTTTTTAAGATCTATTGCTCCAACAAAATGCATTCGATATTGAGCGCTTGTTGTCGGCAGTGTTTTTACTTCTCCCTTCTTTATCCATCCACAGACTGCTTTCGACTGAAATTCAGGATGTACAGCATCCATGAAATAAATTTCTTCGCCTTCTGGAAGGCCTAACTTGAGAGCCTCATAAGCATTAATAAACGCTTCTTGTTTCTCAGGATCTAATTTACCAGGTACTTTGATCGGTTCCTTATAAATAAATCCTTGATTATTTAACCACAAAGTCATCCCTGACACTGCCGTATTTGATTTTAACATACTTACAAATGGCTTTGGAATGAAGATACGTCGTTTTTTGTAAGTGATCATGCAACTCAATGGTTTGGAATTTATCTAATTTGCTTTCGCTTCCACCCCTTGGGCTATGCTTTGTTTTTGATTCTATTTCATATTCTAATAAATATCGGTAGACACTCTGTACACTGATCCGATGAGCTTGAGCTATCGATTCATTAGACATTCCTTCGCTTTTTGCCAAAACTACGCATAATCGTAACCGTTCATGCACATCTCGTGTCTGTCTGGCACGTCTTTCAAGCTCTAATTTCACTTCAGAGGAAATATTCATTAGCAATTTCAATAAAATTTTTAGACCATTCTAGTCATTTTAGGAGGAGATTTTCAAGGTTTTTTTAATTTTTTTTACATTCAGCTGGAAGCAGTATAGAACCTTAAAATTTTTATCGAAGTCGACTAAGTTATTTTTCAGGATTATATCTTTAAGATCTTTTACAAAATTAAGCTCATACACACTCTTGTTTACAAAAGCTAAGATAGGGGTCAGCTCAGTAAACGGAATATATAGCACGCTAACGAATTAATGAGAGACTGGGCTCCATTTAAGAATATCTGTAGATGGTGTGGTCATTTTTTTATAAAAATCATTAGACATAATTTCATATTCTTGTATCTCCTTATGCTTCAATGCACTAAGATGGTTAACGTGCTATAAACTCCGAATTCTGTGCTGACCCCTGTCAAATTGATGTGTTCCCATCCGAGCGGAGATAAATGTTGAAGCAAATTCTCATCTAAAGGCTGACTATTATCTTTCATGTGTTGGATTGTTCGCTCTAAATATACTGTGTTCCATAAAACTATTGCAGCTATCACAAGATTAAGGCCTGAGGCTCGATATCGCTGATTTTCAAAGCTGCGTTCGCGCATTTCGCCAAGTCGGTTGAAAAAAATAGCTCTTGCCAATGTATTTTTTGCTTCTCCTTTGTTCAGCCCAGCATTGACACGACGGCGCAATTCAACATTCTGTAGCCAATCCAGTGCAAAAAGGGTACGTTCAATCTTTCCAAGTTCCCTTAATGCGATAGCTAATCCATTCTGACGTGGATAACTTCCTAGCTTACGCAATATCAAGGAGGCTGTAACTGTTCCTTGTTTAATGGATGCAGCCAAACGTAAAATTTCATCCCAGTGATTACGAATGTGTTTTACATTGATTGCATCACCAATCATGGCTTTAATTGAGGGGTATTCTTTTTTACTATCTGTCACAAATAATCGTTTATCGGCCAAATCACGAATGCGTGGTGCAAAGCGAAATCCAAGAAGATGCATAAGTGCAAAAACATGGTCTGTAAAACCGGATGTATCTGTGTAGTGTTCCTCAATTCTTATATCAGATTCGTGATATAGCAGACCGTCAAGCACATAGGTTGCATCACGAACTCCAACGTTTATAACCTTTGTATGGAAGGGAGCGTATTGATCGGAAATGTGGGTATAAAATTGTACGCCTGGATCACTTCCATATTTCGGATTGATATTTCCTCTTTCGCCTGCATGTCCGGTTGTCTTAAAGCGCTGACCATCAGATGAAGATGTCGTTCCGTCTCCCCAATTTGACGCGAATGGATGATGAAATTGTGCATTAGTCAGTTCTACCAGAGCCGCTGAATAGGTCTCATCTCGAATGTGCCAAGCTTGCAACCAAGAAAGCTTGGAATAGGTTATACCTGGACAAGAATCTGTCATTTTTCTCAAACCAAGATTGATAGCATCAGCCAAAATAGCCGTTAACAACAGGTGTTTATCACTTGCTATGTCATCATTCTTAATATGCCTGAAATGCTTTGTAAAGCCGATCCACTCATCAACTTCCATCAATAATTCCGTAATTTTTATACGAGGCAACAAGCTGTAAGCTTGTTGTGTAAAAGCTTCGGCTTCAATGGGCACTGCATTTGTGAGCGGAGTGATTTTTAATCCTGATGTGGTAAAAATGGCATCCGGTAGTTCATTGGTTTTGGCCAAACGATTGACTGTCTCCAGTTGCTGTTCAAGCAAGAACAAGCGATCTTGTAAATATTGCGTACAGTCAATTTTCACAGCTATTGGAGACTCTTTAGCCTCTCTCAGCTTAGAAAAGTTTTCTTTTGGCAACAAGTACTCTTCAAAATCCTTAAATTGTCGCGATCCCTGTACCCAAGCATCTCCAGAACGTAATGCATTTTTTAGCTCAGATAAGACACAAAGCTCATAAAAGCATCGATCTATCCCCCCGTCAGAAAAGACAAATTTTTCCCAACGCTTACGTACAAACCCTGTAGGGGCTTCTTTTGGAACTTTTTTGGATTGACTAGTGTTCATGGTTTTGATGATTTCAACAGCCTCAAGAAGCTCTTTCAAAGCTAGATTTGCCTTCAGTTGTAAAATTTCCAGTAAGGCTGGCGAATAGCGTCGAATCTGAGAATAACCAGTTTTAATGCGATCCAAATAATCAAAATCTTCTGTTGGTGCAAGCTTTTGTGTATCAGTCAAGCTTTGCGCAAATGCATCCCATGGTATCACACTTTCAACCGCTGTAAATGGATCTGAACCATTTTGCTTAGCTTCAATTAGGGCATTGCCTATTCGATAGTAAAGCCTTAACTTTTCATTAATTGACTTGCCGGATTTTTGAAAATGTTTCTCTTGATTGCGTTTTGAACGATTAAACAGGCTGCCCATAATTCGATCATGCAATTCGATGATTTCGTCAATAACTGTGGCATGTGTTTCTGAAATTAAAGCAATAATGGTGGCATATCGACGGTTTGGCTCAAATTTACTCAAATCATGAGCAATCATTTGTCGGCCTTCACGCGCAAGTTTTAATAGACGATTTTGGTGAATTATCTTATCAAGACCTACAGGTAAATCTAAATTGCGTATCACTTTTAGTCGATCTATATGCTCGAGTATATGACGGGGCTTTGCTGCTCCTGGTGACTCTTTAAGCCAAGCCAATATCGTTATTTTTGTGTCCGCTTTGAGCTTCAGCAGGGCATTCAAACGCTGAAAATGTTCCTTTGTTAAAGGCTCGATTAACGAAGAGTACACACGCCGTGATGCATTGGTTATTGCCTCTGCACATATCCTTTCGATGACCTTGATCGTTGGTAAAAGAATCCGTTGACTACGAAATGATTGAAGCAATGCAGAGGCCAATACAATCCCTTTATCTGTTTGCCATGCAAGGTCAGCCAAACCGTTTACAAATGATGGATAGTGTGCCATTGAGAACGTTTGAAAGCCAAATATGGATTGTAGCTCAGCCAAATGTTCACGTCGCGTTTGATCTCGTTTGCCATATTCACCCCACACATTGGCGGACATTTTTAGCTGTTCAGCAACCAAATCCAGCAAAGGAGGAAATGGGATCTCATTAATACCTAAAATGATACCTGGATAACGCATGTAGCAAAGCTGAACAGCAAAACCCATACGATTGGCTGCGCCACGGTGCTGTCGAATGATAGAAAGGTCAGATTCACTAAAAGTATATTGCTGAATTAAGTCCTTTTGGTTGTCCGATAAACCAAATAAGCTTTCACGTTCAGAAGAGGATAAGACTGTGCGTCGAGACATATTTATACCGAACGAAGATATTGATAAAGAGTTTCACGGCTAATGCCAAATTCTCTGGCAACTTTTGCTTTCTTTTCACCATTTTGAATACGTTGCCGTAAAAAGACGATATCAGCATCTGATAAAGATCGCTTACGTCCGCGATATGCACCACGTTGCTTAGCTAGAGCAATCCCCTCGCGTTGACGCTCACGAATTAAAGAGCGTTCAAATTCGGCAAACGCCCCCATAACTGACAGCATAAGGATGGCCATAGGAGAATCTTCACCTGAAAATTTTAGGCTTTCTTTTACAAATTCAATGCACACACCACGTTGAGTTAACGTCTGGACAATTGAACGCAAATCATCAAGATTACGAGCCAATCTATCCATGCTATGGACGAGAACAGTGTCTCCAGAACGTACAAAGCCCATTAAGGCTTCAAATTGCGGACGTTTAACATCCTTGCCTGAAGCTTTATCTACAAATGTTCTTGTGACCTGAATGTTATCCAATTGCCTGTCAGGGTTTTGGTCGTATGTGCTAACTCGTGCGTACCCGATACGTTGTCCAGTCATAAAATCTCCTTAAAGTGTCAGATATGAGCCTATAACCTTTTTGTAATTGTGTCAATCAATTGAAAAAACAACTCTATTCTGACGTGTTTTAATTTCCCTCTTGACATCAGGATAGGGTGTACTCTAAATTGACACATTAAGTTTAATGTTTTTATAAAAATTGTTTTGAAAGCTACATAGTTTAGAAATAAATTTAATGAAAAAACAAATATGTTGTAATTCGGATACATACGATTTAATGTCATTTACAATTTAAGTGAGAGGTTTTATGTATTCATTAAACGGAGATTTGCCCTTAAATCCAGCTTCATTAGAATCATCACTTCATAAAATTGACACTAACACTACTAATCCCCTAGGCCAGGTAAATGAAATTCTTCACAACCATTTTGCCTGTGAATTCACAGGGAATATGAATATAGGTTGTAATTTGGTCATAATGCCAGAGGGCAAACCTTATTGTATTTTAAGCGCAGGTCATATTCAACCGAATGACACTCAACATTGGGGATCTGTTTCGAAGCAATTTACTGCGGCTTGCATTACGCAATTAGTAGGGAAGGGATTACTTAAATGGGATGATGACATTCGAGAGGTTTGTCCCGATCTCCCTGAATTTAGGTTAAATGGTGAGGTGCAAAAGGTCACAGTTGATGATCTTCTCCACATGAGAAGCGGCTTACCTGATTTCTACTCGCTTGCTTTAATTTCAGGGAATGATCCAGAAAAGCTGGAGAACACAGATATCCTCGATCTCTTAAATAAGCATCCAGGATTGATCTATGCGCCTGGTTCACAAGAGACATATTGCAATACTAATTACACTATTTTAGCAAAAATAACCGAAAATGTAGCAAAAAATAACCACTTATTGGAAGAGCATGAAACTTTTCGCGATTTTGTTAGGGAAAATGTATTTCTACCGCATGATATGCAAGCCCGATGTACTGGAGATAAAATCACCTCAATTCGAGGATTTGATGATAAACAGGACTGCACAACAGAAAGTCCAGCTTTTGGTTCGGCTGGTGTCATTGGAACTCCTGAAGATATGGCAAAATGGAATACCGCCCTCAGTAACAAAGAATTAGACCCCCTAATTGAACTTCCCAAAGGGACTTCTATGGAGCCCAATAAACCTACCTATTGTCGCGGGCTAATTGTAACTGATCTTAACGATTATCGCAGAATTCATCATGGTGGAAACATAAGTGGTTTTGTAACCATTTTATCGCCGTTATGAAAATGCAGAATCAAGCAAGACTTTTGCGCTCTTTTTGGCCACAAATTATGACAACATCAAAAAAGCTGAAGATCTTGCAAATGAAGTGGCGAATACCCTTGCAGGAACGAGAATCGAAGGAATTGAACACATGGAAAGAACAGAACGATTGATGGAAGGGCTACAAAAAGAGGCTAAAGAATTCGAGGGTACTTACCTTTGCAAAGAATTTAATGCTCCATGGGATGTTCAAATAAAAGAAGATGCAAAAAATGTATGGGTAGTGCACATGAGTCCTGCTGGAAATACTTCTGCTGCGAGTCTCTCCTTCAGCCCTATGAGTGATTCAGACGGAAATCTTATTTTTCAATCATCTTATGCTGGACAGATCCAAAAGAATACTGAGGGATTTGTTTACATAGGAGGAAAAATTGCTCCGGTCCACTTTGAAAAAATAAATTAAAATAGTTCTTGTTAATCCTTAACGTGCTTTATAATCCGAATTCTGTGCTGACCCCAGATAGAGCAGTCAATAATTTTCTGCACTGTCTCTCTTTATTAGTGGATAATTGATTTCTTTTAAAAGAATGCTCATTAAAGTATTGTCTCATGTTTTCATCGGTTGGAAAACTTATTGGAAATAACATGATTTTTTCCTTATTCATTAAATTTACGAAGGTTATAGGAAGAGATAACCACGAAAAGTTTGAAAAATCAAGGGAAAAGGCATGAGATTGACGGTAAAAAAATATTATAAATAATTATTAGAGTGAAATTTCATTCGCAGAAATTAGTTTAGGAAAAAAAGGTAAATTTGCCTTTTTTTTCTTTTTAAATTAAATTGTGGGTTCTTTTTTCTTAAAGAGATTATAAAAGAATAAGAGTACTACAGCACCGATTAAGGACATAAAAAATCCCGCAGATTGTTCTTGAGCGTAAATACCCATGCCTTGACCAATAAACTTTCCGACCAAAGCTCCTCCAATACCTAAAAGCGTTGTCATGATAAAGCCAGTTATATCTCTGCCTGGCATAATTGCACGTGCAAACAGTCCTACAATGAAGCCAATAAATATTGTCGAAATGATTCCCATTTTATCCTCTCTTACCTGTAACCAATGCAATCTTTTTATTATTATTCATTATTTAGCTTTTTTATATATTTTTCTTGGAGTTGGTTTAAAAGTAATCTCATTCACATATCCAGATTCTGACAAGCTCAAAATCGTATCGGGTTTAATTCCATGAATGACGCTTCCATGTAAAAGAGTTTTAGCTTGTTCATCTGTTAACGTTATATCTTTGTAAGAACTCCAAAGAACATAATTACATCCTTCTTTCCACTTTGAGCATCCATAACCTTTTTTTCCCTTAATGAGAGGATGTTTGCATTTGGGACAATTACCATAAGCATGATCAAGGTTGAAGCGAGTATGATCCGCATGAATCACTTGACTAATAAAGCTAGAGATCTCTTGCATAAAAGCACTGGGGTTGCCTTTATGCTGTTCTATTTCTCGCAATTTAAATTCCCATGAGCCTGTTAATTCAGCAGATTTCAAATGCGTATCTTGTATTAATGCAATTAAATACCTTCCGGAATCTTCTGCAACAAGAGTTTTACCTTTTCTTTGAATATATTTGCGTTTGAGTAAAGTTTCAATAATGGAAGCGCGCGTCGCAGGTGTTCCAATTCCTTTTTCTTTTAGGGCTTCTTTCAAAGATTCATCTTCAACAAATTTACCAGCAGTCTCCATGGCTCCTAAAAGCGTATTTTCTGTATAGGACTGGGGAGGCGTTGTCTTCCCCTCTTTAATGTAAGGATGATGAGGGCCTGTTTCACCTTTGGCTAAATTTGGAATTTCCTGACTCTCTAAAAGTGTATCTTTAGCAGATGAAGTTTCAGCTTTTTTAGGATATAAAACTGTCCAGCCTGCGTCCAATATTTTTATTCCTTTTGCTTCAAAAAAATCTTTATCTACACTTCCTGAAATTGTTGTGGCTTCTTTAAGACAGGGGGGATAAAAGACAGCAATTAGACGTGTAAGAATCGCATCATAGACATTTTGTGCAGGTATTGAAAGATTACCTGGCATTTTACCTGTAGGAATAATGGCATGGTGATCCGTCACCTTTTTATCATTAATAATCCGTGTGGAAAAAGGGAGATGAGAAAGGTTTAAAGCTTGTATTTCTTTATTTTTTATTTGTTGCAAGCTTGTCAAAGTTTGTACAACTTGTGCTTTCAAATCATTGGAAAGATAACGAGAATCTGTACGTGGATATGTAATTAATTTCTGTTCATAAAGATTTTGTGCAATTTGAAGCGTTTCAGCTGCAGAAATATTGAAACGTCGGTTCATCTCTCGCTGTAGATCCGTTAAATCATAAAGAAGAGGAGAAAATTCACTTTCTTTTTTCGCTTTAATTTCCTGAACAGTAAATGGAAAATTGAGTAGAGCTTCCAACAATTGTTCGGCTTGTATTTTTTCCTTATAGCGGCCACCCTTGTGTTTAAAAGTGACTTCTTTAAATTTAGTAAATAATTCCCAATAGGTTTCACTTTTAAAATGTCGAATCTCATCATCTCTTTTTACAATTAGCGCTAAAACAGGAGTTTGAACTCTTCCAATACTCCATAAGGTGCTTCCCCTACCATAACGAACTGTAAAATTTCGCGTCGCATTAATTCCTACTATCCAATCGGCTTCACTGCGACATTTTGCTGCCGCATATAAACAATCGTAATCAGATCCAGGACGCAAATTTTGAAAAGCTTTACTTAAAGCTTCATCTGTTAAAGAGGATAACCACAATCTTTTCCATGTTTTGTTTGCACACCCTGCCATCGATAAAATGTAGCGAAAAATGAGCTCCCCTTCGCGGCCAGCATCCGTTGCACAGATATATTCTTTTGCAGACTTAAGCAATTTCTTAATGACAGCAAATTGCTTACGTACACCTTTATCGTCTATGACTTTTAATTGAAAAGGTTGTGGAATAAATGGTAATGTAGCAAGAGACCATTTTTTTAGAGAAGGATCATATTCATCTGCATCTTTCAGCTGAATCAAGTGTCCAAAAGCCCAAGTGATTTGATATCCATTTCCTTCATAATACCCCTCAAGGCGTTTTTTAGCCCCCAAGTAAATGGCAATGTCTTTAGCAACGGACGGCTTTTCTGTGACAATAACTATCATAAAATCTTCTGACTTAAAAATAAGAACGATTGTAGCATTTTTAAGATTTTATTGCTAAAAAAGTTACTAGCGTCTAAGAGGGTGTTTAAAAAATCCGAATGCCTATATTCGAGATGATTTTCGCACCTGTTGCGATGCCGATTCGCCGAGTAGGAGAGGCCGTAAGGCCTCGTCCTCTCACAGAACCGTGCGTACGGATCCGTACACGGCTCTTCACATTAACTTCACCCACTTTTCAATTCCAAACCAATGCTC
>Ga0335395_10000383_pt1 | contig 28273 bp, 32 predicted proteins | sample MAT02_FD_205744 | JGI IMG/M metagenome (GOLD analysis project Ga0335395, IMG submission 205744) | Freshwater microbial communities from Lake Fryxell liftoff mats and glacier meltwater in Antarctica - MAT-02 (spades assembly) (version 2) ... | reverse complement strand
GCCGAAGATGTTCCTTTTAAAAGAATTGCTTTAGAGAAAGCTGTAAAATTATGAGTCATGCAGAAAATCTAAAAGAAGAATTGAATCTTGAAATAGTTTCGATTCAAAAAGCATTAGTTGTTTTAAAACACAGTTATGAATGCTGCAAGCCGATAGGCCTAAAAGAAAATTATTCAATTGAAGAATTAGACCATTGGGAAGCATTTACCTCCAGGTTTTCCAGAACTAGTGACATGGCTACCTAAAAAATTATAAACTCCATTTTGATTTTTGAAAAAAGTCAAACTGGATCCATGAAAGATAAAGCCGCTTTTTGTTTTAAGAACGCCTTCGTAAATTCAGAAGACGATTTTTTAAACTTAAGACTTACTCGCAATTTCATTGCACATGAATATGCTAAACAAGACACGAACGAAGTGTTTAAAGAAGTGTGGCATTATTATCCTATTCTGATAAATTTTGTAGAGGCAACAATACGATATTGTCATTCAAATATTTTGTGAATTAGTACCCTATTTGCCACTGAATATCGACCAGTAAAATTCATCGCTTAAACTAATGTGCATCACCAACTCAGAACATCAATTCTTTAAAAATTATTGGCAAAGTAATTTCCCCAATGCTACCATTTATTTGTTTGGCTCGCGTGCCGATGATGCTAAAAAAGGTGGAGACATTGACCTTCTTATTTTCAATGATGAGAAGATTACCATTTCACAGAAAATTAAATTTTTAGGTAATTTTATGTTGCAATTTGGAGAGCAAAGAATTGATTTAGTAACCTATACGTATTCAAAAAATGTCCCGTTTAAAAACATAACACTTTCATCATCAATACCATTTTAGGTTTTATGGATGTAGCACTGCAAATATTGAAAGAATTGCGTCTTGAATCAGATTCAATTAAAAAAGGCACTATTTGTTTAGATAAAGGTTTATGTTGAGGACAAGGTCAAGATTTAGATAGAAGTAGCCTCTCAACCTCACCCTTAAGCTCAACCTTAACCTTAACAAGATTTATGTATAGTGACTTTACTGAGATGCCTGTTTGGAAAGAAGCATTGGCACTTGCAGAAGATGTCTTTAAGTTAACAGCAGAGCTTCCAAAAAAAGAGGACTATGGATTAACGTCTCAGCTAAGAAGAGCAGCCGTGAGTATCTCCGCCAATATTGCTGAAGGATATGGAAGGACGGGAACAGCAGATAAAAATAGTTTTACGATTACGCCCGTGGCTCAGCGCATGAAACAAAGAGTTTGCTACTATACGGTGCAGTCGTTAATTATTTCCCAACCCCGCAGATAGAAATAGCAAGTAGAAAACTTGAAGCAATCATCCATTCACTTAATAAAATAAAACTCACTATAAAAAGTAGAACCTAACCTCACCCTCACCCTCAACCTCAACCTTAACCTTAACCTTAACCTTAACCTTAACCTCACCCTCACCCTCAACCTCAACCTCAACCTCAACCTCAACCTCAACCTTAACCTTAACCTTAACCTTAACCTTAACCTTAACCTCAACCCTAACCTTAACCTCAACCCTAACCTCAACCTCAACCTCAACCTCAACCTCAACCTCAACCTCAACCTTAACCTCAACCTTTACCTCACCCTTGAACACCATCATTAAAGTAGAAAACCTTTCCAAAAGCTTCATCATCTCTCACGAAGAGAAGCAACGCTACACAGCACTGAGAGACGTGGTAAGCAATGGGGTACGAAATATCTTCTCGAAGAAGAGCAAAACTACCAGCACCGAAGAGTTTTGGGCATTAAAGGATTTAAATTTTGAAATTAACAAAGGCGACCGTGTAGGCATTATCGGGCGCAATGGGGCGGGTAAGAGCACGTTGTTAAAAATACTTAGCCGCATTACTGAGCCCACCACGGGGCGCATAACCATTGATGGCCGTGTGGCTTCACTGCTGGAAGTAGGTACCGGCTTTCATCCTGAGCTTACGGGGCGTGAAAATATTTTTTTGAATGGCGCTATCCTCGGTATGAGCCGCGCGGAAATACGAACCAAGTTTGATGAGATCGTTGCCTTTGCAGAAGTAGAACAATTTCTGGATACACCCGTAAAGCGCTATAGCAGCGGCATGTATGTACGCTTAGCCTTTGCGGTAGCTGCCCATTTAGAACCTGAAATTTTAATAGTAGACGAGGTGTTGGCAGTTGGTGATGCACAGTTTCAGAAGAAGTGTTTGGGTAAAATGGAAGATGTGAGTAAAAATGAAGGGAGAACTGTAATTTTCGTTAGCCATCAAATGGATGCTATTGAAAGCCTAACAACAACCTCATTACTTTTGAAAAATGGCAGCGTTCACTCTGAAGGATCAACAGTAGATGTTGTTCATCAGTATCTAAAAGATTTTGAAAAGGCCACCGATATAAAGAATTATTCAAACAGACAAGGATCTGGAAAGGCAAGAATTGTGAAACTTGAAGTTTATGATCTTGAGAAAAATATTGTTAAGATTTTAAGGCAAGGTCAACATTTCAATATTGTAATTGGTATAAAGAGTGAGACGGATGATATCGTTGATGTAAGTTTTGTTTTAGAAAATTATCGTGAGCACCCTCTTTTTTGTTCTCAGCTTTCAGATAGTAATACAACAGTCAAGGGAAAAGGATATTTTGAAAAAACAATTAAAATTCAAGTTCCTTTTATCAGGAAAGGAGATTATTTAGCGTCATTGGCAGTTTTCAGACCGGATAAATCTGAATTTCATGATGTTGTATTGCATTTCCCTTTAATCTCAATTGATGGGAATATAAGGGATTCTGGTTTTCCTAATGACAATAGGTGGGGTGATTTTTATTTTTCATTAACATGGTTATAATTTATATGATAAATAAAATTAAAAAATCAATTGTTGAAACGTTAACTAGTTATAAAAAAATTAATCTTATTTATAACAGAGAATCAAATGATTTTAAAAATGCCAAGGTAAATCTAGGACAAATACAGAGCAGACTCAATAATGTTATAAATAAGGTTACCACTTTGTCCGAAGTCGAGTTTCAGGTTTTCTCACAGTTTGGAGATGATGGAATTATAGACTATTTGGTCAATAAAATCCCTTTAGAAAATAAGACTTTTATCGAATTTGGTGTTGAAGATTATAGGGAATCTAATACCAGGTTCCTATTAATTAATAAATATTGGTCCGGACTTGTCATTGACGGTGACCCTGCAAATATCCAAAAAATTAAATCTGAACAACTTTATAATTTTTATGACCTTCGGGCAGTTGCAAGTTTTATTACTAGTGAAAACATTAATAACCTCATAACCTTAGCGAATTTCAATGCTGCAATTGGTATATTAAGTATCGATATTGATGGAAATGATTATTGGGTGTGGAATGCTATCAATTGTTTAGATCCTTCAATTGTAATTTGTGAATACAATTCCTTATTTGGAATTGAAGAAGCTTTTACCATTCCTTATAGTGCAAATTTTGTTAGAGGAATAAATACACCGCTTAATTTTTATGGGACTTCCTTAAAAGCTATTTACATTCTTGCTAAGAAAAAAGGATATTTTTTCATTGGCTGTAATAAGGCTGGTAACAACGCTTATTTTATTCATGAAAGACATAGGAACGCTTGTCCTGTAGAGGAAAAAAGCTTAATTGATGGATATATTTTTGCGAGTTTTACCGAATCTTGGGATGAATTGAAAGAACCCAGAAGAGGAACAGAGAAGATAAGATCAATAAATAAATTTGATGTTATTGATGTGGAGACGATGGAATCCAAAAGTATTGATTCAAACAAAATCATAAATTCTTTGCACAAGTTTAATAAGTTTAATGGTTTTAATAAGATTTGATTTGTGAACATATTAATTCTTGGAGCTAGAGGTTTTATAGGGTCTTACTTGATAAATCATTTTTTGTCTAAAGAATGCTTAGTGGTAGGTTGTGATCTTCTGGAGTACAGCAGTAGTGAATATAAATATCATAAAGTCTCAATTTTATCTTCGGATTTTGAGAATCTTTTTTCTCAATACAAATTTGATGTATGTTTAAATGCTTCAGGTAGCGGAAATGTGGGTTATTCCATGGCTAGTCCTCTAAGTGATTTTGAAGCAAATACCTTTTCTGTAGCAAAGGTGTTAGACACCATTCGAAAACAACAGCCTTCATGCAAATACATACATTTGTCGAGTGCTGCCGTGTACGGAAATCCTCAAGTTTTACCAATACAAGAGAATATTAAATTAACGCCAGTATCACCATACGGTTTCCATAAGTGGATGAGTGAACTGCTTTGTAAAGAGTATTTTGATTTATATAATTTAAGAATTACTATTCTAAGGCCATTTTCGGTATATGGTAGAGGATTAAGGAAACAACTTCTATGGGACATTTGCCAAAAATTGAACGATTCTAACGAACCATTTTTATTTGGAACAGGAAAGGAAACTAGGGATTTTATACATATTTCAGATCTGGTGTTAATAATTAACGAAATAATACATAAAAGTGATTTCACCTGTGAAGTATATAATGCAGCTTCTGGCATTGAGACTTCTATTGAAGAAGTATCAAAGATTTTTTCGGAACATTATCCTGGGGAAAAACGAATTCATTTTTCAGGAGAATTAAAGAAAGGGGATCCTGTCAATTGGCGGGCTGAAATAAGTAAGATTAGAAAATTGAATTTTCAACCAAAAGTAGCACTCAAAGAAGGTATTATTGATTACATTAATTATTACTTAAACATTAAAAAATAATGTCAAAATCATTTAATCATGATGAAACTATTTATACTGACAGTTCTGCAGAGGAAATCGTACCAATTCTAATTAAAATCTTTCAGCCTTCAAGTGTAATAGATATAGGATGTGGTATTGGAAATTTCCTTCATGTATTTATTAAAAAGAATATTACAGATGTTAAAGGATTAGATGGTAATTGGGTCAGTTTAGAGGTGTTGAATAAAAGTATACCAATCGAGTGCTTTATAATGATTGATTTAGAAAACGAGTTTTCTACGTTTGTAGATAGAAATCCTAGGCAATATGATCTTTTAATATGTTTAGAGGTTGCAGAACACTTGTCTCAAGAAAAGGCAAGTGAATTTATAGATAATATATGTAGATTAAGTAGCAACGTTATTTTTTCCGCAGCTATTCCTTATCAAGGTGGGGAGAACCATATCAATGAACAGTGGCCAACGTATTGGAAAAAGTTGTTTAATAACAATGGATATAGTTGTCATGATATAATTAGACCGATGATATGGGATAACTCACGAATTCATTGGTGGTATAAGCAAAATATTCTTTTCTTTAAGAAGAACATTGATTTTGATTCAGACGAAAAACAGGATCAATTTTTTTCCTTAGATTTAATTCATCCAGAAAATTATTTATCTAAAGCGAAATGGATTGATGAATTTAGAGGTGGTGATATTTCTTGGGGGTTTGCTTTTTTTCTTTTTAAAAATTTTATTTTAAAAAAGATTAAATGGAAAAAGTAAAACCATCCTTAGTATTTGTGTTTATCGATTGTGTCGGTGGAATACCTTCTTTTTATTGGAATCTGATAAATAATAGCAACTGCATTAAACAGTTTAAGTCCAAAGTAGTTTTACTGAAAGCTAAAGAAGATTTACGTCCTCGTTTCTTAGATGTATTTCACGTTGATGAGGTGATTTATTTTGATTATTCTATTAAGGATAATCAATATTTTGTGCAAAAGAGGCTTAATAGGCTAATTGATGATGAAAAGGGTGCACTTGTTACAGATAACGGTCTACCTATTCAAGCTTTAGCAAGATTTAATAATCAAAAAACTGTCTTTCATATTGTACATGATTATTTTTATGTGAACCAGAATATTCGGTATTCACATTTAATAGATATTGCAATAGCACATTCTTCTTTTTTTTGTGATGCTGTTTATGCTTCGAATCCAAATCTATATTCTAAACGAAGTTTTTATATTCCTTATGGCGTCAAGAGTCAATTAACTACCAAAGCAAATAATAATTCTATACTGAACCTTGTATTCTTGGGTCGGTTAGACCAAGGTAAAGGAGTATTCAAGCTATTTGAAATAAATGAAATTCTTAAACAACAAAATGTAAAAGTTAAGTGGACGATAATTGGTAAAGGACCTTTAAGGAATGAGCTTCGGTCACAGTGGAGTAATTGTGATAATGTTGCGTTTTATGAGCCTGACTCAACGCAGGAAGTATATGATTTACTAAAACCCCAAGATATATTTGTTTTTCCAACAACGTTTGAAGGTACGCCAGTATCAATTTTAGAAAGCTTAGCTAATGGTATAGTAGTAATCACAAATGATTTACCAGGCGGTATTAGAGATATAGTCAAAGAAGGTATTGGCTTTCGTTGTAATTTGAATGAGATAGAAGAATTCACGGACCATATTACTAGATTAGATACTGACAGGAAACTTTTGCATCAAATGCAAAAAAGATGTCTTGAGTTAGCCAAGCAATCGTATGATATTAATAAAAATGCCGACTTGTACTTCGCGAAATTTTTGAACTATGAGGACTTTAAACGCCCAACTCATACAAAAATACCAGGCTTATCGTTATTGGACAAAGCATTTATTCCAAATAGGTTGGTTCATTTTATTAGAAGTTTAAGATGATTAAGCATCCACTCGTTAGTATATTAATGACTGCATATAACCGTGAAAAATATATCGGTGAAGCGATTGAAAGTGTGCTTGCCTCTAGCTATAAAAACTTTGAGTTAATTATAGTGGATGATTGTTCGAAAGATAGCACGGTAACTATTGCGAGGCATTATGAGTCAACAGATGCAAGGGTTAAAGTGTATGTGAATGAAAAGAATTTAGGCGATTATCCAAATAGAAATCAGGCTGCTTCTCTGGCTTCTGGTAAATATCTAAAATATGTCGATTCGGATGATATGATCTACCCGCATGGGTTAGAGGTGATGGTTAGTGCAATGGAAGATCATTCTTCTGTAGGTTTATGCATTTGTAGCCAAATAATTCAACACAAAACGCAATTTCCTATACTTATTCCGGTCAACGAGGCATTGAAAATTCATTTCTTTGAAAACGGATTCTTAAATATTGGACCAACAGGCGTAATTATTAGAAAAGATGTTTTTGATTTGCTTACTGGGTTTACGGGCAAACGGATGGTGGGGGATACTGAGCTTTGGCTGAGAATAGCGTGTCATTACCCAATTTTAATTTCTTTTCCCTCGCTTGCATTTTGGAGAAAACATGACGGTCAGGAATTTTTTGATGGCGTAAGATCCGGTCTTTATTCAGAAATGAACTTAAAATTATTGCGCGAATTAATGGCCAGTCCAGATTGTACATTAACCGAAGAAGAAAAGAGGAGAGTGCTTAAATTCAATGCTGCTCTTACTGCAAGAGACATTATTAAACGATTGATTTTTAAAAGAGAGTTTTCAAAAATGATACGGCTAAATCGTGAGTTAAGCCTAGTACCTGAAGACTACTTTAATGGTTTGTTTCGACTGAGCCGGATTAAATAAAGACGAAATTCAAATGATTAGTGTTACTAAGACTTTTTTGCCCCCAATTGAACAATACCAAAAATACGTGAATGATATTTTTGTGCGAGGGTGGGTGACAAATCATGGGCCTCTTGTAAACGAATTAGAGTTGCGTTTAAAGAAATATTTAGACATACCCCATTTGTTATATTTATCAAATGGAACGATCGCGCTTCAAGTGGCAATTAAAGCGTTGGAGCTTACGGGGGAGATAATTACAACTCCCTTCTCATACGTAGCCACCACTAGTAGCATAGTCTGGGAAGGTTGTTTTCCAGTATTCGTAGATATCGATCCAACTACTTTTAATATAGATCCGAAAAAAATAGAGCAAGCAATAACCTCAAACACGTCTGCTATTCTTGCTACGCATGTGTTTGGAAACCCATGTGACATTGAAGCAATTGATGTTATTGCAAAAAAATTTAATCTCAAAGTAATTTATGATGCTGCCCATTGTTTTGGAACCAAGTATAAAGGCAAATCTGTGTTTTCTTACGGAGATATAGTCACTACTAGTTTTCATGCTACTAAAATATTTCACACAATCGAAGGAGGTGCTGTATTTACTTCTTCACCACAATTACAAAAAAAAATGGCCTTGCTTCGAAATTTCGGTCACCTATCTCCGGTTGAATTTGATGGGGTTGGTGTTAATGGGAAGAATTCTGAATTTCACGCTGCTATGGGGTTATGTGTATTGAATTTTGTAGATGAAATATTAGCCAAAAGAAAGCTTCTTTCCCAACATTACCAGAAGGGACTGGTTGGCTTGCAAAAATCGAGTCAACAAATTCAAACCAATACCGATTACAACTTTTCGTATCACCCAATTGTTTTTGAAAGTGAGGATCAATTGTTAAAAGCCGTTGCCGAACTTAACAAGCACCAGATATATCCGAGAAGGTATTTTTTCCCTTCGCTAAATACGTTAAATTATGTAAGGAGTCAGCCTGCACCATTTTCAGAAAGCTTGGCAAAGAGAGTTTTATGTCTTCCATTGTATCATGCCCTCACTATTGAAGAGCAGAATATGATTTGTCGATTATTATTAAGGGCGCAAAATACCTGATTATGCTTGTTGCTGGTGCCTTGGGTTTTGCAAAAGAACTAATTGTTGTTCTGAAGGATTGTAACGTTAAAGATCTGGTTTTTTTTGACGATTACACTAAAGAGCCTCATGGGTGCATTTTTGAAAATTATCCTGTGATTCGGTCAGTTGCCGAATGCGTTGAATATTTCAAACGAAATAAACAATTCATACTTGGTGTTGGGAGTGTAGATGTACGAACAAAAATGTACTTGAAGATGCAGGATTGTGGAGGTGAGTTAATAGGTTTTGTTTCACCTCATTCAAGGATTGGTAGTTATAATCTCATTGATTTCACCACCACGGTAATGACGAATGTAATTATTGAAAATGACAACCGTATCGGTAAAGGTAACCTTTTTCATGTTGGATCATTTGTAAGTCATGATGTAACCGTGGGTGACTTCTGCGAAGTTTCGCCATACGTAAAATTACTCGGTCATTGCGTAATTGGGAATTTTTGCTCCATAGGCACGGGCGCTATTGTTCTTCCCAAAGTGAGAGTTAGTGATCGGGCAATTATTGGTGCGGGTGCAGTGGTTACAACCGATGTAGAGGCAGGCGCAATAGTTGCTGGTGTACCAGCAAAAAAGATCAGATGAGCGACCAAAGTCCCAAGCTGAGTGTCTGGATGATTACTTACAATCATGAGAAGTACGTGCGGCAAGCTATAGAGAGTGTAGTTAAGCAGGTAACAGATTTTTCTTTTGAGCTTGTTATAGGCGATGACTGTTCAACTGATGAAACGCTTGAGATATGTCTCGAGTATGAACGTCAATATCCCCAACTGATTAGGGTTCTTCAACGCCAAAAGAACCTAGGTATCCACAAGAACTTGATTAGTACGTTAGACGAATGTCGCGGAGAGTATATAGCCTTGCTTGAAGGGGACGATTATTGGACAGAAAGGAGCAAGCTTCAAAAGCAAGTTTCCTTTCTGTCGAACCATCCCGAGTTTGTCATGTGTTATCAAAAAACATGGGAGATAAATGAGCTCACAGGTTCAGAGAAAATTACCAATGAGCATGATAATGCAACAATGGGGATGAGCGAATTGTTGGAGCGCGGTTGGTTCATGCGTACCGGCTCGTTGGTTTTTCGCAATGGATTGATTAAGAATTTCCCCGAGTGGTATTATCATTATCCGTCCACTGATTACATGCTACATATATTACTAGCGCAGCATGGCGCTATTGCTTTTTTAAATGAGACCACCAGCGTATATAGGCGGCATGAGGGCGGAATTACCCAAGTGTTTCAGGAGAAGCAAGTTCTTTTTAATCAACAAAAACATGAACTACTTGAAACGATCAACCGGTATTTAAATTATCAGTATGAGAAGGAGATACGGACACATCAAAAGGAGATGAAGTATTCGTCTTTTATGATCACACTACGGCATTGTCGTGGGCTATCAGACGTATTACTGCTGACAAAGCTGTTGCCTTATGTTAATCTATGGAAGATAGTAAGCAGATCGGTGAGTTTTGTATCGAGGCGATTAAAGATGAGAGTATGATATGTCGATAATTTTAGAGGATCATAATTCTTTGTCTATTAGACCAAGAGTCTTACCGTTAGATGGGCTTCTTGGTTTGGGTGTTTTATTGGTCATTGGACTTCTTATTCCGGCTTTTTTATTGAGCTTGGGGTTGGCCGCGTCATCTTACCGTTATGTCGAACAGCCCGTGATTAATTATAGTCACCGGTTTAGTTATCAGTAGGTATGTTTCGGATCGCTCTCGTAGTCTCTCACCCCATTCAGCATTTCTGTCCCCAGTACGCAAGTTTTAGCAAGGATAAATCCATTGAGTTTAAAGTATATTTTGCCTCAGCCTTGGGTAAAGAAAAGTATTACGATGCTAACTTTAAAATGGAGATTGCTTGGTCAAATCTTTATCTCGATCAGTTTGATCATCATTTTTTAAATGGTGACCAAGTACTTCAATCGAATAGAGAGTTGGACGCACCTTCTTTGGAGATGGAGTTGCAAAATTATGAGCCTGATCTACTAATTGTATATGGTTATTTTCAAAAGCTACAGCGCAGAGCTTACAGATGGGCATTCAATAACGGGGTTAAGCTAGCCTATATTTCAGACAGTGAATTGAGACATAAAAGGAATTTCCTAAAGGAGTATTTAAAATACTTTTATATAACAAAACATTTTTCAAAAATTGATTATTTTCTTACGGTAGGTAATGCAAACGAAGACTTTTATAAATACTATGGTGTACCTTCTGCTTCAATGATTCGTATGCATTTTCCGATTGATCTTCAATTGTATGAGAAAACATTTCAATTGAGAGGATCATTGCGAAATGAAATTCGATTAAAGTATGTTATATCCGGCAATGAATGCGTCATCAGTGTAGTCGGTAAACTCGTACCATGGAAAAACCAGGATCATCTAATAGATGTATTATATCTTTTGGAAAATGAAGATATTTCCTTGCATGTGTTTGTCATTGGTTCTGGTGAGATGATGGAAGTGTGGAGGGCGAAGGCATCGAAGTTGAAAAGAAGTAAAGTTCATTTTGTTGGATTTGTAGATAGCGGAGATTTACCTGCCTTTTATGCAGCAACAGATATCTATGTTCATCCAGCTTCGGTGGAACCACATTCCATCGCTGTGAGTGAAGCGATCTATATGGGTTGCCCGGTAATTGTAAGCGATCGGTGTGGTAGCTATGGAGAGACGGATGATGTTCAGGAGGGAAAGAACGGATGTGTTTTTAAATTCGGGGATATTGATAGTCTAGCAGAAAAAATTTGCCTGTTGGTGAATGATGCTGCTATGCGTAGTCGGTTTGGGCAATATTCCCGTCAACTCGGTTTGCAATTTCAGGAGCGTGCTCATCATGGTCTCGTTGAAAAATTGATTAAGAACTTGATAGTAGCAAAATCCGATGCTGTATGAGTAGTGTGGTTTGCCAACTACCTAAGGCGGGCTTGGGTAACCAGCTATTTCCTTTGATGAAGGCGCATGTATTTGCCCGAATGAATGGACTACCCTTGCTTGTGACCGGATATCGCCAGATAAAAATAGGGCCCTGCCTACGGGGTGAACGAAGCAAGCGCAGCTATCGAAATTATTTCACTTTTGAAAAGAATCTTTTCGGAGCCTGGCTCGACCAGCAGAAAATAAATAGAATGGTAAATATGTTGGATGAGCCAGCTATTCGTAAGTTAGAAAATCTATCAGGGCCTAATCATTATCGTTTTAATAAGATACCCCATTGGAGTAATTTTTTTGAAGGTCTGATTGAAAACAGGGCACTTACTTTACAGCTGTTTGATGAAATACTCAGTAATAACGTGAAGCGTGAGGTGGCTGCGTTACCTAGTCCTGTGATCGGAGTCCATGTTCGCCTTGGTGATTTCAGGAAACTGGCAGGAGACGAAGAGTTCAGCAAAGTGGGGGCCGTGCGGACACCAGAAAAATATTTTATTGATACCATTCAGGCTATTCGTAATGTTCATGGAAGTGATTTACCCGTATCCGTTTTTACAGATGGCTATCGCCATGAATTGATTGAGTTATTTAAACTTCCGAACGTTCATCTGGTGGAAGGCAATAGTGATATGGTGGATTTGCTTTTACTAAGTAAAAGCAAAATCATTGTGGCTTCGGCTGGAAGCACGTTTAGTTATTGGTCGGGTTTTTTATCGAATGCGCCACTTATTCTTCACCCCGATCATTTGCATAAAAACTTAAGGAACATACCTGCCGGTGCGCTATACGAAGGTCCCATAAATGCTACTAATAAATTGTTAATAGAAAGGATTAAAAGCATTAAAAGTACATATGAATAAAGCATGGATCAATCATTATTGCCGCAAACTTGGATTTGAAATTCATGGAACAGGCTATATTCAATCGGTTAAAAAGAGTTCGTTTAAAGATGATGCCTTTGAAAAACAGAAGGAATTGGTTAGAAATACTTCACCAGTAATTTTCGATATAGGCGCGAATCGAGGTGATGTTTCACAGAAATACATTGATTTATTCCCCAGTGCAACTATTTATGCTTTCGAGCCTTTCCAAGAAGTTTATAAAGTTTTGAAGGATCGTTTTCAATCCAATATGTCTATTCATTGTTACAATAAAGGGATATCAGACACTATAGAACAAAGGGAGTTCTATGTCAATAAAAATGCAGATACGAATTCTATCTTGAAACCAAAAAAAACAGGGTTATCATCCGACAAACAAGTAGAGAATCAAAGAATAATTCAAATTGAATCCGAAACTCTTGATCATTTTTCGAACGAAATAAAGTTAGACCAAATAGATATCTTAAAGATGGACATTCAGGGTGGGGAATTATCTGCTTTATACGGTGCGAAGAACCTTTTGAAAAAGGGGGCGATTAGGTGTATTTATTCCGAGGTCTATTTCATAGAACAATATGAATCTCAACCTTTATTTCATGAAATATCAAAATTTTTATACGAATACGGATTTGTTCTGCAAGATATTTATACACCTATTTATGGAAAAGGCAATATCGCTTGGGGGGACGCGGTCTTTGTTTTAAAAGATATTTAGTAGTAGCTACCAAGAGTCTCAAATCGGATTTCTTTAAATGTTAAGCAGAATTTTATGAAAACTAATTATTCTTACGATCTAGAAAGTGAGAAAGAAAATTTCAGAATTCAATTAGTAAGTGATTTTGAGTTGCTATCTGTTTTTGGCTGCAATCTTATATATGTTAACAGGTCTTTGGAAAAACAAATTATTGTCGTCAACACCTGAGATGTATGCATGTTCTGATTGTTGGTTCGGATAAAGTATTTGCCATAGAGAATTTCTATGTGAAGTATTTTCGAAAGCTGGGCGTAGAGGTAACTCATTTTTCAGTGAATACCCTTTTTTACGATTACTATGATAGAAGTTTATTTAATAAAATTTTGTATCGATTGGGCATTTCAGGCATCTATTCCTTGATTAATACAAAATTTAAAGAGATTGTCAGCAACCAGAAGCCAGATGTGATCTGGATATTTAAAGGGATGGAGATTTTTCCAGAAACGTTACTTTGGGCGAAGGCAGAGAACTGCAAATTAGTTAATTACAATCCTGACAATCCGTTTTTGTTTTCTGGGCGTGGCAGCGGTAATAAGAATATTTCGAAATCTATGGCACTTTATGATCTTCATTTTATCTATAATTTGGAGATCAAGAAGGAGTTAGAAGAAAGTTGCGAGGCTACTACTGCGCTATTACCTTTTGGTTTTGAGGTTAGTGAAGAGTTATTCGAAATGTGTGCCGCTCAGGAGGAAGTTATGGAGGTTTGCTTTTTAGGAAACCCTGATAACGAGCGTGCAGCGTTTATCGATTCCCTTGCGGGGATGGGAGTTCCTGTTGCAGTTTACGGTCACGGTTGGAAAAAAATGATTACCAATAGTTCGGTTAAATTATATGATGCGGTCTATGGCGAAGAACAATGGAAAACGCTTCGCAGGTATCGCGTTCAGTTAAATCTGATGCGGAAGCATAATCTTGATTCGCATAATATGCGAACGTTTGAAGTAGCTGGTGTAGGTGGCATCATGGTGGCGCCTGATACTACTGAGCATCGATTATTTTTTGAAAATAGGAAAGAGGCATTTTATTTTAAAAATGTATCTGATTGTGCCAAGATTATTAAGAACTTATTAGAGTTGCCCAAAGAAGAGGCAGAGAAAATCAGAATGGCTGCCCGTGAACGATCTGTCCAATCGGGCTATAGTTATAAAGACAGGACATTATTTGTAAAAGAAGTATTGGAGTCGTTAATAAAGTGAGTACGATTATAATCATTCATTTTGCTCCTGTCGAGTTATATCCCCCCGTTCAAAACCTAATTCGCGTTTTGGAAAAGGAATCTATGAATTCTCAAGTTATTGTACTTACGACAGCGCCCAGCTCTCAGTTTGTTTACTTTAAGTCAGGTTCGACAAACATCAAAATTATAAGAGTAGGAAAATCAGGAAAGCGAATTAAACCGGTAATACGCTATGCTTGTTATGTATGGTTCTACCTAATGGCCTTTTTTTTTCTGGTGCGGTATAAGCCCGGTAAGGTTTTATATTTCGAAACCATTTCTTCTTTTCCAGCCTACCTTTATAAAAGGTTTTGCAACCTAAAGACGAAACTATTCATTCATTACCATGAGTACACAAGTCCGCAGGAGTATGCAAGTGGAATGAGGTTAACGCGGTATTTTATGAAGCATCCACTCATTAAAGTAGAAAGAACAGTAACGGGCCAACAGCTTTTTCAAATTTTAAGAAAATACCGCGTACAGATAGATTTATTGCGCCCTCATAATTTGGATTTTCACAATATGCGAACGTTCGAGATTCCTGCCGCGGGTGGTATTCAATTGGGTCTTGATACTCCAGACCACACTTATTTTTTTGAGTCAGGAAAGGGAATATTCGTCTTTAAAAATATTTCTGATTGTGTAGATCGAATTTTAGCGATTTTGGCCTTGCCAAAGAAAGAGGCAGGTGAGATTAGATCGGCAGCACGTAACAAAGCAATAAATTCTCACTATCACTATTCCGCGCGTGCTATGGTTGTTTTAGATTCATTAAATGGTTTGTTTTAGAGGCAGGAGTTACCCAATTGAGCCATGAAGAAAAGCATACTTATATCGATGTATTCCCATGCAGAACTTTATCCCCCGACTCTCAATGCGATCGGTGAGTTATCTAAAATATTTGATCAAGTAGTTTTAATTCAGCGTTCTCATTTGATAAATGAGTGGAAGTATCCTTTGAATGTGAAGGTAATTTCGCACGGAAAATTAATGACGACAAAACAGCAAGAGAACTCAAGTATTTTCTTAAAGTTGGCATTGTTCCTAAGTTTTACGTGGTTAATTTTCACTACTTCGTTAAAAATTAGACCTGCAATAATTTTGGTTTACGACCCGTTAGCTTTCATGTCTTTTCAATTAGCAAAACCTTTTTTGAATGGAAAAAAATTGGTTTGGTATCACAACCATGATATTTGGGAGACCTTTCAGTTGAGAAAATATTCCATTTCATGGTTTTCACTTTATTTTGAAAGAAAATATTTTAAAAAGCTAGATGTTTTCACGTTGCCAGCAAAAAATAGGCTGGAGTATTTTCCTATAAAAAATTTCACGGGTAAATGCTTTGTTATCCCAAACTATCCTTCCATTTTATTTTATTCGAAATTTTATGGTCCGCCTAAAATTGAAAAAGAAATTAAATTGATTTTTCAAGGTAGTGTTTCGGAGATGCACGGATTGGAACAAATAATAGAGTTGCTAGCTTTGGAGATTGCTGGTAAGCACCTGAATCTCATAGTTAAAGGACCGTGTTCTCCGCAATACAAGCAAAAACTAGAGGAGATCGCCCTGAAATTTAATGTTGTCGATAAGTTATTCTTTTATGGCGTTACTTCTTATAATGAAGTACCAAAGATTGCTTCCATGTGTCACATTGGGATTGGCATACATGCCAAAAATGATGTGATGAATATTACACTGGGTACTGCTTCAAATAAATTATACGAGTACGCTGCCGTTGGGTTGCCAATTTTATATTTTAATTCTCCTCATTTTAATCAATATTTGAAGCAATATAAGTGGGCTTTCTCGGTTGAATTAAATAGTGAGTCTATTCGACAAGCGATTGAAACTATTGTGAGGGATTATGAGGGTTTATCCACACAAGCTCATTTTGACTTTACTAACTCGTTAAATTATGAAACTCACTTTATACCGGTAGCCGATTACTTGTTTGAATTTTTAAAACTAAACAGGAAGTTTGACCAACCTTTTTAAAATTCGAGATTGATGGAATTTGACACTTTAGTCAACCGGGGGCTCAGTTTTGCATTTTGTGTTGAGTATAAAATTTGCCAGCGAATAGTACTAAGAAAGTTTATTATGAAGGTTGTTTTTTTCTGCGGAATCGACAGCAATGATTTTACAACATTTATGCTTTGTTTTAAAGGATACGGTTGGCTTTGCCTGCCGATGTTGCTGGCTCGGTAAAGGAGAGTTTTAGCTCTGGATTTCTTGAAACTAAGTGAGTTTGATCTTCAAGATGCACTCAAGCGAACACTTTCTATTAATAGTTTTTCTTTTTCATCCGAGCCTATGCTATAACCATTGATTGATAAACTTATTAATAATGTTAGATAGATTGCTTAGAAAATTACCGGACTTTCGGGGCAATCGAAGAGTATCCAAAGATCTCTTAGGAAGTAAAATCCTACAAAAAACTGATTTAACAGTCAAGGGAAAATTTGGATGCACTTACATTTTACGCAATATTCAAGAAACAATTGGATTTGAAATTTATATCAACGGAATATATGAACAAGAAACCATTGATTTTATTCTCTCCCGCCTTACCGGTACAGACGGTGTTTTTTTAGACATAGGTGCAAATATTGGAGCCATTACAATTCCGGTTTGCAAGCGCTATGCGTGGAAGCAGCGCCATGGGTTTCCAAATATCTGAAGCATAATATTCAGTTGAACGATTTAAAGAATGTTCAAGTTTTCGATAACGCTATTTCAGATAGAGATGGAGATTCTGTTATGTTTTATAGCCCGCATGAAAAGTTTGGAAAGGGTTCTATGGCTCCGGTGTTTACAGAAGAAGGGACAACTGTAAAAACAACAACTATCGATGCAATAGCCTTATCCTTAGATGCGCGAGTAAGGCTTATTAAAATTGATGTTGAAGGGTTTGAGTATAAAGCGTTTTGTGGCGGTGCAGAAGTGTTGAAAAATAAAGATGCTCCTGATATACTATTTGAGTTTGTAGATTGGGCAGAAGAGCTAGCTGGTATGAACCCGGGATCTGCTCAGAAATTGCTTCTGAGTTATGGATATAATTTGTTTATTATTCAAAACAAGAAACTCAGGAAGACCACTAAACCTGAAACGAAAGGAAGTTTTATGTTCTTTGCGACTAAAGAGGAACAGTTTAAGAAAAAAGTGAAGGTTTTTGCTGTAAGCCAAGGCTTGATTAAAAAGATTTTTTATTAACTTAGGAGTCTTCTACGTAAATAAAAATGATTTGACCTCTGATAAAACAGCTGATATTATTGATCGTATTATTTGTAATAATTTTTTTAATTGGCATTACGCATGGAATTGACCTTCATCTCAGTAGTTATTCCAATCTACAAGACAGATGTGTTTTTGGACGAACTGATTGTTAGATTGGAGACATCGCTTTCTAAAATAACAGAGGTATTTGAAATTATCTTGGTAGATGATGCAAGTCCAGATAATTCCTGGCAGCATATTGAGGCTTTGATTGAGATGAAGCCCCAATTGGTAGGCATAAAATTTAGTAGGAATTTTGGTCAGCACTATGCCATCTCAGCTGGATTGGATCATGCGAAAGGGGATTGGGTGGTGGTCATGGATGGCGATCTTCAGGATCAACCGGAAGAAATAATTAATCTATATAATAAGGCAATGGAAGGCTATCAAGTCGTTTTAGCCAGTAGGCAGGATAGACAGGATAGGTTTGTAAAGAGACTTTTTTCTAAGTTATTTTATCTTTTGCTGAGCTATTTAACAGGCTCTAAGCATGATGAAACAGTAGCGAATTTTGGCATTTATCAATCTTCAGTTATTCGTGAAGTAAAACGAATGAGAGAAAGTATTCGGTACTTCCCCACAATGGTGAAATGGGTTGGATTTAGGGTTGCAAAAATTAGGGTAGAGCATGCCCTGCGAGCTGCGGGTCAATCAAGTTATAATTTTAGGAGATTGGCAAATCTTGCTGTGGATATTATGCTCGCCTATTCCGATAAGCCTCTTCGACTTACCATAAAATTTGGCTTTACGATTGCACTATTAGCCTTCATTGCGACTTGTTTTACCATCGTCCAATGGAGTCGTGGTGAAATATTAGTATTGGGTTATGCAAGTCTAATCATTTCAATTTGGTTTATAGGGGGGTGTATATTATTAACGCTGGGTATCGTTGGGCTTTATGTAGGAAAAATATTTGAAGGAGTAAAAAATCGTCCGATTTATATTATCGAAAAGATGAAGGGCAAATTTTAAAGTGACCAAGTGTTTAATTGCCTCATTAAAAGATAATTGTCATGGAGAATAATAAGACAACTTTTTTTATAATGACTCAAAAGGGCTTTGAAGTTCTTAGAGTTGTTATTAATCAAGTAGGCTCTACGGCAATTGACAAAGTCATTTGTTCACGTGACCAAAATTTAAGGAATGACTTTTATGATGACATCAAGATTCTATGTGAAGCAGAGAGAATTACATTCATTGATAGAAAAGAAGCTACGTCTGTAACTAGCAAGTATGCCATTGCAATTTCATGGCGATGGCTTATTCAATTGGAAAGCACTAAACTGATTGTATTGCACGATAGTCTATTACCAAGATATAGAGGTTTTGCACCGCTAGTAAACGCGCTAATCAATGGTGAAAGCGAAGTGGGTGTTACTGCCATATTTTCGACAAGCGAATTCGATAAAGGGGATATCATAGCGATACAGAGTATTCCTATTAATTATCCGGTTAAAATTCAGGAAATAATTGAAAGGATAAGTCACCTATATGCAAATATCGTGGTGGAAATTATACACTGTATAAATAAAAATTTACCTATTGCTGCAATCAAACAGGAGGAAGATCAGGCTTCGTATAGTCTTTGGCTAAATGACGATGATTATTATGTTGATTGGAATAGGGATGCGCAATACATTAGTAGATTTATTGATGCAGTGGGGTATCCTTATAAAGGCGCCTGTACTAGTGATGGCCACGCTGCATATCGTATTTGGGATGTCGATGTAGAACCCGATCTAAAAATTGAAAATAGGCAGGTTGGAAAGGTTTTATTTATTAAAGATAATTGTCCTGTAGTGGTATGCAAAACTGGTTTGCTGAGAATAAATAAACTCACACTGAGTAATGATGAGAGTGCGCTTCCTTTGAAGAAAATAAGAACTAGATTCCTGAGTAAATGACAATACCTTTTAATAAGCCTTTTCTTACTGGAAAGGAAACGGACTACATAAAAGAAGCTGTTGAGTCTGGCAAAATTTCCGGAAATGGCCTTTACACCAAACGCTGTCAACTTTTTTTTGAGCAGCACTATGGGTTTGCCAAATGTCTACTAGCTACTTCCTGCACTGATGCATTGGAAATGGCCGCACTTTTACTAGATGTACAAAACGGTGATGAAGTTATCATGCCCTCTTACACATTTGTCTCCACGGCAAATCCATTTATTTTAAGAGGTGCAAAAATAATTTTTACTGATAGTCATTTAGACCACCCGGGAATAGATGAAGGTAGGATTGAAGAATTGATTACTGAAAAAACGCGGATTATAGTTGTTGTGCACTATGCAGGGGTGGCATGCAATATGGGTAAAATTATGGAGCTTGCCAGGAAATATAATCTATTTATTGTCGAAGATGCGGCTCAGGCAATTGATAGTTTCTATGTGGAGAATGACGGCATGAAACGAGCACTTGGTTCGATTGGACACCTGGCCGCATTCTCATTTCATGAAACCAAGAATATAATGTCCGGTGAAGGAGGGATGTTGGTAATAAACGATTTGCAATTCGCAAAGCGTGCTGAGATTATTTGGGAAAAGGGAACAAACAGATCAGCGTTTTGGAGAGGAGAGGTTGATAAATATGGCTGGGTGGATATGGGTAGCTCATTTTTGCCGTCAGAAATAGTTGCAGCGTTTTTATATGCTCAATTGGAGAATATAGAACTTATACAGACTAAAAGAGCAAAAATATGGAATCAGTATTGGGATGGACTTTCACATCTTCAGGCCAAAGGCGATGTAAGACTTCCATTTATTCCAGACTTTGCAACCAACAATGCGCACATGTTCTATTTGGTATGCAACACGGGTGAAGATCGGGAGGGTCTTATTAATGAATTGAAGCGCAACGGAGTTATGGCTGTGTTTCATTATTTGTCGTTGCATGGATCTGACTTTTATAAGAATAAACATGATGGGAGGGTGCTTTTACGGAGCGATGAATATTCAGATCGTTTGGTTAGACTGCCTTTGTTTTTCGAACTTACTTTTGAACAAGTCAATTTCGTTATTAAGCTGATAGATAATTATTTTACTAGATGAACCGTAGAACCTTCTTTTCAATTCTTTTCTTTTCGTTGGTATTTACGTGCTATCCTGTAATCGTAGGGAGTGGAATAACTGAGTCGGTGTTTTTCTTTTTTCTTTTATTAGTGGGTTCGGGTGTTATTGGCTTTTTTTTATTGGCTAAGGTTTTTCAAGAAGATACCTATCTTAATGTTATATTTTTTATCCCAACAGGCTTTATTGTGATCGCCTCGCTCGACCGAGTACATACAATTCTTCCGTATCTTTTATTTGCTTTGATCTGTTGTGTGTACTTGATTAACTGGTATAGAAAAAAATCATTTATTCTCCTTGATGAAAAAGTTGAATTGAAAAGTGATGTTGATGTTGATTTTGCTTTACTGCTTTTAATTTCTTTTGCTTATCTATTTGTTGGAGCCGACTTTTTTGAAGCAAAACATATGTATGTGACTAATCCCACTTCAAGTGACTCATACTATTTCTCTGCAGTCACTGAATCCTTAGCGAATTCGAGTTATTGGAATTGCTTTTATGATTTTGGTGCGCCCCTGAACTATCAATTTGCCTCATTTTTAATCCCTTCATTTTTCACAAAGATTACTTCGGTTACAGGGCACCAGGCACTGTGGCTGTTTAGTATGCCTTTTTATAAAATGAATGGAATTTTGATCTTCTGTTGTTCCTTAAAAAGATTACTTCAACTTAGTGGCATTGGATTAAAAATGCCACTTACAATTACCGCCATTTTATTATTTACGTTAACTTCTATTAATCCTTTGAATATAATATATCTAAAAATGGAAGGATTTGTGCTGCGAACATCAGGCAATTTTTTGCCAGGAGCAAATCCTGGTCTAACATTCGGATTTATGTTTTTGCCAGTGGCACTACTTTTAATAATCAAGGGTGATAAATCCATCTCTAAGAACTTTGTAATAGTTGGGATTATTATTTTAATTTTATTTTCAAAAATTGCATTATGGCTTCCCTTAATTTTATTTTATCTGACATTTTCTGGACTCGATTTCCTGTTTACTAGGAAATTATGGCCTTTATTTTTTGGGATTACTGCATTTGCTTTATCGCTGGCTCTTTATTGGATTTTTTATTCTACTTATCCAAGTTCTCAAATTATCTTAGATCCATTTACTGAACTTCCACAGTTTATAAATCAATATTTTCATATTTCAGGAGCTTCGAGAATAAAGCAGTTGGCATTGTTTGGAATTTATTTAATTCTTGCTTTTGGTATTCGCTTAGTATTGTTGACGGTGCCATTTTGGAAAAAGGATAAAGACAATTTTAGAGTAATTTCTTACTCCGTATTAGTTACGATACTAGTTTGTTCTTTTTTAATACTTACTTTAAAAATATATTACATGGGGAGCTCAGGTGAGATTTTGATCAACGGCTCATTTGATCTGGAACAATTTCTACGGAGCGCCTATATTTTGGTGCTATTTATTTCTGTTTTTTTTCTGCTTTACGCCTTTAACTATTTAAAGGGTATAAGTAAATATTTGGCCGTGGGCGTGGTGTTGTTTTATTGCACGTTATCGGCTGTTGGCAATGTCACTTTTATTTATAAGTTTAAAAGCTCTTACACGGACGAGAAAAATATTTGGAGAGAAGAGGTCAGAAATGCCTTTTTGAAAGAAAACAGAAAAGTTCTGCTGTGTATGTTGGGTAATTCCTTTGAATATAAAGCTCATGATTTGTGTGCCGATGGTATAGGTCCATGGTGGTATAGTGGGAGAAGGGGTGATGGATCCTACACCTATTTTCAGAGCAACAAAAATTATTACAGATTTAGCTTAGTAGATTCTTTGATGGCGGGACAAAATCCTCAAGTAGCCGCACTGGTTTTGAAAAATGGGGGTGTTACAGGTTTTGTGATTTCCCCACCGATGAAAAATAGGATGGAGTCCATTGCTAAATCATTAAATTTAGTAAAAAGTCAAAAGTCAGAGTTCATTTATGAGTTTAGGCAAGACTAAATTTTAAGATAATGATTAAAGTTGTTTTCTTTCATCGGAAAAGAGCACTAGGAAATTTTAGCATTGAAAATGTGTTCGTACAAATCAGGAAAAACCTTCCATCAGAGATTGAATGTACCGTTCTAGAGATGCGCTTTATTAGCACAGGTTTTTTTAAGCGTCTCTATTCTTGTTTTGAAGCTTTTGTAAATCAGGGAGAGGTGAACCACATTACCGGAGACATTCACTTTATCGCTCTCTTTCTAAAAAAAAAACGAACAGTCCTTACTATCCATGACATTGGTTTTATAAACCATCCAAATCGGGCCGCTCGAATTATATTGAAATGGTTATGGCTGAAATTACCCGTCCATCGTTCAGCGGTTATAACAACCGTTTCTGTTGCAACCAAGTTGGAAGTTTTGAATTATGTAAACGTTCACCCATCGCGGATACGCGTAATTTATAATCCGGTTTCATCGCTTTTTATAGCAAGTCCAAAGCCATTTGATAAGAACTGTCCAATAATTTTGCAAATTGGTACGAAACCTAATAAGAATATTGTCAGGCTGGCAGAAGCTTTAATGGGTCTTTCTTGCCGGCTTCATATTATCGGTGAATTGGACGAGATAACCCGTAAGGCTTTGCTACAGTTTGGTATTGATTTTACAATGCGAAGTAATCTCACTGTTGAGCAGGTTATTGCGGAATATGTTTCGTGTGACATTTTATCATTTGTATCTACGATTGAGGGCTTTGGGTTACCAATAGTGGAAGCAAACACGGTGGGCAGGGTGGTGGTAACAAGTAATTTATCCTCTATGCCCGAAATAGCAGGAGAGGCAGCGCATTTGGTTAATCCGCTTGATATTGATTCTATAAGGGCAGGATTTATTAAAGTAATTTCAGATGATACCTACAGAGGGAGGCTCATTATAAATGGTTTCGAAAACAAAAAGCGTTTTGATGAACAGCAAATAGCGAAACAGTATGCTGCTATCTACAATGAACTTATGCAATGATATTTTCGGGTGTTCGCTATTCGTTCCTGATAAGCGAGTGCTTTTAAAATAATTATTTTGTCTACACCATTCCTTTTCATCATATCTATAACATTATACTTGCTTTTCATCTGGAAAGTGGGGAAAATCTATCCTTTGTTGTATTTATTTCTGTTTGTTTATTTTATTCAGTACGTTTTTTCAGTTTATCTGATTTATAATGAATATCCAATACTGAGCCGAGAGATGACGATAAGTCAGGAACGTTTGTTTGACTATACGATCCCTGCGTTGCTTTTTTTATTTGCCGGTGTATTTCTTTTTAACAAGGATGTTTCGCTAAAAGATTATGTAAAAAAAATTGACAAGGTAACGGCATCGCGCTTGGGCCATTTATTGTTATTCATATCTTTTACTGCCGAACTTTTGCCCATATTGGGTGTTCCGGGCATTGGTTCCATTCTGTCCTTCACGTATTACCTGCGCTATATTGGTGCCATGTGCTATTTGTTTTCACCCTCCACTATTAACTATGTTCTCTTAGTAGGGGTGTATATGCTGCTTGCACGAGATGCACTTCAAGGTGGCGTGTTTATTGATTTTTTTATGTGGGGGGCATATCTGTTTTTTTTTATATCCATGCGTTATAATTTTTCTTTTAAACTTCGGTCTACTTTTATACTGATAGCAGTCCCCTTGCTAATTACAATTCAAGCTGTTAAGCAAGAATATCGCCAGCAAACCTGGTATGGTAAGAAGGAATCAGGCGTTGGCTTATTATCAGATCTAGCAAAGCAGAACATTAAGAATGACGATGATCCTTATGCATCATCAGATGGAGTAATTAATACGGTTGGCCGTTTAAATCAAGGATGGCACCTTGGGATGGTACTAAAACACGTGCCAAGCAAAGAACCTTTTTCAAATGGCGATGATTTTATAAGTGACCTAGGTGGTGTTTTAATACCTCGAATTTTTTCTCCCGATAAGAAAATTATTGGCTCACAGGATAAATTTGAAAAATTTACAGGTCATACTTTACATGGAGGTACTTCCATGACTATCGGTGTGCTTGGTGATTTTTATATAAACTTTGGCAGATGGGGTTCGTTTATCGGGCTTTTTATTTTTGGTGCGGTTATGGCCCGGCTATTTTATGGGTTCGTAAAAAAGTATGTGATTCCCGATCCTATTAATATAATTTGGATTCCGTTTCTCTTTAGTTACCTCGTGCGCGCAAACAATGATTTTTATATGGTTACCAATTGTTTAGTCAAAGGGTTTTTAATTTTTCTGTTTGTTAATTACCTCCGCAAACGGTTTTGGCCCGAGCGAAGTCCTGTAATCAATCGATGAGCAGGAGAAAAATATTTTTACTGTATCCCTATTACTGGCCTCACTTTAGATCCGGAGGGCCGGTTCAATCGCTGTTTAATCTGGTAACAATATTTGGAGGTGAATTTGATTTCTACATACTATCCCTTAACAAGGATATTGATGGTAGTGAGCCACAGGAAACATTACAGTTGGGGAAGTGGAGCAGGGGACCCAATCAGGAGAATATATATTATGCATCCTTGATTTCACCGTATTTGATTTATGCGAAAATGCGTGAAGTCGAGCCTGATGTGGTGTCGATTAACGGCATTTTCCATTGGAATACTTCTTTATTTGGTTTAATTGCAGCAAAGCTTTTAAGGAGAAATGTTATCCTTTCTCCTAGGGGAATGCTACAGGCGTGGGCTTTACAAAGGGGTAGGTGGAAAAAAAATTTATACTTAGCGTTATTTAAAAATGTTTTAAGCAAAAATGAAATATGGCATGCTACTGATCGTCAAGAACAAAATGATATCTACACTAATTTTGGCAAGAGTCAGGTTGTGCATGTAGCATCTAATATTCCGCGAATGATTGGCGAGGGTTCAGTAATTCCTTTCCCAGCTGTATCAAAAAAAATTCAATTAATTTTTTTGTCGCTTGTCAACCCTAACAAAAACCTTCATTTGGTTATTGAAGCGGTCAGGCAATTTGAAAATTTTCGATTAGATATTTATGGTCCTGTTATGAACGAAGAGTACTGGAAGAGTTGTCAGCTTCGGATGCAAGGCGTGGAGCACATTTCTTACAAGGGCTCTGTGCTTCCTTGGAATGTTCCCTCTCTTATTTCGACATACCATTTTTTAGTGTTACCAACGCAAGGAGAAAACTTTGGTCACGCTATTTTTGATTCATTGGCTTCTGGAGTTCCTGTAATTATTTCGAAGAATACCCCTTGGATGGAAATAGCAGAGAGACAAGCTGGATGGTATATTGATATTGAAAATGCGTCATCATTGGTGAATACGCTAAAAAATATTACAGCATTGGATCAGTCTGAATACAATGCGTACAGAATCAATAGTTTGGAATATGCCAGGAGATACTGGCAAACCAATGATTTTAGGCAGCAGTATCATTTTTTATTAAATGATTAGTAATGGCATTAGGTGAAAATTATTCTTTAAAAGAAAATTTGCTTCGTGTGGTATGGGGCGCTGTAGCACTATTTTTCTTTAGCTACTCTCCGCGTTTACTCTATGGCTGGAGAAATTTCCTACTTCGCATCATGGGCGCGCGTATTGGGAATAATGTAAAGATTTATTCCTCTGCAAAAATCATGTACCCGTGGTTGTTGGAGATTGGAGATAATACAACTATTTCGTGGGGCGTAAAGGTGTATAACTTGGGCAAGAGTAGCATTGGCAGTAATACCATGATTTCGCAATACAGTCATTTGTGCGGAGGTACTCACGACTATCTTTCAAAAGATTTTGATCTGCTGCGTACTGGTTTCACTATTGGCAGTCACGTTTGGATTGCAGCCGATGCGTTTGTTGGTCCTGGAGTAAAGGTTGGAGATGGTTCCGTAATTGGTGCGAGAGCCGTGGTTTTAAAAGATGTTGCGCCTAGTACGTTAGTGGCTGGTAATCCGGCAAGAGTAATTAAAGAAATTAAGATATAAAAGTGTTTCATTATCAATTACTAGTTGAAAATCTCCCTCCTTACAGTCTCTTACAATTCTGAGTCTACTATAAAAGATACCATCGAGTCCATCCGTAGCCAAGACTACAACACGATAGAATACATTGTAGTAGATGGCAATTCTAAAGATGGTACAGTTCAAATCATCAAGTCGTACGATTCGGTAGTCACAAAATGGATCAGCGAACCTGACAAAGGGATTTACGATGCCATGAACAAAGCCATTGGCTTGGCCACAGGCGAGGTGGTGGGAATCCTCAATTCGGATGATTTTTATTTTGACCCCACAATAATTTCAAAGGTAGCGGCTGCTTTTGAAAACCAAGATGTGGATGCTGTTTTTGGTGACTTGATTTTTGTCGATCCAAACAATCTCAAAAAAACAGTGCGGACTTATTCTTCCGCCAAATGGAATCCATCCAAGTTTGCGAAAGGCTTTATGCCGGCCCACCCAACTTTTTTTGTGCGAAGAAAATATTACGAACAGTTTGGGGTATTCAAAACAGACTATAAGATTGCGGCAGACTACGAGTTGTTAATTCGTTTTTTATACGTTAATAAATTGCGTTATCAATACCTGCCCATCACCATGGTGAAAATGAGAAGGGGAGGGGTGAGCTCGCGTAACCTCACGAGTAACATCGTTTTGAATAACGAAATTATCCGAGCTTGCAGAGAGAACGGGATCAGCACGAATGTTTTCAAAGTCTACCCCAAATATTTCACCAAGCTATTTGAACTTTTTACAACCTAATGCAACGGATATTTATTACTGGCATAACCGGATTCATTGGGCAAAACCTTATCAAGTATTTTGGGAATGATATTGCTATTGAATTGGTTGGACATAGCCGTGATGCAGCAAAGGCAAAGGCTCAATTTGCTGACCGGGTTGTTCTAGCAGAGAGCTACTCGGCTCAGTTCTTCAATGACCAGAAAATTGATACCGTTATTCACCTGGCCGGCATTGCACACGATCTTAGCAATCAATATAAGCCATCCGATTATTATCAGGTAAATTTTGAAAACACTAAATCGCTATTCAACGAGTTTCTGAAATCGGATGCCACCACCTTTATCTTTTTAAGTTCCATCAAAGCAGCCATCGACATTTCATCAACACCCGTAGACGAGTCAGTGGCGCCTAGCCCAGTAACGGATTACGGAAAATCAAAACGACAAGCGGAAGAGTATCTTCTGGCAGTCAAGTTGCCTGATAATAAACGGGTTTACATCTTACGGCCTTGTATGGTACATGGAGAGGGTAACAAGGGAAATTTGAATTTACTCTACAAGTTTGCCAAGTCGGGCTTGCCTTATCCGTTCGGGAGTTTTGAGAATCAGCGCTCATTTTTAAGCATCGATAATTTTAATTTTAGCATGGATGAGTTTGTCAAGGCTTCATTGCCTTCCGGCATTTATCATTTGGCGGACGATGGTTTCTTATCCACCAAAGAGCTATTCTCCATTATCTCGATAGAGCTAGGAAAGACACCACGGATTTGGAATCTTCCAGCG
>Ga0335395_10000382_pt1 | contig 28294 bp, 27 predicted proteins | sample MAT02_FD_205744 | JGI IMG/M metagenome (GOLD analysis project Ga0335395, IMG submission 205744) | Freshwater microbial communities from Lake Fryxell liftoff mats and glacier meltwater in Antarctica - MAT-02 (spades assembly) (version 2) ... | reverse complement strand
GTAGCTGCTGGTCTTTTACTCCCCGCAACTGGAATTTTACTTAGTCCTGCGGCGGCTGGTGCATTTATGGCCTTTAGTTCTGTGAGCGTTGTTACCAATTCTTTGCTACTTCGCCGGGGATTTCGGCAGTGAATTGATCATTTGTAGGTAAAAGAAATTAGGACACGGCACTGCCGTGTCCCTACACCAGATTAATTGTAGGGAAACGGCACTGCCGTGTCCTCTGTATTAATTCCGGGGTAGGGAAACGGCACTGCCGTGTCCTCTATATTAATTCCGACTAATGACTAATGACCAATGACTAAAGAGCCATACTTTCTAAAAGCTGCCAGTTACGGCTATTCATGATCGAATGACTGACTAGCTCAAACATTTGACGACAGTGGTTGTTAGTTTTGAGGGGTAGTTCCTCGTTTTTCAGCACGAAGTTGATGCGAATCTCTGATTCAGTGCTGGTGTTTTGATCGATTAGGACTTCTGCGATGACCAGCTTAGGTACTGAAACTTGACCAGGAAGTTCGCGAGCCATGACAGAATCTCCTGTATTATAGATAATATCAAGATTGCATGACTCTAAAATCTCAATCAAAGACTGACGGAGACGGTCGATCGGAACGGCAACGATAAAAAAACCAGTATAGCGAGCCATAAAAAATTTCAACCGTGAGGCATGGACACTTTATTATCATACAGAACTTAGATAGAGATATCCAGGCAAATAGTGATTTATTTTTTTTAAATTGAAGGGCAAAGCAATGGATGGCAAACTGATCGTGTTTGAAGGAGTTGAAGGTGCAGGAAAAAGTACACAAATGCAGCGATTGATACATTGGCTGCAAGCAAAATGCTTTACTGTGGAAGATTTAGTTGCTACTCGTGAGCCTGGGGGAACTGAGCTAGGAAAGGGATTAAGAAGCTTATTGCTGGAACAGAGTTCCGATGAATCAGTATCAGAGCGAGCGGAATTACTGATGTATGCAGCCGATCGCACTCAACACGTCGAAACTTTTATTAAACCGAAGTTAGCCCTGGGAACGATGGTTTTTTGCGATCGCTTTACTGATTCTACTATTGCTTATCAGGGCTATGGCCGCGGTCTTGACTTGGGTTTAATTCAGCAATTGAACGAAATTGCGACTGGTGGCTTGCAAAGTGATTTAACTTTTTGGCTGGATATCGATGTGGAAGCAGGTTTGGCGAGGGTAAGTGCTAGGGGAAAGCGCGATCGCATGGAGCAAGCAAATTTGGAGTTTCACCAGCGGGTACAACGAGGTTTTTCGGAGTTGGCTCGACAAAATCCGGATCGCATTGTGCGGATAAATGGCGATCGCCCTGAAGATGAAGTCACCCAGGAAATTCAAACTATTTTAAATACTCGGTTAGCAGCTTGGGGATATTCTAGGAGTTCTGAATCTTAAATTATGGATTATTTCACATCATTAATCGGACAAACCCAAGCAGTAGAATTACTGACTGAAGCAGTCTCCCAAAAACGAATTGCTCCCGGCTATTTATTTGTCGGTTCTAATGGTATCGGCAAAAGCTTAGCTGCGAGATGTTTTATTCAACTTTTATTCTCGGCAAATCTTACGGAACCACGATTAATAGCCTCGGTGCAAAATCGTGTGCGACTGGGAAATCACCCAGACTTGTTGTGGGTAGAACCAACTTATATGAACCAAGGCAAACGGCTGTCACCAAAGGAAGCCGAAGAAGCTGGTTTGAAGCGGAAATCACCGCCGCAAATTCGATTAGAACAGGTACGAGAAATCGGTAATTTTCTCAGTAGACCACCATTAGAATCTGCCCGCTCAATCGTTGTTTTGGAACAATCCGAAACAATGGGTGAAGGATCTGCAAATGGGTTATTGAAAACTTTGGAAGAACCGGGAAAAGCGGCGCTAATTTTAATTGCTCCAAGTGTTGACTCTTTGCTACCAACTTTGATTTCGCGGTGTCAAAAAATCCAGTTCAATCGACTGAATCCCGCAGCTATGGCTCTTGTATTGCAGCAAGCGGGCTTCGGAGAGATTTTGTCGAATTCCGAGGTGATGGGGATGGCTCAGGGCAGTCCTGGAGAGGCAATTGCGATTTGGCAGCAACTGCAATTGATGCCCGACGATTTGCTGCAAAAGGTGAAGCAGTTGCCTCAAAATCTGCGATCGGCTTTAGAATTGGCTAAGGAGATTGATAAAACTTTGGATACTGAATCTCAGTTATGGTTAATCGATTATTTACAGCACTGTTATTGGCAGCAATTTTTAGCAGGGAGAATTAGTCGATCGCCTTTAGAGCCCTTAGAAAAAGCCCGACAATATTTACTCAATTATGTACAGCCCAGATTGGTTTGGGAATGCACACTTATGGGAATCTGTCAATAAATTTTAGATTGGAGACTAACACAATGGAAAAAGTCACATTTGCCGCCGGTTGTTTCTGGGGAGTAGAGGAGAGGTTTCGCACGGTTCCGGGAGTCGTCTCGACTGCTGCGGGCTATACTGGAGGTCATTGGGCAAATCCCTGCTACCTGGATGTTTGCGCCCGCATCACCGGTCACGCTGAGTCAGTGCTGATCGAGTACGATCGATCGCAAATTAGTTACGAAGCCTTGCTAGATATCTTCTGGAATTGTCATGATCCTACGCAAATTAATCGCCAAGGGTCCGATCGGGGCGAACAGTACAGATCTGTGATTTTCTATCACAATTACGAACAGGAAAAAGGCGCCCGCGAGTCTAAACAAAAGTTGCAAATATCGGGTAAATATGATAAAGATATTGCTACTGAAATCAAGCCCGCTGGTGAATTTTATATGGCAGAGGATTACCACCAGAAATATATTGAAAAGAAGGTTCGGCAACGGATTTTGTAACGGATTTAACGGATGTTGGGCAGCGGATTTTATAACGAATTTAACGGATTTAATGAAGAAGGAAGAGGGAAGAAAGACCTTCGATACTTCTAAAATTATACACTTCGACTACACTTCGACTACACTTCGACTACGCTCATTGCCCAGTGCCCAATTCCCAATTCCCAATTCCCAATTCCCAATTCCCAATTCCCAATTCCCAATTCCCAATTCCCAATTCCCAATTCCCAAGATATATGAACAGGTTATTCACTGGCAAACTGCGGGTAGAACACTTAACAATACCCATCGCTAATCTTCCAGCAAATCTATCGGGTACTAAAGTTGTACAACTGACTGACTTTCACTATGACGGGGTGCGGCTGTCAGAATGGTTGCTAGAAGAGGCGATTGCTGCGGCAAATGAAGCTGAAGCAGACTTAATATTTTTAACCGGGGATTTTATTACTCTTGAAATTGCGCCGATTCACGACTTAGTGCAACGATTAAAACACTTGCAAAGCCGGCTGGGAATTTACGCTGTTTTGGGCAATCACGACCACTATTGGCCAGGGGCAAAAATAGAGGTTGCTAATGCTTTAAATAACGCAGGTATTCGGGTTTTGTACAACGAAGCCGTCTATCCTTTGGGGCCGGAATTAGCCTTAGTTGGGTTTGCGGATTTTTGGTCTGGGGATTTTCAACCGGAACCTGTAATGACATCAGTCGATCGCACAATTCCTCGCATTGTATTGTCTCACAATCCCGATACCGCTGAAAAGCTCCAAAAGTACCGGATTGATTTGCAGTTGTCGGGGCACACCCACGGCGGTCAAATAGTAATTCCTGGTATCGGGCCTTTGTATGCTTGGGTCAGAAAAATTGGCTATGCTATTCCTCAACCACTACGAAGTTGGATTCCTTTTATCTCAGCTTGCGATCGGGTAGTTAGTCACTGGGAATGGGCCAGTGGTTTACATCCAGTTGGTAATAATTTGCTGTACGTGAATCGCGGTTTGGGAACCTATGCACCCGGAAGGCTATTTTGTCCGCCGGAAGTGACAGTAATTACTTTGGTTTGTCAATGAGAAATCGGACACGGCAATGCCGTTTCCCTACCCCAAAATCATCAATTGCCATCGCCAGAGATATAACCATCGTCCGATTAATTGTAGGGACACGGCACTGCCGTGTCCTGGCTGCCGTGTCCTGGCTGCCGTGTCCTGGCTGCCGTGTCCTGGCTGCCGTGTCCTGGCTGCCGTGTCCTGGCTGCCGTGTCCTGGCTATGGGTAATATTAATTTCTATGCAACAGGATTTGATATTAACCCTATTTTTAACTTCCTTCTCCAAACCGATAACCTCTGCCATAGACTGTGTGAATCAGCACCGATTCGCGAGGGGCTTCTATTTTGCGGCGTAGTAGGCGAATTTGAGCCGCTAATACGTTGCTGCTGGGTTTTTCTGTTTCACTCCATAAATATTGGTGAATTTGTTCATGGGTCAGCAATTGACCGGGATGGCGCATTAAATATTCTAACAACTGACATTCTTTTTCGGATAAGTCAATAGTGCGATCGCGCCGATAAGCCAACTGATTGTCATAATCTAGTTGCAAATCACCAACTTGCAACCTTCCCACAGCCACATCCGCGTCAAAAGTAGGGGGTCGTCGCAGCAATGCGCGGACTCTTGCTAGCAGTTCTCGCAATTCAAAGGGTTTGACCAAATAGTCGTCTGCACCCGCATCTAGCCCTTGTACGCGGTCATCTAGAGTATCTTTGGCGGTGAGAAATAGGACTGGTGTATTCCGTCCTTGCGATCGCAATTCTTGACAAATTGCCAATCCCGTTTGCCTCGGCAACATCCAATCCAAAATTAGCAAATCGTAATTGCCCTGAATTGCTAAATTGCTGCCAGTTGCGCCGTCAAAAGCCACATCAACCATGTAACCTTCGCGGGTTAAAACTCGACTCAAAGGGTCAGTCAACTCAACTTCATCATCAACTAAAAGAATTCGCATTCTGATTTTAGATTTTAGATTGGAACAATTTGTGCTATTGTGACTTTGGAAAAAGTCGTTTCCCTCTCAGGTCTCAAGAATCTGAGTTTCCCACTTACCGAGTATTTTTATGATTACCGTAGCACTTCCCAAAGGTGGACTGTTAGCAGATAGCATTCGACTGTTTAAATCTGTTGGATTAGACTTCAGTGCTTTTTTGGATTCATCTAACCGCCAACTTCAAATTTATGATCCTACCGGAACTGCCAAAGCTTTGCTAGTCAGAACCCATGATGTGCCGGTTTATGTGCAATATGGTCAAGCCGATTTGGGGATTGCTGGTTATGATGTTTTGCGGGAAAAACAGCCAAAAGTTGCCAGTTTAATTGATTTAAAATTTGGTGAATGTCGCTTGTCGGTGGCGGTGAAAGAATCTAGTTCTTACCGCAGAACTGTGGACTTGCCGCCTCATGGTAGAGTTGCTTCTAAATTCGTACACTGTGCGAGGGAATATTTTCACAATTTAAATTTGCCGGTGGAGATTGTGCCGCTTTACGGTTCTGTGGAATTGGGGCCGATTACGGGAATGTCGGAGGCAATTGTGGATTTGGTTGCGACGGGCAAAACTTTGCAGGAAAATGGTTTAGTGGAGATTGATGTTTTGTTTCAAAGTTCGGCTTATTTGATTGGTCATCCTTTGAGTTATCGTTTGAATTCGGGAGGTGTGAATGAGTTGATTGGGAAATTGAGAGAGCAAGTTTTGGCTGCGGTTTGATAAGAAATCAGGAGACGGCAGTGCCGTTTCCCTACAATTAATCACGGTAGGGACACGGCACTGCCGTGTCCTCTATATCATTCCGATGCAACCTAAATTGATATGAACCAAACTCAAAAAACAGAATACTCCGAACCCCGACTTCTTTAAGAAGTCAGCGTTTTAGAGGCTGGTACTAAACCCAGTTTTTCTTGACATCTTTCTATATAAAGATTGACGACTCTATCAACAGGATTTTGTGCTGCTAGTTGTTGGAAATATCCCAAAGCGGCGACAATTTTTGCCGATTGCCACCCCTGAATTCCTTTGTTAAATAGTGCTTGGGTAAGCTGCTTTGCCTCACAGTCTGGACTTGAATTAGTCCAGATTTCGTAGATTTCAATAGCTTGCTGTTTTCCCCGTGGCGTTACTCGATCGATCCAGCGATAGTAATAATTGTTACTTGGCAACTGGTTGTCAATGACTGTTGTCTGACAACTAAAAACAATACTCTCCTCAGTTGCTATTTCCAAGTCACACTTTAGTAAGAGATGATCCTGGGAATTTGAGTTAGAATTTGTGGTGTTGACAAATTCTCTGGCATGGGCGATCGTATTTGCGCTCACAATAATTTGGCAGCCGTATATTTTAGTCAAGTTTTCTAAGCGAGAAGCTGTATTAACTACATCGCCAATCACCGTAGAATCCATGCGACGATCGGACCCTAAAGTGCCAATCATCCCGATACCTGTATGAATTCCTGTACCGATATTGACGGGAGATGATAAATTGTATTTGTGGCGATCGGCATTAAATTCCTGCAAACTTTCTTGCATGGCTACGGAGGCCTCGATTGCGTCTCTAGCGTGAGAATTTGGCTGGTCAAATACCGCCATAATTGCATCGCCGAGGTATTTGTCAATAAAACCTCCGTGGGAACTGATGCAATCACTCATTTTAGTAAATAAAGCATTCAGCCATTCAAAAGTCTCGCGGGCTTCTTGAGATTCTGCGATCGCAGTAAACCCGCGAATGTCGCAAAATAAGATAGTCAACTCTTCTTCTGTGACATTGCCCAACTGAATTGATTCTACTCCTTGAGGGGCAATTCGTTCGAGCAACTGCTCCGGCACAAATAGGTGAAATTTTTCAGCAAGATACTCATTAGCCTCCCAAGCTGCGGCAATTTGGCGTTTGCTTTGCTCTTTTACCTGCTGGTTGAATTGAGAAGAAACAGCTTGCGATCGCATTTGGCTCAACTGCAAAATATTCTCAACTTTTGCCAACAACAAGCGACTGTTAAAAGGCTTAGTTACATAATCATCTGCCATCATTTCTAACCCTTTGAGACGAGAGCTATCGTCATCAAGGGCAGTCAAAAAAATCACTGGTACTGTTTGCAAAGTCGGATCTTTCCGCAGCCGCTGGCACACATCAAATCCGTCCAGCTCCGGCATCATAATATCCAGTAAAATCAAGTCAGGCGGATCGACCCTGGCCTTGGAGAGTGCTTCGTCGCCAGATACTGCTGAGACAGTAGTGTATCCTTTGAAGTGCAACAATTCTTCGAGTAAAATCAGATTAGCTGGCTCATCATCAACCAACAGAATATAGGGCGACTTATTTGACATGGAATATGATTGCTAAAGTGTGTCAGCGATCGGCAAGATGGATGCCCCTGAAATTAACCAAAATAGTTGAGCTAGGTTTAATAGCAGTGATTCAAGTAGAAGCTAAATATTCCTCTACTATCGAGTCTAGCCTTTCCCGCAATAAATTGTAATAATTTTTAAGTTAGAAAAGAACGGATTGTGACGATCGCCAAATTCAGATCCAGCGGCTTGCTCAAATAGTCAGAAGCCCCAGCTTCAAAACAGCGCTCCCGATCCCCCGGCATCGCCATTGCCGTTACCGCAATCATCGGCACAGACTTCCACAGAAAATCTGCCTTAACTCGTCGCATCAAATCAAAGCCATCAACATCCGGTAACTGAATATCCATCAAAATCAAATCTGGCAGCAACTCCGGCGCTGCACTGGTAGCGGCAATGCGATCGAGCATCGACGAACCATCCACAATCATCTCTACCGCATAGCCCTCTAATTCCAGCACCTCAGAAATCAACATTTGGTTCAAAGGCTGATCTTCGACAACCAAAATCCGCTTGCTACCAATCAGTGAAGGCATCGCAGAGGCAGAGCTGAAACCGGAGTCTAGGGGAGAAGCAGTAGATATTGCCAACTCTTGACGCATCTCCGTCAAAGGCAGCCAAACGCGGAACACACTTCCCCGATCGCAAACAGACTGAAAAGAAACAGTCCCCCCGTGCAATTCTGCCAGTCGCTTAGTCAAAGCCAAACCCAAACCAGTACCTTCGTGGCGGCGAGTCAGGGAAGAATCCACCTGTTGAAAAGGTCGAAACAGCAAGTGCCAGCGGTCTTCAGGAATGCCGATGCCGGAGTCTTTGACCTCAAAACAAAAATAAGGCGTGCTGGCATTTACAGGAGAACAATCAGGGCGATAGTCGCCGTTAATTTCGCTGCCGTAGGCGAGACGGCCACTGAGTTTAACTCGTCCCTGCTCTGGGGTAAATTTGATCGCATTGGAAAGTAAATTAATCACAATTTGTCGCACTCGCCGTTCATCAAGCAAAACTTTAGTAATCCGGTAGTCGAGTTCTAAAGACAAAGCGATGCGCTTTTTGTCCGCCCGCGGCTGAATCATTTTCAGACAGTCAGTCGCCAGTTCGTGAACGCGCACGGGCTGTAAATTGAGCTCTGTTTTGCCTGCTTCAATTTTAGAAAGGTCAAGAATGTCATTGATGAGCTGCAACAAATGCTGACCGCTTTTTTCAATCAATTCTACATACTGGACTTGCCGAGTGGTCAACTGTCCGGCTGTTTGGCGCAGTAGCAAGTCAGAAAAGCCGAGAATGCTGTTGAGAGGTGTCCGCAATTCATGGGACATCGACGCCAAAAACTCAGATTTCAACTGAGAAGAATACTCTAATTGTTCGTTAACTTGGCGCAAGTCTTCTTGTGCCTGGGCCCGCTCGATAGCGGCTCCCAGAGTCCGGCAAGCGGCTTCGAGCACATCTTGGTGCACTGCGGTTTGTAGTTGTTTGACGTTGCGGGACTCCAGCGTCAGTACGCCGATAATTTTACCGTCGGTGGCGGCGATCGGGAAAATGCCCAATTGACCGATTCCCGGATGTCGAAATTCCGGCACTGCATTGGGATGTTTGGCATAATCCTCGACAAACAAAGGTTTACCAGTTGCTACTACTTGCCACAACAAACCGGTGCCGTAGGGAATACCTCTGTCGAGGAGTTCTTGCATTCCTGCGGCTACGGGTTCCCCGTAACTAGCCAGAAATTGAGTGGAAATTTGGTTAGAAATCGCCGCTGCTTGGCGATCGTTTCCCTTGCCGCTAATCACCTTCACATCTCCGAAAGCCGCATTCATTGCTTCTACCAGATAACTGAGGGCAAATTGACCCATTTCTTGCAAGCTTTTCGAGTTTTGCAGTCGTTCAGTTAAACCTAAGAGAAATGTCAGCCGCCTGACTTCGGCGTTCAAGCTAGCTTGAGAATTGTGGTGTACTGTAACGTCTCTAAATGTAAACAGCCGTCCGCCACTGTTGGTGATAGTGGCGCACACTTCTAAACAAACATCATTGGATTGCTCGAAATAAAATGATAAATTTCCATCTTTAGCTTTTTCTAGTGCTTGCTGAAACTGTTCCCATTGCTGAAGTGACCAGTAACCCCGATCGACTATTTCGGCAAACAGCAGGTAGGACTGGGGCTTAGTTGCCAGCCATTCTGGGGCGATTCCCCAGGTTCCGGCCAATTTTTTGTTAAACAAAACTAAGCTGTCTGACGAGTCGAACAGAGCGATCGCATTGTCTACTTGGTTGAGAATCAGTTCTTGGTCTGCCCTCAACTGCTGCAAGTCTATCTCCATTTTTTCTGTGTCTGTAGCTCTTAGTTTTGTTGTCATAACTTTCTAGCGATATGGCAAGAGTTATTTTATAACCCTTTACTTAATTTGACATAATTTTAGGCTTTTTGGCAGTGAGAGCGATCGATCGGGTTTGTGATCTCAGACACTTGCTTTGGTTCATTAAACATTAAACACGAATAAAAAACAAGCAACCCGGTTTTTTCAGAAATCCGGGTCTTTAACTGTGCTTTTTTTTACTTAACCCCTCATAAACATTAAGCAAAATCGCACTTAATGTTTATGAGGCTTTTTCGGAAAAGGAATGCCTAAACTTTCATGAAAAACAAGCTGAGTTTTATACGTCAAACGACGGTTAACTTGTTTGATAATTTTTTCCAAAAGTCCTTCACCAGTTTTTTGAATTAAAGATGCAGACATCGATCGAATAAACTTCGGAAAATAAACTCCCACAGCTAAATCTAGCTTCCACCCAGCACTGGTAATCGTAGGCGGTAGTTTAGCACGTTCCGAACTCGGCCAATCAGCGGCAAACTCCTGAGATGGTATCTCCACTAGCTTCATCGCCGATCGAAAATCCACTTCATATCCAGGCGACGTATAATTCGGAACCGGAATAGTCTTAATCAAATAGCACCCTTCAGCGTCAGGCGGCAACAACTCTAAACCAATTCTCGCTTCTACGCGGTAGCCGAAAGCACCAAAACGGCCGATTAATAAATCGTAGCCATTTTCTCCGATCGGTTCAGCCTTCATCGGCAAAGCGCACTGACAAAACCAACTCTTGTGGTTGTTTAAATGCTCCGCCACCGTAGCAGCATCGGCATACATCTCCATTCTGTCTTCAAAATGTGTACCAAACCAAATCAGCTCAACATCCTCGGCTACATCTGCACCTGCACTTTCGGGCTGCTCGAAACTCGCATCTGGGTACCAAAGTTCATCAGAGGCCTTAACGGTTGGATATTCAGCGGAATCCTGCTTCATTGTTCGCTCTCCTGTTATAGACGCCAATCGATCGGGTTGGGGATGTAGCAAGGAAGGAAACTCCCTACAATTGAGAATGGATACTTGCTGGTAGCAACAAAATTTACCCTTGTTCAGGATAACTCTATTTATGAAAGCATTTGTAGCAGGAGCCACAGGTCAAACAGGCCGCCGAATTGTCACAGAATTGGTCAAGCGCGGGATTCCAGTACGTGCTCTAGTCCGAAATTTAGAGACAGCGAGGCAAATTTTACCCCCGGAGGCTGAGTTAGTCACTGGAGATGTATTAAATGCGACTTCTCTGAGCGATGCGATCGGTGATAGTACGGTATTGCTGTGCGCGACGGGTGCAGCCCCTGGTTTTGACCCAACATTGCCTTATCGGGTGGATTTTGAGGGAACAAAAAATTTGGTGGATGCAGCTAAGGCTAAGGGAATTGACCATTTTGTGCTGGTAACTTCTCTGTGCGTCTCTAACTTTTTTCACCCGCTGAATTTGTTTTGGCTGATTCTGGTTTGGAAGAAGCAAGCCGAGGAGTATTTGCAAAAAAGTGGGCTGACTTATACGATCGTCCGGCCGGGTGGTCTCAAAAATGAGGATAATTCTAATGCGATCGTCATGGAGTCAGCGGATCAGCTATCAGATGGTAGCATTCCCCGGACTAAGGTAGCTGAAGTTTGTGTGGCTGCGCTGTTTGAGCCGGCTTCTCGCAATAAGCTAGTGGAAATTGTCGCGAAGCCGGAAGCCCCAGAAAAGAGTTTTGAGCAGTTGTTTGCTAGTGTGGTTTGATTGAACAGTCCTGGACGCACTCGGAATTAATATTACCCAAAATCAGGAGACGGCAATGCCGTTTCCCTGCAATTAATCGGGGGTAGGGACACGGCATTGCCGTCTCCATGAATATTACCCAAAATCAGGAGACGGCAATGCCGTTTCCCTACAATTAATCAGGGGTAGGGACACGGCACTGCCGTCTCCTCAGTATTATTCTACTGGTTCCCAGGCAGAGCCTGGGAACCAGTTCAATATTTCTAAAATTAATGTATTGTGGAACAGGCATCTTGCCGATTGCAAGCCCGCCTCCAATCTAAAATCTAAAATCTAAAATCGATTGACTCTCTCAGCATGAAAACTCTCAAGTGGCCAGCTTGGTTTCCCTATCCGATTTCCTGGTTAAGGGCATTTGTCCTCGCTCAGAGTTTTAGTTTCGTAGTAAACAGAGGCATTCCTGTTGTCAAGGATGACATAGGCTTTCTGACTTTACTGCTAACCGCTTGGCTAATTCAGTTACCTTTGTTCTTTGTTGCTCACTTTTTCGCCGCCACAATCTTAAATCCCTTACTCACCCTAGCTTTCGGCAGGTTTCGCCAACGCAAGTTCCAGCGCCGAAAAACGGGTATTCGATCGCACTTACGGGAAGGCTTGAACGCGCTAGTAGTGACATTTCTGGCATTTACTCTGTCGCTGCTGGTGCAAATTGCGCTTTTTTATTGGCCAGCGCGTGCAATCGATCCAGTGCAACTATTCACAGGAATCTCTACTCTAACAAAAGTTGCGATCGCCGGTGAATTCGATTTTTGGCTAATCAAATTAGCCGCAGCCTTATCAAGTTTAACCCTGTTGGCGGCACCCCTATATCAACACGATTTCCGAGTGCGCCGAATGCGGGCAGCTCAAAAACTGACCGAAATTGCCGAAATGGAAATGACTTTGCAACAAGCAAAGAAACTCCAGCGTCAAAAAATGAATTTGCTGAGACAGTCAGAAATTCAAATTCTGGGATTTTTAATTTTAATCGGTATTGTAATTGGTGGTGCTGTTTTTTTGGCGGTCAATTTGCGGGGAAATCTGCAATTTTCGCAACCGGCAAGTGAGGTGAGAAAAAAGCCACCTTTGGCGATGAAGGCAGGCGATCCTTACATTCGGGCACTGATGCGAACTATTTCTGCTAGCGAGTCAAATGTTTCTCGACCTTATCATGTTGTTTATGGTGGTAAATACATATTAGATTTGAGTCGCCATCCTGACTGGTGCGTGAAAATTGTGAATGGTCCCAATCGCGGCAAGTGTACTACGGCGGCGGGTAGATATCAATTTTTGAGTTCGACTTGGAAGGAGAAGGCTCAGCGCTATCACCCGAAACCTGCTAATTTTATGATGTGGCAAGGTTACAGCTTTGAGCCAGAATATCAAGATGCTGTGGTTTATGCTTGGTTAAGCGATCGCAAATTTTGGAAAGCCGACATTTCACAGATGTTGCGGCAGGACAAATTAACTGAAGTTTTGCGGATGTTGTCGGGAACTTGGACGAGTTTGGGATATGGAATTGAGAACAATTCTATGAGTTCTAGTTTGCCGAAAGTCTACCGAGAAATGCTCAAACAAGAGTTGAAAAATGCTACTTCTTAGTTTGTTAGCGGTTGACGGTTCGCTGTTAGATCAAATCTATCGGCATCATAATTACTCATCTGTGTCCTCGCTGCTCTTTATTGCGATTCCGGCTATTTTTATTTTCGGCGATTCAGTCTCGCCCCTGCGCTGGATTTTGCCTGTGGTAATAGTGGCTTGGTCGATCGCAATGGCGATGTTTCGATCGCAGCGCTGGGGTTAGTGGCGGTGACGGGAATGGCGGTTGCTTGGGGAAGTCGGGCGATGGGGGAACGGATTTTGCCTCATGTTTTCCAAACTAAAATCGCGGGTGTTGATAGTAAGTTCCTGCTGTGACAACGGCGATTGTGGGGGCGATCGCCTTTTTGGTTGCGGCTGCTTGTGTCATCGCGGGCGATCGGCTGAAACTCCCATCTTCCACCACGATCAAAAACCTCTAGGGGCCGGCGATGCCCTATGCCCAATGGCCTATGCCCGATGCCCTATTCCCAATGCCCTATGCCCTATGCCCTATGCCCTATGCCCGATGCCCGATACCCCGGAGTACCTAATTTTTCTGAGAAGGCTATATCTAGTTTATATTGATCCCCGACCATCGTGAATAATTATTTCATGGTTTCATCTCTATTACTATTTTGAGTAATAATAGGAATATCGAGCAATCGCTGAGAAATTTTGCCTGGGCAACCCTAGAGATTAATTGAGGATACTACTATGTTTTGCTTGACACCAGAAGCCACAAATTTAGGGCTAGTCAAAACCGGAAGTCGCAGATTCCGAGGTTCTAGAGCCTCCGGTGCCAATGGTAGCCAATTTGCCAGAGCATCGCGAATTTATAAAGATGAAGCTTTGGTGGCTGCGACCTTGAGGGGATTACCAGAGCTTTTGTTATCGTTGGAAAGTTTTCGCGAGTAGTGGTGAGTGATTGAAGTGAGCTAATTATTTCCAAACACCGGAAAAGATATTCCTAACTGCGATCGCAATTCGATTCAAGTCTTCTTTCAGTAGTGGTGGCCAAGAAACTCCTTTGCGTAGTCCGGCTTCAAATTGTTGCAAGCTTTCTACCGACAGTAAATGGAGTGCCGAGATTAATTGTCGATCGAGCATTGGAGATTCTTGCAGGCCCTCAAACAATATTTTTAAAGCTAATAAAATTGATGTCACCTGTCCGGGGACGGGAGACAGACCTTGTTGGAGACGCATCAAAAAAGCGTCGGGATTTTTCTTGGTTTCCAGGGCGCTTCCCTGGTCTATCAGAAAACTGCGGGCGGTTTTGTAATCCATTTGATGTGCGATCGAGCTTGAATTATTATATCATTAGTTTGTTAATGTCAATCCATTTTAGATTGAACAATGGCAAAACGCACAAAAAAGAGCAAAAAATCAAACAAGTACGCCTACCTATGGGCGATTAGTCTATGCTTGAGTTTTCTGTTAGTTCCAGCCATCCAGAAAATTAGCGCTCAGCCAGCATTCCCTCCACCCATACCCATTGCCAACAGTGCTAATTTTGGAGCTAACATTCAAAGGACAATGGGCTTGCTTGCTAGCAGCACCCCAACGAATCGCAAACCAGTCCGAATCCTATTTTACGGTCAATCTATCACCGAACAACAATGGTCGCAAGATGTAGCCAACGAAATCAAAAAGCGATTTCCCTATGCAGATTTGACCATTGAAAACCGGGCACTCGGAGGATTTGCCGCCCCGCTATTAATCCGTCCCAGCGAACACGATTTATATCCTTTTTATCCCGATTTGCTAATTTTCCACGTCTACGGAGGAGATGAAGATTACGAAAAAATTATTGCCAATATTCGCCGCCGGACTACTAGCGAAATACTCCTACATTCAGACCACATTAACTGGCTACCGACAGGCAAAAATGACGATCCAGACGCGCTGAAAGCATACGAATGGCACAATACTCATTCTACCAAATGGCTGCCTCAACTTGCCGAGAAATATGGCTGCGAAATCGCCGAAATTCGCGAACCTTGGAGGCGGTATTTGCAAGACAATCGCTTGCAGCCAAAACAGCTATTGATTGACGGCGTTCACCTCAACGATTGGGGGAATTTTCTCCTAGCCACTCTCATCAAGCCGCATCTGCGATACAATCCAAATTTTCCTAAAAAATCTGAGCAAGATTTAGTCAAAACTTATACAATTGGCAGCGATGTCAAGTGGAAAGATGGCAAATTGCGGTTAGAATTTGAAGGAAATAGAATAGATGCGATCGCAGATAAAACCTTCAACACCAGCGCAACCCCTGCTAACATTACCATAGACGGCAAAAAACCCTCAGAATTTCCCGAACTTTATGCCATTACCCGCCCCAGTCCCACAGTTGGAGTCGGTTGGCCTGCAATCATCCAAGTATCCAGTCAGAAACAGCTAATCGTCGAAGATTGGAAAGCAGTAATTACAGAAATTAACAGCGACGTAACCAAATTTAAGTTTGACGTTTCTGGCTCTAAAACAGGTTACGATGGTAGCGGTACAAACGACCAATTATTTGTCTCAAATTCAGGCCGCGTTGTCATCGAACCGAGAAACTGGTGGCTGCAAACTTCCTATGAATATTCTAAACAGCCAACACCGAAAGGATTTGAGATTAAATGGCAGGTAAAACCGATGTTTGTGGACTCCTATGTGCCGCCACAAATTGCCGATTCAACCCGCGAATACTATACCACATTGGCTCAGAATTTGAGCAATTCCAAACATATTTTGGAAATCGTTCCTGAAGCTAACGGGAAAGTGCCTATTCAAGCAATTCGAGTGTATCGCCCTCCTTACAAGCCTGAACCAAAAAAAATCCCAAAAGTCCCCTAGGAGGAGGCAAGATGCCCAACCCCTACTCCCCACAAGAAACATAATGTATTGTGGAACAGGCCGGAAAGCCTGTTTCTAAAACAGTGAACAGTCAACAGTGAACAGTGAACAGTGAACAGCCAACAGTCAACATTCAACTTCTAGTAATTCCTAACTCATGAAATAGTAAAAGCGACAAAAAGAAATCTGCCACAAAAATAAACACCCAAGAAGTCACAACCGCCGCCGTAGCAGCTTGTCCAACCCCCTTACCTCCCCCCGTCGTAGTCAATCCCCAACCGCAACCCACAATCGCAATAATCCACCCAAAAATAAAACTCTTAATCGCCACAGTTACTAAATCCCAAGGCCCCAAAAAAGTCCGCACCGACTCCAAAAATACAGACGGTTCCAACTCATAAAAAACCGCCGCGACTAACACTCCGCCCAAAATCCCTACCGCCACCGAAAAAATCGTTAAAATCGGCAACATGACACAGCAAGCTATCACTCGCGGTACTACTAAATAATCAACCGGATTTGTCCTCAACATATACAAAGCATCTATTTGTTCCGTCACCTGCATTTCTCCGATTTCCGCTGCAAAAGCTGAACCTACTTGTCCCGCTACTACACCGGCGGTTAAAACTGGTGCTAATTCGCGGCAAAATGCCAAAGCAAAAGCACCTCCCACCGCCCCCACCGCCCCAAATCGAATCAATTCTCTGGCTGATTGAATGGTAAAAATCATGCCAGCAAAGAAGGCTATTAATAGTACAGCGCGCAAAGAATCTAACCCTACGGTTACTAAATGTTCCATGATTTTGCGGCGGTCAATTTTGCCACTGAGAATTCGCCACAGCACTTGTCCGCCTAGGAACAGGGTGACAGAAAACCGCTGAAACCATCTGTTGTTATAGGTTTCATCTAAATGTCGATCGCACTTTTTTTGGTATTTCTTAACCAATGATTTAGATTGTATATTTGAGATTGCTGCACACTAATGACTAATGTTACAGCAGATTCCACGTTTATGAAGTACACCCGCTTATCGATCAATCCCCGTAGGGACACGGCATTGCCGTGTCCCTACTACTAATTATTCAGCGAGCAACAAGTCGATAAACTGATCCAATTCTTGATTATGCTTTTCTACTTGCTCCTGACCAATTTTTATCAGTTCTGATATCTTTTCTTCCGAGGCATCATCAATGGGTAGCGGTTTTTTATTGGTCAAATCGGGAGTAATTCTCAAATATTGATTGGGTCTTTCAATGGCATCAAAAATTTGTATTAATTGATAATTTACAGTTTCAGCAACTCCGGTCATCATCATACTAATCAAAGGCTCAACCCACTCAACTTGACCCCAGTCTTTCGCTTCTTCGTAGAGATATTTTTTTTGAGCGTCTCCCGTTCCCAGAGATAAAATTACCATGTCCTTTGCCGTCGGGCCTTTGTCGGCGCGATCCTCTGGAATTCGGAATTTATTCCTGACTTCTGCATAAGCACAAAGTGCGGGATTGTTGGCGAATACTCCTCCGTCAACTAAAGCGTAGGGTTCGTTTTTCAAAGAGCGGATTTTGGGAACTTCAAAATAGGAGGGGGCGGCCGAGGTGGCTCTGGCTATATCTCTGATAAAATAGTCTTCTTCTGGATGTTTTAGAGCATCTATTTGATCAAAAAAGTGAGCTTTTCTCCTTTCTATGTCGTAACTGGTAATTAAACATGGTTTCAGGAGTTCGCTGAGTTTACCATTTACAAAATGTTCCAAAAAGAATTGTTCTAGGCGTTCACTTGAATATTTTTCATCAACTAAACCGTCTAGAGAAGTGAGTGTTTGCCAAAATGAACTCTTGAAAATATCGCGACCACTTTTGATTGAAAAATTAACAGCATCTTGGGCAGACCAGCGAGGTCGGCTGGGATTTTCTGGATCGGGAAACAAGTAAAGGCAAGTTAAAATCCCTCCAGCACTTGTGCCGGCGATTAAATCAAAATAGTCAGCTATTTTTGCATCTGGGTTGCCGCTTTTTTGTTTGAGCTTTTCTTCAATGCTCACTCCAACTTGTCCGGGAATAATCCCTCTAATGCCACCTCCATCTATGGATAAAATTCTGGTATATTTAGCCATAATTATTGCCTCAGTTTTTTACCTAAAATTTATAATCTAAAATTGATTGACTGGCTGTCACCATGTAGCGAAAAATGTATTCGACAATTTCTATGTAATTGTAAGCTGCTGCGGGGGAGTTTGCCCAGACTGTAACGCCGTGATCGCGAATTAACAAAGCGGGTACTTTGGGGGGCGAAAGGGCAAAGACTTCGCAAATTTCCTGAGCTATTTTTGGCACTGACAAATAATTGGCAAATAAGGGCATTGACACCTGGGGGTTTTCTTCCCACACTCCCAAACCTTTGAGCATTTCGATCGCAGGTAAGGACACTTCATCTCCTGCTGCTAGCCGAGACACTAAATTTGCTTCGATTGAGTGAACGTGATAGCAAGCTTGAGCTTCGAAAAAACAATTATACACAGCTAGGTGAATGCTGGTTTCTGCGGATGGACGACTATCTGGATGGGGCTGCTCTAGAATTGCGCCATCTAAGTCCATTCTGATAAAATCTCTTTCAGTTAATTTTCCTTTTTGGCGGCCGCTAGCGGTAATCCAAAAACTGCCGTCATCTAAGCGGGCTGAAAGATTGCCGGCTGTCCCAACCATCCAACCTCGATCGTAAAAATCTTTGGCTGCGGCTATTAAATCTGTTCTCAAATCAACACTCATTTTTCATAAATCCTCAGTTGCTTATTTACCTTTTACGTTTAATTTTAATTCCATTTTTGGGAGAGATTTTCTAGGACGTCAAAAAAATTATCCCATTTAGTATAAGGTTTTTGCTGTTCGTCTAGATATTCTGCTAGTCGATCGCGCGCAAAGACAGAAGAAGCCTGCAAAGCCATGTTAAAATCGGTGATCGAATCTCCGATCGCCACTTGTTCCTCGGCGGCATACAGTGCCATGACTCGTACCTTAGACACCAATTCCGTATCCCCCTCAAACGGCGAGTTTACCTGCAACCGAGGCCCTGTAGCGTCCACATCCACAGCGTAAATAGCGGTTGCCCGATCGACCAAATCGCCCATTACAGTTTCTACCATAATCCGCAAACCGCCGGAAACAACCACAAAATGCACCCCTTTTGCATCCAAAAAATCCAGCAATTCTACCAATCCCGATCGCATCAGCTTCTGGCGGGAAAATTCGATAATTTCCCCGTAATATTCTGAGGGAATAGACTCCAGTAACTGTCGGACTCCCGATCGCAAACTCAGTCTTCTAGCATACATTTCTGGCATCAATTCCGATGACAGTTCCGGCGCAAAATGCTTGAGCATTGCCACAAAAGTTTCTTCAACTGTAATCGTGCCATCAAAGTCGCAGAATACGACTCGTTTCTGATAACTGTTGACTGATAACTGTTGACTGTTAACTGTTGACTGTTGTTTTTTAGCGATCATTATTCCATCGGTTCTTCTGTCTGTTTATTTTGATTTTTGGCTTTAGCCGATTCACGGTTTGCCGGCAAACAGATTAAATTATCGTCCTCGGTATTAATCAAACCTTTCGATCGCAATTTGCCCATCAGTCGAGTCACCGTCACCCGCGTCGAACCGATCGCACTGCCAATTTGAGCATGAGTCAGTGCCCAAGGTAAACGGTAGCCGCGAACTACCCCTGGTTCCGCTTCACTTACGTAAGGTTCCCCAAACTCTTCAATCAACAAAGTGAGAAATCCTAACAAACGGTCGATCGTCCGGCGCTGTCCCAAAGTGCTTAGCCAGAGAAGTTTCCGCTGGTGCTGGTAGCGAAACGCATCCAAAATTTCCCTGCGGAAATGAGGCCAATTATCCAAATCGTGCCAGTACATCCACACTACGTGAGTTTGGTCAGCGTGGGCGTAAGCTTGCAGAGTAAACGGCGACTGTGCCACCAGTTCAAAGGGCTGACCGGCTCCGACGAAGCCCAGAAAAGCTTCTTCTGGAGCTTCCTGAGTTGATTTTGACGATTTTCCACTGGCGCTGACTTGAGCGCTGCCTACGAGCCTCACAGAACCCTTCTGTACTAAATACAGCAGTCCCGGTCTGGCTGGAATTCGCTCGTCTTTGTTAAAAGTCCGGCAGCGGTAATGTTCCTGGGCCCAGTCTATAATTCGTTGCCAAGTTATAAACGGTCGATCGATCGTCTCTAGAGGTGTGGAAGTTGATTGCATGGGTGAGGCATTGGGATATATTTGACAAGTGAGAAAGACAGCTTCTGCCAAAGCGTGCGATACAAAGTGAGATGACTGGCACCCGATCGACCTTACACCAGCTTAGCTGTGCTTGCTGTTCTCAGTTTTACATAAAAGTTCAATGTAACAAAGAATACATCTAAATGGTTGAATTCAGCAAATATTTGATGAATAAAGTTTTGTAATATGGCAAATGACTGGCAGTTTCAGACACTCACAGTCAAAAGTCTGTTGCTGTCACGGCTGCAAAGTGCGATCGATCTGAGTGGGGGAGGGCGGGTTTATTTAACCTGTCTGCAACCCGATCAGCTACTAGCGAACCCGCCCTTAGAGGTTATTGAGAATGGTGCAATATATCAGATCGATCGGGCCAATAGGCGCGAAAGTCCTTTGAAACTACATGAAATTCCCTTAAATCGGGCTAAAGATCGCCTAGGAGTGGTGTACATTTCGGCGATCGCCCTTAAATTGGCAAAAATCTGGCAGCAGCCACCGCAAACAATAGTCGCACAGTTGGTAGAAAATCTTCAAGCGCTAGGCAGCGGAGATTTCGCCATTAAAGTCGCGCCGTCGGGTATGATTCAGTTTGAGTTGACTGATGTAGCTTTAGCCGTCTGGTTGCAGCGTTTAGCTCAAACTGCGCTGCCACTTCCAGAGTCTCGAATATTATCTGCTGTTTCGGTCGATCGACTGTTTCCCATTCAATACAGCCACGCCCGTTGTTGTTCTCTGCTGCGAATGGCCCACCGCGATCGATTAATTGCGATCGTCAATCCCGATCCGCCCGCAACACCCCAAATTTGGTCGCTGACGGCCCCAAACCCCATACCTTGGCTCGACGACAAAAAGCTGCGATTAGTGCATCCAGCAGAATACAATTTAATCTCACAACTGTTAGCAGTTCTAGACACCTTATATCCGATTACTGAAGTAGACAAACGCCAAAACCCAGTCAATTATTTAAAGTTAGCAAATAGTTTGAGTGAAGCATTTCAGAGTTTTTATAGCCAGTGCCGGATTTGGGGCGAAGTTAAAATAGAAACGCCAAAACTCGCTCAAGCCCGATTGGGTTTAACATTAGCAACTCAATCATTGCTGCGACTTATCCTAGAAGAATTATTGAACGCTGTTGCTCCCTTAGAACTTTGAAGAAGTCAATCGATTTTAGATTTTAGATTTTAGATTTTAGATTGACCCCACGGATAAATGCGGGGGCTTGAGGATTTTAGATTTGAGATTTTGGATTGATTCCACGGATAAATCCGGGGGCTTGTACCACCAAGAAATTCTTGGTCATTAGTTATTAGTCATTAACAACTGTCAACTGTCAACTCTCAACTTTGGCGATCGGCAACATGACTGTAAATTTGCTACCAACTCCTTCTTGACTGGTAAATGAAATTTCGCCACCATGCAAATCAACGCATTTTTTGACAATGCTCAACCCCAGTCCAGTGCCGGGAATTCGAGCAGCATTTGTAGCCCGGAAAAAAAACTCAAAAAGCCGTGCTTGGTCTTTAGCAGGAATCCCAATTCCTGCGTCTTCTACCGAAAAATATGCCTCGGTTTCCGTGACTTTTAGTTCAAGAGTTACTTGAGTATTGGGGAGAGAATACTTAATAGCATTAGATACCAAATTTATCAAAATCCGCCGAACCAAGCTTGCTTCCAAAGATGCCATCGCAGAGGGGCTGTGATTGACAAAAATCAGCGCCACCTGAGCATTTTCAGGTTTCAACTTTTGGCTGGTTTGAAACTCTTCTACTAACTCATTACAAAATTTTTCTAAATTTAGCGGTATTAGGCAAAACGCCACTTTTCCTGACTCAACTCGGCTGATGAGCATAACATCGTCTAATAACAAATCTATTCCTTTTGCTGCTGCTTGAGTTTTGTCTAGAAGTTCTTGTCGTTTCTCCTCTGTTAAGCTCAATTTGTACTTAGTCAGAATTTGTGTAGTACCAATGATGAAGTTCAAAGGATTGCGAACATCATGGGAGATCATGTAAAGCAAAGATGTTTTGCTCTCGTTGAGTTCTTTGGCTGTTTGCAGACTTTGATCGAGTTGGTCATGAGACAATTTTAGGGTTAAAGACAACTGCCGCGATCGCAACAAAATTTCCACCCGCGCTTGCAATTCTACCTTCTCGATCGGAGCTATAATTAAATCATCTACTGTTTGCCACAGAAATTGCGTTGCCATCCCCACATCCGACCGCGATGTAATTAACAGAAAAGGCAAACAGACCGGATTTTCGGCTTGTTTTTTTGCTGTCACCCATTTCCAGTGGCGTTTGAGGGCAAGACCGTCAATAATACTCATGTCAAAGGATTGATTGAATTGCGACAAATCGTCAATTTGACCAGTTGCATTGGGCAACAATACCACGTAGTTAACCGCTAACCATTCTAACAAGAGGCGGCGATTTTCTTTTTGTTCTACAAGCAATAAAATTTGACTCACGCAGGTTCTCCTAGCAAGCTGTGAACAAGGCTTAGTAACTGTCTAACGGCCAAAGGTTTTATTAGTATACTTCGAGCACCGTGGCTCAAGCTTTCCTGCTGAATAACCGCGCTTTGTTTAGGCGAAAGTATCAGAAAAGGGATTTCGTGACTTCGCAGTTGTTCGCAGCAATCCCAAATCCGGCGGTCGAAACCAGAAATATCTACTAAAGCTATCCCAATTCGATCTGGAAAGTCGATCGCCTGTGCAAACTCCTCCAAGCTGGAAGCCGTCATCATCTGGTATCCTTCTTTGTTGAGAAATTGCGACAGAAGTTCCAAATTGCGCTGGTTGCGGTCTACCGCCAGAATTGTTGAATTGCTAATCATTGCAGATATCTACTTTCTAAACTTGTAGGGTGCGTCAGTCAAAAAATTGGGAAATCGAGCTATTATTACAACTGACGCACCATTACGGTTAGATCGACTTTTCGAGTGCGGTGCGTCAGTTAAAAAATCGGGAAATCGAGATATTATTCAAAATGACGCACCCTACAAACTTAGCCTAAATTAGCCAAAAAAAGCACAACTAACCCCCATTCAATCTTCAGCTTCTCCATCCACCCAGATCGGCGTAGCGCCCAAGATGCCACGCAGTCCCCGTATTGGTTTGCTGACTTTGAGCCCGTAGCGAGTAATCTCTAATTCTCGCAAACTTTTCTCGAAATTGCTAACTCGTTTTTTAATTACTCCGATCGCCTTGCGGATTTCTGTTCGAGTGTGGAATTGACGTTCCAGGTAGCGTATAAACACAAGATTATCCGCCAAATAGCTAATCCCGATCTCGGTTATTCGGAAATCTCCATTAAGAGTTTCTATTTCATTAATCAGGATTACCGTGACCCCCATATTCTTCAAATACTTGCACAGAGCGTGCAAATTGCTAACCAAATCTTGCCCGCGCATCGAAACCTGATAGCCAGAAATACTGTCAATCATCACAATCCGCGTCTGATGCTTCTCCACCTCTGTGCGTACCATATTGGCAAACTCATCTGGCGAGTAAAGCAAAGGTTCGACAGGTATCACCGAAAGACTTCCTTGCGCCATCATCTGCTGCACCGGGATGTTAACAGATTCGCAGCGGCGCAGCAAAGTAGAAATTGACTCCTCAAAAATGTAAACTACCGATCGCTCCCCCCTCCCCGCTGCTTCCTTCATAAACTGAATGCCCACCGTAGTTTTGCCCACACCGCTAGGCCCGCTAATCACCGTCACAGTACCCCGTTCCAACCCGCCGTGCAGCAATTCGTCCATTTCTGGAATCCCCGAAGAAATGGGCTCGGCGACAAAATCCTGCTGATATTTGTCCGGCCGCAATCGCGGAAATACCTGCATTCCAGTTTCAGTCAAACGCATCGAATGGCGACCATTTCGGAAGTTAGAGCCCCGAAGCTTGGTAACAGACACAGCGCGTCCTTCAGGCAACAGTTCTAAATAAATTACTCCGTCGCTGATGAATTGCAAATCGTCATCGGGAGCACTTAATGTGCCTTCTGAGGTATAAACTACTGTTGCCCCCCCTTCGACTAAAAACCGCAGAAAAGACAGAACTTGTTTGCGGAATTGGAACTCATCCGCAGCTAAGTAGCGGAATTGAGTAATCGCATCCAAAAACACCCGCTGCGGTTTGACAGCCCGTACCTGTTCGATAATCTTTTGTGTAGTCGGTTCTCGTTCTACCTCGGAGGCGGAAAAAATGTCGTAGGTTTGAACTTCAGTAAAAAATTCTGAGGAGGGGCTCAAATCGAGGAACGGCATCGCTTCGATGTCAAAACCGAGCCATTCGGCATTGGCGCGCAATTGCGCTTCCGGTTCTCCTAAAGTAATGAACAGCGGCTTTTCTCCCAACTCAACACCTGCTGTCAAAAAGTGAAAGCCTAGCGTCGTTTTGCCAGTACCGGGGCCGCCTCGCACCAGATAAGAGCGTTGAGGGATCAGGCCGCCGTCAATCACTTCGTCCAGACCGGTAATTCCCACTGATAATCGCTTTTCAGACATTTGTTTCTTCATAGATCGCGCCCTTCTTAATATTTAATAGTTTTAGGCAGTTGTTTGATTATTTGTTTTACTGGGCGTATAATAACCTGAATGAAATTTTTCTCTACCGAAAATTACGTTGCCACACAAGAACTAGAAAGTATTGTCGGCTCCTCTGGACTCTCTCGGTGGCAAGATACAGACCCATTTTGGCAAGAACAGATACAAAAAGCTGTTGCCCCCGACACGAATATAAATTGTACCGTTTACCCGAATACGCAGGAAGAACTCGCGGCCGTCATTGCTTGGGCCCGGCAAAATGGTCACGCTGTCTTGCCTTGTGGTAACGGCAGCAAACTTGACTGGGGCGGTTTAGTTAAATTGGACTCCGATCCCCCCCAGCCCCCCTTGTTAAGGGGGGCTGGGGGGGGTGGGGATTTAGGGGGATCTCCGGGTTTGACAACACCCTCAAATTCCCCCGATGTAGGCGGGCTTGTGGCTGTGAGCACGGGGCGCCTCAACCGACTTGTAGAACACGCTGTCGGCGATTTAACCGTGACTGCGGAGGCGGGAATGAAGTTTGCCGATTTGCAGCAAATTTTAGCCACAGCAGGTCAATTTTTGCCGATCGACCCTGCATATCCCCAGCAAGCCACCTTGGGCGGGATTGTGGCTACTGCTGATGCGGGTTCCCTGCGACACCGCTATCGGGGTGTTCGCGATCTGCTGTTGGGAATGACTTTTGTGCGATCGGACGGTAAAATTGCCACTGCGGGCGGTCGAGTAGTCAAAAATGTCGCCGGTTACGATTTGATGAAGCTATTTTCCGGTTCCTACGGCACATTAGGCATCATTTCTCAAGTTACTTTCCGAGTTTATCCGCTCCCAGAAACCTCTGGAACAGTCGTGCTGACTGGGGAAGCAGAAACTTTAGCTCAAGCTGTTCAAATCTTATTATCTTCTGCTTTGACTCCCACAGCCGTTGATTTGCTATCACCCGATTTAATCGCCAAATTAGGTTTAGGAAAAGGCACAGGATTAATCGTCAGATTTCAAAGTATTGCAGAGAGCGTTAAACAACAATCAGCCCGCTTGCTGGAAGTTGGCGAAAAGTTGGGTTTGCTAGCAGATATCTGTAGCGAAAATGATGAGCATCAGTTATGGCAAACATTGCTAGAAACAATCTGGGATTCTGCCAAAAACTCAGGCGTTATTTGCAAAATAGGAGTCAGACCTTCCGAAGCTGTCAAACTAATTGATAAATTCCCCGTACAAGATGCTTTGATTCATGCAGGCAGCGGTTTGGGGGTTTTGCGGTTTGAGGCGGCAACTGCGGAAACTCTGCTGCAAATACGCCGGGGCTGCGAAGCTAAAGGCGGTTTTCTGACTGTTTTAGCCGCGCCTGTCGCTCTCAAGCAAGACTTGGATGTTTGGGGCTATACTGGAAGTGCGATCGATTTAATGCAGCGGATCAAGCAACAGTTTGACCCGCAAAATATTTTGAATCCCAATCGCTTTCTTGATGGTATTTAGCATAAAGTTTGTAGTCAGGAGTTCAGTTTCATTGGTGTCAACTTAACGTCTTATGTAGTACCGATATACTGTTTGACGATTAGGCTCTCGATCCCCCCTAGCCCCCCTTAAGAAGGGGGGAACAGGAAATGCTCAAAGTCCCCCTTCTTAAGGGGGATTTAGGGGGATCGAGACTCAGCTAAAAGCAATAATTATCAAGGGTTTTAGGCGATAGTCACTACGAACCAAAACAATTAGGTAAGATATTATGCAAACTTCAGAAAAATCTCAAGTTCCCAGCGACAATTTAAAACCTGCAAAAGAAAGCAATTTTCTAGCACAAAATCCCCATTTACAAATTCCAGAAATACAGGGGTTCGATGCTAATAATCCACCTAATCCCAAATTAATCGATACTTGCGTACACTGCGGCTTTTGTTTGTCAACTTGTCCGAGTTATCGGGTACTCGGCAAAGAAATGGATTCTCCCAGAGGCCGCATTTATTTGATGGATGCAATTAACGAAGGTGAGGCACCTTTAAATGAAGCAACTTCGCAGCATTTCGATACTTGTTTGGGCTGTTTGGCCTGCGTCACAGCTTGTCCGTCGGGAGTTCAATACGACAAATTAATTTCCGCAACTCGCCACCAAGTTTCCCGCAATCAGGAACGCACTTTTTCTGACCAAGTAATTCGCACTCTGATTTTTAATCTTTTCCCTTATCCTCACCGATTGCGGCCTTTACTTGTTCCCCTGTTTATTTATCAAAAATTAGGACTGCCAAAACTAATTCGCAAAACAGGTTTGCTGAAAAAAGTATTTCCCCGTTTGGCCGCGATGGAATCTATTTTACCACAAGTTACTGTCGATTCTTTTCGGGATAACTTACCAGAAGTCATTCCAGCCCAAGGGGAAAAACGCTATCGAGTCGGCGTGATTTTAGGTTGTGTGCAGCGGCTGTTGTTTTCGCCAGTTAATGAAGCTACGGTGCGAGTTTTAACTGCTAATGGTTGTGAGGTTGTGATTCCCAAAAGTCAGGGATGTTGTGCTGCTTTGCCGGAACACCAAGGGCAAGCGGAACAGGCAAAAACCTTGGCTAGACAAATGATTGACAGCTTTGAAAATACTGGGGTTGATGTTGTGATTATCAACGCTGCTGGCTGCGGCCACACTTTGAAAGAATACGGTCACATTTTAGCAGATGACCCGGAATATCGCGAGAAAGCTGAAGCCTTTGCAGCTAATGTGAAGGACGTGCAAGAATTTTTGGTAAGTGCAGGATTGACGGCGAAACTTCATCCTTTGGTTGAGGGAGATTTAACAATAGTTTATCAGGATGCGTGTCATTTATTGCACGGACAAAAGATTAGTTTGCAGCCGCGTCAGTTGCTGCAAAAAATCCCTGGTGTGAAGTTGAAGGAACCGATTGATGCGGCTTTGTGTTGCGGGAGTGCGGGGGTTTACAATATGTTGCAGCCGGAGGTTGCTGATGAGTTGGGAGTGCAAAAAGTGGAGAATTTGCTGAATACTGGTGCGGAGTTAATTGCTTCTTCTAATCCTGGTTGTTCGCTGCAAATTAAGAAGCATTTGGAGTTGCAAGGGAAATCTGTTACTTTGATGCACCCGATCGAGCTTTTGGATTATTCTATTCGTGGGGTGATGTTGCAGCGGAAGTAGCTTGGTAGGGCGGGCGGTGTCTGCCCTGCTTTTGATATGCTCTTTTGTGGATGATATTTTTTTAATGAACCGCAGAAATTCGTTGAAAAGTCGTGAAGCGTAGCTATCCCGTAGGGAATCGCACTTCCCACCCTTCCGAAACAGCTAAAATTAAATCAAACAGTCCCCAACCCCGGACAACAGTTATGGTAACTCAAATCCCAATCCCAACTCAGCAACAGATTATCTACCCCGAAAGTGACGGCAAACCAATGGCAAACAATACCGACCAGTTTCGCTGGATTCTAGTCATTCAGCAAAATATAGAATGGATGTATGCTAATGACGAGAATGTATTTGTAGCGGGCGATTTATTTTGGTATCCAGTTCAGGGAAGACCGAATATTGTTAATGCCCCCGATGTGATGGTTGTCTTCGGCACACCGAAAAGGAGACGGAGCTCTTATCAGCAGTGGAACGAGTCAGGAATTGCACCGCAAGTTGTGTTTGAGATTCTCTCTCCTAGCAATACGCAAGATGAAATGGAGACGAAATTACTGTTTTACGATCGCCACCAAGTTGAAGAAT
>Ga0335395_10000381_pt1 | contig 28325 bp, 22 predicted proteins | sample MAT02_FD_205744 | JGI IMG/M metagenome (GOLD analysis project Ga0335395, IMG submission 205744) | Freshwater microbial communities from Lake Fryxell liftoff mats and glacier meltwater in Antarctica - MAT-02 (spades assembly) (version 2) ... | reverse complement strand
CCGGAAAATCGCTGGATTTCAGCAGTTCTCGTGCGACAAGGCGGAATTGCAATGGTTAGCGTGCGATTGCGGGTTGTCAAATAATAGATGTTACTTGTTATTGGTTACTTGTTATTGGTTACTTGTTTGTTTGTTGCTTGTTAAGCTGTTCTACATTTAAATTGTGTGTCAAAAATCAATAAAACAATGAGTGGGATGGGCTTCTAGCCCGTCCCGAATATGCAATTGAAATGCGCGACAGCTTATTGGTTACTTGTTATTGGTTACTTGTTTGTTTGTTGCTTAGTTTTTACTTGTTGGCTATTATAACCAATAACCAATAACAATAACCAATAACCAATAACCAATAACCAATAACCAATAACCAATAACCAATAACCAATAACCAATAACCAATAACCAATAACCTAAAATGATTTCTATCCAAAATCAAGTTGTTTTCATTACAGGTGCGAGTAGCGGTATTGGAGCAGCCTGTGCCAAGATATTCGCCAAAGGTGGAGCGAAATTAATTTTAGCAGCCCGCCGCCTTGAAAAGCTCGATCGACTAGCCAACGAACTTGTAGAAACAAAATCGATCGCGTCGACGAACGAGATTTACTTGCTAGAATTGGATGTGCGCGATCGCCCGCAAGTCGAATCCGCCGTAACTGCGCTTCCCGATGCGTGGAAAAACATTGATATTCTGATTAATAATGCTGGATTGAGCCGCGGTTTAGACAAACTGCACGAAGGCAACTTTCAAGATTGGGAAGAAATGATTGATACCAATGTCAAAGGCTTGCTTTACATGACTCGCTACATCGTACCGGGAATGGTCAGCCGAAATCGTGGCCACGTAGTGAATATCGGCTCAATAGCCGGCCGTCAAGCTTACCCGAAAGGTAGTGTTTATTGCGCTTCCAAAGCAGCCGTGAGAGCGATTTCTGATGGGTTGAAACAAGACCTTTTGGGAACAGCGGTGCGGGTGACGGAAATAGAACCCGGTTTGGTGGAAACAGAATTTAGCAATGTCCGGTTTCACGGCGATGCAGAAAAAGCCAAAAATGTCTATCAAGGATTGACACCTTTGACGGCCGATGATGTAGCCGATGTAGTATATTTTTGCGCCACGCGATCGCCCCACGTCAATATTAGCGAAGTCTTGCTAGTTCCGACAGACCAAGCTACCGCAACTCTGGTTCACCGCAAAGAAATTTGAGTTTTTAGTCGCGACTGTCCGGATTGCGATGAAATTCCCAGGAAAGTGGATTGGTAGATGCACCCTGATTAATTAACTCCCGACCAATTTTGGCCGGGTTTTTTTTTGAGCGATCGCCCGCTTACCGCCAATTCTGGCAAATTTTCCGAAACTGTCCCGAAAGAGGTGCGGTGTTACCGGAGATTAGATTAGTAGATGCACCCTGATTAATTAACTCCCGACCAATTTTGGCCGGGTTTTTTTTTGAGCGATCGCCCGCTTACCGCCAATTCTGGCAAATTTTCTCAAACTGTCCTGAAAGATAGTACCGTGATGCTGGAGAAAAGCTTTAGTCCATAAAAGCAGATGGCGAGATGTGAAATAACTCGGAAAGTTTTTTAAATTGACCGACACTTAGTTCTCTCTTGCCCATCATAACTTCGTCGATCGTCTCTTTACCCTCAAAAATTTCTAACAACTTTTCTGACGAAACATTGTCTTCTTTTATTAATGTTTTTAGCAACGCAATTCCTTTCAAGGTAGACCAGATTTCGTGTTGTTCTTCATAGTCATATACCAGCATACCCAACACCTTTAAATAATCCCGATCGTCGGAGGTAATACTTGGGCTATCGAGAATTTCATTGATGCGATTTTGCGTGGCGATTAATTCATCATCATTAGCGATCGGACGCGGTGGAAAGGTGGTGATGAGTTCCATATAATAGTTACTAGGAGTTTTTAAACCAACTGTCATTTTTCCAATTCTCCTTGTTATATTCGGCATGAGTGAGTACGCAGCGGATGAAAATCAACTGATATTCATAATCAATAAAAGTAATGAGTCGATAGTTGTTGCCACTGATATTGAAAATTGTAAAATTTCCTACAATATCGGCCGAGAGAAAAACTTGGCGGACTTCCGCTAGATTTTTCCATGCTGCTTCGGAGGTTCGCTGATACCATTGTAATAAGTTGGGTTCTGCATTGGGGTGTTTTTCCCAAAATTCTCTCAGGGTTCTTTTACTGATAACTCGCATAAATTAAAAAAACTCTCAACTATCACTCGATCAAAACAAACTCGATGTATAAAATACGTCTTCTTTGAGGCACTCTGTCGCGAAAGCAAACACAGCTTGGATAGATTCTGTATTTAGGGTTGGGTAGCTTTCCAGAATTTGTTGCTGAGTCCAACCTTCTGAAAATAGCCCCAGAACAAATTCCACAGATAGTCGCGTCCCCTTAATTACAGGCTTACCAAGCAGAATTTTAGGATCTGAGTGAATGTGTGCTTTCCAGTTCATGACCAGTTCGCGTCTAAGAGGTTGGTATGTACGAGTTACATAGTTAGCTTTTTTAAATTAATTATCAATGTCTTTAGCACGTAGTGACTTTTAATTATAGTTGGTTTCGGTGACTGTTTTACAACTTATAGATCGCACTTTCTGGGCAAATTCTGGCAAATTTCCCAAACTGTCCCGAAAGAGGTGCGGTGCTACCGGAGACTAAATTAGTAGATGCACCCTGATTAATTAACTCCCGACCAATTTTGGCCGGGTTTTTTTTGGTCGATCGCCCTTTCGCCACAAATTCCCGCAATTTTCCCAAACTGTCCCGAAAGAGGTGCGGTGCTACCGGAGACTAGATTAGTAGATGCACCCTGATTAATTAACTCCCGACCAATTTTGGCCGGGTTTTTTTTGAGAGATCGCACTTTCTGGGCAAATTCCCGCAAATTTCCGAAATTGTCCGGAACGAGGTACGGTGTTACCGGAGACTAATTTAGTAGATGCACCCTGATTAATTAACTCCCGACCAATTTTTGGCCGGGTTTTTTTTGCCGATCGAACTTTCGCCACAAATTCTCGCAAATTCTCGCAAACTGTCCCGAAAGAGGTGGCGTGGAGGCGGAGACTAATTTAGTAGATGCACCCTGATTGATAACTCCCGACCAATTTTTGGCCGGGTTTTTTTTGCGTCTTGCACCCAAAACCGCAAAACTTTAATAAATCAATAATTATCTGCGTTAATTTGCGTGCATCTGCGGTTAAAAATCCAATTTGTCCTGAAAGAAGACCTTGAGAGTGGAAACTACATCAAAGATGCACCCTGATTAATAAACCCCAGCCAATTTTGGCCGGGGTTTTTTTTGATCGAAAGCTGGATTAGCCGATCGACCTACAACACCTCAAAAGACTGCACCTCAAGCACCGGGCCGATCATCGCAAAAGTCATCACATCCTTGCGGACTATACCTTTGACACTGACTTTCAGACCAGCTTTTTTCAACTCAGAAGGAGCATCCTTAAGTTCGTAAGTTTCCCCATCTTCGCCAATTAAAGCCCAGGTACCAGGGCCTAATCCTTTGCGTTCAATTTCGCCTTTGACTGTAATACTCATGCTGACTGCGCCTCTGTTTTAATCGCCAAACGTGCCAATCCAAAACATAGCAAAGCATTGACAATCAAGAATGTTTGTGCTACCAAACCAGTTCCTAATCCCCAGACTGCGGGAGACACAAAAGCATTCACTGCTAAACTGCTGGCAAAGCCGATCGACATGGCGATCGCGATCCACTTCCACTGTTGATGTCCCAACAGCAAAGCAATCAAAATCCCTGGAATCAAAACACTCGCAAACAAGGGATTCAGCATACTGCTGCCATTAATTGCGCCGCCAAGTTCGGGAATAGAACTGCCCATCAGGCGCATCGGCCACTGCGGCAGGTCAAAGACAAACAGATTTCGCAGCCCGAAGAACCCAGAACTGCCAGCAATCAAGCCGCCGGAAAAGCCCCAAGTCCACTGGAACGGAAAATAATTCCGCATAAAGAAAGCCAGCAGGTAAGAACCGAGCACCATTGCAATCTTAGGTAACAGGGCGACTGCACCGCCGTCGATCCAGAAGCGGGGGCTGAGATAGCCGTTGTCGCGCAGCCAGCGGAAGAAATCGCGGAAGTTGATTTGTCCGCGCTGGGCTAGCTGAACTGCTGCGCCTGCGTCTAGATGTCCCGAACCAAAATGGTTTAACGGATCTTCGGTGACAATTCGCGCGGACTGCAAGAGTACGCTGCGAATTTCGTCTGGTTCTGTGATGCCCGATGCTTTGATAAGTGCTGCAACGCCGGCAACGTGGGGAGATGCCATGCTTGTACCTTGGTAGCCTTCAAAAATTTCTGCACCGGTTTCTGGGTCGATCGTACTTTGCAGAATCTTGCCATTTTCCGAACCGCCGGGGGCAGAAATATCAACTCCCGCGCCGAAGTTGGAGTAACCAGCTTTTTCGTCGTCTGGGCCGAGGGCAGAAACGCCGATGACGTGGGGATAGCGGGCGGGATAGGAAGCGGAACTATCGCCGGAGTTACCCGCGGCTGCAATGATCACAACGCCTTTAGAGTGCGCGTAGTCGATCGCCTCTGCCATTAACTGACTTTCGCCACCGCCACCGAAACTCATGTTGATCACATCTGCGCCGTTGTCAGCAGCAAATTTAATTGCTTCAGCGATGTCGGAAACCGTGCCGCCACCGCTGCCGCTTAACACTTTGAGCGGCATTAAAGCTGCTTCGTAAGCGATGCCAGCAACGCCGTAATTGTTGTTAGTTGATTGGGCAACAGTACCCGCGACGTGAGTACCGTGGCCGTTGTCATCGTAGGCTTCGGCACGATCGTTTACAAAGTCGTAGCCCGGTACGAATTTGGTTTCTTTTAAGTCCGCGACGGGAGTAATTCCCGTGTCAATTACCGCTACTGTTGTGCCACTGCCTTTTGTTTCATTCCAAGCGGCTTCTACGTTGATACTGCGCAGATTCCACTGCTTGTTATACATGGGGTCATTCGGAATCTCGAAGATGTTGTAGACGTAGTTTGGTTCAATGTATTCGGTATCTTTAGCCAAATTTGATTTTCTCAGGGCGTTTAGCAAAGTGCGATCGCCCTTAACTACATATACATTGTCGCCCGCTGAGAATTCGCTGTTGAGTTGTGGTGCGATTTTGTACTGCTGGGCGATCGTTTCTACTTGTTTTGCAATCTCAGCATTACCGATATCTTCGCGGAAATCCAGCACAATCGAGTCATAAGTGCCTTGAGTAGCCAGTCCTGGGAAATTAGAAATTGCCCAGCCGAGCCCGATTAAGAATAAGCACAGAAGGAAAAATTTTTTCATGGCCGATCGTCCGTGTAGGGAAGGCTTGTTCACTACAATAACCCAATTTTCACCGCTGATGCCAGTTTTACGGGCGGCGGGTGCTGGATGACTTGCGGTGCGGGCGTTTGGTATTTGGCGATGGTGGCTGCCCGTGCGATCGCCCGTAGCTCTACTTTTTCGTTTAAATTGCCTCGTCGAGTCTGAGAAGTTCAATCAATTGTATGATTAGAGTAGATGGCAAACAGAACAAGCGAGTTTTTTTAACAAGGATATTGCATGGAAAGAGGTTTAATGTGGTTGCCGCTGTTGGCAATTTTTATAGGGCTGGCTTGGGCTGGATGGAACGAGTATCAAAAGCTGGAAGCCTATCGCATCTGGGCTGAACAATTCGCTAAGGCAAAGTATGATATTTATGCTGTACTTGGTCAGCAAGAAGACTGTTTGACTTGGGGGAAACCTACTCGCAGCGGGCCTGTGAATTTGCAAACTTTTTCTTTGAAAGATGTGCAGTCTATCCAATTGTTAGTTAATGATACTGTGGTAGATTTAGAGTTGCCGCCGAATTCTGGAAAGGCGATCGTCCTGAAATTTTTGTTAAAAGATGCGGAGGCTGTGCAGGTTCCGTTTACAGAAGTTCCTCTAGCGACTAAGTGGGGAAAGTATTTGCAACAGGAATTGCAGCGATTTTTGTAAAAGCATTCTCCGCAAAACTCTGGTTTTCGGGGACGGTTGCTGAGGTGGGAGAAAACGGGGTGCGATCCCGATCTGTGTTTTATGATGGGAAATGAGGCGGTGGGCGATCGTACTTTTGTGGGAATGAATAGACGAAGAACTTATCTAAAAGCCTCAAGATAGCTATGAAGACAATCTGGCGTATCAGCACATTGAGATAAGTCAGAAATAATATTTCTTTTTGATAAAGATAGAACAACTTTGACTTTTCGAGTAAAATAAGGGTAGTTACCTTGGTTAGCTTCATGGCTCAGCTTTTGGAGAAAAGTGAGCAAAAATTCAATCTCAAATTTACCTCTGAAACTTTTTTGATAGCTACATCGCAATCCCCTTAGCTTTAAGTCTAATTCTTCTTGAGAGATGATGATTGCACCTGGAAACATGGTATATAAATCATCACTTACATACTCTATTTTGATTTCATCCAACTCAATATTTACAAAACGCGACACACTTATATCTGAGATATTGAGTTCACTAGACTTATCTCTTTGACACGCAATCCAAGTATTTAGCAATTCAACAGCATTATGGAACTCTTCTTGCAATTTTATATATAAAGAAACACATCTTTCAAAATTTTCATCCGACTCTATGAGCTTAAATTCGGTTCTCAAAACCTCAGAAAAACACTCGACTGAGGTGTAGAAATTTTCTATCGAGTAGCATGGAGTTTCATATATTCCGTTTAAGCCCAACTCACTAATAGATTTATCAAAGTCTCTATCTATGAAATAAGCTGCTCTAATATTTGCATAATACTTTCTGGCTGAGAGCATTCTATGAATTCCTAAAACTCCTTCTTTGCCTTTACAAGACAAATAAAAATCTTTTTTAGGTCTTATAATATTTTTTATCCTGATTCCATAGTATTTACTGTCTTCTCCTTCAAAAAAGCAATATAGCGCAGATGGATCTCGTTTATATAATCGGGTGAATTGAGTAAATACGACTACCGCCTTATCTCGGGACGCTCTTAAAGTGTTTACAGACATTTATTTCTCTATCACAAATGTATCTAGATCGTTAGCATTTAAATCTAGTTCGTTATCGAAGATGAATGGAGAATGAGTAACTGCTAATAGTAATTTACATTTACCTGACTTCAAAATATCTGGAAGTAAAAGCTTTTGCCACTCTATAGACAGCGATAACTCTGGTTCATCAAACAGCAAAATAAAGTCTTCAGAAGACTCTAAATAAATTCTAGAAAACAAAGATATGATTTGCTTTTCACCAGAAGAAAGATTTTTAATATCAATCGGGTTCTTATTTCGAGTCTGAATTATTGATATGTCTACATTTGCCTCATCATAAACAATACGTTTTTTGTTTAAATACTCATTACATATTGTAGCAAACTGATTTATAGAATCATCCTTCTCTTTTTGCTGCTCATATAAACCAACCAATTTTGATAAAAAATAGACTAATTGCTCATATTTACCAGAGTTTATTTCTTTTGAACTCACCAGTTTTTCAATTTTACTTCGGTCAGACTTTGATATATTATTTTCACCAACACGGCTTAGAACTATCTTTAAAGTCTCTGGTTGAATGCTGTCTCTCATTTCTTGAGTAATCTCAATACCCTCTACAAACTGAGTTAAAATTTCACCCGTAACTTTTGAGAATAAATTGAGTGCTGAGTTTTTAATTGTTGTTTTAATTTCCTCAAATCTCTCAATTACATCATTCATTCCAAATTGGATCAGCTTACCTTCTCCTTCCCCAAGGCTTAATCGCTCAAATCTATCATCTTCGTATCCTAAATTTTTCAAATCTTCTTCGATTCTTCTATACGTTGGAAAATACAAAACTGACTCGTTCAAGTTTTCTTGAATAGTTGCTATAATTTTATCAAGTTTACTCTTTCGATCTCTATCTTTATTACCTCTCAATCTTAAATTTAATTCTTCGATCAGTTTTTTTGAGTATTCATGTGGAAGACTTATGCTATATCGACCTATCAATTTAAATATTTGACTCCGAGCCGATTCAGAGGATGAAGTTTTCCTCATTTCTATCTGTAACATTTCTATTTCTCGACTGGTTAAATAGCGTTTAAGAACAGAAAAAATTTCAAAATTATCAAGGTTGTATAACGAATTTAAGTCGCTTTTCTTAATTTCAACACTAACGCCAGATGTAAATTCAAGAACTACTGACTCAAACTCTACGGTGCTTAATTTATCAAATTTACAGGAAATTGAATAGTAAAGTGTATTGAGAATTGTAGTTTTCCCAGAACCATTTTCTGCAATCAAAATTACTGCTTCTTTATCAAAAGGTATCTCCACATCCTTAAAGCCAAATAAGCCGTTAATTGCAAACGACTTTAACTGACTTGAGTTGGGGTGTTCACCTAGCAGCATAGTTAAGTTTTCCAGCTTTTGAACTTTTCTTTTATCCATCACGATCGACAATCAAAGACACAACAGTCAAGATAAATCTTTATTGCACTGCAACTGTGGTCTAATACGCCATTATAGCGCATGAAACTGAAACTGCCATTTATTTCGATTTACCAGTCTTCGTTACCCAGTTGGCGGGCGGCTAAGACGCGTACTTGTTCGTCGTCGTCGGAAACGGAGATCGATCGCAACAACGGCATAGTTCCCGGATTTTCGGGATAATGTTCGATAATCGCTTCGAGTGCTGTAAACCTGGGATTGTAAGCAAAAGAACCAGTTCGATCGCAAGAGTCAACCAAAGCTCGATCGCGCAAAAACTCAAACATTCCCGGTTCGTCTTTCCATGCTCGCATTAACTCTACCAGAGCGATCGCCCGCACCTGCGAATCCTCATCCTGCTGAGCCCTAATTTTCAGCCACTCAAAAGTATCCGGCTCATTTGTCCGCCCCCGCGCCAACTTTTGCAAAGCCATTTGTCTCACAGCCGGACTCTCATCGCCCTTTGCTTTCGCCTCCACCAGCGTCCAAGTTTCAGGATTGTCCGGCCAGTTGTCAGCGAGGGAGAGCACTGCGGCTTCCCGCACCTGCGTCGCCTCAGAATCAAGCTGAATTTTTAGCCAAGGCAAGGTTTCGGGGTCGTCTGGCCACCCCCGGACGATCGCCCGTACGAGGATGCTCAGCAGGTGAGAATCTTGCTCAGACTCGACTAGGCTTTTGAGGAAAGGCAAAGTTTCGCTCAGGTGACACCAACGTTTTGCTATTTTTTTCACCGCTGTTTCTCGGACGTTCAGGTGTCTGTCTGACTCGGCGAGATTTTGCAACCAGCCAAAAACTTCGAGACTGGCTGATGGTAGCGCAGCCACTGCTTCTACCGCTACTTGCCGCACAGTCCAATAATCCTCGGAATCAGCGATTTTTTGCAGTAGGGGCATGGTTTCCGGGCTGTCCGGCCAACCTGTGGCTATCTGTTGCAGGGCGATTTCTCGCAGTTCGCTGTCGCGATCGCCCGTAGCTAGATTTTGCAAAAAAGGTAGAGTTGCGGGGTTGTCGCGCCAGCCAGAGACCGCTGCTTGCACGGCTGCTCGTCGCACGATTGAACTCGTATCCGACTCAACCAGAGTTAACAGCAGGGGATAAATGTCTGATTCGCCCCGCCAGTGGGATGCCAATTGTTCGATCGCGGCTGTACGTACTTCTTGACTGCTGTCAGATTGGGCTAAGGTTTTCAGCAGCAGACAAACCTCGGCTACTTCGGGCCAGCCAGAAGCTAACTCGCGCACTGCAACTGTTCGCAGAGTAGAACTTCCCGTCTGAGTGAGGTTTTTGAGCAGGGAAAAAGTGCCTAAAACGGCGTGCCAACCAGAAGCTATTTGTTGCCATGCTGCGACTTGGACTCCCAAATTTTCGTCTGTTTCGGCGATTTTTCTCAGCAGTAGCAAGGTATCTGTGCGATCGCACCAATTAGATGCCAACTGTTCCAGTGCACAGGTGCGGACTGCCGGACTGCGATCGGATTGAGCCAGTGCCGCCAGCAGCGGCAAGGTATCGCTGTTAGAGGGCCAACCAGAAGCCATTTCTCGGATGGCGGTCGATCGCACTGCCCAACTTTGATCCGATTTTACGAAGTTTTTCAGTATCAGGTAAATTTCTGGATTGTCCTGCCAACCGCGGGCTATGGCTTCGACTGCTGTGGCTCGGATTTCGCCGCTGTCGCTGGAGTGAGCCAGTATTTTCAGCCAAGGCAGGGTTTGCGGGTCGTTTTTCCAAGTTTGGCCGATCGTGGCGATCGCCCGGGAACGAATTTGATATGTTTCCTGCAATTCTTGGGCGCTTTGATGAAGAATCAGGAAAACCGTACCGTATTGCGATAACTTTTTTAAAGCGTTTAACAGTTTTTTTTCGGTTATTTTAGTGACGCCATTTTTAACTTTTAACAGGCATTTTGCTGCTAGAAACAAATTAATAAATTTTTCGGCTTGACCATTTTGATCTGTCAGATATTCTATAATTTCGTTGGCTATTTCTTGGTCTAGTTTTTCGGCAATTTCTCCGAGGACTTCGTGCCAAGATTCATCCCGCCAGTGCTGGCCGAAAACTTGTGTTTTGAGTTGGGTGCAAGTCAGTTGACCAGTTTTGAGTTGTGCGTCGATTAACTCTGCCACTGTCTGGGGATTATTTTCAGAAACAAATTTTTTTAACAACATACAGATATTACACCCCCTGGAGTTTATTTGCATTGAAAGTCCTCGCACCAGATCCAGTAATAGTTTAGATGTTTTGAAGCCGGGCGAGTCGATCGGCGATCGACTCTATTTTATCTCAAAACTACTGGCTCGCTTAGCGCACAGATGCAAAATCCGCCACCACCCACAGAAATGTTAGGTGTTGGCGGATGACGATCGAACAATTGAGCTGCGAAATCTAGGTAATAGCTACTTGGACGCGCGAGGCTGCAACCCGAACCCTAAAAGTCGGAATTTTTACCGTTTCATCGTCCAAACACTCGCCAGTAGCCAAGCTAAAGTTTTGCTTGTAAATCGGAGAAGCAACTTTCAGAGTCCCATTGCGATCGCCCACAAGTCCCCGCGACAACACAAAAGCCTTGCTAAACGGGTCGTAATTGCTCAAAGCATAAACTTCATCCCCGTTTCCCACTCGAAAAACTGCCACCTGTTCCCCGGCCACCAAAGCGCAAACTCCTGTATTTGGGGCGATCGCATCCAGGGAACACACATCTACCCAAGTTGTAACTGTATCGCAAACCGATAATGATTGAACCATGTTTTTTTCCTATTAATTTAGCACGATTCTCTCGTTCTAGGCTGAGCCTGGGAACGAGATTTTCTTCAGTCTGCGGAGGCAGACTTCGTTTGTGTAGTAGCGGTTTCAACCGCCGACTCTGATCGGGGATTTTCTTCAGTCTGCGGAGGCAGACTTAGTTTGTGTAGTAGCGGTTTCAACCGCCGACTCTGATCGGGAAATTCCCGACTCTGATCGGGGATTTCCCAGCCGGATTCAGGGTTATTCCGAAACTCCAACCAGAGATTTTTCATGCTCATAAGCAGGGCGAGTTTGTCCCCGTTCCTCGACGCGAACAATACTCGGATCTGGCAAATCGGAATTCACAAAATGCTGGAATCGCTGTATCTTTTGCGGGTCTTCAATCGTGGTTTTCCACTCGCATTGATAAGTATTCACCAAATGTTCCATCTGCGCTTCCAACTCAGCACAAATGCCCAGAGAATCCTCAATTATCACCTGCTTCAAATATTCAATCCCGCCCTCAAGCTTATTAAACCAAGTAGCAGTGCGTTCCAGGCGATCGGCAGTGCGAATGTAGAAGACCAAAAAGCGATCGACATACTTAATCAAAGTTTCCTTATCGATGTCAGACGCTAGCAAAACCGCGTGCTGCGGCTTCATCCCGCCATTACCACACACATACAAATTCCAACCTTTCTCAGTTGCAATAATCCCAAAATCCTTGCTTTGAGCTTCCGCACATTCGCGAGTGCAGCCAGAGACAGCAGACTTGAATTTGTGAGGAGCTCGCAAACCGCGATAACGCAATTCAACCTCGATCGCCAAACTCGTCGAATCCTGCACCCCAAAGCGGCACCAAGTGCTACCAACACAAGATTTTACAGTCCGTAAAGCCTTACCATAAGCGTGTCCAGACTCAAATCCCGCATCAATCAACCTGCGCCAAATTAGGGGCAACTGATCCACACGCGCCCCAAACAAATCGATCCGTTGCGCCCCAGTAATCTTAGTATAAAGCCCAAAATCCTTAGCAACTTCTCCCAAAACAATCAACTTATCCGGCGTAATTTCTCCACCCGGTACTCGCGGCACCACCGAATAAGTACCGTCGCGCTGAATGTTTGCCAAATAGTAATCATTCGTATCTTGCAAACCGACATGAGACTTCTCTAAAATATGCTCGTTCCAAGTAGAAGCCAACATCGAAGCAACAGCGGGCTTGCAAATTTCGCAGCCGTGGCCTTTGCCGTGTTGTGCGATCGTCTCGTCAAAGCTTTTCAACTCTTGAGAGCGCACCAAATGGTACAATTCTTGACGGGAATACTCAAAATGTTCGCAGAGGTGATTCTTGACGGCAAACCCGGCTTTCTTCATCTCCGACTTAAAGATATCAGTCACCAAAGGCACGCAGCCACCACAGCCCATACCAGCTTGAGTGCACTTCTTGACGCTGGCAACATCAGTTAAATTGCGATCGCGAATCGCCTCACAAATCTGCCCCTTGCTGACATTATTACAAGAACAAATTTGAGCCGAATCAGGCAAACTATCCACACCCAAGCCCGCAGGTGCTCCGCCTTCACGCGGCGGCATCAACAAATCTTCAGGATGCGGCGGGAGAGCAATTTCATTTTGCATGAATTGCAGCAAAGTGCCGTAAGCAGAAGCATCTCCCACGAGAATTCCGCCTAAAATCCGGCTACCGTCTTGATTTAAAACTAATTTTTTGTAAGTTCCTTGGAAAGTGTCAGCAACCACAATTTCTTTAGCATCCGCAGACTTAGCAAAAGCATCACCAAAACTAGCAACATCCACTCCCAAAAGTTTGAGTTTCGAGGACATATCCGCACCAGTAAAAGTGCTAGTGCTGGCATCCGCTGCGCTGCTCAAAATATCGGCGGCGACGCTGGCCATTGTATACCCAGGCGCAACTAAGCCGTAGATGCGATTTTGATAAAGTGCACATTCGCCGATCGCATAAATATCAGAATCAGAAGTTTGGCAGCTATCATTAATTACAATACCACCACGTTCTCCTACTTCTATCCCAGAAGTTCTAGCAATTTCATCACGGGGGCGAATACCCGCAGAAAACACAATCATATCCGTTGCCAATTCCGAACCGTCAGCAAACAGCATTTTTGTAACTTTGCCATTTTCGCTGACAATTTCCGTTGTAGATTTGCTGGTGTGAACCGAAACCCCCAACTCTTCGATTTTGCTACGGAGAATCGCCCCGCCAACCTCGTCAACTTGTACAGGCATCAGTCGCGGCGCAAACTCAACCACATGAGTTTTCAAACCCATATTTTGCAGAGCATTGGCACATTCCAAACCCAACAAACCGCCGCCAATTACTACACCAACTTGGCAATTTTTAGCGTGCTCTGACATTGCCTCCAAGTCGTCAATTGTCCGGTAAACAAAAGTGCCAGCAGTATCTTTGCCTTTGATGGGCGGTACAAATGGATAGGAACCCGTGGCGATCACAATTTTGTCGTAGGGAACCTCTAAACCGTTGGCAGAAGTGACTGTTTTTTGTTCGCGATTGATGGTGACTGCTTTGTCGCCGATATGAATCTTTATGTCATTTTTGTGATAAAATCCTGGTGCGACTAGGGATAAATCTCCCGCTGTTTTGCCAGAGAAAAATCCGCTGAGGTTTACGCGATCATAGGCAACACGCGGTTCTTCACAAAAAGTAATTAAATTCCAGTCTTTGGCAGCATCCAAGCTGACCATTAACTCTAGGAACTTGTGGCCTACCATGCCATTGCCGATTACAATGAGGTTTTTTTTGGCTGTCATTAGAATCTGTTTTATCTCGTTTATCAGTCGTTGGCTTTATTAATATAAGAGTTTATTATAAAGTTTTGTATGTATAGATACAAAATATTCAATTTTATGCAATTGTTGAATGCTGCTGATTGCATTTTTGCATGATGTCAACTGTTTAAGCTCCCATGCCGGAATACTGCTTCAAACCCTGCCGCCACAGCCAGCGATTCCACACAAAAAACACTACACCCCAACCGAACATCACCAACAAACCGCGGCCAACATCTACTGGCAATCCTATCAAGATTGAAGCGGGAAAATGAATCAAATAAGGAAACGGCGTCCACAAAACTACTTCACGCACGGGTGCAGGAAACACTTCTAGCGGCGCGATAAGTCCCGATAAAAACAAGTACATTAAAAACCAGAATTGCTCGATCGCACTTGCCCGCTCAATCCAAAAAGAAAACAGTGCAAACGTATACTGGATCAGGAACCGCAGACAAAAAGCCAATGCAATTACCAGCAAAAAAAGCATAAATCTGCCAGCACTCGGCAGCCAAAAAGCCTGCGGGTAAAGTGCAAAAAACAACAGCACTAATCCGAAGACAAACGGCAGCCTCGCAAATCTTTCGGAAACATGAGACGCGAAGTGATGCCATACTGGATCTAAAGGCTGTAACAACTTATTAGATAAAGTCCCTTGCACTACCTGTTTTTCAAACTCCCAAATCACCCATACAACATTTGTTTGTCTGACGATAAAAGCTGCTAAAAAGTAACGGGCAAAGTCGATCGGATTCAGCCCAAATTGCCCATTTTGAGCCGCCTGCATCCACACGCCCATCAAGATAAACGGCAAAGCTCCCGACAGAACCCATAAAAGCAATTCCGCTCGGTATTCGACCATATAAGCGTAGTAGGTAATCAGCAAAGTTTTAGCAATTCTGATGATTTTTTTCATAGAGCGTATCAAATCATGTAAATTTATACTTATATCGTGCACATTGAATTCCCGGCGATCGAATTCTGTCGATGGGTGGGGGCGGGTTTATTTATATTCTGGATGTGAATTACAGATTGTTTGTGAACCCGCCCCTACAAGTATTGTGGTTAATTTTATTCACCAAAGCGCTCGCATTAATTACACTTTTCCGGTGCGAAAAACTCGACCGATAACCTCTTCAATTGGCGGATCAGTAACAGTCAAATCTATTACTTCCAACTCTGCCAACATCTTCGAGACGCTCCCTGTTAGCTCGTCTCTTTTTACCAAAAATCGTACTGAATTCCCCTCAATAGATTCTACCTCGCCGTAAGCAAAAGCGTGATCTTTTGGCAGCGGATGAGCTAATTCTACCTGAACTTGCCGATAAGGTGCAAATCTATCGAGCAATCCGTCCAAACTGCCATCATAGACTAATTGCCCTTCATGGATTAACAAAACTCGCTTGCACAAAGCAGTAATGTCAGCCATATAGTGACTTGTCAACAGCACCGTTGCTTGATAGCGCTCGTTATATTCTCGTAAAAATTGTCTGACGCTAAACTGTGCGTTGATATCCAAACCTAACGTCGGTTCATCTAAAAATAATACCTCCGGCTGATGCAGTAGCGCCGCCATGAATTCAGCTTTCATGCGTTCCCCCAAAGACAGCTTTCGCACGGCTTGATTTAACTTGCCTTCTAGAGAGAGCATTTCTGTCAATTCTCCGATTCGTCGCCGATAATCTGCATCGGGAATGCCGTAGACTGCGGCATTGATTCGCAGAGAGTCGAGCACGGGTAAATCCCAGATTAACTGCTGTTTTTGCCCCATCACTAAGGTGATTCTTTGCAGAAAATCGGCTTCGCGGCGAAAGGGAGTTCGATCGCACACACTGACAGTACCACCCGACGGATAAATTAAACCAGTCAGCATTTTTAGTGTCGTAGTTTTGCCCGCGCCGTTAGCACCTAGAAACCCGACAACTTCTCCGGGTTCAATACTGAAAGAAACGCCCTCAACTGCTTTTACATTGCGATAAGTGCGGTTGAAAAAGTGACGCACTGTTCCTTTAAGTCCCGGTTCTTTAATGGCGATGGGATAAACTTTGCTCAAGTCTTCAACTAAGATAATTGGCATCGGCTCAACTTTTAACTTTTATTTTAATTTGCGATAAGTAGGTAGGTACAAATAAACATGACATGGGGAGGGCGGGTTTTGGACTCATCAACTGGTTTATATCAGGGATTTTTAGCTAAACCCGCCCCTACAATATACTATGTTTTTGTGGCAATGACTTACTTATTGCGATCGGGCTTGTGTCAAGATGGAACAAGCTGTAGAATATTCCAGGATATCCATTACCACATCGCACAAAACTTACAACTATGGTACTCACTCCAAATCTTTCAGGCATCCCTCGTTTGGTAGGAGACAATTCTCCTGAAAATATTACACTTACACCGGGACTACTTGCTAGTTTTCCTGGAGGAATTTGGATGCTGGGCGGCAGTGATACTGTCAGGGGCGCGTCAGATGCAGAACGGATTTTCGGCAACGATGGTAAAGATAGTCTGTTAGGCGGTGCCGGCAATGATTCTATTTACGGTGGCAAAGATGATGACGATGTTTTGGGAGAAACAGGCGACGATTTCTTGACAGGAGATAGAAATAGCGATTTCCTGGATGGCGGTGCGGGAAATGATTTACTGCGCGGCGGACAAGGTGTTGATTTGTTAGTTGGCGGTGACGGTAATGATACTTTAATCGGCGACAGAGATGTGGATATTTACAAAGGTGGTGCGGGGAGCGATGTCTTTGTTTTTCGAGTCGATCAAGCTGGAATCAGAACCGTTGGAATTGAAGTTCCTGACGCGGTAATTGTGGACTTTGATAAGTCTAGCGATTCGATTGGAATTAGTGTACCATTTACTAGCAATAATATCTCATTTGAACAGGTAAGTTATAGCTTAAACGATCCGAGACTGCTGCTGCTCGATCCTGCAACTATATCGGGGGGAACGAGTTTGTTAGCCAAGGGTGGCATCTCGCAGCGAAGTCTCGATCCAGATGGCAACGGCCGTGTGGAAGCTACTAATATTAGATTCGGTGTTACTAATGCTTTGTTAGGAACTGTGTTGAATGTGACTCCCGCAGATTTAACCGGGCGTTTGGTTAATGCTAGTTCTCTGTTGTAATTGGTAGGTTTAGGGTGCGCAATGCGCACCTTACTAGATTTTATCAATTAAATAAATCTGATTTTGATCGGTCAACCGCAGATGCCAGGCAGATGCAACACAGATTAACGCAGATAATTTTCAGATCATTGGGAATGAATGCAATCTAGTCTACTAATAATACCAATTTCAAAAAAATTCTTGGTACAATATTTGAGGTTGAGTTTGTTTGCTCAAATATTGTTGCTGGTGCGTCGCTCGGTGAATTGTCAGTCTTTTTTTGATACAATCGATGGCGACACACCCTACCAATAATGACTAATGACTAATGACTAATTGCCCTTTTCCATTGCCCACTGCATCAAACCGGGGAATAATCGATAGGCTTCCGATGCAAAGAAAGCTGGCCCGACTATAACTTCTGCACGCTGATTTTTCACAGCATCCCAGATAGCTTTAGCAATATCTTCTGGCTGACTTGCTCCTGAAGATTTTAGCATTTCGGTCATTTGCTGGCGGCGCAATTCGACTGCGGATTCGGATCGATCGCGAAATTGAGCTCTTTCCAAAAAATCGCTGTTAATCAAGCCCGGATGCACGGCGCAAACGTGGATACCTTGGGGCGCTAATTCCAATCGCAAAGTTTCTGTTAAACCCGTTACTGCATATTTGCTGGCGCAATAGGCAGTCATTTGAGGTAAGGGCATTTTGCCACCAATGGAACCAACATTGACGATTGTCCCTGTTTTTCGTTCGAGAAAATGTGGCAAAAGTTCTTGAATTGTGTTAACGCAGCCCCAAAAATTGGTATTCATTAATTGCTGCCAATCTTCGGAGGTGGTTTGCTCGATCGCCCCCGCGAGACAAATTCCAGCATTATTCACCAAAACATCAATGTTGCCGCACACATCTAGGGCTTTTTGGACGATCGCACGTACTTGTTGAAGGTCACCAACATCCCCCGCAATCGCGATCGCCGAAGTGCCTTCACGCTGCACCTGAGCGGCTGCTGCTGCCAATCTCTCTGGCTCTCGTGCGACCATCACCACATCGTAACCTTTGCTGGCAAATAACAGTGCTGTTGCCTTGCCGCTTCCTTGAGAAGCACCTGTAATCAAAACTGTAGGAGCCATAGATAGTTATAATTTGTAACTGAGGGGAGTGTTTTATGCTGTATTGAAACTATAACAGATTTAAGGAAATACGGTTAAGTTAAAAAGCTAATTGCTCCGCCGCGCGCGCATCAGTTAATTGAGAACTGCCACAGTCTCTGCAATTGCTCTCCCAAAGCGCAATGACATTACCACTAACTGAAACATATTGGGTTAAAATTATATTTTTTCTTGAGTCCCTCTGAGCTCGGACATCGTTTGTGTAGGCGCGGTTTCAACCGCCGTCTTATCTATATGTGAATTTTCCCAATTACCAATTACCAATTACTAATTCTCGAAAAGATGAATGTTCCGAAACCACCGCTGAATTGGTCGATCGCCCTCGTCTTAATTATCGGCGTTTTGGCCGTCTCAACCTCCTCAATCTTAATCCGGCTGGCCAACTTGAAAGCAGGCGCGGGCGGCTTCGGTTTTAGTCTGGTACTCGCCGCCTCTCGCTTAACTTTATCCGCCTTAATTCTGCTTCCGGCTTGGCCAAAAATTCAGTGGAAAGCCCTACAACCCGGAGCTCGGCGCTATGCTGCGACGGCGGGTTTGTGTCTCGCCCTGCATTTTGCTCTCTGGATTACCTCACTTTCTTATACTTCGATCGCGGCTTCCACAGCCCTCGTCACCACAACTCCCGTTTGGGTAGCACTGTTATCCCGCTTCTGGTTTGGCGAAAAAATCAGCAAAATGTCGATCGCTGGCATTACTATAGCCCTTGCAGGCGGCATGGCGATCGCAGTCGGGAGTGCGGGCGCGCACGGTGCCGGAAACAGTCAACTACTGGGTAATTTCCTGGCTCTATCTGGTTCCTGGGCTGTCAGCTTATATCTATTGCTAGGCCGGGAAGCTCAACGGCGGGGATTGGGAATTGGTGGTTATATCGCGATCGCCTATACTGTTAGTGCGATCGTCCTCCTGCCTCTCCCCCTCATCATCGGCACCAGTTATACGGGCTATCCGCACATTGTATATTGGTATATTTTGTTAACCGCCGCCTTGCCTCAATTAGTCGGCCACACAATTTTAAACTGGGCTGTAGTGCAGATTTCCCCGACTCTGGTAACTCTTGCCATTTTGTTTGAACCCGTGGCGGCGAGTTGTTTGGGTTATTTGCTGTTTGGGGAAATGCCCGCCCCGGCGGTACTCGCAGGTGCTGCGGTGCTGCTGTTGGGTGTAGCAACGGCCACTTTCGGAGCAAATAAAAGCGCAGTCAACACTTAACTGTTTTCAGTATTGCCACTAGAGTTAGCGTGAGTCACAATAAAACTGATTAGGGCTTGAAGACACAAATAACTCATCAGTTAAATATCGGCTCAAAACTATCAAATGACAAATGACAAATGACAAATGACTAATGACAAATGACAAATGACAAATGACAAATGACAAATGACAAATGACTAATGACAAATGACAAATGACAAATGACAAATGACAAATGACAAATGACTAATGAATACTAGGGTGCCTTTCGGAGAAAAAAATTATGCTGCCAGAACAACTACAGCGCATTATCGGCTACTTTCTAGAAGAAGCCACAGAACACATTCAAATCATGGAACAAGGCTTGCAGGGCTTGCAAAACACCGTGCAAGCTCCCCAAAGCATACATCAGCTCATCCGAGCCTCGCACTCGATTAAAGGGGGAGCAGCGATGCTGGGATTTAGCAGCATTCAGCGCATAGCCCATCGTTTGGAAGATTATTTGAAACTGCTCAGAGAATGTCCGATCGCCATTGATAGCAGGCTACAATCACTGTTAACCGCAGTTTTTGATATTTTAGCAGCCCTCGTGTACAAGGTTTCTAAGGGTTTTGGACTCAACAATGAAGACGCAAACCAAATGCTCTCCATCGCCGAACCGATTTTTGACGAACTCGACGCTTACCTGAGAGTGCTGATTCCCACTCGCGTGACTGTGAGAGCTACTACCGACGAACACATACACGTTTTCTCCGGTTACTGTACCTCCCTGGGGGAATTTTCCTCGGCTATTGTCGAGCGCGTCGGTTTGCTCGGAGGTAATATTACCCGCCACGAGCAAGAAGGCGAGGGCATTCGCCTTTATATTGACATTTACCTGCCACCTTACACCAGGATCGAAAACATCCGCCAAGCTGTGGAATTTTCAGGCGCTATTATCGGGACTGTTCAGACGCAGCGCGACTTTTCGCTGTTGGCTGCGGATTATCCGATTTACCAAAGGGCGATCAAACGTCCGGCAATTTGCAACGGATGTCGCTATTATTACGGTAGAAGCGACGGTGGCAACCTGCTCAACTGCACGATCCATCCGAGCGGCCCGGAAGCAGAAGATTGTCGCGATCGCGAATCGGAATAAGCATGATAAAATCACGACTCATAACTAATATTTGAAACCAGGGAAAACTTTAGTTAAAACTAATATTCTCCCTGACATTTTTAACATTTTTCGCTACCAACTTCTCTCGCGACGATCACTAAAACCTTACTTCCTAACATCCGTTAAATCCGTTACACAATCCGTTGCCGAACTTCCTTCCTTCTTCTCACAAATTCCCTAAAAGCTGATACCACAAATCGAATTAATTGCATCATGCTAGAAGGATGTCCCACCGCCCAAACATTGATAGCTAGACAAGTGATTCCCATAACTAATAAGATGTATGTCGGAGGCATTACTACGCCGATCGCAAACCAGGTAAAAACGTGAAATATCATTGCTGTAGCCCACAGACTGGCTACAACCGCAGACGCCCAAACTTGCATTCGAGGTCGGTTTAGTCCTGTCAAAATCCCTGTGTACAAAGTAGTCAGCAAGTTTGCCGGAACTAAAAAGGCACAGATACCTATGCAGTAGGTATAGGAAAACTCATTAACAGTATTGAAGTCGAGCATCAGTCTAATTATCTGGCTTGTTGGATATACTTAAAGAGCTTAACGTGACTTGACTTTTATATCTTGTCACCCTTACCTTAACTTAATATTTTCGTCAGTCTGCCGGTCTGAAGACACATTTCTCTCCCTGTTCCTGGTGGCTAAATTTTACCACAAATATTAAATTTGTGGAGAATTATTAAACCTACTTGAACAATGGCAACAATTGCTGCGATAATTAAGATGGGGGATCGATCGAATAGAAGAGCAAAATCCGTAAAAATATCTAGAAGCCCTGGGCTGGTAGAGCAGCAACACAACGGCAGGCTGATTTTTGACTCCATCATTTTCGACACGCTGATTCTCGGATGACGCTTTGTCAGCGTTTGTTAAGGAATCGAGCCGTCGTGCGATCGAACAATATGAGATTATTGAAAAGTAAATTTGAACTCAAATCTCAAATCGATAGAACCTTCTCAAAATTTGACAGCGAGGAATAGACACAATGGATCGGCAAACCAGAATTCCAGAACTAGAAGAAGTTGACTTGACAAACTGCGACAGAGAACCCATTCACATATCAGGGCAGATTCAGCCGCACGGAGTGCTGCTTGTTGTACGAGAACCTCAACTAGAAATACTACAACTCAGTGAAAATACGCAAGATTTGTTAGGCTTTGATGCCAAAAGTGCGATCGGTCAAGATTTGAGCTTATTCTTCGCTGAAGTTCAGCTAAAAAAGCTAAAAGCCTGTTTGCTGAATGAAAACTTAAAAACCGTCAATCCCATTAAACTGTCTGTCGAAAAAGCAGACAAGTCTTTAGAATTTGACTGCATCCTCCACCGAGGAGAAGGAGTTTTGATCGTCGAGTTAGAATTGGCAACCACCCAAGAAAATCTTTCAGTTTTTAGCTTTTATCATTCAGTGAGAGCCACGGTCAGCCAAATTCAAAGCGCCAAAAATCTCAAGGAATTATGTCAATTGACTGTAGAAGAAGTCAGGAGAATTTCGGGATTTGATAGAGTTATGGTCTATCAATTTAACCCCGAAGGCAACGGTGCTATAATCGCTGAAGAGAAAGTAGAAAGCCTGAGTCCATTCCTGGGCTTGAACTACCCAAAATCCGATATTCCCAAACAAGCCAGACAACTATATTTGTTAAATTGGCTGAGGTTAATTCCCGATATTAATTATCAACCAGTACCCATCATTCCAGGGAAAAATCCTGTTACCAAGCAGTCCCTAGACCTCAGTCTCAGCGTGTTGAGAAGCGTTTCTCCTGTTCACATAGAATACCTGCAAAATATGGGCGTTGCAGCTACTATATCAATCTCGTTAATCAAAGATCAAAAACTGTGGGGATTGATTGTTGGCCATAACTATACACCAAAACACCTCAACTATGAAGTGCGCGCCGCCTGCGAATTTATTGGGCAAGTAATGTCCTTAGAACTCCAATCAAAAGAAGGAAACGAAGACTACGACTACAAACTACACTTAAAATCTATTCACACCAAGATTTTTGAAGACATATCTACCTCCGAAAACTTGTCAGAAGTGTTAGTTAAATGTCAGCATAATTTGCTGGAAGCAGTCAACGCCCAGGGAGCAGCAATAATATTTGGAGACAATTGTTATCGAGTCGGGCAAACACCTCAAGGAGAATCGCTCAAATACTTAACTAATTGGGTGCAAAAAAAGCTAAAAAAAGAAATATTTTATACAGACTCGCTGACCAAATTCTATCCAGAAGCTGAGGATTTTAAAAACACAGCCAGCGGGTGTTTGGCCATAGCAATATCGCCGACTCAGAAAATATACATTTTGTGGTTTCGCCCGGAAGTAATTAAGACAGTAAATTGGGCGGGTAACCCCAACAAACCAGTTGAAATAGATGAAGATGGCAGCCATCGAATGTCACCTCGGAAATCCTTCGAGCTGTGGAAAGAAAATGTGAGTTGCCAATCTTTGCCTTGGAAACAATGCGAAATAGACGCTGCATTGGAACTGAAAAAAGCAATGATTAATATAGTGCTGCGCCAAGCCGAAAAACTCGAAAAATTAAATACAGCACTAGAAGCATCAGTTGCTAGAGAACGCGAAAAAAGCGAGCATTTAAAAACAGCAATGTACGAGCTTCAGCGGACGCAAACTCAATTGGTACAAAGTGAAAGAATGTCAAGTTTGGGACAGTTGGTGGCGGCGGTAGCCTATGAAGTTACTAACCCGATTAACTTCATCTACGGAAATATTAGCTATGCCCACGAATACAGTGAAAAACTCATCAATTTATTGCAGCTTTACGCTCAGCACTATCCATCGCCTTCGCCAGAAATTCAAGCAGAAATAGAAACATCAGAAGTAGAGTTTATAGTTGAAGACTTACCGAAGTTACTGGGTTCAATGAAAGTAGGAGCTAACCGCATTCGCGAGATTGTTCAGTCGCTGCGAAACTTTTCTAGAATTGACGAAGCAGAGATTAAACCAGTTGACATTCATGACGGATTGGACAGCGCTTTGTTGATTTTGAGCAACCGACTCAAACCGAAGCCCGTGAAGCAAAGCTATCCCGTAGGGAATCGCCCTGTAATTCATCTCATCAAAGAATATGGCATTCTACCTTTGGTTGAGTGTTACGCAGTTCAAATCAACCAAGTATTTATGAATGTACTGACAAATGCAATTGATGCTCTAGAAGATGCCTTTGTCAACAATAATTTATCGCCACAATGCGGGTGCGAAGAAGAGCCAGCCAAGAGCGGACAAATTCGGATTGTGACTGAAGTTTGTCCGGGAGAAAAAGCCGTAGCAGTTCGGATCAAAGACAACGGTTGGGGGATGGCCCAAACAGTTTGCCAGCAAATATTTGAGCCGTTTGTTACCACAAAACCGGTGGGCAAAGGTGCGGGGATAGGTTTGGCGATTTGCCACGAAATTGTGGTGGAAAAACATGGTGGTAAATTGAGCTGCATTTCAGCCCCCGGAAAGGGAACGGAGTTGATTATTGAGATTCCCTTGAACCAAACTTATCCCAAACCCATTGTCAAGTGAAAAAAAATGCGTTCATCGCCAAATGCACAAATCGAAAATTCGATTAAAATACAAAAGCAACTAAGAGCGGCGCGAAAAAGCCATAATATCTTGTAGGGGCGGGTTTAGCCAAAATCTATGCTAGCAGGCAGTTTATGAAGGCAGAACCCGTCCTCCCCATGCTGCATTTATTTGCACTTACCTACTTAAATAGATTTGAGCCAACTTTGAGGAAGCGACTGTGACTGAAAAAAATACCGCCCAATGGGATGCCGGCAGATTTGTCAAAACCTTGGCTTATTTCGGCGTGATTCCCTTCATTGGTAGCATTAGCTGGCTGCAACAACTGTTCGGAAGCAGCAACAACATTAAAAAAGACAAACCCAAACTCGTACTGGTAGCTGGTGCTACCGGCGGCGTGGGAAAGCGAGTTGTCAAGCGATTGCAACAGCGAGGATATCAAGTCCGCTGTCTTGTTAGAGATACCAAAAGAGCAACAGAAATTCTCGGTAAAAATGTCGAATTAGTCGAGGGAGATATCACTCTCGCCGAGACGCTAACACCGCGAGTAACCGACGGCGTGGAAGCAGTTATCTGCTGCACCGGCACGAAAGTTCAACCTGTAGAAGGAGACACCCCAACCAGGGAAAAATATTATCAAGGCATCAAGTTTTATATGCCGGAAGTTGTGGATGTTCCCGAAATAGTGGAATACAAAGGCCTGAATAATTTAGTGCAAGCTGTTCGCAGCCAGCTAATTAAAGCAGGCGAAAAAATCATTTTTGACTTCACCAAACCCAGCCAAGATTTAAAAGAAACTTGGGGTGCCCTCGACGATGTTGTGATGGGCGGTACTAGCGAAAGTTCGATCGTCCTTACGGACAATACAGCTATATTCACAGGCAATGTTTCCACTGCCAACTCCGGCGGCTTTGCTTCTGTACGCACCCGAAACTTCGATTCTCCGCTCAATCTCGCAGGATTTAGCGGCCTCCAACTGCGGGTCAAAGGGGACGGTAAGCGCTACAAATTAATTGTGCGTAGCGAGGCTAAATGGGATGGTATTGGCTATTGCTATTCGTTCGATACTGTGTACAATACCTGGATTACGATCGCAGTTCCCTTCGATAAGTTGATTCCCGTATTCCGCGCGAAAACTGTCAAAGATGGCTCGAAATTCGATGCCAGCAGTATTTATTCTTTTCAGTTAATGCTGAGTAAGTTTGAATATGATGGCGCGCTAAATCCGAGATTTACACCTGGTGTTTTTCAACTGCAATTAGAATCTGTGAAAGCTGATGGCGGGCAGACTTTGCCGCGATTTGTGATGGTGAGTTCGGCTGGAGTTACTCGCCCAGGCCGCCCAGGACTTATCTTGGAGGAGGAACCGCCGGCTGTCAGGATGAATGATATGTTGGGGGGGATTTTGACTTGGAAGTTGAAAGGGGAGGATTGCGTGCGATCGAGCGGCATACCTTATACTATTGTCAGACCTTGTGCTTTGACTGAGGAACCGGGAGGCAAAGCTTTGATATTCGAGCAAGGAGACAATATTCGGGGCAAAGTTAGTCGGGAAGATATTGCAGAATTGTGTGTGCAAGCTTTGTCAGAACCGCAGGCTTGTAAGGTTACTTTTGAGGTGAAAGAGGGGGAAAATTCTAGTTCTCCGGGAGATTGGGAGGGTTTGTTTTCTGGAGTGAAATAAGATAATACGGCGAATGGAAGACGGCGAAGGAAGACGGCGGTTGAAACCGCGTCTACACAGACAAAACCCGCCTCCGCGGGTTGAAGAATCAGATAAAACGATGAAGGGAAGACGGCGGTTGAAGAGACGGCGAATGGAAGACGGCGGTTGAAACCGCGTCTACACAGACAAAACCCGCCTCCGCGGGTTGAAGAATCAGATAAAACGGTGAAGGGAAGACGGCGGTTGAAGAGACGGCGGTTGAAACCGCGTCTACACAGACAAAACCCGCCTCCGCGGGTTGAAGAATCAGATAAAACGGTGAAGGGAAGACGGCGGTTGAAGAGACGGCGGTTGAAACCGCGTCTACACAGACAAAACCCGCCTCCGCGGGTTGAAGAATCAGATCGGAGGGGGGAATGGAATTACGTTGTTTTCTTCAGTCCGCGGAGGCGGACATCGTTTGTATAGGCGCGGTTTCAACCGCCGTCTTGCCGTTGTATAGGCGCGGTTTCAACCGCCGTCTTGCCGTCTTATTTATTAACCAAAACCAATTACCAATTATTATGTATTTGAAGTTTTTTCGACGCTATTCGACGCCTTATTTGTTTTTGTTTCCGGCTTTGTTTATTTTGACTTTAACGGTTTTGTGGCCGGCGGTTCAAGCTTTTTATTTGAGTTTTACTAATTACGAATACGATTTAACTCAAATGCCTCAGTGGGTGGGTTTGAAGAATTTCGATCGCTTGTGGCGCGATCGCACTTTTTGGCAAACTTTGACCAATACCCTGCTATATCTCATCTGTGTTGTGCCTGTATTGGTTGTTATACCGTTGGGAATGGCGATTTTGTGCAATCAAAAGCTGCGGGGGATGAACTGGTTCCGCGCAGCATACTACACGCCGGCGGTGATTTCGATGGTTGTCGCTGGGATTGCTTGGAAATGGCTGTTTGCTGAGACTGGATTGCTGAATCAGTTCGGGGAATTGTTAGGTTTACCTCCGGTTTCTTGGCTGGCAAATCCGAAGGTGGCACTCTTTAGCGTGATGGCAGTTACTGTCTGGAAAGGGTTGGGTTATTACATGGTGATTTATTTAGCGGGGCTGCAATCTATTCCGGCAGAACTTTATGAGGCGGCGGCGATTGATGGTTCGGATGGTTTGGGGAAACACTGGGATATTACTGTGCCGCTGATGAAGCCTTATTTAGTTTTGGTTGCGGTGATTTCGGCGATTTCTGCTACTAAGGTTTTTGAAGAAGTTTATATTATGACTCAGGGCGGGCCTCGCAATAGTTCTAAGACTGTTGTTTATTATCTTTATGAACGGGCTTTTAAGGATTTGGAAATTGGTTATGCTTGTACAATCGGGTTGGTGTTGTTTTTGATGATTTTGGGTTTGTCGATTCTGCAAGTTAGCCTTCAGGGTTTAACCCGCAATGATTAAGAAGTCATTAGTCATTAGTCATTGGTCATTAGCATTTTGTAGGGGCGGGTTTAGCTAAGGATATATGATACTTATGACTAAAAAAATGGCAAAACCCGCCCTCAGTCTCTATCCTTCAACCCGCGGAGGCGGGTTTTGTTTGTGTAGACGCGGTTTCAACCGCCGAGTCAAATCTAGCTGTAATTTATCGGGGAATCTGGCAAAAACACAATTTGCCAGTCATCGTCAAAACCCTGAAAAGCGAGTATCCAACTCTGGAAGAGATTACCCGCTTGAGACACGAATATAAAATCCGCAAAAATTTGATAAATCTCGAAGATATTGTCAATTGCTACCGCATCGAAACTCATGATAATGGTGTAGCGCTGACATTAGAAGACTTTGGTGGCTTGGCTTTATCTAATTTTTTAACTTCGATAAAACTCAACTTAACACAATTTCTCGAAATTGCCGTGCAGTTAGCCCAAAGTTTGGGTAAGATTCATCAAAACCAAATAATTCACAAAGATATAAAACCGCATAATATTATCATCCATCCCGAAACCTATCAGGTCAAAATTACTGATTTCAGCATCTCCTCGCGCTTGGTTCGAGAAAACGCAAGTCCCAGCTATCCCAATTTGCTGGAAGGTACGTTGGCTTATATTTCGCCGGAACAAACTGGCAGAATGAATCGGGCGATCGATTACCGCAGCGATTTTTACTCGTTGGGTGTCACTTTTTACGAGATGCTGACTGGTGAATTGCCGTTTAGCGCGATCGACCCTTTAGAATTAGTTCACTGTCATATCGCTAGAATTCCCCCCACGCCCCACAGTTTGAAGCCGGAAATTCCCGAAGCAATCTCTGCCATCGTGATGAAGTTGTTGGCGAAGACGGCGGAAGATAGGTATCAAAGTGCTGATGGGCTGAGGTTTGACCTCGAAACTTGTCTCGCACAACTACAAGCTAGTGGCAATATATCTGATTTTA
>Ga0335395_10000380_pt1 | contig 28426 bp, 17 predicted proteins | sample MAT02_FD_205744 | JGI IMG/M metagenome (GOLD analysis project Ga0335395, IMG submission 205744) | Freshwater microbial communities from Lake Fryxell liftoff mats and glacier meltwater in Antarctica - MAT-02 (spades assembly) (version 2) ... | reverse complement strand
GCAAGGTCGAGGAGGTACCCTCCCGCCCTTTCGCTCCCGTGGGCGCCAACGTGGCGCCCAGCGCGGTTGAGGACGGCGAAGAGAGCGTCGGCGATGTCGAGAAGATCCTGCTCGAGGCCAGGGTCTATGTGAAATATAAGATGTTCGAGCACGCGCTCGGACACCTCGACGCCGTGTTCGTGCGTGACGCCAACCACGTCGCCGCCCTCGAGCTCCAAGCCCAGATCCTGATGGAGCTCGAGCGCAACGCCGACGCCGCCGACAGCTTCGTCCGGCTCGCGCAACTGGTCAGCAGCACCGACCTCAAGCAGGCCCGCGCCCATCTCGAGCAGGCCCAAAAGCTGGTCCCCGACCACACCAAGGCCGATATGGTGCTCGCCGCCCTCGACAGCGGCGACAGCGGCGGCGGCGGCGAGACGGCCCCGCTGACCAACGGGCTGCAAGCCTCGCTCAAGGGCGACCCCACCGGCGAGGCGGGCGCGGTGGACCCCCACGACCACGCGACGAAGCTGGCCGAGAGCGTCGCACCACCCACCGATCCCACGGATGAGGTCTCGGGCGCGAAGAAGGAGCCGGTCGAGACGGACGCCGTCACGAGGGACGAAGCGTCGGACACACGCGACCAGGACGTCGCCGTCGCTGTCGCGGCGGACTCAGACGCGAAGTCGGCCGAGGCATCCACGGCATCCACCGCGGACGAGCCGGGGTCTAGCGAGACCGACAAGCCGACCGACATCAACACGGACGCATCCACGCGCACGAGCGAAGCGACCACGGATACCCGCACGACAGACGAGCCGGACGCACGCAAGACCGACGTACCCGCCGCCGCCGAGCCCGCGACGGCCGAGCCCGCGACGACCGAGCTTGCCACCGCCGAGCTTGCCACCGCCGAGCTTGCCACCGTCGAGCTTGCCACCGCCGAGCTTGCCACCGTCGAGCTTGCCACCGTCGAGCTTGCCACCGCCGAGCTTGCCACCGCCGAGCCCGCGACGGCGGAGGCTGCGACGGCCGAATCTGCGACCGAGCCTGCCACCGCCGAGCCTGCGACGGCGGAGCCTGCGACCGCCGAGCCTGCGACCGAGTCCGCCACCGCTGAGTCCGCTACCGCCGAGACCCCCACGACGAGCAAGCCTGGGATCACCGAGGGTTCGGCTGCACAGCGCTTCTTGGAGCTGTCGGGTGGACCGACGGAGGGCTCGGCCGCCCGTAAGCTGCCGACCGAGCGGACCCCGCTGCCGGTCACCCCCCTGCTCAAGACCTTCGGCGAGAAGACACCGCTGCCGAGGACGCCGCTGCCGACGCGCTTCGGCGAGGGCACGCCGCTCCCGATCTTCAAGCCGCCGCCGCCCGAGACGGTGAGCCGCGCCGCCAGCGAGGGCGAGACCGGCGAGACCGGCGAGACCGGCGAGACCGGCGACGTCACGAGCGCACCCTCGCCCGACGAGAACATCCCTGCCCGCCCGCGTCCCGGTGGCCGCAAGGGCAAGCCCGCGGGCCCCGCCTTCGCGCCCAGCAAGCAACCCTCTCCAGAGATCGAAGAGCTCGACTCCGGTGTCATCGAGGAGCTCGACGCCGACGAGGTTGCCGAGATGGTCGAGGCCGTGAAGCCGACGCGCGCGAAGGCCCCCAAGGCCCCGCCCAAGCGTCCGCCCGCGAAGCGCCCGCCCCCGCCCAGGCGCGGTCCGCCGACACCGCCGGAGGACAGCAAGTCCGAGCCTGTCCCCGAGGACAGCAAGTCCGAGCCTGTCCCCGAGGACAGCAAGTCCGAGCCTGTCCCCGAGGACAGCAAGTCCGAGCCTGTCCCCGAGGACAGCAAGGCCGAGCCTGTCCGCGAGGACAGCAAGTCCGAGCCTGTCCTCGAGGACAGTAGGTCCGGCACCCCGGAGAGCCAGGCGGAGCTCCTCCCTGAGTACAGCAAGCCCGCTGCGCTGGCAGACCGCCAGCCCGAGGCTCACATCGCCCCCGAAGCCGCCGAGGTCGCGGCCGACGTCGCCCCCGCGGGCGAGCGCGCCGAGACTGACGAGCGGGTCGTCGCCGCGGTCGAGACCGCCCGCACGCCGGACGATCCGGCACCCTCCGGCAGCCTCGGGATCGCCGAAGCAGCGGACACCGAGGCCGAGGAGCCCGGGGAGCCCAGCGCTGGCGACACCGCGATGCTGGCGATCGACGCCGTGCTGGCCCCGGAGCCGACCTGGCCGGACATCACCGACGAGATCGACGAGCTGCGCTTCTTCATCTCCGGACGTTTCGAGGACGACGCGCAATTCGCCTTCCTCGACCTGCAGCGCCGCTTCCCGGGTCACCCCGGGCTCAACGAGTTCGCCGATCGTCTGGCCACCGGCGCCAAGCTCGAGTCCGCCGCCGCGCCGGTGATGCTCGACGATCCACGCCCGCCGTCGACGCCGCCCCGCGGCGCCTCGCCGGCCAAGGTGGCGCTGCTCGACGAGGACGAGGAGGACACCTTCCTCGCCTCGATCTTCGACGAGCCGGTCTTGCGGGCCCCCGGCAAGTCGGCGAAGCCGCGGCGCGCCGTCGCGTCGCTCGACGACGGCGCCGACCCACAGACCTTCTTCGACCTCGGGACCGCCTACCGCGAGATGGGCCTCTACGACGACGCGCTCGCCCAATTCGACCTCGCCGCCAAGGATCCCCGCTGGACCGCCCGCGCCCGCATCATGAGCGCCAGCCTCCGGATCCAGCGTGGCGAGCACGTCCAGGCGATCGATGACCTCAACCTGGCGATCGACTTCGCCACCGATGTCGATCAGCGCAGCGAGGCCGGCTACGAGCTCGGCGTGCTGTACCAGGCGAACGGCGACCAGGCCTCCGCCATCGAGGCCCTCGCCGCCGTCGCACCCGGCTACCGTGACCGCGACGAGCGGCTCCAACTGCTCGAGGGCTGAGCCCGCGTCGCGCCCGATGACTCAAGTCGCTCGCGGGCCGAGCCCGTCGCGCGTCACCCGCGGGCGGCGTCCGTCATTTCACCTGTCCCGTAGGACATGTCTCGCCGCGCACGCCTTCGGCCCGTCAGCGGCGCGTCGGCCTGTTCGACCCGCGTGGTCCATGCCGCCTGGCCGAACACCACCGCCGCGCCCGATCCGCGGGTACAGCGCTCGTCGCCACCAACACGGCCGCGACGACCACCCCGCCGGCGCTCGCCACCGCCTCCGTGATGGCTCCTGAGGAGCCCAACGCGCCAGCACCGGCTCCGCGTCGTCGCCCGCAGATCGAGCGGATTCCGGCGGCGAGTGCGGGTTATCACGACCTCCGGAGGCGATCGCGGGCACGTCGAAGGCGGCGTAACAGGCCTCCCAGGCCCGCGTCCGGCGCGGCGGGGCTTGTGTCGTCACCGCCCGTCTGTTACGAAGCCAGCCCCGAAACCGGGTCTTTGCCATGGAAACTCAGCTCGAGAAGATCAATGCCGTCGAGTGCCGCGTGCGTGTCCAGATCCCGTGGGAGGAGATCTCGCCGCGCTTCGATAAGAAGCTGCGCGAACTCCAAGGCTCGGCGCGTCTGCCCGGCTTTCGCCCCGGCAAGGTCCCGCCGCACATGGTCGAGCGTATGTTCGGCAAGAATGTCCGCGACGAGCTCGCAAGAGACATCGTGCAGGAGACCTTCCAGTCGGCGGTGAGCAAGCACGACAAGGTCCCGCTCACGCAGCCGGTGCTTGAGGAGGGCACGCTGACGAAGGGCCAGACCTTCACTTACGCCGCCCGCTTCGAGGTCCCGCCGGAGATCCAGGCCAAGGACTACACCGGCGTGTCGGTCCGCCGCCGCCCGTCGAAGGTCGACGAGACCAAGGTCGACGCGCAGATCAAGGCCAAGCAGGACGAGCTCACCGAGCTGCGAGCGATCGCCGACGGCACCGAGCGCGCGACCCATGCCGGTGACACCTGGACCCTCGACATCGAAGGTAAGCTCGGCGACGTCAACGTCTCGCGCAAGGATGTCCGCCTCGAGATCGGCGACGCCACCGAGTACCTGCCCGGCCTCAGCAAGGCGCTCGAGGGCACCCCGTTGTCCGCCGTCGGCTCGACCCGCACGGTCAACTTCCTGCCGACGCAGGAGCGCATCCGAGCCGATCTTCGCGACAAGGAAGCTGTCCTCACGATCGGCTTTCGCGATGTCCGCGAGAAGCACGTCCCCAACCTCGACGATGAGTTCGCCCGCGACTCCGGTGAGGCCGAGTCGCTCGAGGCTCTGCGCGCCAAGTACGCTGACAACGTGCGCGAGGAGGACCAAAACGAGGCCGAACGCGACGCCCGCAAGCGCCTCGTCGAGGCCCTGCTCGAGCGCAACAACTTCGAAGTGGCACCCTCGCTGGTCGCCCGTGAGGTCGCCGCACAGGTCGACCTGTTCAAGCGCCAGCTTCAACAGCAGGGCATCAAGCTCAACCAGACCGGGATGAGCGAGCAGCAGGTCGCGTCGCAGATGCGCCCGCAGGCGCTGTTCAACGTCAAGGCGTTCCTCCTGCTCGACGCGATCGGCAAGGCCGAGGGCTTGGTCGTCGACGAGGCCGAGGTCGACAAGGAGCTCCAGAACCTCGCCGAGGAGCAGGGCCAAAACGTCGACCGCCTGCGCGCCACGATGGAGAAGAACAACCAGCTTCTCCTGCTGCGCGCGCAGATCCGTGAGGAGAAGATCCTCGACTTCCTGATGGGCAAGGCCGAGGTCACCGAGGCGCCGGATCCGGCCCCCGAGGGCGCGTCTGCCGAATCCGGCAGCGAGTCCGCTGGCGACACCGGCGAGACCGCCACCGCGACCTGAGACCGTCACACACGGCCTCGACAGACAGCGCAGCGCGCCGGCTCACCCGCCGGACGCTGCGCTGAAGTCGTTTGCACGGCGGCCGGGTCGCGCGCCGCACCGCAGCGCTCGCGGGGCGCACCCTCGCGTCTCGCCGATCAAGCGCGCGAGCCGACAGAACCGACGGCAGTACACGCGACAGATCGCAGGCCGAGCGTGTTATCACCGCAAGGTGGCCATCACGAGCGGACCCGCGTCCGCTGCATCGCCCGATCGGTCACTTCGCGCCCCTTGCGACCCCTTGCAACCCCTTGCGACCCCTTGCAACCCCTTGCAACCCCTTGCAACCCCTTGCATCGGGGGGCGCCCCCAGTCACCATAGCCACCGGGATGACCACCACGTGAGCCCCTACGCCAACATTCCATTCGTCATCGAGCAGACGCATCGCGGCGAGCGCTCGTGGGACATCTACAGCCGGCTGCTGAAGGACCGGATCATCTTTCTTGGCACGCAGGTCAACGACCAGGTCGCCAACGTGATCATCGCCCAGTTGCTCTTCCTCGAGTCTGAGGACCCGGAGAAAGACATCACGATGTACATCAACTCGCCTGGCGGGGTCGTGACCTCGGGCCTGGCGATCTACGACACCATGCAGTACGTGCGGCCGCCGGTCGCTACGTACTGTCTGGGTCAGGCCGCCTCCATGGGCTCGCTGCTGCTCGCAGGCGGCGCTCCGGGCAAGCGCTTCGCGCTGCCCAACGCGCGCATCATGATCCACCAGCCTTCGGGCGGCGCGCAGGGCCAGGCCACCGACATCGAGATCCAGGCGCAGGAGATCAAGCGTCTGAAGTCGATCCTCAACCAGATCCTGGCTGAGCACACCAGCAAGACCGTCGATGACATCCTGCGCGACACCGAGCGCGACAACTTCATGGACGCGGCGACCGCCAAGTCCTACGGTCTCATCGACGAGGTATTGATCCGTCACAAGGACGGGACTCCACGGGTGACCCCATGAGCAGCAAGCGCGACAACCAAGGCAACCTGAGCTGCTCGTTTTGCGGGAAGAGCCAGAAGGAGGTCAAGAAGCTCATCGCGGGCCCCTCGGTGTACATCTGCGACGAGTGCATCTCCCTGTGTAACGACATCCTCGCCGAGGAGGTCCAGAAGGAAGAGCGGGCTGATGTCGGCGCCAAGGTCCCCAAGCCCAAGGACATCCGCAAGATCCTCGACGACTACATCGTCGGCCAGGAGCTCGCCAAGAAGACCATCTCCGTCGCGGTCTACAACCACTACAAGCGCATCAACGCCAAGAAGCTCCCCGACGAGCCCGAGCTGCAGAAGAGCAACATCCTCCTGCTCGGCCCGACCGGCTCCGGCAAGACGCTGATGGCCCAGACCCTGGCGCGTATCCTTGATGTGCCCTTCGCCATCGCGGACGCCACCAGCCTGACCGAGGCCGGCTACGTCGGCGAGGATGTCGAGAACATCATCGTCAACTTGCTACAAAACGCCGACCACGACGTCGAGCGCGCGCAGCGGGGCATCATCTACATCGACGAGATCGACAAGATCGCCCGCAAGGGTGAAAACCCGTCGATCACCCGCGACGTCTCGGGCGAGGGCGTACAGCAGGCCCTGCTGAAGATCCTCGAGGGCACGGTCGCCAGCGTCCCGCCCAAGGGCGGCCGCAAGCACCCGCAGCAGGACTTCCTGCAGGTCGACACGACCAACATCCTGTTCATCTGTGGCGGCGCCTTCGCCGGCCTCGAGGACATCATCGACCACCGCATGTCGGCGAAGACGCTCGGCTTCGGGGTTCAGCACGCCGCCAAGAAGGAGCTCCGCCAGTGGGAGCTGCTCAAGAACGTGCAGAGCGAGGACCTGATGAAGTTCGGGCTCATCCCCGAGTTCATCGGTCGCCTGCCGATCGTCGCTCCGCTGCACGACCTCGACGAGGCCGCGCTGGTATCGATCCTTACGCAGCCCCGCAACGCGCTGGTGAAGCAGTACGAGCGCTTGCTCGGCATCGACGGCGTCGGCCTCAAGTTCACCGAGGGCGCGCTCAAGGCCGTGGCTCAAAAGGCTCGCGCACAGAAGGCCGGCGCCCGCGGCCTGCGCACGATCCTCGAGAAGGCGATGCTCGACGTGATGTACGAGATCCCCAGCTCCAACAACATCCGCGAAGTGATCGTCAACGAGGACACCATCTCGCAGGGCAAGCAGCCCATAGTCCTGTACGACAACGAGGAAGCCGCCAAAGAGGCGAGCTGAAGCGTTTTGAGTGAAGCAGAGAGGGTCGGCCAGCGCCGGCCCTCTTCGCGTTTAATCAGCTCCATCGGGCGAAGCTGCCGCCGCGTCCCGGCGCCACGACCCGTCAGGCCAAGCGCACACGCCGGGGCCTGCACCCAGGGCATCGCCCACGACGCAGGCCTCGCCGAAGTCACACGCGCGACATGTCATCGCGTCGACAGGGCAGTCGTCGGTCGTCGTGCAGGTGAGCACGCACAGGCCAGGCTCATCGGGGGCCTGGTTGTTCCACAGACAGTTGCCTGCCAGCGACGCATCGCCGCAGCGGCCGAGACCGTCGCAGGTGGGCCCGCACACCGAGGCGTCCCCGAACGCGAGGCAGGGCGCCTCGCAGTTGGTGCTGCCTCCGGGGCAGGGCATGTAGCGCGCCGCGAGGTCGCTCGAGTGCTCGCAGGCCCCGAGCACTGCGAGCACGAGCGCCGCTGTTCGCATCGGGCTTACTTGCTGAGCGTGTCGACGCTGAGCTTGCCGTTGCTGGTGAACTTGCCCTGGCTCGCGCGGGCCTCCTTGAGGCCGCTGGTACGGAGCACCCACATCTGCTTGGTGGCGGCGACGTCGTCGTTCTCGCGGGCGCGGATCTCGATGATGTTGTTGCCGGGGGTCAGCGGGATGTCGGCGGCGAACTCGAGGCGGCCGGTCTTCGGGTCCGCGGCGGCCTGATAGAACACCTTCTCGGAGCTGCCGAACAGGTTGCGGGCGGGGTTGTAGACGCTGATGTACACGTCGCGCACGGCCTCGTCGTCGGTCGCGGTGCCGCTGATGTGCACGCGATCGGCGTCCGTCTGGGTGAGGGCGCCGACGAGGGCGATGCGTGGCGGAGAGATCGCGAGCAGCTCGGAGATCTTCGGCTTGCCGGTGCCGCCGGGCTTCACGTCCGACGCGCGCGCGAACGCGAAGCGCTTGCCCTCGAGCTCGACGCGATACCAGCCGTCGGCCACGCCGAGCACCTTGAGCGCGCTGCCCGGCTCGGCGCGGGCGACCTTCTGCGGCTGCTCCTTGAGCGGGCTGGCATACAGGTCCGCGCCGGTGGCCGCGAGCACGTGGCCCGAGCCGGCGGCGAAGGTGACGGTGCTGGCGGCCAGCGGGAAGCTGAGCTTCTCGACCAGGCTCGCACCGATCTTCGCGTCGGCGACGCCGAGCTGGAGCTTGACCACGCCGTTCTCGGCCGGCTTCTTCACCTCGAGGTCGAACTCGACCACGCGTGACTCGCCGGGCGCCACCGCCTTGACGTTCTCGCGGCCGCTGTGCAGGAACACGGCGTCCCCGACGAGGTTACGCATGGTGACCCAGGTGTCGATCGCCTTGCCATCGCCGGTGTTCTTGAAGTTGACGCGCATGCGCACGCGCTCGCCGACTTGCAGCGCGCCGTCGGCGTTGCCGCGGACGTTAGCGCCGAGCTTCGGGTCGTCGAGGATCTGGTAACCGTACGCGAACTGCGGGCGCGGCAGGCCCTCGCTGCTGATGTCGATCGTGGTCTGGGCGCCCGGCACGGGCTTGGCACCGTGCTGGTCGAACACCTGCCACTCGATGCGGTCCGTGCGTGACAGCTCGTGCTCGGAGACCGAGAGCTTGAGCGGCATGCTCCGGGTCTGGCCGGGATCGAGGCGCCCGAACAGCAGCTCGCGCTCGTCGAAGTAGCTGTAATCGGAGTCCGAGTAGGCGCGCACCTGGAAGGCCGGCGCGGTGCCCTCGTTGGTGACGGTGACGGTGACGGTGCCGGACTCGCCGGCGCCGATCGTGTTGCCGGTCTTGTCGCTGCGGATCGCCATGCGCAGCATGGCGGATTGACCGGGGGCGGGGGCGGGGCCGGGGGCCCAGTCGACGCCGCGTTTTTGCAGGCCGGCGACGATGCGCGCCTGCTCGATCGCCGTCTGCTGGGCGACGAACTCGCCGATCTTCGCCAGGATGCCGTCGCGGGCCGGGGTCGGGGCCCAGACGACGAGGTCGCGGGCCATGCGGATCTCCGGGTCCTCGAGCAGCGCCTCGGGCGTCGGGCGCCCGGACTTGTCGGTCCTGGTCTTGAGGGTGGCGGCCTTCTTCGCCTTCTTGTCCTTGCCCTCGCCCTCCTCCTCGTCCTCGTAGATGTTGCCGAGGAAGTACAGCGGACCGGCGGCGATCTTGTGCGAGGGGTCGGCCTTGCTCGAGGTCAGGTGCGAGGCCAGCGACTCCTCGCGCACGAGGTCGAAGCGCTTGCGGCCATGATAGGCGGTGTAGTCCTTGGTGATGAGGACGGGGATCGTCTCGAGGTCGGGGCTGACGCCGACCGACTGGATCGAGACGTCGCCCGGGGTGAGGTACTGCGCGATCGTCAGCTTGAGCGCGAGCTCCTTGTCGCCGACCTTGCGGTCGTGCAGCACCTGCACCGAGCCCTTGCCGAAGGTGCGGCGGCCGATGAGCACCGCGCGGCCGAGGTTACGCAGCGCGCCAGCGACGATCTCCGTCGCGCTCGCGGAGCCCTGGTCAATGAGCACGACGACGGGCAGGTTCGGGAAGTCGTAGCGGTCATCGGCGGCGAGCTCCTCGCGCGGCGACGACGAGCCGACGGTCGAGACGATCGTGCCGGTCTTGAGGAAGGCGTCGGCGACCTCGACGGCGGCCGTCAGCAGGCCGCCGGGGTTGTCGCGCATGTCGAGCACGACGCCGCGCACGCCGGCCTTCTCGAACTCGGCGAGCTTCTCGCGTAGCTCCTTGCCGGTGGTCTGGGCGAAGTTCTTGTTGATCTGGACGAGACCGACCTTGACCGGGTTGCCCTGGGCGTCGACGCCGGGGAGGATGTCGCCCTGGACGCTGTCGAGCTTGATCACGTCGCGCGTGATCGGGATCTTTTTAATCTTGTCGCTGCCTTCGCGGCGCACGTAGAGCGTGACCGAGGTGCCGGGGTCGCCGCGCATGTGGTCGACGGCGTCCGACAGGCCCATGGTGACGGTCGACTCCTCATCGACCTGGACGATGCGGTCGCCGGCCTCGATGCCGGCCTTGGCGGCCGGGTTGCCGTCGATCACGCGGATGACGGTGATCTGCGCGTCGCGCATGCCGACCTCGATGCCGAGCCCGCCGAAGCTGCCCTTCGTGCTGGTCTTCATGGTCTCGAAGTCGTCGGGGCGCAGCAGATTCGTGTGCGGGTCGAGCGTGCTGAGCACGCCCTCGACGATCGCGTACTCGGCGGTGCGCTGCTCTTCGTCCGAGAGCGAGGTGTGGCGGTTGACGAAGCGGAACACCTCGCGCACGTGCGTGCCCACGGCCCAGAGGGCCTCGACGTCGCCGATCTGGAACTCCTGCTCCGCGGTGCCGACGCGCACGCGGATCCGCTGGGCCTTTTGTCCCGGGGTGGCAGTGAGCGGCTCGACCAGCACCTGCGGGATCGCCTTCTCGAGGCCCTCGAGTCCGGCGACGGCCATCTTGTGCGGGTCGATGCGCTCGGGCTCGACGTAGTACTTGGCGGCGTACCACAAGGTCCAGTCGAGGATCCTCAGGTCGATGGCGTCGTAGCCCTGCGCGACCCGGCCGGGCGCGCGGCTCTCGCCCTTCTGAGCCTGCGCCGTGGTGTCCTGCACGGTCGTGAGGGCGAGGGCGAGGGCCAGTGATCCGAACACGATGGCAGGCGTCGAGGCCTTGGCGAAGCGGGGGCGAGACGGTGTTTGTCCGGTCACAGCGCCAGTCTAACGGCCCGCGCAGGCTCCGGCCACCAGGCATGCGAGTGATTGTCGGGAAGTAACACCGTGAAACCCGGGTCGAGTGCGTGGGGTCGAGTGCGTGTGGTCGCGGGCGCTGCGCAGCGAAGCCGCCCCGAAGTGGCTAACCCGAGCGTGCGGTCCCGGGGCAGACCCTGGTACACAAGTGGGGGGAACGCGGCGTAGACTCCGCCAGCAATGTCGGAACGGAAGCGCAGTCCCATGGGGCGGCCCGCTGGTGCGGACAAGCGAGGCAAGCCCGTCGTCGACCTCGTGCCGGCTACTTCGGTGGTGGCCGCCGAGGCGGAGCCGGTCGTCGTGGAGCCGGTCGAGGACGAGGAGACCGAGGAGACCGAGGAGACCGAGGAGACCGACGAGGCCGCGCTTGCGCTGGCGGACGTCGAGCCGGCGACGGACGAGGAGCTCGATGCCATCGCGCGGGAGATCGGGCGACCGACCGCGGCGGTGGCCACCACGGCGCTGGCGCGGCGCGACCCGATGAGCCAGTACATGGCCGAGGTTCGGCGCTACCCGCTGCTGACCCGCGAGGAGGAGCACACGCTCGCGGTCCGGTGGATCGAGCACGGCGACAAGGAGGCGGGCCGGCGGCTGGTGACCTCGAACCTGCGGCTCGTGGTGAAGATCGCCCACGAGTACAAGCGCACCTATCAAAACCTCCTGGATCTGGTCCAGGAGGGCAACGTCGGGCTGATCCAGGCGGTCAAGAAATTCGACCCGTACCGCGGTGTCAAGCTCTCGACCTACTCCGGCTGGTGGATCCGGGCGTACATCCTCAAGTTCATCCTCAACAACTGGCGGCTGGTGAAGATCGGTACGACCCAGAACCAGCGCAAGCTGTTCTTCAACCTGCGAAAGCAGCGTGAGAAGCTCGTGCAGGCCGGTGTCGACCCGACCGCAGAGCGCATCGCTCGCGAGCTCGACGTCAGCGAGGCCGAGGTCATCGAGATGGACCGCCGACTGTCGTCGCCGGACATGTCGCTCAACGCTCCGCTCAGCGACGACGACAGCGACGGCCGCACGCGCCTCGACATCATCGAGGACTCGACCGACGACCCCGCGGCGACCGTCGAGTCGGCCGAGTTCAAGGACATCTTGCAGGAGAAGCTGCGCAGCTTCGGTGCGACGCTGACTGGCCGCGAGCTCGAGATCTTTCGTGACCGCATCGTCGCTGACGAGCCGGTGACGCTGCAGGACCTCGGCGACCGCTGGGGCGTCAGCCGCGAGCGGGCGCGCCAACTGGAGAAGCGCATGGTGCTGCGGCTACGCGACTTCCTGCAGAGCGAGCTCGGCGACGCCGTGCAGATCGCTCTGGGCCAGGAGTGAGCGTGGACGGCGAGGCCAAAAAGGGCCTGCTGGTGCTGGTCGGCACGCCGCTGGGCAACCGCGGCGACCTCAGCCCGCGCGGGCGCGAGGCGATCCTCGGGGCGGACCTACTGCTGTGCGAGGACACGCGTAGCCCGGTGCGACTGCTGGGCGAGGGCGTGCAACTTCCGCCGAGGATCAGTTGCTTCGTCGTCAACGAGGGCGAGCGCGTGGGGCTGTTGCTCGAGCACCTGGCTCGAGGCTCGCGCGTCGCCTATGTCTCGGAGGCGGGCTTGCCGGTGTGGAGCGACCCGGGGCTGCGGCTGGTCCAGGCCGCGGTCGCGGCGGGTTACGAGGTCGACGTCGTGCCCGGTCCGACGGCGGCAGCGGTGGCCCTGTGCCTCAGCGGTCTGCCTGCGGAGGACGTTCGCTTCCTCGGGTTCCTGCCGCGCTCGGGCCCCGAGCGGGCGGCGCGGATGCGGTCGATCGCGACCGACACGGCGACGGTGCTGATCTACGAGGCAGGTAACCGGACGCCGGCGCTGCTGCGAGACCTCGCGCAGGCGCTGCCGGACGCCGGCACTCGCCGCGTGGCGATCGGGCGCGAGCTGACCAAGCAGCACCAGGAGGTCCTGCGTGGCACGGTGGCCGAGCTCGCGGGCACCCTCGGTGACGCCTTGCGCGGCGAGGTCACGGTGGTGCTCGGCGGGGCCGTGGCCAGCGAAGTGGCCGCGGCAGATCCCGCGCAGGCGGCGGCGCGGGCGGTGTGGGAGTTGCTATGGGACCCCGCCCTGCGCCCACGCGAGAAGGCCAAGCAGATCGCGGCGCTCACTGGCGTCGAGGCGCGTGCGATCTACGAGCGACTGTCGCGTGACCGCAACGAGGCGTGATTAAATGCGAACGCCGCCCCGGGGGCGGCGTGCGTCGAGAGCCGAGAGGCCTCAGAAGGTGATGAGGAACCGGAAGTAGCCCATCACGTTGAGCACGTCGCCGACGGCGTAGCGGCGGCCGACGTTGTCGATGACATCGCGGCGGACCGGGTTGACCTCCGCGGTGTTCGGCTCGACCAGTTGATCGTCGCCGCCGGGTACTGCGTCGGCCTTACCGCGGCTGGCGTTGGTGATCCAGTGGCGGGTGTCGGTGCGACCGTCCACGCCGAACATCAGCATCGCGTACTTGTTGAGCTGGAAGTTCAAGCCCACGTTGATGCCGAAGGTCGCGAAGTCCTGGATGTTGGTGATGCCGTTGAACTTCGAGCAGCTTCCGGACGCGCCGGAGCCCACAATGTAGTTCGGGTCGCCGAGGTTGGCGGGGTCGTTGGCCCAGTCCGCCGCGGCGCGTGCGTCGGCGTTGGTGCACGGGGCGCCGCTGCCGGGGCCGTCGGTGCCGATGAGCGCGGGGCTGTCGGAGAACAGCTCCCAGCCCTCGCTGTAGCCGCGGCCGTTGTACCTGAGCATCGCGAGGCCGCGGATGACGACGGCGACCTTCTGGCCCTTGGCCTTGCGCTCGAAGGGGACGATCTCGGTGCCGAAGCTGACGCCGGTCTGGGACTGCGGGTTCGTCCGGTCCTGGGCGCCGCCGAAGTCCTTGAACTCGGTGTTGTTGGCGCGGAGCGCCTGGTACCACCAAGCGGTGAAGAACGGGTCGAGGAAGCGGTAGCGACGCGAGAGCGCGGTCCAGATGCCGAGCTCATGCATGCCGCGACCGACCGAGGTGTTGCTCGCCTGGGTGGCGTCGCGAGAGAAGGTCATCGGCTTGCCGATGGAGAACCGACCCTCGATGCCGATGACCCACTTCGGCATATGCGACAGGCGGTCCTGATTGAGGATCGCGTACTTGAGGCCGACATGGAGCTGGTCGACGCCGCGGCGGGTCGCGCCCTTGAAGACCGTATTGCTGTCGACGCCGGCGATGTTGTTGTACGGCTCGTCCGAGGTGGCATCGTATCCGCCACGCGGGAGGATGCCGTCGCGGATCGTCGTGCTGTTGTCGCGATTGACGCAGGTGGCCGGGTTGATGATCGTCGCGCCGTCGCCGTAGCGACACGGGTCAGCCTCCTGGTCGAAGCCGTAGGTGCGACTGTCCGCAATCACGATCGGCACGTTGAGGTAGACCGCGAGATCCTTGTAGAGGCCGATCTCCATCGACGGCGTCACGACGTGGCGCATCTGCTGGTACAGCAGGTCGCGCACGACCGTGCTCGTCGGGTTGTTGGCGTCGCTCCACTCGCGCAACAGCGCGGCCTTCTTAAAGTTGAAGTCGTAGCCAACCCCGAAGTGCAGGTCGAACTTGTTGTCGCCGTCGAACGAGCTCGCCACGCGAGTGACATCCGCTGCCTGCGTCGTCGCGCTGAATCCGAAGTACAGGCCCAGTAGGGGCAGGAGGCCGCACAGTTTCCGCATAGGGAGCACCTCAGGGGAGTCGGGGGACGATACCTGCGCGAGCTTGCCAGCGTCAACATTCCTGGGTCCGGGAAGTCCCCGCAGACCCGCACCGAGGCAGGCGAATTCGCGTGCCTGCGCGGGCTCCACGGCGGTCTACGCGGTGATTGACGGGCGATCTACGCCGAAACTTTTGAGGAGATCGCGGCCTCGGGCGGCCGGTTCGCGGGGCCGAGGCCCGTGAAAACCGGCGCCGGCCGGGTGCCGGTGCCGGCCGCAGGCGGCCGTCGGCGGCTCTCCCGGCGCCACCGCGGCATCGGCGAAAGCAGCCGGCGCGCTCAGCTTGCGCCGCGGGTCGGGTCGCCGCCGGAGGGCCTGGTCGGGTCCCTGGCGGGCTCCTTGGCGGGGTCGTCGGTGGGGCTCTCGCGCAGGCCGAGCTCCTTCATCTTCGACTGGAGGCTGCGGCGGCTGATGCCGAGAGCGCGGGCGGAGCGGGTGACGTTGCCGTCGGTCTTGGCCAGGGCCTCGCGGATCAGGGCCTCCTCGACCAGGCGAGAGCCGGCGCGCACGGCCTCCTTGAGGTCCAGGCCCAGGCTCGAAAGCGGCAAGCGGATGTGCCGCGGGTCGTCGGCCTCGCCGGCGCCGCCGGGTCCGGAGATGCCGGACAGCGCGAGGCGGCTGCTCGACTCGGTGGGTGAGGTGGCGGCGTGGGCCTCCCCGGCGTAGGCGTCGGGGAGATCGTCCTCGTCGACCCAGGGCCCGGAGGCGAACAGGACCATGCGCTCGACCAGGTTCTCGAGCTCGCGGATGTTGCCGGGCCAGGGGTAGCGCTCGAGGACGGCGAGGGCGGCGGGGGTCAGGCCCAGCACGGCCTTGCCGAGCCGTTCGTTGCAGCGCTGCACGAAGTGGGCGACCAGGAACGGGAGGTCCTCGATGCGCTCGCGCAGCGCGGGCAGGTGGATCGGGACGACGTTGAGCCGGTAGTAGAGGTCGTCCCGGAATTGGCCCTCCTTGATCATCTCCTCGAGGCCGCGGTTGGTCGCGGCGATCAGGCGTACGTGTACGCGCAAGGTCTTTACGCCGCCGACGCGCTCGAATTCCGACTCCTGGATGGCCCGCAGCAGCTTGACCTGGATCTCCTTGGGGATCTCGCTGACCTCGTCGAGGAACAAAGTGCCGCCGTCGGCGAGCTCGAAGCGGCCGGCGCGGCTCGACACGGCCCCGGTGAAGGCGCCGCGCTCGTGGCCAAACAGCTCGCTTTCGACCAAACCGGCCGGGATGGCCGCACAGTTGACCTTGATGAAGGGTTGGTTATGCCGCGGCGAGCCGAGGTGCAGGGCCCGGGCGACCAGCTCCTTGCCGGTGCCGCTCTCGGCGGTGATGAGGACGGTCGAGGGGCTGGCAGCGACGGTCGCAACGATCTCGCGGATCGCCTGCATCTGCGGCGAGCGTCCGACCATGCCGGCGTGGGTGCAGGGATCTCCCAGGTCTTCGGCGGGCGGGGCGGTGGTCGCGGACGGGCCGGCTCGCTCCCGCGTGGCGATCGCCTTCTGCACGATCTGGTGGATCTGGTCGCGGTCGAAGGGCTTCTCCAAATAGTCGAAGGCGCCGAGCTTCACGGCCTCGACCGCCGAGTCGACGCTGCCGTGGGCCGTCAACAAGATCACCGGCAGGTTCGGCTCGTGCAGCGTCAGCGCGCGCAATAAACCAATGCCGTCGAGGTTCGGCATCCGTAGGTCGGAGATCACGACGTCGAAGGTGCGCGGCGGCGCCGAGCGGACCCGGGCCAGCGCGGCGGCGCCGTCGGTCTCGGCGTGGACCTCGTAGCCCTGCTGCCGCAGCAGCGCGCCGAGGACCTTGCGCAGGTTGGGTTCGTCGTCGACCAGGAGAATGCGGTGCTGGGTCGTTTGAGTCACGGTGGCTTCGGCTGGCTGAAGAGACATGTGCGCTGGGACAGGTCAGGTGAAACGGATCAGGCGGGCTCAAGCGGGGGGAGCGGCCCGCGGGAGCGGCTCGATCGGGAGGACGACGGTGAACTGGGCGCCGCCGCCCTCGGGGGCGGTGGCCTCGATGAGGCCGCGGTGATTCTCGACGATCCGCTGCGAGATCGGGAGGCCCAGGCCGGTGCCGCCGCTCTTGGTGGTGTGGAAGGGGACGAACAGGTTGGCGAGCGCCTGCGGGGTGAAGCCGGGGCCGTTGTCGCGGACGCTGAGGGTCACGGCGTCGCCGCTGGCGAGCCCGTGGCGGCGCAGTCCGACGTGGATCCACACGCGCCCGGGCGGCTCCTGGCCGGTGATCGCGTCGAAGGCGTTGCGCAGGAGATTGAGCAGGACCTGACGCAGGGCCTCGGCGTCGCCGCGGATGCGGGGGAGGCTGGGCGCGATCGTGACGGTGACGCGCTGGCGGTTGTCCTCGTCGAGCAGGCGCAGGGTCGCGGTCAGTACGTCGCCGAATTGGATCGCCGACATCTCGCCGGAGTAGGGCCGGGAGTAGCTGAGGAACTGGGTGACGACGCGGTTGAGGCGGTCGACCTCCTCGACGATGACGCCGAGGAACTCGCGGGTGGTGGCGTCGGCGCCTTGCATGGCGGGCTCGACGACCTGCACGGCGCCCTTGATCGCGCCGAGCGGGTTTCTGATCTCGTGGGCGAGGCCGGCGGCCATTTGGCCGAGGGCGGCGAGGCGGTCGCGCTCCTTGCGTTGCTCATACACCTTTGAGTTCTCGATCATCACGGCGGCCTGGGCGACGACGCTGGTGAACAGCTCGACCTCCTCGCGCGAGAAGGGCTCGAGCAGGCGTTCGTCCTCGACGAAGAGCACGCCGAGCAGCTCGTAGCTGGCGCGGCCGTCGTCGGCGGTGGCGCGGCCGAGGACCGGGAGCGCCAGGCTGGCACCGATCTCCGCGAGGGTCTGGAGCGACTCGTCGAGCTCGGCGTGCAGCTCGTGGTCGGCGCGCTCGCGCAGGCGTTGGAGGACGTCGCGTAGCTGCGGGCCCTGGCGCAGGCGCTCGAGCAAGGGCCTGCGGGTGGCGAAGTCGAGGCGGGCGAGCACGGGGCTGCCGAGGTGGCCGCGCAGGGTGAGGGCGAGGCCCTGGCGGTCGACCAGGAAGAAGGCGGCCCGGGTGACGCGGTTGGACTCGCGCAGCGAGTCGAGCACGACCTTGACCATCTCGTCGGGGTCGATGACGTTGAACAGTCGCTGGCGCAGTTGCAAGAGGATGGCGCGCAGGGCTGAGCGCTCGCGAAACAGCCAGCCTTCGAGTCTGCGCTCGAGCTCGGTGCGCAGCGGGTCGACGAGCATGAGCACGGCGAACGAGGCGAGCAGGGTGTTGAACAGCAGGAGCATGGGCTCGTCGGCGAAGCGCCACGGGACCCACAGCAGCAGAGCGGCGTAGACGGCGGTCACGGTGATGACGAGGATCGTCATGACGGTGATGCGGCCGAGGATCTCCGGGAGGTCGAGCAGACGCTCGCGCACCAGGGTCTGGGCCATGAAGTAGAGGTAGACGGCGGTGACAGTGGCGCCGACGACGGGGATGCCCGGCTGACCCAGGGCCAGCGCGAGGACGCTGGCGTAGAACAGGTAGCGCAGGCGCGGGGCGGCGGCGGTGCCCTCGGCGGCCCTGGCGGCCCGCCACATCCGCATCGCGGCGTAGAGCAGCCCGCCGAGCACATAGACCTGGACGAGGATCGGGACGATCGCCCACGCGGGGTCGGCAGACAGACCGGGGAACAGCAGCGCGAGCGCCTGGGCGAGCAGCAAAATGCCCAAAATAGGCGCCTGAACGACGTTTCTTGGCGGTGCGCCAGCGGCCGGGATGAACCCGGAGAAGCAGCGGTCGGCGGTGTAGGGGAGGAACAGCGAGACCGTCTGGGCGATCCAGATCGACAGCGGCAGGCCGGGGAAGCCGGCGAAGAACCTGGCGAGGTGAAACAGGCCCAGGTTCAAGCAGAACGCGGCGAACAGGCGAAACTGTTCGCGCGACCGATCCCTCAGGAACACGCTGATGCCGATAGCTATCGCAACGGCGGCGGCCAGCAGCGAGCTCAGGCTGGCGTAGAGGTTGGAGCCGGACACGCACGGCGATGGTAGCCCCGAAACACCGGGGGACGGGAGATCTCCCGAAGGGTGGTGCGAGCGCGGGGGCCGCTGGCGGGCGGTTCCTGGGTTTGCCTGGGTCTGGCGGGCTCGGAGGCGACGTGGCATCCTGCCGGCTATGGCCGCCACGCCCATCGACAACGACGCCCGCGCGCAGCAGCTTGCCCGTGCGATCGCCTCTGACATCCAGCTCTACAACAAGCAGAAGATCGAGGAGGCGCTGATCAACGATAACTTCTTCGAGGCGCTCGCCGAGGAGATCACCGAGGGTCGCGACCTGTTTCGCGGCCGCGTGACCCCGGAGCTGTTTCGTCGCAACTACTACGACCGGGCGATCGTCGACCGCGTCGTCAAGCCGATGGGCAGCCTCATCAAGACTCCGATCTGGTGAGCCGCTTTCGAGTGTCGCTCGGACCCGAGGCGCTCGGCCGGCGCCTCGACGCCGCGCTAGTCGCGGCCCTCCAGCGTAACGGCCACAGTTGCTCGCGCTCCCAGCTCGCGCGGGCCTTCGCGGCCGGCCAGGTGATGGTCGCCGGCGCTCCCGCGGGCAAGCCCGGACGTCTCGTCGATGTGGAAGCTGCGGTCGAGCTCGAGCTCGAGATCGCCAAACCAGCGCAGGCGGTCGCTGAGGACCTGCCGCTGACGGTCGTGTTCGAGGACGAACACCTGCTGGTGATCGACAAGCCGGCCGGGATGGTCGTACACGCCGGCCCGGGGCATGAGCGCGGCACGCTGGTCAACGCGGTGCTGCATCACCTCGGGATCTCTGCGAAGGATCTGCCTGTACTGCCCGGCAACGACGAGACCCGTCCGGGCATCGTGCATCGCCTCGACCGCGACACCAGCGGGCTCATCGTCGTCGCCCGCAATGAGCGCGCGCAGGAGGGGCTCGCCGCACAGTTTCGGGTACACGACCTGCGACGCAGATACCTCGGTGTTGTGTGGGGTGTGCCGGGTTTCGTGAAGAAGAGCCTGCGGACGCGTCACGGTCGCGACCCGGGGGACCGGCGCCGGTTCTCGCCGCACATCGACGAGGGCCGCGCGGCGATCACCCACATCGAGGTGCAGCGGCCGCTGCGTGATGCGGCGTTGCTGTCGTTCCGGCTCGAGACGGGTCGCACCCATCAGATCCGGATGCACTGCCGCCTGCTCGGGCACCCGATCGTCGCGGACGTGATGTACGGCGGCAACGTCGGGCCGCCGACGCGGCGGGTGATCTCCGCGGCGCTCGGCAGGCACGCATTGCATGCGGCGGAGCTCGGCTTCTTGCACCCGATCTCGGGCGTGGCGCTCGACTTCTCGTCGCCGCTGCCGCCGGATCTCTCGCAGTTGATCGAGGCGCTGCAGCCGGCATGATCGAGAAGGCGCCAGCGGTTGGCGAGCGCATACACGGTTTTACCGACCGGCTCGGCGGGGTCAGCGAGGGCCGTTATGCGAGCCTGAATTTGGGGCGCCGGTGGGGCGATGACCCGGCCGCAGTGGCCGAGAACTACCGGCGCGTGGCGGTGGCCGCGGGCTTTCGCTTGGAGAACCTGCGCCAGGTCGTACAGGTCCACGGGGCGAGGGTGCTGCGCGCGTGCGACGTGACGTCGGAGAGTCAGGCCGACGCGTTGTGGGTCCACCGTGACGACGGGCCGCTGGTCGCTGGCGTACTGACGGCCGACTGCGTGCCGATCTTGCTGACGGATCTCGCGGGCACGGTGGCGGCGGCGGTACACAGCGGGTGGAAGGGCACGGTCGCCGACATCGCCGCGGCGACGGTTCGTGTGCTGTCGGAGCACGTCGCGCCGGCCACGATGTTGGCGGCGATCGGTCCGTGCATCGAGGTCGAGGCCTTCGAGGTCGGCGAGGAGGTCGCGGCCCAGTTTCCGGGGGAGTTCGTGCGCCACGCGGAGGGACGCCGACCGCACGTCGATCTCGTCGCCACGGTGCGGGCCCAACTGGTGGCGGCGGGGGTCCCGGCCGGAGCGATCTCCCGGGTCGGCGGCTGCACCTTCAGCGACCCGGGCCGCTATTTTTCCTACCGCCGCTACGGCGCGGGCATCGGCCAACTAATGGCCTTCATTGGTTTGAGCTGAAAACCGGGGCGCCAGAAACGAGGAAAGCCGGTCCGCAGGGACCAGCTCGCGTCGGGGATCGATTTTTGCGATCACACTCCGGGCGCGGCGCATGGGCACGCGCACCCAGAAAGTAATCGAAAGGAGATCACTTCTTTTCGGCGGCCTCGTTGGTCATGCCGCCGATCTTCTCGGCGAGGCCGTCCTTCTTCTCCTGGAACATGCCGCGGACGGAGCCCTGCAGGATGTACACGAAAACGCCGGCGAACGCGGCGATGAGCAGGATCTGGGCGATACCCGAGACCGTGCTGATCGGCGGCTTGGAGGCTTCCACTTCCCACTTGTTGTCGGCGATCTCAGACATGGACTGTTCCTCTGGCTCCCTGGGGCGAGCTCAAAACGAAGCTATCACGCGTCCGGTTTACCCCACAAGTGCTCGGCTGAAGATCCAGCCGCGACTCACTCGTAGCGGCCGGGGTCGGCCTTCGACTGGTCGTCTTGCGACATACGCGCCGATCGGCTGGCGAGTTCGAGCCCATACGAATGGAGCAGCTCGCCGGTCAACATCTGGAGGTCGACGCTGGCCCGGAGGTAGTCGATCTGGGCGTTGAGGGCGTTGAACTCGGCGATCGCCAGTTCGTCCTGGCGAAACAGGACGTCGTAGCTGGTGGAGCGGCCGACGCGGTTGCGGGCCTCCTCGGCGCGCAGGTTCGACTGGGCCAGGCGCACGGACTCGGAGGTGATCGTCATGCGGGCGCCGGCAGTGCTCTGGGCGTTGACGGCCCGGATGACCGACATCGCGATGTTCTGCCGGTTGCGCCGCAGTTGGGCCTCGGCGCGCCGCATCTCGAGCACGATGCGCTCGTGGGTGGCCTTCGGGGCCCGGTTCTGGATGTCCCAGGCGAAGGTGAGCTCGGCGCGGACCTGGTAGTCGGCGAGCACACCGCTGGTCTCGGCGGCCTCACCCCGGTTGAAGAAGTTCTGGAACGCCTGCCCCCAGTTGCCGGTGATGGCGGGGGTGCCGGCGGAGGGCTGCGCGCGGGTGTCGATCGATCGACCCTGGGGGGTGAACACGACGCGGGCGTCGAGCTGCGGCATGCGCTTGTTGGCGGCGACGAGCTCGTCGACGCGCTGGCTGGCGAGGCTGATCTCCAACTGGCGCAGTTGCGGGTGGCCCTCGAGCGCCTGCTTGACCTTGGCGTTGAGGTCGACTGGTGTCAGCGCGAGCGCCTGGGGGTCGGTCTGCGGGATGATGCCGAGGACCTTGCGGTCGACGAAGTCCTGGCCCATTAGCGTGCGCACGGTCAGGCTGCGGTCGAGCAGGACGTTCTCCGCGAGCACGACGTCGTTCTCGCGGGCGACCAGCGACTGGTAGATCGTGTCGAGGTCGAGCTGCGACTTGCGACCGGCGGCGACCTCGGCCTGGATGCGGCGGTGCTGCTCCGCGGTGGTCGAGGCGCTGCGGCGCTTGTTGTCGAGGTCGCGGCTGGCGAACAGGAGGTCCCAGTAGGCGAGGATCAGGTCTCGGACGATCGTCTGCGCGCTGAGCATCTCGCCGGCCTCGGCGCGGGTGGTCGCCAGGCGGGCACGGTCGATGTCGGCGCGGTTGACCCGCAAGCCGGCGTTGCGCAGCAGCGGGTGGGTCAGCGTCAGCGTCGGCGCGACCGCGTAGCTGCCGAGGCTGACGGTGCCGGCCGAGGCGTTGCCGATCACGAGCGGCTGGAGGAACAGGGTGCGCGAGGCGCCGATCGTCAGGTTGATCGTGCCGCCGGTCTCGAGCTTGCGCTCGAAGCCGACGGTGCCGCCGACCCGGGTCTGCCCGAGGTTGAAGGCCAACTGCGAACCACGCTGCGGAGTGATGGCCTTCTCGGCGTACAGCGAGCTGGTCATGAACACGTCATAGGCGCCGAGCGCCACCATGATGTTCTTCTCGGAGATCGCGACGTCGAAGGCGGTCGAACGCAGGTCGAGGTTGTTGTCCAGCGCCGTCTTCAACACCTGACTCAGCTCGAGTGACTCGGTGGCAAACGACAGCGGATACAGCTCACCAGGGTTGCGACCGTCGGCGACCGTCGGCCGCGTGGGGCTCGGACCGGGCTGACCGCTGGTGCTCGGCGGCTGGCTCGGCAACGCCTCGCTGCCGGGGCGACGCAGCGGCGTGCGTCCGGGCGCGGTGCTGTCGGTGCCGGGGGTCGACTGCGCGGTCGAGGGCGGCGCCATGCCGGGAGACGCCGTGCCTGAGTTCGACTGCACGTCGGGTGCGGGCCGCGGGGTGACGACGGGCGGCTCAATGCGCTGCTGCGACTCGGGGTTGGCCGTCGGGGTCTGGCTCACCGTGAGGCCGGCGAGCAGCATGGCGAGGGAGAGCGACACGAGGGGCCCCAGGCTGATAGCGTCCTCGCCTGCCGGGGTCAAGCGGTGGAGTGCCCGGGCGGTGGGGCGGCGAACGCTGCGGCGCCCGCGGCCAGCGCCCGCGCATCGCGGGTTTCACTGCTCTTTGGAGATGCCTGAGCCTGAAGTCACGGCTCCGGCGCGACCTCAACGGAGATCCACCACCAGTCGAGTCCGACGCGGCCGTCGCGGAGCACGTAAAACAGGGTCGCGCGGCCGTCGGGTGGGGTCTCGTCCTCGTCTTGCGAGCCCATCTCCATGCGCCACTCGTTCTCGCTGAGGGCGTCGTCGCTGCCGTTGGCGAGCAGGGTGCCCCAACTGCGAAACCATGAGCCGTCGAAGGACTCGGTCTGGGTCTGGGTGCCGCCGGCGCCGCCGTTGACGGGGACCAGGAAGTCCTGGAGGTCGGTCGGTGGGGCGTTGGTCGAGATCCTCAGGACGTCGCCGGGCCGGGTCTTGAGGACGGCGCCGCGGGGCTGGGGTCCGAGCTTGGTGCCCTCGCCGTCGCGGATGAGGATGACGCTGAAGTCGAGGATCCGCGGGTTGCGGTCGCCGTCGGGGATGTCGGCGGGGTCGGGGGGCTCGCCGAGCTCGGGGGGCAGCATCACGCCGGCCTCGGCGGCGAGCAGCAGGAGGCGCTCGCTCGGGCCGACCGGCATCCGCTGGACGGCGTAGAGGCAGTCGTTCGGGAGGTCAGCGTCGTTGGCGAGCAGGGCGGTGGCGCAGGCCTCGGTGTCGGGCGAACCGGGGCTGCGACTGATCATCGTGATCTCGAGGTCGCCGCCGATGAGCAGGGCCGAGGCGAAGGGGATCGTGAAGTCCTGGGCGCCGTCGTCTGTGGGGTCCGCGGGGAGAATGCAGGGGCTCGGCGGGTCCGGGAGGGACATCGACGTGGGGTCGAGGTCCATGAACGAGGGGACCGGACACTCGGGGATCTCGGCGAGCGTGGTCGGCACTGCGGCCTTGAGGCAGGCGAACAGACCCTGCCCGGGGCCGAGGTTGCAGGCGATGTAGAGCGGGTCGAAGTCGGGGCCGGTGAGGTCGAGCAGGCCGGTGGGCGTGGCGACCCAGGGGGTCAGGCGTACGCGCTCGAAGGGCAAGGCCTCGCAGCGCACGCCGAGGTCGGGGCCGGGGTCGGGGTAGAGCGGGGTGAGGACCTCGTTGCGGATCGCCAGGACCCGGGTGCTGGCGATCCGCTCGGAGATCGGGAGGTCGCCGCCGCAGGCGCTGGACAGCGCACCTGACCAAAGGGCCAGGTACAGGGCGAGGCGGCGGCGGAGCACGACGCGAGCATATCGCGAGCGGGGACTCCCGTACCAGTGGGGTGGCATCACCATTCGAGGCGCAGTCCGACGGAGGGGAGGATCGGCAGCGAGGCGATCGGGGCGGTGGTCTGGAAGTTGAAGCTGTTCTGCAGGCTCTCGGTGTTGGCGTGGTTGTAGATGTTGAGCACGTCGAGGTAGGCGTCGACGCTGACGCGGCGCAGGAGCCAGCGCTTGTCGATACGCAGGTCGAGCTGGTGAAAGGCTGGCAGCCTGGCGCTGTTGCGCGGGCCCGAGACGGAGATGAAGCCGCCGTCGCCGGCGTCGAACACCCCGCCGAGCACGGGCGTGTAGGGGTTGCCGGAGACCAGGCGGAAGCGCGCGCCGACCTGCCAGTTGTGCGGGAGCTTGTAGCTGGCGATCGCGGTCATGATGTGGGTCTGGTCGAAGCCGAACAGGTAGGCCGGCTCGTCCGGGGTGTCGCGCCGGACGCTGCGCATGAGGGTGTAGCTGAGCCAGGCGAACAGCTTGCGGGTCAGCGCCTTGCGCAGCAGCAGCTCACCGCCGACCACGTAGCCGCGACCGGTGCTGGCGAGGTTCTCGGGGCGTAGCAAACCATCGACGAGTTGGAGGTCGGACGAGCCGCGCGAGAGGCCCCACAAGTTCTTGTAGAAGCCGGTGACCTCGAGGGTGATGTCTCGCGGGAGGGTCTGGGCGACGCCGAAGCTGGTGTGCAGGGCGTGCTCGAGCCCGATGCGTGGATTACCGAACACGGCGTCGAACTCGCGGGGTTGGGGGGTCTGGGCGTAGAGACCGACGCCGGCCTTGAGGGTGGTGCGGTCGGTGACGTCCCAGGTCATCCGCAGGCGCGGCTCGACCATGGTGCGGGTGAAGGGCGCGCCGTAGTAGGTGAGCCGGGCGCCGGGGTAGAGGGTGACGCGCTCGCCGAGGCGTATGGGGATCGTCAGGTAGAGCGCGGGGCGGATCAGGGTGGCGCTGTTGTTCGAGCTCTGGCCGCCGGGGTTCGAGCCGCCGCCGCCACCGCCAACGCCGGCGGACGAGATGGCGACGGCGAGGTCGTAGCTCGAGCTGACGAACTCGGTGCCGATCCGGATGCCGGCGTGGCGACTGAGCGTGCGCGACAGCTCGGCGCGGCCGGAGAAGGTGTCGGTGACCACGAGGAAGCGGAAGGCGTCGCCGATCAGGAAGGAGATGTTGTCGCGGCGGTAGGAGGGCGTGACCAGGAACTCCCACGGGCCGAGAGTCTTGCGATAGACGAGGTCGGCGCGGTGGAAGAACTGGATGGTCTCGAGGCCGGCGTTGTTGCTCGGGTCAGTGTCGTTGGCGGCGGAGAACAGGAGCTTGCTGCGGTCGTCGGACCCGAACACGCGGGCGGAGAACTCGCCGCCGGAGACGGGATAGTCGAAGAGCAGTTGATAGTCGTAGTAGCGCGGGGCGAGCGTAAAGTTGAGACCGGCGTCCTTGGGGATCACGGCCGGGAGGATCGCGTCGATGTAGCTGCGCCGACCGGCGATGATCAGCGAGCCCTTGCCGATCGGGCCCTCGGCGAGGATGCCGGTGTCGAACACGTCGCTCTTGACGTACCCATGGAAGCCGTCGCGCCGACCCTTGCGCGGCGAGACGTTGATGATGCCGCCGATCGCGTCGCCGAAGCGGCTGTCGAAGTTGCCGGGCACGAAGTCGATCTGCGTCAAGATGTCGGCGTTGAAGACGCTGACCAGGCCGCCGAAGTGGAACAGTTGGGGGATCTCGTGGTAGCCGAGGAAGGTCGCGGAGTCGCTGGGCGCGGCGCCGCGGATCACCAGCAGACCGGCGCCGAAGGGGGCGCGCGCGACCCCAGGGAAGTTCTGGATCGCCTTGAGCGCGTCGCCCTGGGTGCCGGGGAGCTTGCTGATCTCCTCGGGGTTGATCGTCCGGCGGTCGACCTCGCCGCTGTCGTCGCGGCGGGTCTTCACGACGGTCTTGTAAGGGTTGAAGTTGAGCGGGAGCGGGTAGTAGGCGAGCTCGAGGCGCTCGCCGTCGCCGAGACGCTCGACGGCCTCGAGGCGCTCGAAGCCCTGCACCAGCACGATGACCCGCAGCTTGCCGCTCGGGACCCCGCGCAGGCTGAAGCGACCGTCGATGTCGGTGACGGCGCGCATGGTCCAGGCGGGCGGTGGGTCCTCGCCGTAGCGCTGCTTGCGGAGCTGACCGGTCGGCTCGTCGGCGGCGGCCGGGAGCACGAGGATCGCAGCGCCAGCGATCGGCGTGCGCTGGCCGGCAGAGAGGATCCGGCCGCGCAGGCGCTCGGGGGCGTCGGCGGGCGAGCTGTCCGGAGGGACAGGTGTGGCGGAGCTGTCCGGAGAGACAGGTGTGACGCCCGGTCGGTCGGCCGGGTCGGCGCCTGGCGGGCTGTCCGGAGAGACAGGTACCGGCGGCGCGATGTCGAGGCCGAGGGCGAGCACGACCTCGACGGGGCGGCCGCGCAGTTGTCCGGGCTGGTAGCGCAGGCGGGCGATGGCGTCGCGGGCGGCGGCGTCGAGGGTCGGGTGCACACCCTTGGTGACCTCGATCTCGCGGGGGACGCCGTCGACGCCGACGACGTACTTGAGCTCGATGCGGCCGGCGGGTGGCTCGGGGAGGCTGCGCAGGGCTTCGGGGTAGTCGAGGTCGACGCCGACTTGCAGGACAGGCGCCTCATAGCCTTCGGGCGCCTGGGCGGAGGCGGAGCTCGAGGCGAGGGCCAGGAGGGCGGCGGTGATGGTCGTCCGGAGGGACATGAACGGGCGGCTCACTCGCTGAGCTGGAACTCGTACTCGTAGCGCAGCTCGAAGTCTGCGGGTTGGCCATTGGTAGCGACAGCGGGCTTAAAGCGGGCGCGACGCAGGGCCTTCGCGGCGACCTTGCCGCAGCCGTGGCCGATGTCCTTGGCGATCTTTACTTCCTTGACCGTGCCGTCGCGGCGGACCTGCACGGTGAGGATGACGACGCCCTCGATGCCGAGCTCCTGCACCGCCGGGCACTGCTCCTGCGGCACGCTGAGGACCTGCGGTAATTCGCGGATGTAGAGCTCGCCGCGCGGCTCCCAAGGGGTGGCGTTACTGTCGCCGACGGGCGCGTCGGCCGGGCGGCTGCCCTTGCCCTTCGAGTTGGGGTCGCCGGTGCCGCCAGGAACGCCGCCAGGGGTGCCAACGTTGACCTTGACCGGGCTACCGGACTGCGCGGTCTGGCTCTGGTCCATGCGAAACGGTGGCGGGGGCTCGTCGGGTTCGGGCTTGTCGGAGATCGGCGCGGGCTTCACGGCGCGCTCGGGCTTGGGTGTGCTGACCTTGCTCGGCGGGACCGGATTGACGATCGGCTTGGGCTCGGGCTCGGGCTCGGGCTCGGGCTCGGGCTCGGGCTCGGGCTCGGGCTCGGGCTCGGGCTCGGGGGGCAGTTCGAACTCGGTGATCTCGTAGGTCGGGGGGATCCCCTTGCACTGGTCGTAGGCGACCTGGCAAACGGTCGGATCGCCGCCCGCAGCGAGGCACTGCGTCTGTTCGATCGCACACTCGTCGCGCGCGAAGTAGCCGAGCAGGACCGCGACGACCACGTGCGTGACCACCGATCCTGCGGCGCCGAAGCTGGGCCGCGCATATGGGCTCGCGGAGCTCAAGGGCGCTGGCTCCGTCAACGTGTCAGGTTCCGGGGCTGGTCTGGGGCTTCGACTTCGGCTTCTCGGTGGCGATCGCGTACTTCTTCACGCCCGCCTCGCGCAGGAGATCGATGAGATGCACCATCGACCCGACGTTCGCCTCTTCGTCGCACTTGATGATCCCTTGCAGGTCGCGGTCCTCGGCGAGCTTGGCGGTGATCGCGGCCTTGATGACGGCGTCGTCGGAGATCGGCTTGAGGTCCACGGTGATCGTGCCGTCCTTGGCGCAGACGAGCAGGATCTGATGCTTGTTGGTCTCGAGCTTCTGGCCAGTGTTGGCGTCCGGCTTGTCGACCGCCATGGCCTCGGACTCCTGGATCTTCGTGGTCGTGACCATAAAGATGATCAGCAGTACGAGCATCACGTCCACCAGCGGGGTGACGTTGATGTTGTTGATGCCGTCGTCTTCGTCGAGGTTGGTGTCGCCCGCCACGATGTCCGCCTCTACGCAGCAGGCCCGGAGGGCTGTGAAGTGGTTGGCCCGGAGGGC
>Ga0335395_10000379_pt1 | contig 28579 bp, 53 predicted proteins | sample MAT02_FD_205744 | JGI IMG/M metagenome (GOLD analysis project Ga0335395, IMG submission 205744) | Freshwater microbial communities from Lake Fryxell liftoff mats and glacier meltwater in Antarctica - MAT-02 (spades assembly) (version 2) ... | reverse complement strand
TGCGCCGCTCATTTTCGACCCGTTCCTTGGCCCGTTCCCTGCTTGGTTCAACGGAGGAACCGTAAACCAGTCGCTCGCTGACATCGTGACCAAAACGGCCCCGCTGGCCTCGCCGACGTTCACCGGCGTGCCTGTTGCACCTACCGCCGTCACCGCAACCAACACAACGCAGTTGGCGACGACCGCCTATGTGAAGGCCAACCGGACGCAGCAGGCAGCGACGGATGCGCTTGCGTACCAGTCGCGTCGGACGGAGCTTTGGCTGCCGGCCGGTGATCTAAGGGCGGTCACGTTGGCAACCGAGACGGTCTCGAACGACACGCCGATCATTTCCACGCCCGCAGCAGGATCTTCGGAGATGTCGTGCGTGATACGGCCAGCGGAAAGAGGTGTGGCTCATTGGTTGACGTTCGACGTGTTCGTCGTCGGTATGGCACTCGATGCTGCCGGTGGGGACATCTCCATCACCGCCCTTGCGGTTAACGGATACGCCGTTGGCGATGCCGTGGCTGCGTTGCCCGGCCCAGCGGGTGCCACGCTGACCGTGGGCGGCGACAAGGTGGTGCAAGAACTGGCGATCGAATCGGGGGAATCGTGGCCTGCTGCGAAACCGTACGTCCGAGTGGGTTTCACTCGGTTTGGCAACGCCGCAGCAGACACGGCGGGGGCGTATGGGGTCATCGGACTTCTACTCGTAAGGGTGTCGTGAAATGACTTTCAGTATTGGTGATGCGGGCCACACGGTAGAGCACAACCGCTTGGCGCAGTTCACTGTCGCTTCGTCGTTCGGCAACGATTCGACCGACTCGTATACTCACATCCAAGCGAAGATTGATGCCGTGGCTGCCGCTGGCGGCGGCGAGGTGTTGCTGCCGGAAGGCATCTTCGTCGTGTCGCAAGCTCTCGTGCTCCCGTCGAGGGTTGCGCTCAGGGGAGCGGGTTTCGCCGTCACGGAGATCAAGCTGGCCGCAGGTGCGAACGATGATGTAATCAGGACGGTCGGCTTTTCTTCGCTGACCAACACTGACGCCTGGTTCTCGTCGGAGAACGTCCCGTACGGATTCGCCATCAGAGACCTACAGGTCAACGGCAACAAGGCCAACAACACCAGCGGCGGGGGAATCAGGATCTACGGCAAGGGATACACGGTGCATGGTGTCCTCGTGCGTGACGCGTCGGGGGCCGGCTACTACTCGGAATGCGGGGCCAAGACCGGCCAAAGCGACTGGACCGATCTTCCCGAGACGTACATCGGCGACGTGCGCTGTCGAAACAACGATGGGATCGGGTTTCACTTCCGAGGGCCACACAACGCCCAGGTCGGAAACATCTCATCCGCTTTCAATGGCGACTGGGGTGCATCGTTCGAGGTTTCTGCAAACTACGACGGCAACTGCGACCAAGTGGCAGTCCTGCACACGTACGCCAACGGTGGCGACAAGGGAACATATGTGGGCACTGTCGTTCATTTCGACCGGTTGATCGGTGACGGCGACAACATCCAGATCGACGCCACCAAATGCACCATTTCGCAGTTAAAAATCTTGAATGCGGGATCGAGGCGTGACGCACTCCATCTCACAGCGAACGCCGACCTCACACAGATCGACCAGATCGATATCACGATGAGGCCCCCGGTTGACGCTGCATCCAGAACGGCGATGCTGGTCGAGTGTGCAAGGAGCCAGTTCGGACAGGTCCGTTTGTCCGGCAACAGCCACACAAATGACGGTCTCGTTCTTTCCGGCACCTCGAATCAGGTGGCATCGGTCCTTGCTATCGAGTTCAACGCCGCCAGCATGGCCGGGGTCAGGGTTTCCGGAACACGACAGCGTGTCACGTCGGGTTTCATCACCAACTGCACGACTGCCGTGGCGTACACACCCGGTTCCAAGAACACGATCCAGGTGGACGCATTCGTTACCGCAGCGCAGGTCGGGCTCACCGGGACACCGGCAGCAACCGACAACATCACCGTCCGCACCTGACGCCCGTTACTTCCAAGATGTCCGCACGGCCTGAGCGTCGCGCACGCTCGCTGTAGGATGCTCCCTGTCAGGGTGGAACAGGGATGCTCCTTCCCCTGGCGTGCTGAGTGTTCGGGTGGGTGCTCCATCCTGCCCGAACATTCGCACACCCTCCGAACATGCGCTAGTGTTCGTGTCGTACATCCATCCAACGAAGGAGCATCCACCCATGAATCCCGACCTGTACCCCGACGACGCATCCGACCTCGACTACGACGAGCCGGCGAACATGCCGCCCGGTGACGCCGAAGCGCTCGAACGGGCAAGCTGGCACCTGTCGATGTCGGCGAGGTATCAGCACGAACGCGATCAGCTCACCGCTGTGTTCCGTGCCGAGATCGAACGGCTGCAACTGCGGCTCGCTGAGCGCCAACGCACGCTCGACGCGCGCATCGCATGGCACGAGGAACCTGTCCGAGCGTTCCACCTCGCACGCCTCGCACGCGACCCGAAGTCGTCGAAGACGCTGGCGCTGCCGCATGGCACGTCGCGCATCCGAGTATCGAAGACCCCGCACGTCGAGATCGTCGACCGGCCGGCGCTGCTGGTGTGGGCCGAAGCGAACCACCCCGACATCCTCGGCCGAACCGTGAACGTGACCGGCGTCAAGTCGATCACCGCGACGATCGTCGGGATCAACGTGATCGACTCGAACGGCGAGAGAGTGCCGGGTGTCGACGCTGCGATGCCGGATCCGTCGTGGTCGGTCAGCTACGAGTCAAGTGTGCTGAGCTACGAATCCGAGGTGCAGTCATGAGGTGTGAGCGAACGTCCCACTGCACTCTCTCCGCTGGCCACACAGGGAGACACAGCATCGACCGGTACGACGTGTGTACGTGTGAGATTCCTCAACCGACGTTGCTGCTGCCGTGGCAGGCAATGCAGTGCGACTGGTGCAAGCGCGCCATCCTTTCGACGCCGGTGCCGTCATGACCGCTCGGAAGGCTGAGCCGTTCGACACGAACACCGGGGCAGCAGAGAAAGCGCTTGAAGCTGTCGCCGAGCAGATCGCGGCAGTCCGAGCAGATGGTCCGGTCGACGTCGTCGCTGCGCTCGCCCGGGTGCAGGCCGAGATCGGCGGCATCGCCAAGAAGAGGAAGACGCCGGAACCCGGCGAGTCCGGTGGCCTCAAATATCCGTTCCGTGGCATCGACGCAGTGACCTCCGCGGCCCAACCGTTGTTCGGCAAGTACGGCATCGTGATCGTGCCGAACGTCGACTCACACGTAGTCGACGACATCATGGTCAACTCGAAGCCGTGGACAGACACGACGGTGACGGTGACGTGGCTGATCGCCGGCCCGAACGGGACGACGCTGACCGCTCGAACGGTGGGCCTCGGTCGCGACAACTCCGACAAGGGCTACGCGAAGGCGATGACGCAGGCGTACAAGAATCTGGTGCTGCGCATGCTGACCATCGGCGACCCCGACGACGACACCGATGGCATCACGCACGAACGCGACAACCGCAACCACGAGGAACTTGCACCACGTGAGCCGACCGAGGCTGAGCGCGAGGTCGACGAGCTGGGTGTTCGACTCGCAGCGTTCAAGGCTCGACCCGACGAGGCGGCTGTCGTGAAGGAGTGGGCGAAGGCGATGGATCGAAGCCTGTCGCCGGGGTGGCTGCTCGCTGACGACGACTGGCGAGCCGAGGTGATCAAGATGCTCGACGAACTCGACGAGGAACGCGCCGACGTTCCCGCCGATGGTGTGGTCGATGTGGCCTCATCCGATGTCGAAGAAACGGAACCGGCGTGAGCTGGGACGCAACTCTGCACTGCACGGCATGTCACTGCTCAGCGTCCGATTGGAACTACACACACAACTGCAACCCGATGATCACGATGGCGCTCGCGCAGAGCGGCACCCTGATCGAGATGTCATGGTGGAAAGTGCTCGACGGGATGTCGGCCCCGACCGGCGCGAAGTTCCTCACCGACATCATCGTGGAGCTGGACTCCAACCCGGCGAGGTATCGAGCGATGGACCCACCGAACGAGTGGGGGAGCTACGACACGCTGCTGCCGGTGCTGCGCGAGATGCTGCGGGCGTCGCTGACCGAGGTGCCGTCAGTGTGGCGGGTGTCGGGATGAGCGCGCCGTACGAGTTTGACGGCGCGCAGATCCGTGTTGTCGGTCTCCCGGTGCAGCAAGGCTCGAAGGGTGCCCGGGCGCGCATGGTCGGCACGAAGCTGATCGCCGAGCTGTTCGACACGAACGCCGGGACATTGAAGCCGTGGCGCAGGAACGTGGCCGGCGTCGCACGTCTCGCAGCGCAGCAACGCACGGCACGCAACCTCGGGCCGCTCGACGGTCCCCTGCATTGTGCGATCGTGTTCCGGTTCCCAATGCCGCAGTCGCGACCCAAAGCCGACTTCGTCAGGGGCTGGTGCTGGAAGGTGTCGGTCCCTGACGGAGACAAGCTGTTCCGGGCGGTCGGTGACTCGCTGACCGATGGCCGGCTGATTCACGACGACGCACGAATCGTGTCGTTCGCTGCGGCGAAGATCGAAACGATCCACGCCCACGAGGTCGGCTGCACCATCCAGATCCACACCATCGACCCGGACGGCGCACCGCCACCGGTCCGACCCATCCCAATACCAAACACCAAGGAGCAACCATCATGACGAAGAAGAAGACGACCTCGACGAAAGGCCTGTCGAGCTACGAGGGCCGCGACGTCGTACAGGCGACGATCAAAGTCACGAACGCCGGCGACGGTCTGTCCGAGGCGATGTCGATCGAGCCGATCGAGATGCGTCACGGCGAGACCCGGTACCTGCTGATCGAGGCCGAAGTCACCCGGGTGCAGTACGACGAGCTGAAAGACACCGACGTGTTGAAGCGGGTCCACACGTTGAAAGCCGGCACTGCGACGCTCGTCGACCCCGAGTTCGCTGTCGAGCTGATCGAGAAGCAACGCAAGGCGATCCAGTCAGCGAAGGGCGTCGAGGAATTCGACTTCACCGACGCCGAGATCGCCGAGCAGGCAGCGAAGGAACAGGCCGAGTCGTGAGCGACGTCACGTACGCAGTCGTCACCTACGTCGACACCGATGACGTCGGCAACCTCGCCACGGCATGGGGCCAACTGTTCGACAGCCAAGGTGGGGCGATCGGATTGGCCGGCGCACTGGACCTGCGGGTTCCTGTGTTCTACGTGGGCGAGCTGCTGGTGCTCGACGGCAGCGGGCGCGAGGTCTGCGGCAAGGGACGCAAGCCATCGAAGTGGGGCGTGCGGTGCGACGAATTCGACAGCATCGACGAAGCGGTGGCGAGGGCTGTTGCCGTCACTCACGCAAGCGTGCAATCAGAAGGCGGGGACGAGTGACGCGCCCGGTTCGTTTCCCGTTCGACCCGGTCGAGCAGTACATCCGCATCCGCCACCCAGACCCGAACGGCAACCGACAAGCACAAGCCGAAACCGGTGGCGGCATCAACGCCGCGGTGTGGCTCGCTGACGTGCTGCAAGTCGATCGCCGCAAGATCCTGGGATGGCGCGTACACGGCGCCCTGTACTTCGATTGCGACACGATCGCGACGACGCTCGGCTTGCACGCTGCAGCGCTGTGGCCCGAGTGGGCCGCGGTCGACGTAGAGGTACCTGTGTGGCGTTTGCTGCGTGAGGAAGCGCTCGCCGAGTCTGTCGCGCTGCGAACACCCGTAGACGCTCACACAGCAGCCTGACGATGCTCGAACCTCGGCTGTTCCCCGTTGCTCAGCACGGCACGACGTCGGACGACTACTACACGCCGCCGTGGGTGTTCGAGCGCATGGGCATCGAGTTCGACATCGACGTGTGTGCGCCACCTGGTGGCGTGGACTGGGTGCCGGCTGCCCGGTTCATGACACAGGAGGACGACGGACTCGCTACGCCGTGGGTTGGTCGTGTGTGGATGAACCCGCCGTACAGCAATACGACGCCCTGGGCCGACAGGTTCATCGAACACGGCAACGGGGTGGCGCTCATCCCGCACTCGCGATCGGCGTGGTGGGGCCGTCTGTGGTCGTCGGCACCAGCAATCGCCGACGCAGGGATGTTTCGTTTCATGCGCGCCTCGGACGGCAAGCTCGAAAACGTCTTCATGCCCGTCGTGTTCGCAGCGTTCGGCGAGGAGTGCGTTGACGCAATCAGTCGGCTCGGTCCCGTCAGGGTGCTTCGACAAGATCCAACGGCCTGAAAACCAGCACGACCCCGACCGGCTTGCTTGACGCAGGCGGTCGGGGTCGTGCTACGTTACAGGTGCTGGCCTGATGCGTTCCATCCTACACGCATCGGGAACTCAACCCGAAAGCGAGAGATGATGAACGAAACGCTGACCAAAGCCGAACGATCCGAACTGCGTTCGCTGATCCGACGACGAGCGATGGTCGCCAAGAAAGACATCGACGCCCGCAAGTCGTCACTGCTCGCCGACTTCGAGACGGAACTCACCGAAGAGTTTTCAGCCGAAGACGCCCGCTGGGTTGAGGTGACCAGGGCTGCCGAGAAGGCCGTGAAGGACGCCAACCGAGACCTCGCCGAGATCTTCGACCGGCTCCACATTCGAACCGATCTGCGCCCGTACATCGGCATGGGCTGGCACTCCCGCCCCGACATCGACATGCGCAAGTCTCAGCTTCGACGGGTCGCATCGAAGCGCGCTGACGCCATGTGTGACGCCGCGAAGCTGGCCGTCGACCGGGAGGCGGTTTCGATCGAGGGTCGCCTTGCTGCGACCGCGTTGGTATCGAGCGAGGCGTCCGAGTGGCTGGCAGCGCTGCCGCAGGTCGACGATCTGGTGACCGCTCTGGACATCGGATCCGTTCGAGCAGAACTCGAATCAGGCGGCAAGTTCTCATGACCACCACCACTGATATCGGTCCCTTCTCTATCGCCCCGCTGTGGGTGCTCGAACGCCTCGTCGGCATCGACCAGACCGAAGCGCTTCGACTGTACGTCGGGCTCTCCAAATGGACGAACGGCAACGACCGCGACTGCCACCCGAGCCGAAAGACCGTCGCCGACTACATCGGCTGCTCGACCAAGACGATCGACCGGTACATCGCCGCTCTCGTCGACGTCGGGGCGCTCGAAGTGACGCACCGACACACGGATCAGGGTGACATGACGAGCAGCAACTACCGGCTGCTGACGTCCCTACCCCGGGACACGTACGTCCAGACCCCTCTGGACACAGATGTCCACACCCGTAGGGACACAGATGTCGCACGAAGTAGACCCAGTTCTAAGCAGACCCAGATTGACCCAAACGTTTCTTCAAGCGAGCTATCGCTCAGCTTGTTGACGTACGAGCCGTTTGACGAGTTCTGGTCTATCTACGGCAACCTCGCTGGCTCTGGAAAGAAGAAGTCACGCGAGTGCTGGGACGCTGCCATGAAGCGCGGTGACGATCCCGAGTTGATCCTCGAAGGCCTTCGGGCGTGGGTGGTCTACTGGCGAACACCTGACGCGTCGAAAGCGATGTACGCGCAGGGGTTCCTGAATCAGGGCAAGTGGGAGACACCACCTCCACCCGTGCGCGACGAGCAGCAACGCAAGGTGATGCCGGGTCGTGGTGGGATCGAAGCGGCGCTCGCAGCACGTTCGCAGCGTGGCATCGGAACCGGATCGTGAGCCGCTACGCAGAGAACACGTCCGTCGCCGCCGAGAAGTCGCGCATGGAAATCGAGTCGACGCTGCGCCGGTACGGTGCCGACGAGTTCGCCTACATGACCAACAAGACGCAGGCAACCGTGGCGTTCATCGCAGAAGGTCGACGGGTGAAGTTCGTGCTCGCCATGCCCGACCCGACGTCTCGTGAGTTCACGCACACACCTGAGCGGAGGAACGCGCGATCGCCGCAGCAGGCCGAGGCCGCATGGGAGCAGGCAACACGGCAACGGTGGCGTGCCCTTGCTCTCGTGATCAAGGCGAAGCTCGAAGCGGTCGAGGCCGGGATCACCGAGTTCCAGGACGAGTTCCTTGCGCACATCATGCTGCCCGATGGGTCGACTGTCGGGGAGCGCATGGTCGCTCACCTGGACGAGTTGTACGCAGGCCAACCGCTCGCGCTGATGCCAGCAAGCACGGACCGGAGCGGATCGTGAGCGGGATCGGTTCGCTCACATCGGTGTACCTCGACGACGAGCCGGTGCCGGCGATCATGCGTGAGCGCGATGGTGTCACGTTCGTCGACATCGGAGCCGACGCTGGACGCTGGGCGCGCATCGTGCTGTTCGGTGATCGCGAGCAGTTGCTGGCGTTCGCTGCTGGCATCGTCGCAGCAGTCGAGGCCGGCGCATGATGCTGCTGGTCGCTCTCGGCGGGTTCATGGCAACGTGCAGCGCGGCGGTGCTGTTCGCGTACCTGTGGTACACGCAGCTCTCCGACGACCAGACCGGAAGGGGTGGGACATGAGCAGGCTCATGAATATGTCCGACGCCGAGCACCGACTCCGAGCCGAGCGGGTCAACATGTCACTGGCTGAGATCGGGTTCACCGACGTGTTGGGCCCTCGGGCGGAACTGCTGCGAGAGGACGTGCCGCCACCGGTCATGTTCCGAGCGTGGAAGTTGGCATTTCCCGAACTGCCGACGACCTACGACGAATGGCTGATCGAATGCCTTGCGCTGCCCTGGCCTCTCACTCGGTGGCTCGAACGTCACAACGCACACCCGTACGCCAAGACCGGCAGGGGTGGGACGTGAGAGTCCACGCGATCCTGCTCGGACACGACGACCAGATCGTCAGGGAGTTGGAGATCGAGTACCGGTCGATCCTTTCCGTGCCACGCCTACCGACGCCTTCGGTGGAGATCGCTGAGGGCCGCATCGACTTGCTCGGTCTCGACATCGAGGTCGAGAGTTGGGAACACAACCGAGGCGAGTCGGACCTGTACGCCACGGCCTTCGATCGCCCACGAGGCAGCGTCGCCGTCTACCGAAAGATGAGCACATGATCGGCAACACGTCCGTGACGACAAAGTGGAGCGAACGGCCCGACCCACCGCCAGACATCGAATCGTCGTCGTGTGATTGGGGGCAGTGCAATCAGCAGGGCGAGTTCTGGCGTTGGGAACTCCGGATGCGTGTGTGGCTGCCGGTCTGTCCGAGGCACGCATTGAAAGCCGATCGAGAACGAGAGGTCAAGCCGTGAGGGTCGAAGAGGCTGCGGCGTGCGTGGCATACCTGACGTCGATGACATCGGGCTGGAACGACGACGCCACCGAAATGCTCGTGTACGAGTTCGAGAAGCTCGACGACCCTGCAGCGTTGGAGCTCGCGACGCGCAAGATTGCTCGCACCTGGACGTCGCAGGGTCGGGTACCGCTCGGTGTCATCGTCGACGCCTACCACCACGAGCAGGCCGTCGCCTTGAACGCGACACGCGAAGCACAAGCGCTCGAGGAACGGTGCGACGGGTGGGGCTGGGTCGACGGGGAACCGTGCGCGGTGTGCTGTCCGGCGTTGCGTCTGGTGTACGCCAATCCCGCTCTGCTGCGCCGGTTCCGTGACGGTGTCGCCCTGCACAAGATCCTTGACTACCCGGACCGTAAGACGTTCGAAGCCGAATACAACCGTGAGCGCTGCCCGCAACGATTCGTTGCCGAGAGCACCACGGCGAGACCTATCCCGACAATCAACAATGAGGTGTTCTGATGGATGAGATGCTCGAAGCTCTGGCGGTCGTGACCGGCCACCTACGACAGGGCGACACCGAACGCGCGGCGCTGCTCACCGAGCAGGACGACCTGATCGGGAAGCTGCGTGCCGCGGGGTGTTCGTGGCCGACGATCAACCGGGTGTGTGGGATGGCGAACATGCACACCTCACACAAACGGCGTCGACTCTCGACACCAACGTAAACACCTGCTACTGTTAGTCATCCACCCACCACGAAGGAGCATCCACCCATGGGAACGACCGACGGCTACGACGAAGACACCACCCACAGAGACAGCGACGAGTTCGTGATCGCCAACTACTACGCCACCGCCAGCGCACACGAGATTGCCGACGCCGACATCGCCGAAGGAGCATCCACCATGGCATCCGACAGCATCCACGCACAGATGTGCGACCTAACCCTCGCTGAACGTCTCGGCAATCACGCCGTCCACCGGTTCGAGGTCAACGGCATCGCGACCTACGACGACATCCGACGCATCCAGTCCTACGCCGACGCTCAGGGCCGCATCGTGACGTGGGCACACAACCGCAACGGTGGTGGCGCAGTGCTCACCGTCGTCAGGACGCTCGACGTCGGTGATCCGGCATGAGTGACGCTGCCGGCCTCATCGATCACTGGCGGCAAGTGACTGCCAAGGGCCAGCCCATTTCGTGGGGTTGCGATCGCGCCACGATCATCCTCGATCACATCGACGCTCTCGGCGAAGAACTCGCCGCCGGCGCTGCCCTTGTCGAGCAGCTACGAGAAACCATCGCATGGAATCGCAATGCGGCCGCACGACAGGCAGCCGAGACGTTGGGGTACCGACAGGAACGAGACACCAAACTTGTCGCCGAGATCCAACGTCTGACTGCGCTCGTTCCTCAAGACGACGTCAAGTCGTGCGACGGCTGCGGCAGCGAGCCAGCACGACCAGGGCGGCGCATCCGGTGGAACAACGGCGACCTCGTTGCGCTCTGCGAGAAGTGCATCCGCTCCGCCCGCATCAACGGTGATCTTCGATGAACGCTCACGTGCATTCGTGGCGCGAGTACCCGGGCGACGAGGTGGCCTGCACGACGTGCGGCATCGAACCGCACCAGATCCACACCGAGATGTCACCGGAGGATCGGCGTGCCCACATCGACGTCGCCGGGAACCTGTTCTCGATCCGCAAGGCGTTCGCTGCTGCACGCGCTGGTGTGGCGATCTGGGAGCCTCGCCCGGAGCCGGCCCGGTTCGCTGCGACCGGGGACCGCATGCTGTTTCTCGACGAACTCGACATGCCACGACCGTGGCTGCGATGACAACCACCAACACAAGGAGCATCCACTCATGAACACCGAACATCACACCAACCTCGTTGACGGGCTACGACAGCTCGCCGACTTCCTCGATCTCAACCCCGAACTCGGCGCAGCGCTCGGCCCGCCGACGCTGTACCTCTGGGCGTTCAACGAAGCCGATTTCAAGACCAACAACGCACTGCTGGGAACGTTCACCAAGGGCACGAGCGGCAACTTCCTGAACGCCACCAAGGCGTTCGGCCCAATCACCGTCGAGAGCACGATCAAGCATTCCGACATCTGCGAGCAGAAGGTCGTCGGTACTCGCATCGTCACCAAGCAGGTCCCGGCCGACCCCGACTATGTCGCACCGGCATACGTGACCGTCGAAGTCGAAGAGGACGTGACGGAATGGGTCTGCCCGCCGTCGTGGGTGCAGCGATGAGCACGATGAGCCAAGACATCTGGAACAACCCGGACCAGTTCCCTGCGGTCACCGAACTCGACGCCGGAGCGATCGACGCAGCGGCTGTTCGAGCAGCAGGCATGCTCAGGGAACGAGGGTGGGCGTTCGTGGTGCTCGAACCCGACGACGGCACCCGGTACGAACTCGCGATCGTCACGGTGCTCGACTTCGCTGTCGGTGCCCCGTTCCGGTTCGGTTCGTCGTTCGGTGCGCTGTACCCGTGGATGGGTGAGCCGAGCGTCCACCCGGACTACGCGAAAGAGCACTTCGTCAGCAACGGCAACCCGTGGACCGCCACTGTGTTCGCTCTGTTCCTCAACACCGTCGCCGAGATCATCGAAACCTCATGAACACCCAACCAACAAGGAGCACACCATGAACAAGACATTGACCGCTGCACTGATCGCAGCGACCGCAACGATCACCTACAGCACCGGAGCGTCGGCCGAGGCCGAGTGCTACACGGGCTGGTACCAGGGAGCGCCGATCGAGGTGTGCCCGCCACCGATCCCCGACCAGACGAACTGCTACACCGGCTGGTACCAGGGCGCACCGCAAGAGGTGTGCATGCCGACCGGTTGGGTCCCTGACGCTGACTGGACGTTCAACGGCGAGCCGCTGGTGATTCACGTGTCGAAGGACTACGTCGCCCCGCTCGTCGTCGAAGCGGTCGCGCCGGCCATCACCACGGTCGAGCACGCTCCGGCACCAGTTGCAGTGCGGGCACCGGAAACGGTTCGCCAGGCGGAGCCTCGGTCATGAGCATGAACGACGACATCCGGGGCGACCCTGTCCGCTTCCCGGCAGTGATCGAACTCGACCGGGAACACATCGAGCGCGCCGCGATCGTGGCATGGCCGGCCATCATGGATCAGGGGTGGGCGTGGGTGGAGCTCCAACCCAACGACGGCACCCGATACCAGATTGCGATCATGTGGAGCCAGATCACCGACGACTACCGGTTCGCTTCGAGCATGGGCCCAATGGCTGCATGGTCGGGTCGCGACGTCATGCATCCCGACTATGCGCTCAGCCACTACGTCACCGACCCGCAGGGGACGTGGACGGCGACCGTGTTCGCTCTGTTCCTGAACGCGCTCGGCGCCGAACTGGCAAGCCACGCATGAGCGCAGCCAACAAGGCGCTCGTCGCTGCTGCGAAGGCGCGAGCAACGGTGACGCTGCTCGACGGGCGCACCGGAGTGATCGTGTACGCACCGCCAGCAAACCCGAACCCGCACAAGACGGTCAGGTGTCGTCACGGCGACCCGACGATGTGCGGGGTGCGATTCCCGGACGAGCACCGTGACACGATCCGCCCGGTCGCTGTCGCCGACATCATCGGGGTCGTGCAGTGAACTGGCCGCTGTGGCGCTACTCGCTGAGACACCCGCTGTTCGCGTTCCGCTGCTGGCGGCGACGCAAGGCGGAACGACGCTTCAACGCGTTGTGTCATGCGATCGAGGCCTACCGGGTTCGCGACCTCAGCGGTGCCTCGTTCCAGTTCCGTGCGATGCGCAAGGAGTGGCCCGATGAGGTCTGACGGTGTCTGCAAGTCGTGCGGGGCCAAGATCAGATGGGCGGTCTCAGCGACGACAGGCAGACGGGTGCCGCTCGACGCCGAGGCGAACCCGAACGGCAACCTCGGGGTCGTGGAGTGGCGTGGCGGGCCACCTGCGATGCCGGTGCCGGTCGTCGCGGCGAACCCGACAGCCACGCTCACCGAGTACCGGTACCTGTCACACTTCGTCACGTGTCCGAACGCTGGCGAGCACAGGAGGAAGCGATGAGCCGACCAGGAAACCCGGCGAACAGGAATCGGACCGCTACGGGGGTTCGATTCCAAGCCGACACCCTCGCTCGACTCCACGCCGCCGCCGACGAGCGAGACCTGTCTGTCAACTTCCTCGTGAATCGGGCTGTCGAGCAGTTCCTCCGCGACCTGCTCCCGGTCGAGGAGATCGTCTGGACTCGTCAAACCAAGCAGGGAGCGAAACGTGAGTGATCTGCAGGCGATCGTCGCGCTGGTGGTGCTGGTTGCAGCGATCGTGTGGCTCGACGGCAAGCTGACTCGACGATGAGCGCAGAGGGAGAGATCGTGCTCGAACGCTGCGGGTGGTGGTTGCGTGCCTACGCAGGCCACACAAGCAAGCGGGACCGAGCGCGACTATGGCGGTCGGATCTGTCGCGTGGTGCGTACCTTCGGCTTCGGGGTGAGCGTGTGCTCGGCGTGCAGTGGCGACGGTCTCGGGCGCGGCGATGATCGTCGACCTGTGGCACCGGGACATGCACGTGGCGATGCGCCATCGCGGCCCGATCCAACGAGGCCACCCAGTCCGAGCATCAAACGTGATCCTGCTCGACGGCACGACACCGCAACACGGCACGATCGCGGTGTGCGGCACCTGCGGCCAGCAGATCCCGATCAGCGACCTGCGTCTGGCACCGGTCGACGCATGAGCTACCGACCGAAGCCGGCGCACTACCGAGGCGACTACGCACGACGGGCCCGCACCCTCGTCGCTCACGCTCGACGGGATTCGCTGACCACATGCTGGCGGTGCGGCAAGACCCTGGTCGAGCACCGACCGCACAAGGACGGTCGGCCGGCGTTCTGGACTGCCGGCCACGTCATTGACTCCGACCCGAACTCGCCGCTCGCACCCGAGGTGTCGACATGCAACTTCAAGTTCGGCGGCAAGTTGAAGCACGAACGAGCGAAGCGACGCAACGGCAACCCGACGAGCCGCAGGTGGTTCACGTGAGCAACAACGACAGCGGCGAGTGGCGATGGTTCGTGATCGGCTGTCTGCTGCTGCTCGCGCTCACGCTTGGGCCGTGGCTGGTCATCCTGGCGCTGTTCGTCGCGTTGGTGACCCGATGACACGCAGACGCAACCCTCGCAACCCTCGCTCGGGTGATGACGTGCAGGTCGAATGCTGGTGCCGTGCCGAGATCGTGTGGGTACCGATCGAGGATGTGTGGAAGCTGCTGACCGGGACGTGTGGGCGCGCCGTGTGCAAGAAACCGACGAGCCGATGACTCGCGAACCGACCGACGACGAGATCAAGGCAGTCGCTGCATTGCGGCGCGTCGCGAAGCGGTGGCCGAGGTCGCTCACGCTCTTGTCGATGGCCGGGAGCCTGTGTGTCGTGTACACGGACGAGGCCAGTCTGGATCGCGAGGGAGACAGGTCGCCCGACATGGTCATGTGGTACGTCGACGGGATCCCGAATGACGGCGGCGACTGGTGACGCTGCCAGGCGACGCCGACCACGACCTCGCACAGGGCTGCGAGTGGTGCCCGAACACCGGGAGCACACACATCGGACCGAAACGCTGGCGGCGCTGCAACGACTGCACACTGACGATCAACGCTGAGCAGCTCGGCGCACACCAACGACCGAGTACCGATCGACTCCGCCAGATCGCTGCGCTCTACGTCGATACGCACGGGCCTTATGCCGGCGAGCCAGGTGTCGACGTGTGGGGCATCAAGCGCGACGCCCGCACCTACGACGGGCCGCACCCGGTCGTCGCCCACCCACCGTGCAACACATGGTGCCAGTTGGCGTCGGTCAATCAGAAACGATGGGGGACCGTCATCGGCGCTGACGGTGGCACGTTTGCCGCTGCGCTCGACGCCGTACGCACCTTCGGTGGCGTGCTGGAACACCCGGCCTACTCGATCGCATGGAAACGATTCGGTCTGCCGACACCGACCCGAGGGTGTTGGACGCAATCGCTGCACGACCCGGGCATGGTCACCGAGATCTCGCAGGTCATGTACGGCCACGCAGCACGCAAGCGGACGTGGCTGTACGCCATCGGTGTCGAACCCACCGAGATGCGATGGGGCGAAGTGCCCGGACGAGCAGTGGTCGGGGCCGGCATCAACAGCGGTGAGTGCGTCGGGCGTGGGCGGCTGAGTCCGAGCGAAGCAATCCACACGCCGCCAGCGTTCCTCGCCGAGCTGATAGCGCTGGCCAGAACGGTCGACCGATGACCCGCAACCCGATGCCGGCCGGACGACACGACCAGATTCTCACCCGAGACAACTGGCGCTGCCAGGCACCTGACCAAGACCCCGACTACACCGCCGACGCCTGCACGATGCGTCTCGTCGTACATCACCGCAAACCACGCCAGATGGGCGGAGACAGGGACCCGGCCATCCACGACGAGTCGAACCTGATCACCCTGTGCGATCACCACCACGCACACGTACACGCACACCCGACACGCAGCTACGCCAACGGGCTATTGATCCGACGCACAACCAAGGAGACACCATGACAGACGGTAAGAGAATTTCGACCCGACGGACGGCGTCGATCGTCGACACCGTTGAGCAGTACGTCGCACTAAAACAGGTCGGACGCAACTGGGTCGGGCTCTGCCCGTTCCACACTGACAGGGTCGGCTCGTTCGTCGTCCGTGAAGACACGGGGCGCTACAAGTGCTTCGGTTGCGACAAGGGCGGCGACGTGTTCGAGTTCATGCAGAAGGTCGAGCACATCAACCTATTGCGCCGACGCTGAACACCTGCTACTGTTCGTGTCGTACACCGAATCCATCCACCGAAGGAGCATCCACCCATGAACACCAAGTTCAACCCGACCGAGCCGTCAACGCACACCGCTCGATGGATCGAAACGTACGGGGTGATCCCCAACCTGCAAGAGCTTGAGATCCACGAGATCAACGTCAAGCTCAGTCTCAAAAACCAGGCCAGGCTCGACCCGATGGACCCCGACATGGCTCGCGTCTACCGCGACGCTATGACTGCGGGTGCAATATTCCCCGCACTCGTCGGATACAGCACACCCAAGGGGACGGTACTGGTCGACGGGAACCATCGGCTCGCTGCGGCAATCGCAGCGAAAGCCACTCATCTGTGGGTCTACGAGCTGGCAATTGAGACCGACACCCACATGACGTTGAACATGATCTTGTCGGCGAACGCAACCCTGAACGGCAAGGAAGCAACGTTCAGCGATCGGGTCAAGCACGGTGTTCGCATGGTTGCCCAGGGCATGACAATCAAGGACGCGGCGCGCCAGGTGTCAATCGCAGCGACGGCGCTCTCTGCCAACATCAAAGCCGACACCGTCAAGCAGCGGGCCAGGTCACTGGGCGTCGGGCACGTCATCGAGAAAATGCATGTGACCCACGTCGGCGACATGTTCCCGATTCGCGACTCGCTTGACCGGGAACAGTTCGAACAGCTCGCTCTTGCAGCAACTACTGCCAACATCGGGGAGTTCAAGGCATTGGTGAGGATGATCGAGCCGATGACTGCCACCGATCGTGTGACCGCCATCGCCGAACACATCCAGCAGCACCGCGACGCGATCAACATCAAGAAGGGCTCTACCCGTAGAGCTATCGACCCATCACATCACTTCGTCATGCATGCGAAAGGCGTCATTGCACTGGATGTCGAAGCGATCATCGCGGCCACCCCACCACACCGGCTTGACAGCGTAAAGCACCTTGCCGACGACTTGCGGTACGTGGCGTCACAGATCCAGCAAGCGCTGTGAGGTCAGGCCCTGTGTGGCTCCGCATACAGCAGACCTTCGCTGACGGCCAGGTCTTCACGACAGCAGAAGCGGCCGAAGCGATCCGAGGTGTCGTCAACCCGATGGTCGCTGCCCGAGCATGCATGAATAACCGTGTGAGCGACTCGGATTGGAGGTCACGCACAAGACCCGAGCGGACTCCGCGTCATGACGCCGTCACTGTCGGCCTCGTCGCTCTCGCAGGAAAGGCTCTGGTCAACAACGTATGTTACGGATCACTTGAACGGGTAGCGCCCGGTCAGTTCAGATTCGTTCGCCGTGCTGACTGACCACGAACATCGCAAGGTAGGAAGCGGGGACTCACGGCACACAGCCTGAGTCCCCGCTGTGCGCCCGCACCCGACCGCCGAGGCATGATGTACTACATGCACCACACCATCCCACCCCCTGACAACGCCAGCTTCACTCTCGGGCCCCACCTTGTGATCGAACACGACGCTTGGTCATCACGCTCCCTCACACTGATCTGCGGCCCACCTGGTGCTGGTAAGACCACCTACGCCCTGCGACTCCACCCGACCACACTCGACATCGGTGATCTCCCCCCCGGAACACCGCAAGGACGGATGAGGCGGTTCGGACGTCTCGCCCACCGGGCAGGCCGACAGCCTCACCCAAATCTCGCCGTCGTCCGCTGCGCACCGCTCGCCGCCAGCCGATCCCACCTCGAATCACTGACCCGCCCAAGCCGGACGGTCATCCTGCTAACCGATCCCGACACCTGCCATCAGCGCATCACCGCACGCAACAGATCGGGTATTGACGGGAGAGACCTCGACGGTCAACACGCCGCCGTGGATACTTGGTGGTCTGCATGGAAAGCGGAGGCGGGCAATCAGTTTTAGGAACGAACGTGAAGTCCGGTCGACCTCTGCCCACGCTTTCTCGCTCTCTCTCTGACGTTTCGGGATCACTCAGTGTGATGACCGCGACGAGCGTGCGATGTCGTCGTGCGGGGTACTGTTCGGTGATGCCTCCATCAGTCATTCAGCAGGTGTTCGACGATGCGATCCCGATCGATGCGTTGAAGGAGCATCCGGACAATCCGCGGCGTGGTGATGACGCTGCCGTGTCCGAGTCGATCGGGGTGAACAAGTTCTACGGGGCGATCCTGATTCACAAGCAGTCGAAGCGGATCATCGGCGGGAACACACGGTGGCGTGCGATGAGGGCGGCGGGTGCTGAGACGGTGCCCGGGTTCTGGGTGTCGTGTTCGCCGGCTCAGGCGAAGCGAATCATGCTGGCTGACAACCGAACGTCGGATCTCGCCGAGTACGACGAGCAGGCGCTGGTCGATCTGCTCGCTGAGATCCAGTCGCAGGAGAAGAACGGTCTGCTCGGTACCGGGTACACCGACGACGATCTTGCTGGTCTGCTCGCGACGTTGGGTTCCTCGCCGGGTCTCGCTCCTCGCGAGGACGACGCACCGAAGCTCCCGGTCAAGGCGAGGTCGGTGCTTGGTGATGTGTGGGTGCTCGGCCCGCATCGGGTGGTGTGCGGTGATGCCACGAGTGTTGATGTGCTCGACTTGCTCATGATGGGCGAGCAAGCGGGCTGCCTTCTGATGGACCCGCCCTACGGCATGAACCTCGACACGGACTACTCGAAGATGCCCGGTGGCAATGCGAAATCACGCATGAACAAGCAGCCGAAAAAGTACGATCCGGTCATCGGTGACGATGAGCCGTTCGATGCAGCGTTCCTTCGTACGTACTTCGGTGCCGTCAAAGAACAGTTTTGGTTCGGCGCCGACTACTACCGCAGCACGTTGTCGCAAGATGACCGTGACGGGTCGTGGCTCATCTGGGACAAGCGCAAGGAAGACGGCAGCCAAGACGACGTGATCGGCAGCACCTTCGAGACGTGCTGGAGCGCCGTCCCACACCAGCGCCGACTGCTGCGTCACTACTGGTGCGGAGCGTTCGGGGCTCCCGAGGCGCGCGACAGAATGCACCCGACGCAGAAACCGGTCGCCCTCATGGCTGACATCCTGACTAGGTGGTCAGCGGAGGGCAGCATCGTCGCCGACGCTTTCGGTGGGTCCGGTTCGACGCTGATCGCTTGCCACCAGACCGGCCGGGTCGCGCGCCTCGTTGAGCTCGACCCCCGGTATGTCGACGTGATCTGTCGGCGCTATCAGGACGCCACCGGTACGCACCCTGTCCTGGAGGCGACGGGCGCGCCTCACGACTTCACCGAAAGTACGATTGGCTGATGGCAGCAAGGCGAACGAAACCAGTCGCAGCGAAGCCGGCTCCCACACCGACGCCGACGCGCGCTGTCCCTACTCGACCGCTCGGTGAGGCCGGCCTGAAACTGTGGGACGATCTGCACGCTGCTGGCGAAGTGCGCGGGTCGAGTGAGCCGTTGCTGTTGCTGTGTGAGCGGTTCGATGTCCGGTCGTTTCTGCGGGTGCGTGTGCTGAGGTCGTGGGACAAGGCCGACCTCGCTGCGCTGATTTCGCTCGACGATCAGATCGACGTCGGCCTCGAACGGCTCGGGATTCGCACGATCCTGCCGTCGCTGGCCGAGCAGAAAGCCGACGACTGGACGGCGAAGCTAGCGCTCGTCGAGGGATGAGCAGCGCTCGCGAGTTCGTGCCGCCGAGGATCGGCACGCCTCGCACCGATGCACGCACGCTCGGGCCGCAGATCGGTGACGTTTCTGCACGACTCGGAACCCCGTTCATGCCGCACCAGCAGCACGTGATGGACGTCGCGTACGAGCTGAACGACGACGGCCGGTTGAAGTACGACGAGATCCGCTGGACGATCATGCGCCAGTCGGGCAAGACGACGGGCGTTCGGGCGAAGTCGATATGGCGATGCACGACCGGGCAGACCCGGTTCGGTGATCAGCAGATCTCGCTGTACCTGGCGCAGACTCGCGGTGCGTCGCGACGCAAGCTGGAACGAGACTTCACTCCCGGCCTTCGGCGAGCTGCTACCCATGGCTCGTTCACCGAGATCAAGAACCCGAAGGCGCGACCGATGTCGCCGACCGAGTTCAAGCCGTCGATGAACAACGGTCAGGAGCACATCCTGTTCGGGCCGGCGAGCTACTTGCAGATCGACGCACCGAACCGCGAGGCCGGCCACGGCGACACGATCGATGACGCGACGATCGACGAGGCGTTCGCTCACCAATCGGACGCGGTCGAGCAGTCGGTTGAGGGTGCGACGGTGACCCGAACGAACTCGCAGCTCTGGATCGTGTCGACTGCTGGCGACGAGAAGTCGTTCTACTTGTGGCCGAAGGTGCGCGACGGACGCAAGCTCGTCGAGTCGGGTGAGGCGTCGAACATCTGCTACTTCGAGTGGTCGCTCCCTCCAGAGGCTGACATCGGTAACGAGGAAGCATGGTGGGAGTTCATGCCGGCGCTCGGTCGCACGATCGACGTCGAGACCATCCGCCGCAAGTTGGAGAAGGCTCGGCGCACCACCGACGAGGACGGCGAGGATGTGTTCCGGCGCACGATGTGCAACCAGTGGGTGAGGACTCCGATCATGTCTGACGACGACAAGCCGAGGGTGATCGACGCCGACGAGTGGCAGCTTCGGACAGCGAAGAAGGCGAAGCACGTGGGCGAGCTGGCGCTGTCGGTCGATATGTCGCCGGTTCATCGCACGGTGTACCTGACGATCGCCGGCCCCGCAGCGGACGGTCGGGTGCTCGTCGAGGTCGTGCATGAGCAGACCGGTTCGTCGGGTATCGAGACGTTCATTGATCAGGCAGTCGAGCGCTATTCGCCGGTCGCTGTGGCGTGGGACAACGGTGGCCCGACCCGGCAGATCGGCCCGTCGATCGAGCGTGCCGTCGACGGTCGCTGCGAGCTGGTGCGCTACTCGGGCGGTGAATGGTCTGCTGCGTGCGGGTCGTTCTACTCGGCGTTCAAGGAGAACCGGTTGTGCCATCTCAACCAGGATTGGCTGACGTTCGCTGTCGAGGGTGCTGACAAGAAGCATCGGGGCGAGGGGTGGGTGTGGGATAGGCTCACCGCCGAGGCCGACATAGCACCGTTGTGTGGTGCGACGGCGGCGCATCGGGCGATCGAGTCGTACAAGCCACCGGTCGATGAGGACGAGGAGTTCTATGTCTACTGACGCCAACCAGCTCGAAGCCTCGAACCGGGAGCTGCGACGACTCGCACGTCGCGACAAGTTGCTGTCGAGCCTGTTCGAGGTCGGCGGCGCGGTAATCGTGGTGGCCGGTGTTGCTCTGGCGTCGACGGTTGCAGCGGTCGTGACGGTCGGTGTGTTGCTGTTCTGGGCTGGCTGGTCGAAGCGGCCGGTCAAGCAATGAGCGTGTTTCGGTTCCCTGGTGAGCGACGCAACGCCACGTCGGCGCTCGATCAGATGACCCGTCGTGGGGGTGGCACGTCGTCGGGTGTGCCAGTTGACGCTGACCGGGCGCAACGTCACAGCGCTGTGTGGTCGTCGCTCGCTGCGATCTCCGAAGCGCACCTGGCGTTGCCGTTGCAGGAGGTCGTCAGGATGGGCGACGACGTCGTGCGTCGGGACCCACCGGATTGGATGTGGGAACCGTCGCCGGGGATGTCGTGGGAGACGTGGATTTGGCAGCAGTCGTGGTCGCTCGCGCAGCTCGGCCGGTGCTACGCGTTCATCGCGACCGTGGACAATCTTGGGTATCCGACGACGATGACACCGGTCGCTGATGAGCGTGTCGAGTGGAGACGTGAGCGCGGTCAGGGCGAATGGAAGGTGTACCTCGATCGGCAGGAGGTGCTGCTGTGGCCTCGTGGCCCGCTGTGGCACGTCGGTCTTTACACGCGACCGGGCCGACCCGAGGGGATGTCTCCGATCGCGCATCACGCCGAAGTGATCGGCGTCGGGCTCGCCGCGCAGAAGTTCGGGGCGCAGTTCTTCCGTGACGGCATGCACCCGACCGCGGTGTTCACCCCGACGAAGGACCCGGGGCCGGGTGGTGCTGCAGCGTTCAAGGCGAAGATCATGGAAGTGCTCGCCGGGTCGCGCGAGCCGATCATGCTGCCCGCTGGCACGACGTTCGAACGGTGGCAGATCAACCCCGACGAGTCGCAGTTCCTCGAAACGATGCGCTACTCGGGCGAGGAAATCGCCCGGATCTTCGGTGTGAACCCCGGCAAGATCGGCTACTCGACGTCCGGTTCGAACGTCACCTACGCCAACGTCAACCAGGCGAACGAGGACTGGCGCATGTCCGGTCTGCTGCGTTACACGTCGATGTTCGAAGCGGCGCTGTCGCGGTTGGTGCCGGACGGTCAGCGTCGGGTGCTGCGCTTCAACTTCGACGCGTTCCTGCGTGCTGCGCTCGACGAGCGGATGAAGGCGTACAAGGCGTCGGCCGAGATTGGGGCGCTGTCGGGGACCCCGCTGTGGACGACGAACGAGATGCGCAACAACGAGGGCTATCCGGCAATCGAGGGCGGCGACGTGTTCGTGCGCGCCGGCACCGGCATGGAGCCACCGATCACGCAGCGCTCATCTGACGGCTTGTAGCATCGTCGTCACCAACAGGAGGTGTCATGTCTGCTCTGATCACGAAGTACTCGCTGCCCGATGAGGTGCGTGCCCGCTGGGCCGACTCCGACGACGACCTGCTCGAACTCGACGTGATCGCACGGCGCGGTGTCGTGCTCGGTGAGCAGCGGCGAGCACCGATCGAACGGCGAGTCGACGAGGACGGCAACGCAGCGTTCGTCGGGTACGCGACGACGTGGGGCACCTGGTACAACGTGGCCGGGGGACCGCCGTACGGGTTCCGTGAGATGATCGAAGCCGGCTCGGCCGACAAGTCGTTGCAGATGCGCACCGACAAGATCGCGTTCCTGTTCGACCATGAAGGCATCCCGTTGGCTCGCAACACGTCGGGCACGATGACGCTGACCGCGGACTCGACAGGCCTGCACGTCGACGTACCAGAGCCTGACGTGGCGCGCAACGTGTTCGCCGCTGCAGTGGCGTCGGCGATCGAGCGTGGCGACGTCGACGAGATGTCGTTCGCGTTCCGTGCGATCCGCCAGGAATGGAACGACGACTACACCGAGCGTCGGGTGTTGGAGATGCAACTCTTCGACGTGTCGGCTGTGACGTACCCGGCGAACTCGGCCACGATCATCGGCATGCGCAACGCTGCACGATCGGTCGACGAGATCCCTGTGATCGTCGGGTTGCCGCTCGGGTTGGCGCTCGCGCAAGCTCAGATGCTTGCGTCGGCGTGACGATCGCCGCTACAGTCATCGCTCAATCAGTCGCCGTCTGACACGACGAAGCTCGCACCGGTCCCGTCAGGGCACCATCCGGGCATCTCCTGGCTTTCACCACCGAGACGCAATCCCACGTTCTCTCCTGTGAAAGGTTCACCACGATGCGCAAGTCCCGCAACCCTGTCCGCTCGAACATCGAGGGCCGCGAGGTCTGGTTGTTCGCCGATGGCAGGACCCTGCCTGTCGTCGCTGGTGGCGACGAGACCGCCACCCTGCCGGTGTCGTTCCGTTCACAGCTCGTCGACAAGCTCAACGAGCGCATCGCCGCCCGCCAGGCCGCTCACGACGAACTGACCGCCCTGCTCGAAGCTCCGACCGCCGAGGCTCGCGACCTGAACGCCGCCGAGACCGCGCAGTTCGCTGAGCTGCGCGCATCGATCGCAGCGTTCGACATCACCGACGCCACCGACGCCGGGTTCGCCGACTCGATCGCTTCGATGCGGGCACGCGTCGCCGAGATGGACGCACTCGAAGTGCGTCACGAAGCGGTCCGTCAGACCGAGGCCCGCATCCAGGTCACGTCCGAAGAGCACACCTACCGCAAGGGTGGGGAGCATTCGTTCTTCTCCGACCTGTTCGCGCACAACTTCCGTCTCGGCGGTCCTGACGTCTCGGAGCGGTTGCAGCGCAACACGACCGAGCAGGCGGTCGACCGACGCGACATCGGTGTTGCTGCGATGGCCGGCGCGATCCCTCCGGTCTGGTTGGTCGACGAGTTCGCACCGCTCGCCCGTGCCGGTTCGCCGTTCCTGAACTCGCTCAACGCGATGGACCTGCCCGACGACGGTGTGTCGTTCATCATCCCGCGTGGCACCACCGGCTCCCTCGGAGGTCCGACCGCCGAGGGTGCAGGCTTCGTCGAGCAGGACATGATCAACACCGACCTGACCTCGACGGTCAACCTGATCACCGCGCAGCAGGACATCTCACGCACGGTGTTCATGCGTGGCGGTTCGGTCGTCGACTCGATCATCTTCCCCGACCTGATGGAAGCGCTCGCGCTCGCCGGGAACGTGTCGGCGATCAACGGCAACGGCATCGCCCCGCAGCACCGTGGCATCCTGCAGGTCGCCGGCATCTCGGCAGTCGCGTACACCGATGGCTCGCCCACGGTGCCCGAGTTGTGGCCGAAGATCTCCGACGCCATTCAGCGGGTCAACTCGCTGCGGTTCATGCCGGTGTCGGCGATCTACATGCACCCGCGCCGCTGGGGTTTCGTCACCTCCGCGGTCGACACGACCGGTCGCCCGCTGTTCGACTTCTCGAAGACCGTCCCGAACACCGTGTTCGGCCTCGGCGACGCAGCCGAGTACGGCCAGATCGTCGGCACGTTGCAGTCGATCCCGGTCATCACCGACGCATCGATCCCGACGAACCTCGGTGTCGGCGCGAACGAGGACATCATGTTCATGGCCCGCATGAACGACATCAAGTACTGGCGTGCCCCGGTGATGTCGTTCACGTTCGAGCAGGCGATGCCGACCGCACCGGGCCAGGTCCGGCTCGCTGTCGGACAGTTCCAACTGTTCGTCCCCGGCCGCTACCCGACCGCGATCGCCACCATCGGCGGCACCGGCTTCACCCCACCCGCGTTCTGAGCCTGAGCATCTTCGAAAGGAATCATCATGACCCGACAATTCACCACATTTAACGAGGACCACATCCGTCAGGGTGGGCCAATGAACGCCACGTTCGCCGAGTCGATTCCTCGCATCCTTGCTGGGACCGACAACGCGATCGCCGCGACGGGTGTCGTTCACTCGACGTTCGTGCCGGTGCAGCCAGGTGACACCATCTCGAACATCACGTTCGTGACCGGTGGCACCGCTGCTGCAACGCCGACCGCAGGGTTCGCTGCGATCTACTCGTCGGCCGGTGTGCTGCTCGGCCAGACCGCAGACTTCGCGGCGACGGCACGTGCAGCGAACACGGCGTTCACCGTTCCGCTGGTCACACCGATCGCGATCACCGGTCAGGCGTCCGGTCAGTCCGGTGTGTTCGTCGCGATCTCGTTCACTGCCGGCACGGTGCCGACACTTCGCGGACTCACGGTCGGCAACGCTGTGCTCGCTGGCGCTCTCGGGCTGTCGGCACCATCGACACCTCGCATCCTCGGCCAGACCCACGGCTCCGCGGTGGGTGCTGTTGCCCCGGCAACGATCGCGACGCCGACGACGGTCGCCACGGTCAACTACTTCGCGCTGACCGGATCATGACCAGCGCCGCCGTGATGATCGAGGCGCTCGAATCGGAGCGTGTCGGGTACGTCACCCACGACCGTCCCGACAGGGTCGCCGAGGTCGACAAGCAGATCGGGCTGTGGCAGGACCGACTCGACGCCGAGCAGGGCGCAGCGACCGAGTTGGCTGTTGCTGGTGGCCAGTCGTTGGCTCAGCCGGATCATGTCCGCAAGATCGTGGCCATCATCGGTTCGCTCCGAGTGGAGCGCGCCGGGTACGCGTCGACCGGCAAGGATGATCGGGTCGGCGAAGTCGACGACCAGCTCGAGTACTGGGAAGCGCAACTCGCGAAGGATGGCATCGTGATCGACGACGTCGAGAACACCGCGCAGGATCTCACCGGGGTCGAGACGGCCACCGTGAAGACCTCACCGGCGAAGCGTCCGGCGAAGCGTCCGGCGAAGCGTGCAGCGGCGAAGAGTCGTCCGGCGAAGCGCACGGCTTCGCGTCCCCCGGCGAAGAAGTAAGCAGCCGTGACGACGTTGCCGCGGGCGAACGCTCAGCGGATCCTGCTCGGATCTGTTGGTGCTGTCGCTCGCGGCACGCTGCGCGACCAAGACGGCGTCGCAGCGAACGCTGCCGGCTCGGTCACGGCGTCGCTGTTCGATGCGGCCGGCGTGCGCTCGGGTGCAGCGAACCGGGCCACGACCTCGTCGGGTGCTGGTGCGTACACACTGGTGTTGACGACTGCAGAGTGCGCGACGCTGAACGTGTGGCGTGTCGACTGGTTTGATGCAGGCGTGTTCAGAGCGTCGAGCTACGCGCGCATCGTCGGCGGGTTCATGTTCTCCACCGACGACCTCGCTGAGATGGCAGGCGTCGCAGCGTTCACGACCCCGGTCCGGTTGCAGGCGCGCGAGTGGGCGACGAACATGATCGAGCACCAGACCGGTGCAGCCTGGAACCCTCGCTACGACGTCGACGCTTGGTACCGCACTGATCTGTCGATGACGCACGTGCTCACCTGCCGCCCGGTGATCGCTCTGCGGTACGCAATGGTCAACGCCGGCTCGGTGCTCGACATCTCGAACACGCGACTCGACCGGGTGGCGGGTGTTGTGCATGACGTCGGCTGGTACGGCGAGTGCGAGATCGGCTACACGCACGGCTACGACCAACCTTCCGAGACGCTGCGTCGTGCTGCGCTGCTTGCTGCTGCCGATGTGCTGTTGCGTGGGGCGTCGGGTCTGTCGGAGCGCACACGGTCGGCGACGAACGATCTCGGGGTCGTGCAGCAGTTCTCGTTCCCCGGTCTGAATCATCCGACCGGTCTCGACTTCGTTGATCAAGCGATCCGTGCGCACGACCATCGCATCGGCGAGATCGGCTGATGGCAGGCAACCCGACGTTCGAGGTGATGGCCACCTACGCGGCGTGGCTGCGTCCGTTGATGCCGGTGCAGCCTCAACCGGTCGCCGGCCAGATCGCTGTCGCGGTGCCGGTGTTCTACGGTGAACCCTCGGACAGGTTCGCCGGGTCGGCTGTGGTGTGGTTCGGGAACATCACCGACAGCTACGTCACGCATTCGCTGCGAGCGAACGTGCGCCGACGTCAGGTGACCTCGCTGTTCGAGATCGTCATCTCGTGCGTGCTCGTCGGCAAGACCGACGAGGTGACGTCACCGTTGCAGCAGCAAGCCGACCAGTTCGTGCACGGCATTGAGCAGATCATCGATCTCGACATCGCCACGCACCCGTCAGCGTTGCAGCAGCCGGCGATCGTGGATCATGCGTTCGTGCGTGGCGGCGACGTCGAGCGAGGCGTCACCGATCAGGGTGTCGGCTGCCGGCGAACGCTACGGATAGAGTTCGAGACCAGATTCATCACATGAGGGAGCAGCCATGAACGTTCGTTACATCGGCCCATTCGATGCCGTCGAAGTCGGCGCCCAAGTGTTCGCTCGAGGCAAGACGGTTTCGGTGCCGTCCGAACTCGCCGGCCGAGTGCCTGACCCTCGGGTGGCTGCGGCGCACGTCGAGTTGCGCGACGCGATCGGTGCGCTCGATCACAACCTCGCTGTTGCGTTGCGTGACGAGATCATTGGACTCGACGCCGGTGAGGGTCTGCTCGCACAGGACTGCTGGGAACTGGTAGCCGACAAGACCAAGAAGGGTGACGAGTCATGACGACGATGAACACACAGCTCGGTGTCGTGAACGAGGTCACGTACGGCACCCCGGTGACGGTGACCCGGTTCTTCGAGTTCAACAAGTGGTCGGTCGGTATCGACCAGGGCCGCGCCGCGTCGACCGGAATGCGGGCGGGTACGCGCACGGCACGCGCTGACCGGTTCGAGCCGTACACGAAAGGCGCGGCCGGTGCGTTCGAGCTGGACGTCCCGACGAAAGGGTTCGGGTTCTTCCTGCCGCACATGCTCGGCGCCTCGTCGATCGGTACGGTCGTCGATTCGAACTTCACGCAGACCGGCATCGAGGCTTCGCTGCTCGGTGACGTCTTCACCGCTCAGACCAACCAGCCGCTGCACCCGGCCGGCACCAACCAGCCGCACACCAACCACGGATGCAAGCTGACGAAGTGGGCGCTCGGTTGCGACATTGACGGGGTGCTCGTGTTCTCGGGTGACATCGACGCCGAAGACGAAGACACTGCGACCGCTCTCGCGACGGCGTCGTACCCAACCGACTACCGGGTGTTCTCGTTCGCTGGTGCGTCGGTCACGTTCGCTGCCGGCGCGGTCGAGTTGAAGAACTTCAAGGTGTCCGCCGATCTCGGGCTCGACACCGAGCGTCGGTTCCTGCGTGGCTCGACGTTGAAGAAGGAACCGACCGAGAACGCGATGCGGACGTACTCGTGGGAGGCCGTTGCTGAACACACGGCGCTGACGAACTTCGACCGGTACCGCTCAGCGACCCGTGTCGGTGCTCTCGCTGCGATCGTGGCCACGTTCAACGGTCCAGTGGCGCACGGTGGCACCACGCTCCCGCAGCTCACCGTGACGCTGCCCCTGGCCCGGTTCGATGTGTGCAAGTTCGACATCGAAGGCCCTGCCGGTCTGATGGACACAATGTCGGGTGTTGCGCTGTCGGACACCGG
>Ga0335395_10000377_pt1 | contig 28594 bp, 25 predicted proteins | sample MAT02_FD_205744 | JGI IMG/M metagenome (GOLD analysis project Ga0335395, IMG submission 205744) | Freshwater microbial communities from Lake Fryxell liftoff mats and glacier meltwater in Antarctica - MAT-02 (spades assembly) (version 2) ... | reverse complement strand
ACCGGCGACCCGACCTTCCAGACCACCTCGGGCCGGGCCGCGACCTTCACCGACAAGGCCGGCGCGATCGCCTTCAACGCGGGCATGGACAACGAGTACTTCGCCGCGAGCAGCCTGAGCAACTACCGCGAGCTGTACCGCATCTACCGCTCCGACCCCGCGCTGCGCAAGATCCATGAGACCGTCCCGATGATCTGCACGTGGGACGACCACGAGTTTAGCGACGACGCCCACGGCGCGAACGCGACCTACTTCGACGGCCGCAAGGACGAGCACGACCCCGAGCGGCGCAAGCGAGCCAACCAGGTGTGGTTCGAGTACATGCCCGTCGACTTCACCGAGGACGACTTCGTCTACGACCCCGCCAAGGAGTTCCCCGGCGACATCCAGATCTACCGCGACTTCACGTTCGGCAAGCACCTGCGCCTGGTGATGACCGACCTGCGAAGCTACCGCTCTGACCACCTGATCGCCGAGGACGCGTTCCCGGGGACCGTCGTGTTGACGCAGGCCGAGCTGATGACCGAGCTCGGCGAGCTGCCCGCGGACGCCAGCGCGTACGTCGACATCGACACTTACGACGGCGGCATCTACAAGGACGCCCTGGTCGCCGGCGCCGCCGAGCTCGAGTACGACCCGGCCAAGATCACCGGCCTGATGGATGTCACGTACATCAACAGCGTGCTCGCCAAGCTCGCCGACCCCGGCGCCCCGGAGATCGACGACATCCTCGATCTCGAGCGCGGCTACGCCTACCGCCACCTCGGCAAGATCAGCCCGCACGCCTCGATCGGCGCGCGCTACCTGGTCGTCAAGAGCACCTTCGACCTGTGGGCCCGTCTCAACTACGAGAAGTCCAAGGGCGCGACCCAGGACGCCATGGGCCCCGCGCAGCAAGCCTGGTTCCTCGACACCATGAAGGGCGCGAGCGAGACCTGGAAGGTGTGGGGCAACGAGTATTGCCTGGTGCCGCTGGCGGTCAACCTCATGGGCCTCGCGCCCGCGCCCTTCGACAAGGCCTTCTACATGAACGCGGACATGTGGGACGGCATGCGTGACCGCCGGAGTGAGATCCTCGCGGAGCTCGCCAAGCTCGACAACGTCGTCGCCGTCACCGGGGACATCCACGCCTTCTACGCCGGCGTGCCCGCCACCAACGACGACCCGAGCCAGCGCATCGTCGAGTTCGTCACCAGCAGCATGAGCTCGGGCGCCTTCCGCAGCCAACTGGTCTCGCAGGTCGCCGCCGACCCCGTGCTCAGCATGACCGACGGGGCCTCCATGCTGGCCGAGAGCATCGACTCGCTGCTGCAAGACACCGGCTTCAACCGCCACCTGGCCCACGCCGACTCGTCCCACAACGGCTTCGTGACGATCGAGCTCGACGGCGCCGAGGTCGTCGCCACCTATCACGCCATGGACGAGGCGAAGATCCTGATGAACCTCGAGGGCCTGCCCGCCGCCGAGCTGGCCGAACACTTCGAGACCGTCCGCTTCCGCGTCGAGGCCGGCAAGCGTGAGCTGTTCAAGGAGATCAACGGCGCCTGGAAGCGCTGGGACTCCGCGACCAACAACTACGTGTGAACCACGAACGAGCGCGACCGGCATCCGCCGGCCGCGCTCCTGTGCGCAGCTCCAGTAGACCCGGAGCCCTCAGGGCTCGGTCAAGATCATCACGAACACCGCGTTCGGTGCGCTGCCCGCGGTGCCCTCGACGGTGCCGCCCTCGACCTTGAACTTCTCCGCCAGGCTGGGGCCGACGAGGATAAAGATACCGGTCGACGAGGTCATGTCGCTGGTGAAGCTCAGGCCGTCCGCCGCGAGGTAGCGGATCTTCGCGGTGGTCGCGTCGGCCTTGGTCGCCGAGATCACCTTGGCGCCCGCCTTCGGCGCGCCGGTGCCGTCGCGGACGAAGCCGACCACGCCGCCCTTCTCGCCCAGCGGAAGCGACGCCTCGATCTCCTTGTCGCCCATCAGGTAGCCGTTCCAGTCGGTCAGCTTGGCCGTCGGCATGCCCCAGATGTCGCGGTTGCCGTTCATCGGGCCGTACACGCCGTCGACCGGCGAGGCCAGGCCGGTGGCCGAGGTGTAGTAGTCGCCGCCCGTGATGATGCCGATGACGCCGAGGCCCTCGTCGACCGCGGCCGGCGAGACGATGTCGACCTTGCCATCGGCGTCCGCGTTGCCCGTGACCACCGCCGGCGCGCCGACCGGGTCGCTCAACGCGGCGAACGCCCCGATGACCCGCACCTCGATGTTCGGCACCGGCGCGCCGCTGACGAAGTCGAGCAAGGTGCCGGCGAAGCGCGTGGCACCACCATCGGGCGCCGCCACGCACTCGCCGTCCTCGAGGTCACGATACTTGAGACAGGCGACCGACATACAGTCACCGTTGGCCGAGCACGCCTCGCCGTCCGCCGCCGTCTCGCCGCCCATCATCGTGGTGGCGCCGGTCGTCGTGCCATCGGTCGTGCCGTCGGTCGTCTCGGCGCCGGTCGTCGAGGTCGGCGCGTCCGAGGTCGTACCACCGGCGGTCGTCGAGGTCGGCGACTCGGTCGCGCCGCCCGTCGAGGCTCCCGTATCGGAGGTCCCCTTGTCATCGCCGCAGGCCATCAGGGCGGTCGCGGTCAAAACAGTCATCAGGCTCAAGTTGCAGGTCGATCGAAGCATCAGGTTCTCTCCCAAAAGCTGAAAGCGCCGGTCGGCGCTGGCGTTGGACGGTACCAGGCCCCCGCGCTAGCGCCGCATTTTGACGACGCGTGGACCCTCACACGCGCCGTGCAGCCGCCCGCACATCGTGCTCCGGTCGCGAGCGGGCCCGACCGCCGCATTCGCGGGGGCCGGGCCCATCCTGACATCGAGTGGAGTCAGCGACAGTGCTCACTGCTTGGCTTCGACGTAGCCCTTGGGGATCTTGTACTTGAAGTCCTTGGCGTCGAGGCCCTGGTTGGTGGTCACGTCCGTCAGCACGAAGTGGTTGGTGCTGTTGTCCTGGCTGCGCACGACGAAGGCGTCGACGCGGCCGGTCGCGTCATCGACGACCAGGAGCAGGGTCTTGTAGTGCGGGTTTTGCTCCTTCGGCTTGAGCTCGATGACCTTGTGGCCGGGCATGGCGTAGCTCTTGGCCGGCTTCTCCGGGGCCATGCGCACCTTGAAGTCCTTGATCAGCTTTTGACCACCAAACAGGAACTTCATCGCGCCCGCGAGGTTGGTGTTGCCGTCGACCTTCTGGCTGACAACCTGCCGCGTGTCGTGCTCGACCACCCACAGCTTCTGGCCGTCGACGTAAAAGTCGGGGTCCGCGGCGCCCTCGTAGTCCCACACCATCATGCCGGGCTTGCGCAACTGCAGCTTGCCGCGGCTGACAGTGCGCGTGCCGTAGACCTGATGCACGTAGGTCTGACGAAAGCTGCCCAGCAGATCGACGGTGCCGTCATAAAAGCTCTGCACGCTGGCAAGCACCGCCGAGGCCGAAGGCTTTTCACCGGCGGTCTCCGGCGCAGCGGCCACCGCCGCGGGAATCGGGGCGGCCTGCACGTCGAAGGCGCTGCAGAGGAGACCAAGAGAGAGGGCGCAGTTCGTGAGAGTAACCATGGCGAGCTCCTGTGGGTCGTCCCCACCTGGGCGACAGACGCCTGACCCCGAGGGGCGATTCACGGCGGCCGGGTCCCGCGGATGTGAAGGGCGTGTAAAGCACAGACCTGCCCCGGGCTTCGGGAGGGGTCTGTGGCCTCGTTTAGCACGGTTTTGCCGGCTCGCACAGGCGCGGCGAGAAGGGCGCATCGCCGCCGCGGGGACCCCGTCCGGGCCTCCGAGCGGCGCTCAGGCGGCTTGCACGAAGACCTCGCGCGGGGCAGTGCCACGCGCCGGACCGATGACCCCATCGGCCTCCATCTGTTCGACAATTTTGGCGGCGCGGTTGTAGCCGATGTTGAGCCGGCGCTGGATCATGCTGGTGCTGACCTTGCGGGTCTCGGCGACGATCTGCACGGCCTTGTCGTAGAGAGGATCTGCGCGGCGGTCGTTGACCTCCTCCTCGAGGTCCTCCTCCCGCTTGGCCGCGATCGCGTGATTGTACACCGGCCGGGCCTGCTTCTTGATGAACGCGACGACCTTAAAGATCTCCTCCTCGGAGACGTAACAGCCGTGTACGCGCTGCGGCTGGGCGCCGCGGTCCATGTACAGCATGTCGCCCATGCCGAGCAGTTGCTTCGCGCCCTTGCCGTCGAGGATCGTGCGCGAGTCGATGTCGCTGGTCACCTGGAACGCGATGCGCGACGGGAAGTTGTTCTTGATCGTGCCAGTGATGACGTCGACGCTCGGCCGCTGCGTCGCCAAGATCAGGTGGATCCCGCAGGCGCGCGCCTTGGCGGCGATGCGCGCGACCGAGGTCTCGACCTCCTTGCTCGCCACCATCATCAGGTCGGCGAACTCGTCGATGATGACGACGATGTACGGCATTTTCTCCGGCCGATCGCCGAGCTTGGCGCCGTGCATGTCGTTGCCGAGCGTGCGCATCGGGTGGCCGTCCGCGTCGAAGGCGACGCCGCCGAGGAACTCCGACGCGACCGCGTCCTCACCCTCCTCCTCGGACTCGAGGTTGACCCGGTCGGCCTCCATCTCGAGCATCTTCTTCTCGGTCTCGAACTGCTCGAGCAAGATCGGCAGCTTCTTGTTGTAGCCGCCGATGTCGCGGACCTGCGCGTCGCTGAGCACCGAGTACCGGCGCTCCATCTCGTCGACCGCCCAGCGCAGCGCCAGGTTGGCGGCCTCGGCGTCGGTGATGACCGGCAGCAGCAGGTGCGGGATGTCCTTGTAGATGCTCAGCTCGAGCATCTTCGGGTCGATCATGATCATGCGCACGTCCTCGGGCGTACACGAGTAGAGCAGCGAGCAGATCATCGCGTTGACGCCGACCGACTTGCCCGAGCCGGTCGCGCCGGCGACTAGCAAGTGCGGCGCCTTCGCCAGGTCGATCGTGATCGGCTTGCCGGTGATGTTCTTGCCGAGCGCCATCGGCAGCTTGAAGGTGCGCTCGCTGCCGAAGCACTCGCTGTCGAGGATCTCCTTGATCGCCACGGTCTCGCGGACCAGGTTCGGGACCTCGAAGCCGACCGTCGCCTTGCCGGGGATCGGCGCGAGGATCCGGATCGAGATCGCCTCGAGCGCCATCGCCAGGTCGTTCTCCAGGCTCTCGATCCGCGACAGCTTCATGCCCGGGTCGGGCTTGAACTCGTAGCGCGTGATCACCGGGCCCGGGTGGATCTTGGTGACCTTGCCGGTGACCTTGAAGGTGCCCAGCGCGTGCTCGATGCGCTCGGCCTGCTCGAGCACGAAGCCCTTGTCGACCGCAGTCATGGCCTGCTCGGGCAGCTCGAACAGCTTCGACGGCGGCAACAAAAATGGCCCCGAGGTTAACCGCACGATGCCGGGGATCGCACGCACGCGCTCCACGGGCGCGGGCGCGGCGGCCAGCGGGAGCTGCACGGGTGCGGCCGCAGCCGGCACGATCTCGCCGAGACGCGGCGGCGGCTTCTTGCCGGCGCGGTTGAGCGAGAGCGGCTCCTCGCTCGCGGGCTCGCGGTCGGTGACCGGCGCGTCGATGTCGTCCTCGTCCTCGACAATTTCCGGCGCCTTGCGACGGCGCTTCGGAGCGCCGCTGTCGGCGGCTTCGGACTCCTCCGCGGGATCGTCGTCGGTGACCGGCTCGACCTTCGGCTTCTTCTTCGGCTCGGCCTTGACGGCCTCCTCCGGCCGCGTCGGCTCGGTGACGACGATCTCCGGCATGTCCTCCGGGCGGCGCGGCAGCTTACGATTCTTGCGCGGCTCGGCGAGCGGCGCGGCCGGCTCGGCCGCGACGGGCGATGCGGCCGGCGATGCTAGCAGCGCTGCGACGGGCGGCTCGACCGGCGCGGCGGCCTTGCGGCTGCGTCGCGGCTTCGGCGGCGGGGCAGGCTCTTCCTCTTCCTCCTCTTCTTCTTCCTCGTCGAGTTCGTCCATTTCCTCGTCGTCGTAGAGCTCCTCGTCGGTCTCCTCGAGATCCTCGCCGGGCCGCCCACGCAGCGCGTCGTAGAGGCCGACCATGCCGCCCCACAGGTACGCGCCGACGGCGACCGTGCCGCGCGCGACCAGCTTCGCGGCGACGACGATGTGTGACACCGACAGCGGCGTCGAGGCGAACAGGCCGACGCACAGCAGCGCGAGCGCGATGAGGTAGGTGCCGGCGCGCTCGAACAGGCCGAGGCCGACCTCGCCGAGCAGCTCACCGGTGAGGCCGCCGGCGGTGAGGCCGTGGGTGCGGTACTCGGGGAAGGTGATATGCAGCAGCACGCAGCCGGCGATCGTCGCTCCGGCGAAGCCGAGGCCCTCGCCTGCGCGGACCTCCATCGTCTCGCCGAGCAGCGCCTTGACGCCGAGGCCGAGCACGCCGAGCACCAGCAGGTACGCGCCCATGCCCAGCGTCGCGTACAGGGCGCTGGCCGCCAGGTGACCGACGGGGCCCATCAGGTTGCCGGCGCCGAACTGGTACGAGCACAGGCCGCCGGCCATCAGCACGCCGATGGCGAGCAGCGTGATGCCGAGGAACTCGCCCCACGGCCGCGGCAGACCAGACACAGGTTCGCGCGTTCGCGCGCCACGCGCGGACTCAGAACGCTCTCGGGCTTTGGGCATTTGTCCTTGGATCTCAAGATCTTGGCGAGGATGGCCGGATCTTGGTCGCGGCATCCTACAAAGCCCGCAGTTTGAGACCAAAAAACCGGCCGGGTTTCGTTACCCTGTGGCGCATGCGCCCCATCGTCGTCGCCCTCCTTTTGTCCACGCTGGCCCTCAGCGGTTGTAAACGCAAAGAACTCGAGGCCTCCCTCGCCGAGGCCAACAAGAAGCTCGAGGCCACGCAAGGCGAGCTCGGCGCCGAGAAGGGCAAGAACAAGACGCTGACGGAGGAGAACGAGACCCTGCAGCAGAGGATCGCGGCGCTTGAGGCCGACGTCGCCCGCCTCTCGACCGAGATCAAGGTGCTCGAGGACCAGAACGCCGACCTCGCCAAGAAGGCCGGCGCGACCGCCGAGGAGCTCAAGGCCCTGCGCGCCGAGAAGCAGAAGCGTATCGCCGAGCTGCAGGTCTACAAGGACCTGTTCGGCAAGCTCAAGGCGCTGGTCGACGCCGGCACGATCCAGGTCGAGTTTCGCAAGGGTCGATTGGTCGTCAAGCTGGCCAGCAGCATCCTGTTCGACTCCGGCAAGACGGAGCTCAAGCCCGAGGGTCAGACCGCGCTCACCAGCCTCGCTAACGCGCTCAAGTCGCTCAACGACCGCGAGTTCCTGGTCGCCGGTCACACGGACAACGTCCCGATCAAGACCGCCAAGTTCAAGAACAACTGGGACCTCTCGACCGCGCGCGCGGTCGAGGTCGTGCAGTATCTCATCAGCCAGGGCATGACCTCGAAGAACATCGGCGCGGCTGGTTTCGGCGAGTTCGACCCGATCACCGACAACAAGACCGAGGACGACAAGGCCAAGAACCGCCGCATCGAGGTCATCCTCATGCCGCTGCTCGGCGACATCCCCGGCATGCAGGAGATGCTCACCGGCAAGTCCTGAGGTCGACGCCCACGGGGCGCGCCCGTGCGGGGCGCGTCCCGTGTGTCACCTGCGCTCGTCGACGGTCCGTTCGGTGGGGACTCGCCGTGAGCGTTCGCCGGTCTGTCCGCGGTATCGCGGGTGCGTCTCTTCGCCGAGATTTGGCCGTGCCCCGCTCCAGCGTGTTAGCTTTTGGCCCATGCTCGGCCGGCTGCACGCGATCCACGTCGAGAACTACCGCTGTTTTCGCGACCCCTTTGCGCTCGAGCTCCGCCCGCTGACGCTCGTCTACGGCTGGAACAACGCCGGCAAGAGCACCGCGACGCGCCTGGTCCGATTGCTGGGCGATTCAGTCGAGGAGAGCGCGCGAGCGCCGCTCGACCCGCTCGGTGATACGACCTACCGCGACCTCGTCTGGAAGCCAGCGGTCGCCAAACCAGGACCGCTGCGATTCGGCCTCGAGTGGTCCGACGACGAGCCACGACGCGCGAACTGGCGGCTGGACTACGACCGCGACATCGGACGAATGTACGTACGTGAGCTTGAACTGCTCGCCGCGGACGGCATGGCGGTCAAGATCCGCGCAAACCGGGGCGAGCGTGATTCCTATCAGGTGTTACGCGGTGACGTCGAGACCGGGAGTGTCACGCTGCGATTCTCGGGTCTACTCCCCGACGACCTCCCGCTGGCAGCGCCCCTCATCGACCGACTGCGAGCCTTACGCGGCAACTGCCGCTGGCTCTCGGGCGACCGCGTCAAGCCGCCGCGGTCGGTCCAGGCCGGGAAGCCTCCGCCGCGCGAGCTCGCCGAGGACGGGGCGGGCGCGACCGAGATCCTACTGTCGGACCCGGCGCTGCTCGCCGCGGTACAGCCGTGGTACGCGACGCTTGGGCGTAGCTTGAAGAGCAGCATCCAGGAGGCGACCGCCCGTCTTCAACTAAATCCTCGGGACGCCGGATTCGAGGTCGACCTCGTGGATACCGGCTCGGGTATGGGTCAAGTGCTCCCTGTATTGACCGCGCTGGCGATGGCCCAGGCCTCCTCGCGCGCCGGACAAGACGTGACTTTAGCGATAGAGGAGCCGGAGAGCCAGCTTCACCCCAACGCGCAGCGCGCCCTGGGGATGTGGTTATGCGAGGTCGCGGCGCAAGAGCCGGCGCCGCGCCTCGTGCTCGAGACCCACTCGCGCGTCCTGATATTGGCGGTGCAGGTGGCGATCGCAACCGAGAAGCTGCCGCCCTCGAAAGTCCTCGTATACTGGCTCGATCAGCGACCGGACGGCTCCACGAGCGCGGAGCGGGTCGAGTTCGACCGCTTCGGGCGCCCGGGGACCGGCTGGCCGGGAGATGTCTTCGCGGATGAGCTCGAGCTCGCGGATATCCTGTCCGCGCAGCAGTTCGCGCAGAATGCATGGGGAGAGTGACGTGAAGGTCGGTGTCCTGGACGATGTCTGGCTCAGCTCCACGAGCCCACTCCACATGCTGGCCGTGCTCGAGCTGTGCGACACTCGTCGGCACCTGTTGCTACTCTCGCCGAAAGGACGTAAACACGCGCTTGACTGGGTCGATGCGCACGCCCGCGACGGGAGCGCCCTGAAGGTCCAGCTTATGCACGTCCTGGAGGCCAACCGACGCGCCGGCACCAATGCCTCCACGGATGGCGCGATGATCACCGTGGTCGCCGACGGGACAGACTGGAACATGGCGCGGCTTGTGCCGCCGCTGGCTTCGCGCTTGCTGCGGCGCCCGCTAAAGCTGCTGGTCGAGAACAGCCGCAACGACCGCGCTTTCCTGCTCAAGCTCGCCGAACCCAGGGCGCGCAGGGAGCTTGATATGGCGATCAAGGCGGGATGGATCGAGTTCGAAATGGGCGGTGGCATCCATGAGATTCATCAGCGGCTGCTCGGCTTCACCGGAAAGGCGCATCAGATCGCCGACCACCTGAGGATCGAGTTGGCCAGACTTTGGGTTATGTTCGATCGAGACGCGGATCTAAACGACCGCAGCAAGGAGAGCGACCGATCCCGACAGGTCAGGGAGTGCGCGGCGCAGCTCACGATCCCATGGCCGCTCGCGGCGCACCAGTTGGAGCGCCGGACGATTGAGAACTATGTCCCGGCCGAGACGATCCGCGGATGGTGGTGCGGGCAGGCGCGGACGAGCGCGGATCGCATCGAACGTGAGCAACTCGCCAAGGGCTTCCTGGACAGCGGTGGGCTGGCAACCACTGCGAGACGCTTCTACAATATGAAAAGGGGACTGCGCGGTGACGTCCCCGATCGTCGCAAAAAAGAGGACCGTCACACCACCCGCCCGCCGCTCGTGGATGGTGACCTCGATCCCCTGTTCCGTGGATTGCAGCCCGCGACCCGCGACTGCCTCGCACAACGGGGATTCCGCGGGCTCGCGGACGCCTTCGGAGAAGTCGGGGCGGTCAGCGACCGCGCACTCGCTCAGGAGGTCGCTCTGGGCGAGCGTCGCCGCCTGGTGGCCTCGATACTGGAGAGGATGTAATGGCCGCTCAGCTCTTCGATCAACCGACCATCGTCCGCCTGCAAGTCGTCATCGAGACCCTCCGCAGCGGCAACCTGCTGCTGCCTGACTTTCAGCGGCCCTTCGTCTGGAAGGACGACCAGCGGCGCCGTCTGTTCGACAGTATTGTCAAAGGCCTGCCGATCGGTAGCCTGATGATCTGGAGGACCGCGCAAAAGGTCGCTATCAAATCGCAGCTCGACGGCATCGCGTTACCCGAACCGGCCAAAGGGGCGATCCGCAGCTACCTCCTCGACGGACAGCAGCGGATGTTCACGCTCTACGCCGCGCTCGGCACAGCGACGTCCGGAGAGCCCGGGGAGCGCCGACGGTGGCCGATCTATCTCGACCTCGAGCTCGATCAGAAGACCGGCGAGGAGAAAGAGGGCGAATCGAGGTTTCGCCTGGCGCGGCGCGACCGCGAGGTGCCCGTCACCTGGTTCCCCCTGTCCAGCGCCCTGGTCAACAAGCGCGTCGTGGCGTTTCAGCAGGCCCTGTGGGACAGCAAGACCGAGGAGCACGACCGACTCGCGGATCGTGCCGAGGAGGTGGCCAATCTCATTCGTGACTATCCCATCGCTATTGTACCCTTGGTGGTAGAGGACCTGGGGCTCGTCACTCAGGCCTTTTCGCGGGTCAACAGCGCCGGCAGCCCGATGAGCGAGGTCCACATGCTGCGCGCGCTGACCTACGATGGTGAGTTTGACCTGGACGATCGCTTCAAGCAGATCGTCGAGAAGTCGGCGTGGCTGGAGCTCGACCATCAGATCCTCGTCAACGTCATTAAAGCGATCTCCGGCATCAGTATCTACGGCACGGAGATGACCGCCGTCACGGACGTGCTCCGGTCAAAGACTGGAGCTGAGACGCTCGACAGAGCTGAGCGTGGAATTCTGGCCGCGATCAGCTTCCTCAACGACGTGCTGCGGATCCGCAGCGAGGAGGCCTTGCCGTACGCCTACCAGGCGGTCGCGCTTGCGACCGCGGCCGCGGACGGGGCCGACCTGCACACCGCGGCGGAGGACCTCTCGCGGTGGTTCTGGGCCACGACGTACACCGAGTACTTCACCGGCATGACCGCGGGACAGCTCCGCGGCGCATTCGAGCACGTCCGCAGCATCTGCGCAGGTGAACGACCTTCACCAGAGTACCCGAAGATTTGCGCGCTTTTGACTCGCTTCCAGGCGACCTCTGTGCGCTCCCTGGCGCTCATGCATCTTCTGGCGGGTGAGGACCTGATCGACGCAAATGGCCGACCCGTCGACGGGCCCGCGCTGCTCGCCCGGGGCAGCGCCGTGTTTGTCCAGCTATACCCCCGCGAGTCGTCGACGGATCCGGCGAATCGAATCCTCGTCGCTCCCGAACAGGCGATCGAGACGCGGCGAGCGCTCGTCAACGTCGACCCCCGGTACGACGAATTGCGTGAGGCCCATCGATTTCCACGGGGGAGCAGTTGGGTCGGCATGATGCCTGCCCTTCTGTTGAGCGAGCGGCGTGAGCGGCTTCAAGCCATGGAGCGCGCGAAGATCGAGTCGCTCGGTCTCTTGGTCCGTGACGATTGAGGCGAGGGTCAGTTCGCGCCGCTCTTCACCCAGTTGATCAGCATACACTTCTGGGCGTCGCTCAGCGCCTTGCCGAGCGGCATCGGGTTACCGCGGCCGCCGACCACCTTGCTGTGCTGGTTGAGCACCTTGTAGATGAGATAGCTCTGGCCGATGTTGTTCGCGGTGACCAGCTTCATCGCGGCCGTCTGCGAATTTACGCCGACCATGTTGTCGCGGAAGGTCTCCGTGGTGGTGAAGGGCAGGCCGCCCGCGCCGCCGCCGTGACAGCCGCAGCTCTGCTTGACCGCGCCGTGGGCCTGGGACGCGCTCGCCTGCGCCGCCGCACAGTTCGGCGGCTCGAGCGGCAACGGGGGCACGCACTCCTTCAACTTACAAATGCCGTCCCCGCAGTCGAGGTTGCCGTTGCACTGCTCGCCGAGCAGACAACCATCGCAGTAGACCCGACGATGACCGGGGTCGCGCCGAGCTGCCGCACGGCCCCCGCGGCGCGCATCAGGTGTCCGGCGACCGCGGTGTCGAAGGCCGCCACGCCGGACAGGTCAAGCAGCGCGAAGCGACGGCGATGCCGCGAGATCGCCGCGAGCAACACCTTCGTGATCTGGTCAGCGCGCTCGCCCGAGATCCGCCCGACCAGCGGCAGCACGAGGATCCCCGGGTACAGCGGCAGCACCCGCAGCGCCAGCTCGGCGAGCTCCTCGGCCTGCGCGCGGACCACGGCCTCGCGCGCCATGAGGTACTCGGAGGCCAGCGAGGCCGCGCCCGCGAACGCGATCTCGCTGCGCGCCAGCTCCCACGCGAGCCGGGCCTCGGGGTCCTCGGCGAACTGCGCCGCGAAGTCCTCGGTGACCACCTGAAAGCCGATGTGGATCCCCGGGACCATACGAGCAGCCTAACATCGGCCGCCCGCGCGGGTGCTGGTCGCGCCGCGAGCGGGCTCGCGCTGCTCAGCGCAGCACGGTGAGGTGTCGGCGCTCGCCCTCGAGCTCGAGCTGCACGCGGAGATTGGCCTGACCGGCGACGTGCCAGCGGTCGGCGGGGGTCGATGGTTGCAGTTGCAGGAGCGGCGTCCCTGGCAATTCACCGCCGCCGATCGCGTCGCCCTCGTCGTCGCGCACGAGGTACAGCGCGACCCACGGCGCGTGGGCGACCGACCCGTGGATGACGAGCTGGATGTCGAGGCGTCCGGCACCCACGGCGGCGCGCAGGACCTCGCCGACGCGCAAGCGATTGGCCCGCAGGAACACCGGCGCGTCCAGCTCGCGGCGGTACACGATCGTCGGCCCGAGCACGCTGTTGCGGTTGAGCAGCAGCTCGACCCGCACGCCCTGCGCCGGCGGCTCGCCGGGCGCGGGCGGCTGCTCGCTCGAGACCCAGCGGACCCACACGACGAAGCTGTCGCGCAGGACCTCCACGCCGAGTCGCGGGTACACGAGCTGCACGCGGCGACTCTACGCGGGGCCGAGGCCCATGACCCCCTTGCTGCGACGCCCGGGAGCGTGTGAGCGCCCGCACCTGTGCGGCCACGGTAAGCGCGCGCAGGTGTGGGACCGTGGCGGCGATGTCGGCCGCACCGATCGAGATCCCCGACCGCCTCAACATGGCCGAGTGGTTTCTGGACGCCCGCCTCGCGGAGGGGCTCGGCGACAAGACTGCGATCTATTACGGCGCCGCCGAGGTGACCTACAACGACCTGGTCGCCGACTCGTGCCGCGTCACCAACCTCCTGCGCGGGCTCGGGCTGCGCATCGAGGACCGCGTGCAACTGCTGTTGCTCGACACGCCGGAGTTCGTCGCCGCGTACTTCGGGATCTTGCGGGCCGGCTGCGTCGCGGTGCCGACCAACACCTGGCTGCTCCCGCAGGACTACGCGTACTACCTCGAGTACGCCCGCCCGCGCGTGGTGATCGTCGACGCCGAGATCTATCCGCAGATCGCGGGCGTGTGGCGGGACGCGCCCTACCCTCCGATCGTCGTCGTCGTCGACCGCAACGGCGAGCCAACACCGGAGGGCACGCTCGACTGGCACGTGGAGATGGCGCGTCAGAGCGCGACCGCGGAGACCGAGCGGACCTACCGCGACGACTTCTCGACCTGGCTGAGCTCGAGCGGCTCGACCGGGCGACCCAAGTGTGTCGTGCACATGCACCACGACTTCGTGTGGAACACGATCGCGTACGCCCAGCGCACGCTGGGCCTTCGTCGCGAGGACATCACGATGTCGGCGCCCAAGCTGTTCTTCGGCTACGCGCTGGCCAGCAACATGCTGTTCCCGTTTAGCGTCGGGGGCAGTTGCGTGCTGCTGCCCGAGCGCACCCCGGCCGAGCAGTATTACGCGCTGGTCGAGCGCTACAAGGTGACGCAGTTGGTCGCGGTGCCGACGACGATCGCCAAGATGGTCGAGCACAGCGCGCTGGCGAGTCAGCACGACCTCGGCAGCCTGCACTCGCTGGTCAGCGCCGGCGAGGCGCTGCCGGCCCGCATCTACCGGACCTGGAAGCAGGCCACCGGGGTCGAGATCTACGACGGCATCGGCTCGGCGGAGATGTTCCACGTGTACATCACCAACCGCCCCGGCGACGTGAAGGAGGGCAGCCTCGGCAAGCTCGTCGAGGGCTACACGCACCGTCTCATCGACGACGACGGCAGAGACGTGATGCCGGGAGAGATCGGCACCCTCGTGATCACCGGGCCGTCGGCGGGCCAGGGCTACTGGCGCATGCGTGACCTCAGCCGCGCGACCTTCTGGGGCGACTCCGTGCGCGGCGCCGACAAGTTCCACGTCGACGCGGAGGGCTACTTCTGGTTTTGCGGGCGTGGCGACGACATGCTCAAGTGCTCGGGCGTGTACGTGTCGCCGGTCGAGGTCGAGAACTGCCTGCTGGGCCATCCTGCGGTGCACGAGGCCGGCGTGGTCGGTTATCGGGACGGGGCCGGCCTGGAGAAGGCGGTCGCCTACGTCGAGCTGACGGCCGGCCACGCGCCGGGTGACAGGCTCGCGACGGAGATCCTCGCGCACGCGCGCGGGAACATCGCGGCGTTCAAGGCGCCGCGACGTATCGAGTTTATCGCGGCCCTACCGCGCACGGAAACCGGCAAGATCCGCCGCGGCGAGCTGCGCAGGCTGGCCGAGGAGCTGACTTGACGCCACCACCTGACCGAGCTTCGCCAGACCTGGCGCTCGCGCACTGCACCTACCCCGAGGTCGCCGCGCGGATGGCCGACCCGCGGCCGAAGATCGCTATCATCCCGATCGGCAGCACCGAGGCCCACGGCCCGCACCTGCCGCTCAACACCGACAGCCTGATCGGCTCCGGGGTGGCCGAGCGGGCCGCGGCGGTGCTGCACGCGCGGGGCTTCATCGCCCTGCACTTCCCGCCGATCCACTACGCGGTGACCGACTGGGCCGGCGAGTTCGCGGGCTCGGTGTCGCTGGCGATGGGCACCGCGATCGACCTGGTCCTCGGGGCGTGTCGCGCGGCCCACTCGATGGGTTTTGATGAGGTGGTCATCTTCACCGCCCACCTCGAGCCCGGCCACATCGCCAGCCTGCGCGAGGTGGTAAGGCGCTACGAGGGCGAGGCGGGCAAGCCGCTGGTATTTCCGGACATCACCCGGCGCGCGCTGGCGAGCCGACTGACGCCCGAGTACCAGAGCGGCTCGTGTCACGGCGGCCAGTACGAGACCAGCCTGATCCTCGCGTTGCGGCCGGACCTGGTGCGCTGGGAGGTCGCGCGCGCGCTGCCGGAGCTGACCGTGCCGCTGGCCGAGCGCATCAAGGACGGGGCCCGAGATTTTCGCGAGTGCGGCATGGACCAGGCCTACTGCGGCGCCCCGGCGGCCGCGACCGTGGCCGAAGGCGAGGCCTCGCTGGCGGTGCTGACCGACCTGGTGGTCGAGGCCGTGCTCGCGGCGCTCGGGCTGGGCCCCGCCCGACTCGACCAGTCCGGCACCAACCACCTCGGCCCGCGCTGACGCGGCGCTGCGGTAGGCTCGCGGCATGCTTCGTCGGCTGTCGCTGTCGCTGTCTGTCCTGCTGGCTTGCGGCGCCGAGGCGCCCAGGGTTGAACCTGCGAAGGCCGAGCCGGCGAAGCTCGAGGCGCCGAAGCTCGAGGCCGCGAAGCCAGCCAAGCCGGCTCCCGACGCGAAGGAGGCCTGCGCGAAGATCGTGGTGATCGGGTGGGCCGGCGCGGACGGGGCCGAGCCCACGGTGACGCGCGACGAGGCGACCGCGAAGGCCGTGGCCGAGACGGTGCGAGAGAAGCTGCTCGGCGGGGTCGCCATGAGCGAGCTCGCGGGCCAGAGCGACGAGCCGAAGACGCGGGCCAAGGCCGGCGCGATGGGCACCTACGAGCGCGACAAGTGGCCGGAGAAGTACGCGGCGATCGCCGACGTGGTGTACGGCCTGCAGGTCGGCGAGACGACCCCGGCGGTCCGCATGCCACACGGCTTTGTGGTCGCGCAGCGCTGCGTGGTCGAGAAGATCACGTCGCGGCACATCCTGGTCCGCTACAAGGGGGCCAAGAACGCCGAGGCCATCACGCGCGACGCCAGGGCCGCCAGGACGCTCGCCGAGAAGGTCCACGCCGAGGCGACTGTCGCCGGGGCCGACTTCGCGGCGCTGGCCAAAAAGTACGGTGAGGACGGCTCGGCCGAGAAGGGCGGTGAGCTCGGCAGCGTCGGCCGCGGCATGTTCGCGCCGGCCTTCGAGACCGCCGCGTTCGCGCTCAAGCCGGGTGAGACCAGCGAAGTCGTCGAGACCGACTTCGGGTTTCACGTCATCCAGCGCGTGGAGTGAGCTGTCCTTGCGGACAGGTCAACCGCAGCGGTGGAGGCCGTTGGGGGTGACGACCCAGTGCATCGCGATGTCGTGCGGGCCACGGGGGATCGGTCCGTCGGCGGGGTCGAGGTCGTCGTCGAAGCCCACGCCCACGCGCATCGGCGCGGCCTGGTCGCGCACGGGGGCGAGCGCGCGGTCGTAGTGGCCCTTGCCGAAGCCGATCCGGCCGCCGTCGCGGGCGAAGCCGAGGCCGGGCACGAGCACGAGGTCGATGCCGGCGGCCGCGGTCGGGGCGCGCAGGGTGACCTGGCCGGCGCGCGCGCGGGGCTCGAGCAGGCCGAAGCTGGCGGGCGCGAGCTCGCGGAGGTCGAGGACCGGCACGAAGGCGATCTCGGCGTCCTCCATGCGTGGGAGCCACAGGCGCTTGCGCTCGGCCAGGGTCGCCGCGAGCAGGCCCCAGGTGTCGGGCTCGCCCCCGACCCCGACGAACGCGGCGACGCCCCGGGCTTGTTGCCACAACGGGTGACGCAGAAGATGACCGAGCATGGTCGCGGACAGTCCGGCGTTGTCCTCGGGGTCGCGCTGCCGCCGGCGTCGCAGCAGGGCCGCGCGCAGGACCTCCTTGGTCGGGTCGGACATGGCCGGTACTGTGCCACAGGGTCACCGCCCAGGGGGATCCGGCTCGCGGTCGCGGGCCCCTTGCGGTGAAGCCGGAGCCCTGGTATCGAGGGCTCCTACTGACGCGGGAGTAACTCAGTTGGTAGAGTGTCAGCTTCCCAAGCTGAATGTCGCGGGTTCGAACCCCGTCTCCCGCTCTCCTCCGCCGTGAGGCGAAAAGCCGCCGTGGACCGCTCTAGCAGCGGTTCCACGGCGTTTCACATTTCGCCCCGGCGCCCCGGCGCCCCGGCGCCCCGACGCCCCGGCGCCCTGGCGCCCCGACATCACCGATCACCGCGGTGGCGGATCGGGTGACGCATCGAACGACGCGACCTGGCGACGGGGCAGCTCCGTTGACGCGGTGTTCATGGGCGGCGACGCCGATGGGTCATGATCCGCGGGTGCGACGGCGCAGGCCGAGCAGGCCGAGCATACCCAGCAGCGCGAGGGTCGGCGCCGGTGTGGTGGTGCGACACGAGCAGCCGTCCTCGCCGGTGTCCATGCCGGGGTCGGTGTCGCCGGAGCTGCTGGCGGCCTCGCTCTCGCTGGCGCCGCTGCTCGCGTCGATGGTGTCGCTGGTGTCGTTGGTGTCGCTGGTGGTCGGCGTGTCGGTCTCGCTGCCCGCGCTGTCCTCGCCGCTCTCGCTGTCCGGGCCGGGCGCGCCCTCGATGGTGATCGAGATCGCGTGTTCGGTGATGTGGTCGTCCTGGTCCTGGATGCGCGCGGTCAGGGTGTAGGTGCCGGGAGGGAGGCCCTTGAGATCGAACTGCTGGCTGATCTGGTAGTCGACGACCTCGCCGAGGACCACGTCGCCCTGGCTGACCGCGAGCTCCCAGCCGTAGCCGCCGAAGTCGTCCCACGGGTCGACCTGGACGGTGATCGTCTCGTCCGCCGCGAAGCTGGCGCCGTCCTCGGGCGTGGTGATAGCGATCGTCGGCGGGACCATGTCGGGGCCGGGCGGGGCGTACACCATGTTGAGCGTGCGCAGGTCGTGCTGCTGCTTGCCGTCGCCGCCGCAGTGACACTTGTTGAGGCCGGAGCAGTAGCCGGCCTGACCGGAGGCGATGAGCACGGTGGTGCACTCGTCGCCGAAGCCCATGTCGATCGTGCTGTTGGTGTCGTAGCCGAAGGCCATCACCCGGTCCTTGCCGTAGGTATGGCCGAGGCCCATCGTGTGGCCGAGCTCCTGGCTGGCGACGTTGCTCTGGCTGGTCACGCCGGCGCCGTTGACGAAGGCGTAGCAGACGTTGCGCAGGCCCGAGTCCTCGCAGTCGGCTCCGGGCGCGACGCCGCCGGCCGGGCCCGACGAGGTGTCGGTGTAGTGCCCGCCCATCATGATCATGACGTAGGGCAGGCGCTTGGGCGGACGCTCGAGGTACACGACGCGCATGGCCATCGACTCGTAGTCGACCTGCACCGCCTGCGCGACCGCGACGGCCTTGGCCTCGCCGCCGCCATAGACCGGGTAGGTGGCGCCGGTCTTCGCGAGCGTCGACTGATTCTCGGCCGAGTTCTCGCCGCCGTTGATGAGCATGCCGCCGGTGTAGTTCATGTAGATCGTGCCGCGCCGCGGGTACTCGGAGCCGCGGTTGAAGCTGCCGGTGAGCACGCCCGGCGGGGTCAGCTCGGGGAACATGCACAGGTCGGCCGCGGCGGGGCCCTCGATCTTGCCGAGGGTCGCTCCGGGCGGGTCGGTGAGTGTCGGCGAGCCGTAGCTGCCGCCCTCGGCGATCGCGCGCGGGACGACGACGTCGCCCTGCTGCACCCAGCCGGCGGGCAAGGCGACCGGCTGTCTCTCGGGCCAGGTCGGGTCGTGCTCAAGGCGGTGGGCGTCGAGCTGCTCGAAGCGCACGCCGCTGTCGACCGACGACGAGCGCACGGGTCCGTGCGAGAAGTCGAGCACGGCGCGCGCGTGGGTCGGCGCGTAGGGGTTGGCGACGACATCACCGGCGCGCGCGCCCGGGGCCCAGAGCAGCGCCGGCAGCAAGATACAGCGGAGAGCTCGCATCCCAGGATGATAACCGGATTGACCTGGCGCGGGGCGTCGATACCATCGCCCGCCGTGGACGCCCCCGACCTCGACCACCTCGACCACCTCGCGCCTGCGCCGGTTGCCGCGCCTGTTGCCGGCCCGCGGCGAACGATCCACGAGGGCGACGCGCTGGTGTGGCTCAAGGAGCAGGGCGAGCTGGCGGGGTGCTCGCTGGTGACCTCGCTGCCCGATGTGTCCGAGCTGGCGCTCGGCCTCGCGGCGTGGCGGGCGTGGTTTATCGCGGCGGCGGAGGCGGTGCTGCGCGCGTGCCCGGCCGACGGCGCGGTGATCTTCTATCAGACGGACATCAAGCACGCGGGGGTGTGGGTCGACAAGGGGCATCTCGTGCAGGTCGCCGCGGACAACTGCGGGGCGCTGCTGTGGTGGCACAAGATCGCGTGTCGCAAGCCGGCGGGCACGATCACCTTCGGGCGGCCTGCGTACGCGCACCTGCTGTGCTTCGGGCGTGAGCCGCTGCGCGAGCCGGACGGCGCGGCCGACGTGTTCGATACCGGGGCGATGACCTGGTCGCGGGCGATGGGGGTGCAGGCCTGCGTGGTGGCCTGCGAGTTCATTCGTCGGCGGACGCCGAGCCGGGTGGTGGTCGACCCGTTCTGCGGGCGCGGCACGGTGCTGGCCGTGGCCAACGCGCTGGGTCTGGGGGCCGTTGGCGTCGAGCTGAGCCCGCGTCGCTGTCGCAACGCGCGTAACCTCCAGATCGACGTCAGGCGGCCCGCACGAACTGGGTCACCAGCTCCTGAAGGTCGGTGAGCGAGGTCGGCGGCGGCTCGCGCTGGGGCAGCAGCCACAGCGGCAGGGTCGGGTGGGCGCGGGCGAACGCCGCGCGGGCCTGGGCGGCCTGCTGGCCCTGCGCCGACAGGCCGGCGTAGGTGGCGAGGATCTGTTGCAGGCTGTCCTCAAGGACATGTCCTTCGAGCCTGGTGGCGAGCGCCGCACGGACCTGGTCGGCGGGCGGCGCGGGCGGGAACGGGGGCAACACGCGGTTGAGTACGACGGAGTCGACCCGCAGGCCGCGGTCTTGCAGCACGCGCAGGAAGTCGAGGGCCTCGCGCACGCTAAACGGCGAGGCGGAGGTCGCGAGCACGACGCCGGTCTCGGGGGAGGTGAGCAGCGACTGGAAGTCGCCGGCGCGGGCCTGGAAGGCGGCGAGCACGCTGGAGAAGTCGCGCAGGAAGGCGCCGAGCTCGGTGAGGAAGGAGCTGCCGGCGAGCGACGAGAGGGTGCGCAGGACCAGGCTGTTGCCGATGCCGAGCAGGCGGGCGCCGAGTCGGCCGCCGCCGGTGAGCAGGCGGGCGGCGGGGTTGGTGGCGAGCTCGTGGATGCGTTCGGGGGCGCTGAGGAAGTCGATCGCGTTGGCGGTCGGGGGGGTGTCGAGGACGATGAGGTCGTAGCTGCGGGCGGCGTGGAGCATCTGCAGCTTGGCCATCGCCGCGTACTCGAGCGCGCCGCCGAGGTTGCGTGCCATCGCGGTGTAGATCGGGTTGCGGAGGATCGCCGCGGCGGCGGTCGCGTCGGCGGCGTAGGTGCGGACCAGCTCGGCGAACACCTGCTCGGTGGCCAGCCATAGCGCGTCGAGGCTGCCCTTGCCGACGCCACCCGGCGGCAACGGGACGGACTGCGGGATGCCGGCGTCCATGCCGGCGCTGGCCTCCGCGTGGAAGCCGAGCGCCTGGGCCAGCCGGCGCGAGGGGTCGATCGTGACGACCAGGACCTTGCGGCCGCGCTGGGCCGAGCCGAGCGCCAGGGCGGCGGCGCAGGTGGTCTTGCCGACCCCGCCGGGCCCCACGCAGAGGACCACGCGGCGGGCGGCGGCGAAGGCCAGGGGGTCGGTCGTGGACAGGGTGTTGGGCATGGGTCTACTCTCCGCGGCCGTGACGAAGCTGCGAGGCGAGTTTGTCGTGCAGGTGAACGACCGGACCCACCGGGTCCGCGTCGACGGCGAGCAGGTCGAGGTCGACGGGGTCGCCGTGACGGTGGTCCCGACCGCGGGTGCCCGCATGCTGGTGCGCGCCGGCGACGGCCACGGGCAGCGCGTGGTCAGCCTCGACGGTGCGGCCTTCGCCGGGTCGGCGAGCGTCGGCGGGGTGGCGACGGCGATCTCGGTGCGCACGGCCCAGGCTGCGGCCTTGGCCGAAGCGATGGCCAGCGGCGCCGGGGCGCGCGCGGCCGGCTCGCTGCTCAAGGCGCCGATGCCCGGCCGCGTGGTCAAGGTGCTGGTCAAGGTCGGCGAGGTGGTCGCGCGCGGCGCACCGATCATCATCGTCGAGGCGATGAAGATGGAGAACGAGATGCACGCGCCCGCCTCCGGCACCGTGCTCAAGGTGCACGTGGTCGAGGGCGCGACGGTCGACGCCGGGCAGTTGATGGTCGAGCTCGAGCTCGGATGAATTAGCTAGCGGACCTGGTCGAAGGGACATGTCGGTGGTCCCTACGGGGTGATGAGGGCCGGTCGCTCGAGGCCCGCGAGCACCTGCTCGAGGTCCGGCAGGCCGGCGAAGCCGTGGAAGCGCCAGGGCAGGGCGACGACCGGCGCCGGTGCGGCGCGGCCGGTCTGGGTGGCCAGCCAGGCGGCGACGCTCTCGCGCTGGCGACGGGCCTGACGGGCGACGACGGTGGTCGCGGCGAGGACACGGGCGACGGCGGGGTCGTGCTCGGGGTCTGGCTCGAGCTCGGGGAGTCCGGCGGGCCAGAGGCCATTGACGACGATGGCCCCGATGCCGACGTGAAGCTCCTCACGGAGCGCATCGGCCATCTCGCCGAGCTCGGTGAGGGGCCAGCGGTCGGGGAGTCCGACGAGCACGGCCTGGACTTTGCTGGGGTCCTCGAGGCTGTCTTGCATGAGCCGGGCCTCGCGGGGCAGCGGGCCGACGGTGAGGGTGCGGAGGATCGCCTGGGGGATGCCGAGGGTGTAACGCAGGTGCCCGGTGGCGGGGCCATCGAAGACGATCGCGTCGAAGCTGCGGGCGCGGATGGCCTCGTGCCAGACCTTGCCGAGGATCGCGAAGTCATCGAGACCCGGGATCGTGCGCATGAGCCGGCGCATGGGGGCGTTGTCGAAGACGGCGCTGGCGACCCGCTCGCTGTGCATCATCAGCGCCCCGTACTCGCGGATCGCCACCTGCGGGACCACGCGCTGGACGTAGAGGCCGCGCGAGGCGGCGGTCGGGGTGTCCGCGAGGCTCGGCAGGCCGAGCATCCAGGCGAGGCGGTCGTCCTGGCCGACCGTGGCGACCAGCACGCGGCGGCCACGCCGGGCCAGCGCGAGGCCCAGCAGCGCGGCGACAGTGGTGCGCCCGACCCCGCCCTTGCCGCTGACGATGAGCAGCTGCCGCGTCGCGAGGGCGTCGAAGACCGACTCCGGGCTGCGGCTGGGGTCCATGCGGGGGCGAAGCCTCGCACAGGTGTCGGAGCAGTGCCACCGTAGCGTCACGCTCGCGGGTCTTGACCGGACCGTCGCGGACTCCCATTCTCCCCGGCCATGGGCTCGTTCACTGGGCTCGCCGGGCTCGCAGAGCGTTTGCGCTCACGCGCAATTCGTACGATGGACGCCGGTTTGACGGCGTTACGAGGCTTCGGGGAAGCGAAGAGGGACGTGGCGGTCGAGATCAAGAGCAGAAGCGAGATCGAGAAGATGCGGGCGACCTGCGCGCTGGCGGCGTCGGTGCTGGACTTCATCGAGCCGCACGTGGTCCCCGGGGTGACCACCGGCGAGCTCGATCGCCTGTGCCACGACTACATCATCAAGCACGGCGCCTACCCGTCGCCGCTCAACTACAAGGGCTTCCCGAAGTCGATCTGCACGTCGGTCAACGAGGTCATCTGCCACGGCATCCCGGGCGAGCGGGCGCTCAAGGCTGGCGACATCATCAACCTCGACATCACGACCACGCTGGACGGCTACTTCGGCGACTGCTCCGACATGTACATCGTCGGCGGCGAGACCACGCCGGAGGCGGTCAAGCTGATCGACACCACGCGCGAGAGCCTGTGGCTCGGCATCGCCGAGGTGGCGCCCGGCAAGCACATCGGGGACATCGGCGCGGCGATCTCCGAGTTCGCCGGGAAGCAGCGCGGCTACGGGGTGGTCGAGGCGTTCTGCGGCCACGGCATCGGCCGCGAGTTTCACATGTCGCCGCAGGTGTCCCACGTCGGCAAGCGCGGCGTCGGCATGCGCATGAAGCCCGGCATGACCTTCACGATCGAGCCGATGATCAACATCGGCACCAAGCACTGCGACGTGCTCAAGGACGGCTGGACCGCGGTCACGCAGGACAAGCAGTGGAGCGCGCAGGCCGAGCACACGATCCTCGTGACGGAGCATGGCTACGAGGTGCTGACCCTGCGCGAGCGCGGCTGGCAGCCGAGCAAGCGCGCGAGCTGAGCGGCTCGTGCGACTCGTGCGACAGCGCCGGCGCGTGCTCTCGCGGAGCTCACGACACTTCGCCCGTTAATGGCGGACGGCGCCTCGCTGGCGCCGCACCCTGCCGTTCGTCTCGGCTCCTGCGAGCGACTCGCTACTTCACTTCGGGATGTCGTCGCCGGCGGTCTTGAAGTACGGCATGATCGCCTTCCAGTCCTGCTGGATGGCCCGGCTGTCGCCGTAGGGGTATTCCATGCGGGCGATGAAGACGACGTCCTGGACCGGCCACATGAACTGCTGGATCTCGCGGATCGCGTTGGTGCCGCTCTCGTCCATCACCTGCAGCTTGGCGTAGATGCCGGTCTTGTAGAAGTAGTCGTCGTTGAAGGCGAGCTCCTCGACCTTGAGGCCTGACTCCTTGTACGCGTTGTTGTAGTAAGCGACCGCACGCTCGTCGATCGGGCGGCCCTTGGGCGCGAGGTAGAAGGTCAGCGCGATCGCGTCGCTGTCGGCCGGGGCCTCGCCGATGCCGTCCGGGTCGGCGGCAGCGCCGGCCGAGGCGCAACTGACGATCGGGACCCACTTCTCATCGCCCTCGGGCGAGTGCGAGGACTCGTCGCAGTTCTTGAACACGTACAGGGTGTCGGGGATCTCGAAGCTCAGGTCGAGCTGCGGGAACTTGATGAAGCTGCCCGACTTCTCGCCGCCCGACGGGCTGTCGAGCCACGCGCGCATCTTGGTCTTCTTGCCGCCGCGATAACCACCCTTGTCACCGCAGCCCGGCAAGGACACGCCGGCACAGACGACCAGCGAGAGGGCAAGGAGCGTGGAACTGGTGAGGGTGCGGCAGAGCGTCATGGTGCGAGTCTCCAGGCGGGACGGCGCGGACATTAGCAAAGCCGGCCCGCGACGGGAAGCGAGCGGGGCCGATGACGCAGTGGAGGCCATGGGGTCCGCGGCAGGCGCGCATACCTGCGCGAGGCCCTGAAACGGCCTCAGCGCGGCGCCAGGAGGCTGCCGCGGTAGTGCTCGGGGGCCGCGTAGCCGAGCAGCTCGAGGCAGGTGGAGGCGACGTTGCTGAGGCCGGCGGAGGCCGGTGGAGCCAGGCGCGGGCCGCCGCCGGGCTCACGGGGGTCGACGATGGCGAAGGGCACGCGGTTGAGGGTGTGGCTGGTGCGGACCTGGAGGGCGCCATCGGGTCGGCGGTCGAACATCTGGTCGGCGTTGCCGTGGTCGGCGGTGATGACGGCGATGCCCTTGCGCAGGCGCAGCGCGGCGAGGATCCGTCCGATGCACAGGTCGACCGCCTCGACGGCGAGGATCGTCGCGTGGAGGTCGCCGGTGTGGCCGACCATGTCGCCGTTGGCGAAGTTGACGCGGACGAAGCGCGGCTGGACGCGGTCGAGCTCGGCGATCAGGCGGTCGGTGATCTCGGCGGCCTTCATCCACGGGCGCTGCTCGAGCGGGGTGAGGTCCGAGGGGATCTCGACGTAGGTCTCGAGCTTGGGGTCGAAGGGCTCGGAGCGGTTGCCGTTCCAGAAGTAGGTGACATGACCGAACTTGTGGGTCTCGCTGATCGCCAACTGCGAGGCGCCGCTGTGCGCGAGCAGCTCGCCCATGGTCCCCTCGATCACCGGCGGCGAGACCAGATACTTGGCAGGCAGGCGCAGGTCGCCGTCGTATTGCGTCATGCCGGCGAACAGCACCCGCGGCCGCGGGCCGCGCTCGAAGCCGGTGAAGGCCTCCTGGTCGAACGCGCGGGTCATCTCGAGCGCACGGTCGCCGCGGAAGTTGAAGAAGATGACGGCGGCACCATCGCGGATCGGGCCGACCGGGCCCATGGGATCATGGTTGTCGGCCACGACGAAGCCGGGCAGGTTCTGGTCGTCGAGGCCGGTCTCCTTGTAGAGCGTCTCGATCGCCGCGCGGGCGCTCGGGAAGCGCCGGCCCTCGCCGCGCACGTGAATCTTCCAGCCGCGCGCGACGATGTTCCAGTCGGCCTCGTAGCGGTCCATCGTGACGACCATGCGACCGCCACCGCTGGCGATGCGATAGTCGCGGCCGTCGGTCGAGAGGTTGGCGAGCACGGCCTCGAGCCGGTCGATGTAGATGAGCGCGGAGCGACCGGGGACGTCGCGGCCGTCGACCAACGCGTGAACGCGGGCCTGCTTGACGCCCTCGGAGGCGGCGTGCTGCAGCATCATGATCAGGTGATTGATGTGGCTGTGGACGTTGCCGTCCGAGAGCAGGCCCATGAAGTGCAGCGGCTGCCCGGAGGCCATCACGGTGGCGACGGCCTCGCGCCAGACGGCCCCGCGAAACAGCTCACCCGAGGCGAGCGCCTCGCTGACCAGCTTGGCCCCCTGGTCGAGGATCCGGCCGGCCCCGAGCGCGTTGTGGCCGACCTCGCTGTTGCCCATGTCGGCGTCCGACGGCATGCCGACCGCGGTGCCGTGCGCGAGCAGGCTGGTGAACGACGGCAGGGCGCGCAGGACGTCGAGGCTCGGGGTGTGCGCCTGCGAGACGGCGTCGCCGAGGTCGCCGAGGCCGATGCCGACGCCGTCCATGACGATCGCCACGACCGGTCCTTCGGGGGCGCGGCGCCAGGGGTGTGGGCTGAGGGTCGAGACGGTCATGGCGTTAGAACCACATCTGATAGGCGATGGTGACGGCCAGCGTCAGGTCGAAGACGACGCTGTCCGGAGGCGCGCCCATCGGCGCATCCGGGATGGTGACGACGCGGGTGCTGGAGAAGTACTTCTGGAGATCGACGCCGATCGCCAGCCCTTGATTGTTGCGGATCGGCACGCCGAGGGTCGCGTCGGCGCGGACGAGGCCGTTGTAGGCGACGGTGCTGTCGTCGCGGCCGGGCTCAGCGTCGACGACGCGGCGGTAACTCGACACGCCGAGGCCACCGCCCGCGCCGAACTCGATCAGCAGCGGACCGGCCGGGACCTGGAAGTGCGGGCCGAGAGCGAGGTCGGTGTGCGAGAGCACGGACCAGCGGCGCACGACCGGCGCGGGACCACCGGTGTCAGTCATGATCGGGAAGTCGCGCCGGCCCATGTAGCGGGTGTGCCCGCCGTGAAACGCGAAGCCGAAGCGCATGGGGCCGAGGCGTAGCGGGTAGTAGGCGAGCTTGAGCCCGAAGCCGTAGCCGAGCGGCGGCTGGATGACGACGTCGCCGCTGCCGATCAGGATGCCCATGCGGACCGCGGCGGCGGCCGTGAACACGCGCTCGCCGAGGTCCTTCTGCAGCACGGTGTTGCCGCGAGGCGCGCGCGGCCCGGCCAGGAACATGGCCGCCGCGAGCGCTGCGTGGGAGAGCAACATCGCGGGCAAGATAGCAAAGCGCGGCGCTGCCTGGGCGTGGTAGATGCGAGCGCGTGAGCACACGCGTCGAGCTTCGTCGCGACGCGGGCCGCTTCGGTCCGCACGAGGGTCCATGGGTCCGTCGCCGCCAGGTCGGAAAGATCTGGGGCCCCGCGGATCCGGCCGCGCTGGCCGAGTTGACCGACCACCGCGGCCAGACCCTCGCGTGGGGCCTGCTCGCGCCGGACTCGGAGATCCCCATGCGCGTCGTCAGCTTCGGCGCCGCCGCGCCGCCCGCCGACTGGCTCGAGCGCCGCATGGCCGCCGCGCTGGCCGGTCGCGCCGCGCTCGGGCTGTCCGCCGATGGACCGACGACCGGCTGGCGGGTGGTCAACAGCGAGGGCGACGGACTGCCGGGCCTGACGGTCGATCGCTACGGAGCCGACACCGTCGTGCAGGTCGCCACCGCGGCGATGGCCGTACGACAACCGGCGATCGCGGGCTTCTTCGCGGCGCATACGGTCGGTCGAGTGTTCGTGGTGTCGCCAGCCCAGGCCGCCCTGCGCGAGGGCTTCACGCCGCAGCAGCAACTTCATGGCGACGACGCGACGCTGACCTTCCATGAGCACGGCCTGCGCTTCACCGTGCCCGCACCGCCCGCGCAAAAGACCGGCGCGTACCTCGACCAGCGCGACAACCGGCGCGCCGTCGCTGCGCTCGCGCTGGCTACCGGCGGCGGGCTGCTCGACGTCGGCTGTCACGTCGGCGGCTTCGCGCTGCACGCCGCGGCGCTCGGTGTGCCGGCCGTCGGCCTCGACCAGAGCGCCCGCGCGCTCGCCTGCGCCGGGGCCAACGCGCACGACAACGGCCTCGCGGAGCGCTGTACGTGGGTCATGGGCGACATGTTCGCGCCGCTCGAGGACCCGGCGCTGGCGGGACCCTTCGGGGTCGTCGTGTTCGACCCGCCGCGGGTGGCCAGCAGCGCCCGCGACGTCGGCCGCGCCGCGGGGGCGATGACGGGCAGCCTCGGTCGCCTGCTGCCGCGGGTCCAGCCGGGCGGCTTCGTGGTCGTGTGCAGTTGCTCGCAGCACCTCGGCGCCGAGGTGCTCGATGGGGTGATGCTCGACGCCGGTGCAGGTGCATGGACCCGCGTCCACGCGCTCGGCCCCGGGCCCGACCATCCCGTGTGGCCGGGCCATCGCGAGGGCTCGTATCTGCGGGTGAACGTGTATCAACGGCGCTGACGCTTGCATCGCGCGCGCGGCATCGAGTTGCCGCTGCCTGCGCTAGCCGACCGCGGTGCTGTCGGCCCGTGCGGCCAGTTGATCGACGATGGCGATCCGATAAACGCTGTTCTCGGTCTCCACGTAGAACAGCCGGCGCTGCTCGGTGGTGAGGATCCGGCACACCGCGGTGGTGACCATGCGGCGCCCGTTCGGGTCGCGGAAGATGACCATGCCTCGACCTACCACGGGCTCAGAGATCAGGAAGCCCTCGTAGGCCTTGCCGACCGCAGTCGCCACAGAAGCCTCACCATTGCTGCGAATCTTGGTTGCGAGGACCGCAAGCACGATTCCACTACCTTATCCCCCGGCGGAAAAAACGCTACGACCAATTTCGACCGCACCGGGCCCCACGGGGCATCTGCCAGCCGCTGTCGGTCACTGGGCGATCCCTGCTCGGTCTTGCGCTAGACCGCATCAATGGCTCGTGGCGACGACCATCGTCGACCATCGTCGACCATCGTCGACCATCGTCG
>Ga0335395_10000374_pt1 | contig 28656 bp, 20 predicted proteins | sample MAT02_FD_205744 | JGI IMG/M metagenome (GOLD analysis project Ga0335395, IMG submission 205744) | Freshwater microbial communities from Lake Fryxell liftoff mats and glacier meltwater in Antarctica - MAT-02 (spades assembly) (version 2) ... | reverse complement strand
CAATGGCTTTGTCGTTTTCTCCGAGATGCCGCCAAGCATTACCTCGATTCAGATAAGCCTCGAACAAATTAGGATTGATATCTAGTGCTTGACTGAGGTCTGCGATCGCTTTTTGGTAGTCTTTCATATAATAGTAGACTAAACCGCGATTGTTATAGGCTTTGGCATCGGCGGGATTAACTTGCAATATCTGATCGAAGTCTTCAAGTGCCGCTTCGTAGTTGCCTTTCTTGGCGCTGTGCAAACCGCGTTTGTAAAAATGTTTGAGGTTCATAGGTCAACTTTCATTCCTTGCTTGATTCTGGGGGGTGATTCCTTTGCACTCAGTGTTGAGTTCGATAGGTGTTAATCTGTTGAAAGAGCATCCACCTACACCTACAGTAACTCTTAACTTATTCCAGGGAATCTGCCCGAAACCGTATTTTAGGTTGATCTTAACAGTAGTTAAATCCTGTTGAAAGAGGCTGCACTTCGGCTGGATTTACTTCGTCAGTTCGATTGTTTACCCGATCGACTTTCGCTCAAAAGTCTAATTGTAGTTGGTGCTTTGGGTCTTTTGATGTAAGTGCGATCGGCTTTAGCGCCAAATTAAGCTTAAGACAGCTACTCGATATAAACTGTTGTACGCACTCTCAGTGAGTAAACTTTATATCTTTTTCAGCAATTTTGTCTCAGTATTTCCCGCAATAAGTCTCTACAAACTTTTCTTGGCTAAGTAGGTGGGTACAAATAAACATTAGATGGGGAGGGCGGGTTTTGCCTCTATCAACTGGCTTGTATCATGGATTCTGAGCTAAACCCGCCCCTACCAGATACTATTGTTTTTTTCCAATGACCTACTTAATTCTCAATTACCGATTGATTTCTTCTTCCACATAAACCCTCAACTTCTCCAAATCTGGAAGTTCGATCAATTCTTTTTCCTTTTGCTGAACCGACATCGGCATCATCACAGGTTGACGCTGTTCTATCCAGCAACTCGCCAGCGGCAAAGTTTGTTCCAAATCTTCCAAAGGCCTCGGAATTACCATCACCGCATTCAACTCGCCAATTCGCTCAGCTTCATACATCCCTGCTTCCACCGCTACTGCGACATCTGCGACTGCACCGCGAATAATTGCGGTGCACAAACCTGCGCCAATTTTCTCGTAGGCGGCCAAGTGTACGTCTGCGGATTTGAGCATAGCATCGCAAGCGCCGACCATTGCCGGAAATCCGCGCGTTTCGAGCAAACCGATCGCCTGATTGCTCAGTCGAGAATAACTGCCACTTTCCGACAGTTGAGTCAGACGAAAGCCGATCGGCAAAACCACTTCCAAATTAGCCAAAGGCCTAGCAATCACCAACTTAGAAACAAACTGCCCGAATTGTTCGGCTGTCTGAGCTCCAGCTTCCACAGCCAAACGCACGTCGGAAATTCTGCCCCGGACGATCGCGGTACAATAACCGGAACCAATTTTCTCGTATCCTACTAAAATCACCCCTGCCGACTTCAGCATCATGTCAGCAGTCCCGACAATTGCCGGAAAACTCCTGGTGGATACCAAACCCAAAGCAGTGTCTTTAAAGTATTCCTGACGCTGCGAATCTGATTGGCTACTATAATTATCTGTTTGTCCGTCCATATTCAATCACCTGAAAGAAACTTCTCAAAATAAAAATTTGTTGATAGTTTTAGTTTGTCAGATGAGAAGACAGACTGCACAAGCTACAAGACACAGATTTCTGCTGCAAGGGCTTAAAAATTGTTGAGCTACCAATAGTATGAGATTACCTATTTATATTAATGATTATGCCTTCAGCATAGCTGTCTTTTGCCGAAATGACTGCTACCCGGAGCCGCCTGAGAGAGTTTGACCGTTTTCTGGCGATCGATTAAAAGCTTGCCGATGCGGAAACAGCGTCCCCAGCAAGTGATTGATGTGAGCTTGTCCGTACAGAATAGTTGGCATTTTTCCTGCTTCTTCTTGGGCAGGCGGATCTGTGGCGGTGATGGGCGGCGGCTCTGTGGCAGTCTCCGGCGGTGTTTGAGGCTGTGTTGGGGCGGGTTCTGGTGGATGCTCGATCGGTCGATCGACCTGTGGCGTATCAGCTTCAGCAGGTTCCGGTGCCGTTGCTTCTGCTACGGCTTCGCGGCTGCTATCTCCGATCAGAGAACCTGCTGGCAAAATTTGCATTTGAGGAATACAAGGATTGATCAGCGTCGCCGCCGCGCCAATACAGGCATTTGCGCCGATCGTCCCGGAACCTACCACCAACACTCCTGCACCCAGAATCACGCCCGCCCCGATGTCCAGATTACCTTCACGGGCGTGCAGGATTGCTCCCATGCCGATACAGGCACCAGCGGCGATCGAGATCCGGCTACCCGGATCTGCTTGCAGGATGACTCCTGGGGCGATCGCCGCACCCTCATTCACAACTACATCGCCACTCATCAAAATCTGAGAGTTGCTACTGAATTGCAGTGGCGATAGATACATTCAACTTAACCATTTTAGATTTAGGATTTTAGATTTAACGCCGATACTTTCCGCTCTAATACTGATAGTTAAAATGCCTTATTTTGAGCAATAATTATCGATCAATCTGTTTAACCATCTCAACTATAAGGATCGCGAATTAAGTAACTTACAATTTTAATTGTTATTGTGGAACAGGCAGGAAAGCCTGTTCAAGACGGGCGGGACGCCCATCCCACAAACTTGTGGAAGTTATTTAATTCTCATTCCTAACTTCAATCCGAAGAGTGAATCTCCCGTCGGCCCGCGTGCGAGGACTTAACGGGAGAAACCAGCTAATTACCCAGCAAATTAAGGACGTTGGATAATTTCTTCAAGAACCCGGCGCTTGGCCTTGGAGTCGATACCAAGCAAGCGGACGTAATCGCCACTGTGTTCTGTCATACAGCTTTCGAGAGCCGAAATTACTTCCGATTCGCGGTTGGAGGCGATCGGCGCGCAACTGCTCCAAGAACCGGTGCGGAAACGGCGCGGGTCGGCGTGTTCGGTGCCAATTTTGTAACCTTGGGAAAGCAGGTTGCGGATTTTGTCGATCGTCTTGCCGGTCAAGATGCCACTGCTGGGAACCGCACCTGTGTAAGCTTCTTTAAATTTCCCTGCTTTGAATCCCGATGTTGTTGCAGCCGGCTGAGCCGATCGAGCAACGGGGCCGTCGGGACGCTGAATAATTTCTTCAACCACGCGGCGCTTAGCTTTCGGGTCAATCCCGATGAAGCGCACGTATTCGCCCGGGTACTGGTTCATCACAGCTTCTAAAGCTGCGATCGCCTCAGATTCGTTTTTGGTTTGCACGGAAGCCCCGCTTTGCCAAGAACTTGTACGGAAACGGCGCGCATCGGCGTGTTCCGTCCCCACCTTGTAGCCTTGAGCTAGCAAGCCACGAACTTGAGCCACGGTTTCCGCGCTCAATTTGCCGCTGCTGGACGCAGAACCAATATTGTGGGGAGCAGCTTGTGCAACTTTACCGTTAGACTGGTGAGTTTTCGCGCCGTTAGAACCATTAGAGCCATTGTCTCCCGGTCTTTGCACGATTTCTTCCAGTACGCGGCGCTTGGCTTTGGTGTCAATCCCGATCAAGCGGACGTATTCTCCTTGGTGGTCAGCCATGCAAGCTGACAGAGCCGCGACTACTTCAGATTCGCGGGTTGAGGATATCGGGCCGCAAGTGCGCCAAGAACCGGTACGAAAGCGGCGCACATCGGCGTGTTCAGCTCCTACGCTGTATCCTTGGGCTAGCAAATTGCGGATGCTATCGGCTAGAGAAGAGCTCAATTGGCTGGTGGAATGGGTAGAATAAGTAATTGGAGGCATATTAGAGTTTTTAGCTTGCTCGTTGCGAATTGGTGCTAGACAGGCGATGTTGTCAGCGCAGCGATAACCGGTTCTCAGAGCGTCATTGATTCCGATGACGTGGGTTGCAAATTTAACGTCTGAATCAAGAACATCCGGCAGGCGATCGGCTTGCTGCTGATTAGTGATAATGGCTCCCGAAGGTATGTATTTACCGGGGGGAATCTCCACATCTTGAATTAGTACGTGCATCATCACAATGCAGCCGTTTCCTACTCTGGCATTGAACACCGTAGAGCGAAAGCCGATAAAGCACTCGTCACCTACGTAAGCCGGCCCGTGAATTAAACTCATGTGAGTCAGGGAAGTATTTTCCCCAACCCATACGGAATAGGAGTTGCCATCATCTCCTTTGACTCGGCCTTGTTCTAAACCGTGAATTACTACTCCGTCTTGAATATTGGTTCCCGATCCGATATAAAAAGGAGTACCTTCATCGGCGCGGATAGATGTCCCTGGGGCAATCATCACGTTAGAACCGATATGCACATCCCCAATAATGTTAGAAAAGGAATGTACGTAGGCGGTGTCGTGAATTTTCGGCTCAGCCAAGTTTTTAGACCAAGGCGTCGGGGGAGCCGCAACGCTGCGGACTGCCATAAATTAAGTTCTCCTAAGCTGAAAATTTTTTTTGTTAGTTGTTAATTGTTAACAGTTAGCTGTTCACTGTTTACTGTCAACTGTTCACTGTTAGCTGTTAGCTGTTAGCTGTTCACTGTTCACTGTTAGCTGTTAGCTGTTAGCTGTTAGCTGTTCACTGTTAGCTGTTAGCGGTTCACTGTTCACTGTTAGCTGTTGACTGTTCACTGTTAGCTGTTAGCTGTTAGCTGTTAGCTGTTAACAGTTAGCTGTTAACAGTTAGCTGTCAACTGTCAACTGTCAACTGTCAACTGTCAACTGTTCACTGTTAGCTGTCAACTGTTCACTGTTCACTGTTAGCTGTCAACTGTCAACTGTCAACTGTCAACTGTCAACTGCCAACTGCCAACTAGCGGTACGGGTCGTCTTTTTTACTGTAAATGAGGCGGTTTTCTACATTGACAGTATCTATAATGCCTACTACCAGAGCATCGATCGGACGGTTTTCGCTCCCGGGCGCGATCCGGGCTGCACTGCCTCGGGTTACTAACACCCATTCATCTATACCAGCGCCCACACAGTCAGCGGCTACCTCATACCCGGGAACTGGCAAACCTTCTTGATCGATGAATTGCAGCAGTAGAAATTTCGAGCCTCTCAGCGTCGGCTCTTTTTGGGTACTGACAACTGTGCCGAGAACTTTGGCCATTTGCATTTTAGGTAATAGGTAATAGGTAATTGGTAATTGTCATTTTTACACCGTCAATTGTCTTTTTTTTAATTAGCTTTATTCATTCCCATGTCTTCATTTTAGAGTTTTTCGTCTAGTAACTAATGACTCAAGACTGATGACTCATAACTAATGACCAACAAAAAACGGATACAAGCTTTCGACTATCCTGATAGTAGATCCCAAATTTTAGATCAAAGTTTAAGCTCCCAGATTTATCTGTGGAGTCAATTCTAAAATCTAAAATCTAAAATCTAAAATCTAAAATCGACTGACTTATGACTAATAACCAATATCCCATGCCCACCTCAATTAAAAATTAAAAATCATAAATCAAAAATATCGCGATTTTTAATTCTTTATTTTTAATTTTTAATTACCAAATGTCCCAAACAGCCTCGTGCCTATCTTAAGATCTGTTGAGGGGACGAATGCCGCTCACGCCTTCACGGAACTGTTCTACAGCTTCGGTGTAGCGAATAGGCAGCACGTATTCTAGGTTTTCGTGAGGACGAGCGATAATGTGGGTGGACATCACTTGTCCGCCGTTAACGCGCTTCACGGATTCTACTCCGGCGGCGACGGAAGCTTGCACTTCGGAGACATCTCCTCTTACAATGACTGTAACGCGAGCGCTACCGATTTTTTCGTAGCCTACCAAGGTGACGCGGGCGGCTTTGACCATCGCGTCAGCAGCTTCCACAACTGCGGGGAAGCCTAAAGTTTCGATCATGCCAACTGCAATTGCCATTGGTTTTACTCCTGATTGAATATTTGGGGAACTAAACTGTAAATTTTTGACGATCGCACAAATTTTCGTCAAACTTTTCGTCAAACGAAATTTATGTGTGCTAAAAACTTAATAGCCTCGGAACTGTTCTACTGCTTCTGTGTAACGAATCGGCAGAACGTATTCTAGGTTTTCGTGGGGGCGAGCGATGATGTGGGTAGAGACGACTTCTCCGCCGTTCACCCGCTTGACGGATTCCACTCCTGCTGCAACTGAGGCTTGAACTTCCGACACGTTGCCGCGCACAATTACGGTGACGCGGGCGCTGCCAATTTTTTCATAGCCCACGAGGGTAACGCGAGCAGCTTTGACCATAGCGTCGGCAGCTTCCACAACAGCGGGGAAACCTTTTGTCTCAATCATTCCCACGGCAATTGACATTTTTGAATCTCCTTTGAGGATTAGTGAAATTACCGTTACAAATCTTTCAGAAATCTAAAAATTTGGACGGGGAGGCCCACATTATTTACGAATGCAGTGTAAAGCTTCCTATACTATAAGAATAGGGCAAGCTGTCCACCTTGACAATATAAACTAACATCATAATGTTTAATAACAAAAATTAATTTTTGTTATGTTACTTGATCTAAATTAACATTTATTTAATAAACTTAATATTGAGATGAGTAGATGCGGGTGGCTAGCTGGCAGTCAAGTGAGTACAAATACCTTTCATTCAGTTGACAGTTGACAGTTGACAGTGGACAGCGACCTCTACCTAGAAGGAAGAGGATTGGATTCATTCAGTTGACCGCTCGACAGTTGACCGCTTGACAGCACTTGACCTAGAAGTCCGAGGATTGGAGTAATGAATAGTCGGATTTTAATTTCTCCCCGATCAGGGTTCCGGCTTTAAACCAATTCTTTCTGGTCAAGTAGAGTTCGGTAGGTGAAGGCGAGGGCGATCGGTGTCGATGAAATTGGGGATTTCCCATGAGGGATCGCCAATAAATAGGCAAAAAAGGCAGTCTTGGCCAATCGGCGGGCGTTTTTTTTCTGTGAGTGCTGATTCTGAGAAGCTTGTGATTTTGTAGGGAGAAAATTCTCAGTTTTGATGCTTTAATGTATAGTGAATTTTGGGTGCAAATTATTTTGCCAAAACTATACGATCGACTTTAGTCAAATTTTTACGGTGTGGCGCGATCGCCCGGAACTGCTTTTCTATAAAGACAGCCAGTAATTTGAAGTTTCAGGAATAAATTAAATGACTCAATTTCTCCTCCAAGCCTGTTGGTGGGTTCCTTTGTATGGATTGATTGGCGCAATTTTAACTTTGCCCTGGTCTACTGGAACCGTTCGTAGAACAGGGCCTAGACCGGCGGCTTACTTCAATTTGCTGATGACAGTCTTGGCCTTTATCCACGGCTCAGTCGTCTTCAGAGCAACTTGGAATCAACCGGCTCAACAGTTCCTGATCCACTGGGTGCAAGCTGCTGATTTAGACCTATCTTTTGCCCTAGAAATCTCCACGGTAAGCGTAGGAGCAATGGAATTAGTAACATTTCTGAGTTTGCTAGCCCAAATATACGCTCTGGGCTACATGGAAAAAGACTGGGCAATGGCTCGCTTTTTTGGATTGCTAGGTTTTTTTGAAGCAGCAATTAGCGGCGTTGCCATTAGCGATTCCCTACTTCTAACTTACGCTTTGTTGGAAATGCTCACCCTTTCAACTTATTTGCTAGTAGGTTTTTGGTACGCTCAACCGCTGGTAGTCACAGCCGCTCGTGATGCGTTTTTAACAAAGCGAGTCGGAGACGTGCCACTGCTGATGGGAGTAGTCACACTTTCAACATTAGCAGGAAGTTTGAATTTTTCCGATTTAGAAACATGGGCGGAAACAGCAAAGTTGTCTCCTCTAGTAGCGACGCTGTTAGGTTTAGCTTTAATCGCCGCACCTACAGCCAAGTGCGCTCAATTTCCCTTCCATTTGTGGCTCGACGAGGCAATGGAAGGGCCAAACCCGGCTTCGATTATGCGAAATACGGTAGTTGTGGGGGCTGGGGCTTATGTTTTGATTAAACTTCAGCCTGTGTTAGCGCTGTCGCCGGTGACTGGTGTGGTGCTGGTGGTTTTGGGTGCGGTGACGGCGGTTGGGGCTTCCCTAGTGGCGATCGCCCAAATTGACATCAAAAGGGCACTATCGCATTCTACCAGCGCTTCTATGGGTTTGGTGTTTATCGCAGTGGGGCTAAATCAAGTTGACATTGCTTTAATGTTGCTGTTGACGCACTCCATCTCCAAGGCACTATTATTCATGAGCGCAGGGTCAATTATTTCGACAACTAACACTCAAACTCTCACAGAAATGGGTGGCTTGTGGTCAAGAATGCCTGCCACGACCACGGCTTATTTAGTAGGCGCTGCGGGGATGGTAGCAGTATTGCCCCTAGGGAATTTTTGGGCGATACGGCGGTGGCTTAACGGTTTTTGGACAGTACCTTTGTGGTTGGTAGTGGTGTTGCTGTTGGTTAATGGTTTGACAGCGCTAAATTTAACTCGCGTATTTGGCTTAGTGTTTGCCGGAAAACCCCAGGCGAAAACTCGCAGAACACCAGAAGTAGGATGGTTGATGGCTTTGCCGATGGTAACTTTGACCGTTACCGCGCTGTTGATGCCTTGGATGTTGCAGCAGTGGCAACTGTTAATTAGTTGGACTGGGCCTTGGTCAGAAACGGGAGATTTTGATGCTTTAAATTTACTGTTGAAGACTCTGGATACACCGTTATTGGTGTTATCAGGGTTGATCGGGTTTGGGGTTGGGATTGCGATTTATTGGTACGGGGTTGTACCTAAACCCGTGCGGCTACCGATACCTGTTTTGCAGGATTTGTTAGCTTACGATTTTTATATCGATCGCATTTATATGCTGACTGTAGTTAGGGCTGTGGCTTCTATTGCTAAAATCAGCGCTTGGACTGACAAGTATGTTGTGGACGGAGTGGTGAACTTATTTGGTTTTGCTACCATTTTCAGCGGCGAAGGGTTGAAGTATAGCGGCACCGGTCAATCGCAGTTTTATGTGTTGACTATTGCGTGTGGTGTAGCTGGCTTGTTGGCCTTAGTAATTTGGCAGTTTTAAGCCGCAGATGAGGGCAGATGAACACGGATTAACGCAGATAATTTTATTCTGGGTTTGTCTGCTTTTTATCCAATTTTAGTCAAACTCGATCGGCCATAATTCTGCAACGGGAACTTCCCAACCGGGTAAGAGTTCGGGAATTGAAATAATGTCTCCATCTCTCAATATAACTGGCTCGGCTGCGGGGCGATAAATTGTGACTGTGCATTTGTCTGGATCGATTAATATTCCTACTTTTGCTCCGAATTCGAGAAATGAGAGGATTTTTTCTCGCAGGGGTTTGAGGCGATCGGACTGAGATTTGATTTCTACAACTAAGTCGGGAACGAGTTCGGCAAAATACCTTTTACTTTGTTTGAGGCGCGAGGCTACCACAAAAGAAACATCGGGAACTCTCAGATCGGAATTGGGGAGAATAAACCCGCCACTGGATTCAAACACTCGTCCCAGTTTGCGGGGTTTGACCCAGTTAAGCAAAAGTCTGCTGAACTCTGCCCCTATTTCGCTCGATACAATGTCTGATGGGCCCATAACGATTATCTTCCCGTCTACCAGTTCTAGTTGGTAGTCTAGATGTGCTTCCGAGAGTATAGCTTGCAGTTGTTCCAAGTGGGCAACTGTCAGGCGGGTGGAAGGAGAACTCGATTTAATTTGCAAATCTTGCCGATCGGTAATAATTGAGGTCATGGGATGGTTCCAAATACATTTGAACTTATGTTAACAAAAAAAATCAGCCGATCGCTTTCAAATTTTCTGGGTTTGCGTTAATCTTAAACATAGTTTAAACATCTTTAGTAAAGGCAAGTTTTAATTGATGCTTAGTGCTTTGATCTGGATACCAATGTTGGGGGCGGCTGTGATTGGGTTTTGGCCTGGTTCGGTGAGTTCTAAAATTGTTCGGAATGCTGCGATCGGCATTGCAGCCATAACTTTTATTTTATCGGTAATCTTGGCTACCCAGTTTGACGCTAGTGCCGGTCAGTCACAGTTTGTTGAGTTTCTTCCTTGGATCGATACTTTGGGATTGAACTACAATCTGGGTGTTGATGGTTTGTCTTTGCCTTTGGTGATTTTAAATTGTCTGCTGACAGGGGTGGCTATCTATAGCACAGATGAGTCTATTGTTAGACCAAGACTTTATTATTCTTTGATTTTGTTAATTACAGGCGGTGTGGCAGGGGCATTTTTGGCTCAGAATTTGCTACTGTTTTTCTTGTTCTTTGAGGTTGAACTAATCCCGCTTTACCTATTAATTGCCATCTGGGGAGGCGCGCGCCGGGGTTATGCTGCTACTAAGTTTTTAATCTATACTGCGTTTGCTGGGATTGTGCTGCTAGCCTCTTTCTTGGGAACTGCTTGGCTGAGTGGTGCTTCTAGTTTTGATATTGTTGGTGTGATTGGTGAATCGCATTTGGCTGGAGGTTCGCCTTTGCCTTTGGTGAGGCAAATTGTGTTGCTGGCTGGGATATTGTTGGCTTTTGGAATTAAGATTCCTTTAGTGCCTTTTCATACTTGGCTTCCTGATGCTCACGTAGAAGCTTCGACTCCAGTTTCGGTGTTGTTGGCGGGGGTACTTTTGAAGTTGGGAACTTATGGGATGTTGAGGTTTGGTTTGGGTTTGTTTCCCGATGCGTGGGCGGTGGCTGCACCTTGGTTGGCGAGTTGGGCGGTGGTTAGCGTGCTGTATGGGGCTAGTTGCGCGATCGCCCAACAAGATATGAAGAAAATAGTAGCTTATAGTTCAGTCGCTCACATGGGCTACATTTTGTTAGCTAGCGCCGCTGCTACTCCGGTGAGTATGTTGGGAACTGTTTTGCAAATGGTCAGCCACGGCTTAATTTCGGCGGTACTCTTTTTAACCGTCGGGGTTGTTTACAAAAAATCCGGTAGTCGTAATATAGATGTTATCCAAGGTTTGTTCAATCCCGATCGCGGTTTGCCACTGATTGGCAGTTTAATGATTCTAGGGGTGATGGCGAGTGCGGGGATTCCGGGTTTGGCTGGATTTATTGCTGAATTTTTGGTGTTTCGGGGTAGCTTGCAAGTGTTTCCGGTGCAAACTTTACTGTGCATGATCGGGACTGGTTTGACTTCAATTTATTTTCTAATCATGGTCAACCGTGCCTTTTTTGGTCGCCTTTCCGATTTGGTGGTTAATTTACCACAAGTCCGGTGGAACGATCGTATTCCTTCGCTGATTTTAGCAGTAATTATCGCAATCATGGGAGTGCAGCCGGGTGTGATTATTGCTTTGAGTGAGAAAACTGCGATCGCAATGGTATCTAATGTGCCAATGCCGGTTAATGCGATCGCTCAAAACTTGAAATAAGCTGTTAACAGTTGACAGTTGACAGTTGACAGTTGACAGTTAACGGTTGACCATTAACTGTGAAACTATTGCTATTATTGCATTTCCCTGATTACAGACTTCCGTTACATCCGTTACAGAATCCGTTGCCGAACTTCCTTCTTCCTTCTATCCGTTACATCCGTTACAGAATCCGTTGCCGAACTTCCCTCTTCCTTCTATCCGTTACATCCGTTACAAAATCCGTTGCCGAACTTCCTTCATTTAAGGCTAAATCAGAATGACAAGTACCGTATTAAAACCGTCTGCCCATCCCCTAGCCGCATACATTGACATCTTAGAATCAGGCAAAGCTTTGCTACCTGAATCTCCGCAAAATGTAGTAGAAGTTGTCGGCGTTCTCAAAAGTTACGCTATAGTTCTCGATGCCTACTCCCGCAATCTCAACTACATCGCTGAAGAACAATTTTTAGTGCTGTTTCCATTTTTCAAATATTTCAATGGGGAAGTTACTCTACCGAAATTGATGCGCTATTTGTGGCACGATCGCATAAATTTTGAATATGCCGAATATTGCATGAGAACCATGCTTTGGCACGGTGGCGGGGGTTTGGACAGTTATTTGGATTCCCCGCAGTTTGATAATTTGGTCGAAAAGGCGATCGCAGCTAAATTAAAAGGCAATATTTTCATGCAGGGACTCCACAAAGTATTTCCTGATTTTTTGCCAGAACAAGTGCGGATGCTAGCTTACTATACTGGTTTAGGTCAGTTTTGGCGGGTAATGAGCGATTTGTTCATAGACTTATCTGATTCGTACGATCGAGGCGAAACAAAGTCGATCGCTGATATAGTTGATTTTGTGAAAGCTGGTTTGGTAGCTGCCGCCAGTTTACCCATCACTTACAGCGTTAAGATTAGCGGTCAAGTCTACGATATCATTCCAAAAGAAGCTAAATTGACATTCTTAGCAGATACTGCATTACCTTATGTAGAGTCAATTTTATTTCGGGGGACTCCGTTTTTTGGAGTAGTTTCATACAACGCGCAAGCCCATCAAATCCCAGAAGAACAAAAAGAATTTGGCTACGGGGCTTTGTTTGCTGACCCTTTGCCGATCGGAGGTGCAGGGATTCCACCAACTCAATTGATGCAAGATATGCGGCATTATTTGCCGGAGTATTTGCACGAAGTTTATCGTAGTAGCTGTCGGGGTGAAGATGATGTGCGGGTGCAAATTTGTCAGAGTTTTCAAAAGTCGATGTTTTGCGTGACGACTGCAACTATTTTTGGTTTAGCACCTCATCCTATGAATACATCCGATCCAGAGGAAAGAAAGGCTAATCGGACTTATTTGGAAGGCTGGATGGATCGATTTGGAAATTCTCGTTTGAATTGGGCAAATCAGTCAACTAATCGGTCTTGCCAACTTTTCCCCGAACGGTAGATATAGCAGTTGACAGTTGACAGTTGACAGTTGACAGTTGCATAACGGGAATCAAATCATTGATGCAGTACGAGTATCGGCTCTATTCATGAAGTTATTTATGTCCTCACCGATGTGGCGGCTGCTATAAGGTTTAAATCTGCTAGATTTGATATAGCAGAAAGAAGAAGTTAGTTGTTAGTTGTTAGTTGTTAGTTGTTAGTTGTTAGTTGTTATTTGTTGGTTGGTTGTTAGTTGTTGCTTATAATAACCAATAACCAATAACCAATAACTAATAACTAATAACTAATGCCCACACGATCTAAATTCGGATTAAAAGACTCAGACCATGAGAATCTGTTCCACAAGTTCCAAGCAAACCGTAAGTTTCTGCTAATTCTTTGACTAAAATAGTCTGTTTGAGACTCGGTTTCCAAGGATTGGGGTTATTGTAGGCGTAGTAAGTTTCTACGCCGTCAATGCCCAAACGAGCGGCTTCTGGGATTAATTTATCGGCCGTAGAACGATAGCGACAAGGATGTGCTAGAACTGCTAAACCTCCTGCTTCCTGAATAGCTTCAATTATCTTTGCTGCTGGATAATCATCGCTACCTTCGGTACCTCTATCACCTCGCAAGTATGGTTTGAGACTGGGATGTTGCGGATCGAAGGCGTAAGCGAGAATGTGTACGTCGTTATTGAGCAATTCGGCATTGATTTCAGCGCCAGTCCAAAGAGTTGGTGCTGTGACTTTGCTGTCGGGATGGTTTGATTTCCAATTATCCAACCAAATTTGAGCTTGCTCGTAGCCTTTGGTGCTATGGTGATCTGTGATCGCAAAGCCTTTGAGTCCGATCGCGATCGCCTGTTCCATCACTTTCTCTGACTGCGATCGCCCGTCAGAATTAACAGTGTGTAGATGGAAGTTATAGGAAGCTGGACAGCTATCGGCATCAATTTTCTGCAAGACTTGTTTGAGTGCTGAGACATTTTGGGATTCTGGTTTGAGACTAGAACCGCGAGAGGGAGAGAGATTGACATTCATCAGGATTTCTATAAAAAAACTATCTTTGTTCAATATATCCAATAAATTGATATGTTGCACTTGTCACGATAGTCGCAATAGCGATGGGCCGTATTCTCAGCAACAGGCAAGATGCCTGTTCCACAAAGAATGATTTTATTCTCAGCAACAGGCAAGATGCCTGTTCCACAAAGAATGATTTTATTCTCAGCAACAGGCAAGATGCCTGTTCCACAAAGAATGATTTTTTTGTGGGGTGGGCATCCTGCCCGCCCTTCAAAGGCTTGTTGAGAATAATATAATATCTCAATTTATATCCTTTCCGGTTGTATCGGTATTGTTCAAACAGTCAACAGTCAACAGTCAACAGTCAACAGTCAACAGTTAAAAATCACCTGACGGTGCAACAAGAATTGATATTACTCACATTTTAAACCGGCGGCGGCGGCTGTCGGAAATTCGATCGGCACAAATGTCAGCCCAAATTGTTCTCTAGCACACGGAACAATGTGTCCCACTCGTTTAGGAGGGTTTTTCCGATTTCCAGTCTTCGAGTCAAACTCAATTATACCCGTGGCTCCCTCAGCTTTAAAGTTTGGATCGGCCAAGGTTTTCTGCATTCCTTCGCGAGTGGGTTGCGGCTGCATTTCTAGGGCTTTAATCAATGTCCGACTGGCATCATAGGTTAAAGCCGATCGAGTATTGACCTGGCCTCCCCACAATTTTTCAGCATTTTGAGGAAACTTTTTGTCAAAGCTTGCTAACGGATGCCAAAACACGGATATTCCGAGTTTGTCAACAGACTTCAACTGCTTTGCTAATTCTAATGTTCTCGTTTCGTATAAAGTCCAGGGCCCGACAATCCAATTGCGATTGTTGTTAAATTTAATCATTTCGAGGGCATTTTCTAAAGAATTAGTGACTTGACCATCGGGAACAACCAGTAAGGCGATTTTTCCTAATTTCTCAACTTCTTTGATTGCGGCTTCGGCGTTAAAATTATTTTTAGATAAGTCGTAATAATTACTAATTCTAAAAGTCGTGCCTCCTTTGGCTTCAAATTGCTTTTTGAATTCTTCCCACAAAGAAGCGCTGAACGGACTGTTGGGATTATAAAATACTGCTACCTTTTTTTCACCGACTGAGATCAGTTGTTCTACTAAAGATTCAGCTTCGATGCTGGTTGTGGGAGCCGTCCGAAAGAAGAATTTTCGAGGTTTGCGCGTCAGTTCTTCTGTTGTACTTCCCGGAGAAATGGCGACCAGTTTATTTTGATTGTAAATATCTACTGTTTCCACAGTCATGTCGCTGGTATAGTGTCCGATGACTGCTATAATATCGGGTTGATTGACTAGGTAATTTGCTTTTTCCTTTGCGTAGGATATGACATTTCTGTCATCAGCAATGATGACTTTGAGACCTTTTCGTTGAATAGCTTTTGGTTCGAGAAAGCCTTGACCAGGAAAATCTTTATTGCTGTCATTTGCAGCGAGAAGACCTAAATTTACTTCGGTTTGAGCTTGACCAATGCCGCGGAGTAGTTCTTCGGCTAAATTGGCGTTGATAATGCTACCGTCCTGATTTCTGCGGATGGGGACAACGATTGCGATCGTGTAATGTTCTGCCTTGATTGTCTCCAGCAGAGCATTGTTGATGTAAATTAAAGTTTCTGGGTCTCTGCGGTCTTCTCGCCAGGACTGTTTGAGCAATTTTAAAGCTTCTGAATACCTTAAGTCGGCAAACTCATTGATTCCCCTTTGTTTTGACCAATTGGTTGAGGTTAGGAGTTTTTCGCCTGAACTTATACCATCTGCGGAGGGTGTAGGTAGCGTTTGTTGCGGAGAAGTTCTGGGAATTAGCGAGAAAATTCTGGGGAGTAAAAGTACGATCGCCAATGCAGAGGCTAATCCCACAACTCCGAATAGTAACGGGCGAAAGTGCGATCGCTCTAACCTGGGTTGCGGCGGTGGCAATCCGAGCGAATCCAAGACTTGCAACACCTCAGTAGCAGATTGGTAGCGCTGCTGAAAATTGAAACGCACCATTTGATTTAAAATATTTGTTAGAACATCGCTAACTCGCTCGGATGTTGAAAAAATCCAGAGTATTTCGCCTGTTTCGGGGTCGTGTGGTAAATTTGTAGGACGCCGCCCGGTGAGAGCTTGAATCGCGATGATTCCCACTGCATAAATATCATTGTATGGTCGCGGATTTGACCGGGGATTGTATTGTTCGGCTGGCATATAACCATTTGTGCCGATCGCCTGCGAGGTCAATATTTCACCTGTACTGTTAGAAGTGAAAGTGCTGATTTCTTTGACAGCGCCAAAATCAATCAGGACAAGTTTACGATCGTTTGTGCGTCGAATCAAGTTAGAAGGTGTAATATCGCGGTGAATAATATCTGCTTTGTGAACAAAAATTAAAATTTCTAATATTTCCAGTAAAAGAGCGATGACATCTGCTTCCGTCCACTGCTTGCCTTGAGGGAGTTCTTGACTTAGCGAAGTTCCTTGAATGTATTCTTGAACTAAGTAAAAATTGTCATTGTCCTCAAAGCTAGCGAACAATTCTGGAATGCGCGAATCTTTGCCGAGAATCTGCAAAGCGCTAGCTTCTCTTTGAAATCGGTTTCTGGCTTGTTCCAATACTCGCGGATTTGCGGATTCAGGAAAAGGAATTTCCTTAACAACGCACAGGGGATTTCCGGGTTTGTCTAGAGCGTTAGCCGTGTAGGTAATCGCAAATCCTCCCTGTCCTAATCTATTGATGATTTGGTAGCGTTCGGCTAGTATCTCTTCGGGATTGAGACACATAAATTTTAGAGGGCCTCTTGATGGTGCGATCGTTGATGCTGATTATCATACCAAATCTGAGCTCACTACGTTATTTATGTGACTAGGGTGTGTTTTCTATCCCCGGAGATCCCCCCTAGCCCTCTTTAATAAGGGGGGGGACAAGAACACTCAAAGTCCCCCTTGTTAAGGGAGATTTAGGGGATCTCCGGGTTTGAGTAAAGGCTGTTTCTAAAAATAAATTCCCAGGTTATGCCTGGGAATCATCAATATTAAATAAAAGTAGTGCTGTTTTAATATATTTAATTAGCTCAAAAGCTTTCATAATCCAGCATCCCCAGTTGGAGATTTGAGAGGGGACTGCGGGGCGGGCATTATGAGCAGTGCACCGCACCCGATCGCATTTTCCAGTCTCAAGAAAACGGTAACATTCATGTTTGAGTACCCGTTAGGCTTGGCTGCTGTTGCGAGTCTGGCTAGCCAGATCCAACAGTTGCGCCCAGCGTTTTTGGACTTGTTTCGGAGTGCAATTGATGGCAGTGGCGATCGCACTATCGCTTTCTTGATTGCGCTTCATGGTTAACAGTTGTTGTTGTTCCGGGGAAAGTTGAGCGCGAAATGCTTCCCACTTGTCCGAAGTCATTCCCAGTTTTTGATCGACATCAGCACCGAGCCATTCATGTACGAGTTTCCAGTTTTGAGTGCGGGAAAATTTTTCGACGTGGTACTTGAAACGTTGTTGCAAGTAGTCGCGCTGGCGGGAAGACAAACCAAGAACGCGATCGATTTCCGAAGCAGAAAGGTCTTGCAATTTCAAAGTTAAGTAGCTAACACATTCTGGCTGATTTTGCAATTCCAGATAAGCAATCAATTCAGCGACAACTCGATCGCGCAACACAGCATCAGCCGGATCGACAGTTTCCGAAACCATTTGCTCGCGCACTTGTTGCAGCGCCGGAGAGCGGCTGTACATTTCCGCTTCTTCACCCTTGCCGGATTCTACAGCCATTTCAATGTCGATCGCAGTTTCGGGAGGTTGGCCCTTGGCAAATCCTTGAGCGCGGAGGACGATCAAGCGTTGGCGGTTGCGCCCTGGTAAGCCGATTTGGCGTTTGGCGTAGTGTTCGGTGAAAGCCATGTACTCAGCCAATTCTAGCTGTGTGCGGGGCTGGTAAGTGATCTCAACTTTGTGTTCGCGGCGGAAAGCTCGTAAAGATTCAATGTAAAAGCCTTGCAAAAAGTCTTCAATCATGTTGTAGCGAGCTTGGAAGTTGAAGTTCGATCGAAAAGAAGCAACATGGCGGTAAATCATCGCCGCGAGGTGAGAGTGCAATTCAACGCGGCCTTGCTTGGAACCGAGGTGGTAGTATTGCAGGGTTTTTTGCAACCGGTGCTCCGCCAAGGTAATTTGCCAAGCTTCAACTTCCCCGGAAATTTGGATGCGATTGCTTTTTTCGCAAATCCGTTCGACTTCTTTGGCAATCCGCATCGCCACTGCTTGAGCGCTGCGGGTGGCAGTTTTCATCTCTGCTTCCAATTCTTTGAGGGCGAAGTCAGCCAAAGCCAGGATATTGATGCTGAGAGGAGTATCGATTTCGGCGGTTTGTTCGGTGGAAGCGCCTTGAAGGGAGTTGATTGCAGAAGCGGTGTTGCAGTTGATGGTGTTGGTGGCAGTTGTGAGAGTCATAGCATTTATCCCGTGGTAAGTGTCAGAGAGTGAGTGATGCAGTTGTTGGCGGGTTTCGCTCGTTGTGCTGATTCAACTCTCTATACATTGAATGTACGGGAAGTACAAATAGTGCAGTCACGCCAATGTTCCACTCTCTCATGCAACAGTTTTTGGCTGCTGAATCTGATTTTAATTTTGGGCTGTGGGGGATTGGTTTTACCGCCCTTAAACTCTGACTGTACAAGCATTCTGAGCTGTTATTGGGGTAGGGCGATCGCGACAAAGATGGACGGTGTTCCGGGGCCGCTGAGTGGACAATTTACCAACTGGCCTTTTGAGGGGGTTTTGGGCGTCGGAGATTGCGGAATCGAGAGTCGGCAGAGTGTAGTGAACCGCAATGTGTTTTCAACCTACGCTACAGCAGTTGAGAAACCCGGTTAATTTAGAAATTTAATATATAGCCGAGTCCCAGAAAGATGAGGTACTATCCGGCATAGGGCATAGGGCATAGGGCATAGGGCATAGGGCATGGGGCATACCTCACCACGCTTGAGAACCGCTATATATCAGAAGGAAGAAGACAGAGGAGACGATGAACCTGGAATAGGCTGTATCTTCCCTAACTGGCAGCGAGGCTCTTCCTCTAGACATCGGTTCCCAGGCAGAGCCCAGGAACCATTTAAGCTATTCTATCTTTACTTTCCCCCAAACCCTTTGCCGCGATTGAGTGAAGGCGTACAGAGACAGTTTTCGATTTGCGATCGCAAAGTCTCGATATCCAAACCCTGACCGATCATCACAAGCAGGTTTTTCGGCTCACCTTTCCACTCATCATCATCGATCGAAAATCGCTTGCCACTTAAGTGGAAAATATGCCGTTTCGGACTTTCTTCAAACCACATGATTCCTTTTGCACGAAACACGTTTGTTGGTAGTTGATTATCTAAGAAATATTGAAATTTTCTTAAAGAAAACGGCTCGTCACTCTGAAATGAAAGTGAGGTAAATCCGTCATTTTCTAAATGGTCAGAATGATCGTGATGAGCGTGGTCGTGATGAGCATGATCGTGATGAGCGTGGTCGTGACCGTGTTCATCATGATGAGCGTGGTCGTGATGAGCGTGGTGGTCGTGACCGTGTTCATCATGATGAGCGTGGTCGTGATGAGCGTGGTCGTGACTGCTAGGAGTTTCCTCAGATTGGAAATACTTATCAGATTCAAACAATCCTACACTCAGCACAAGCGGCAGTGGAACTTGCGATTTTACAGTTCGCAGAATTCGAGCGCCTTCTTTGATATTGCGAATCTTAACTTCCAACAAATCTAGCTCTGCTTCTTCAACCAAATCAGTTTTGTTGAGGACAATTATATCGCCGTAAGCTATTTGACTGTAAGCTGCTTCAGAGTTGAACAAATCTAAGCTATAGTTGGCTGCGTCTACTACTGTAACGATGGAATCGAGACGAGTCATGTCTCGCAATTCTGTGCCTAAAAAAGTTAGAGCTACTGGTAGCGGATCGGCGAGTCCGGTGGTTTCTACTACTAGATAATCGAGCTTTTCTTGACGTTCTAAAACTTTGTAAACTGCATTGACCAAATCTTCGTTAATCGTGCAGCAGATGCAGCCGTTGTTCAGCTCAATCATGTTGTCGTCGCTGGTGACAATCAGTTCGTTGTCGATGCCGATTTCGCCAAATTCATTGACCAAAACTGCTGTTTTCAAACCTTGCTGGTTGCTCAGGATATGGTTGAGCAGGGTTGTTTTGCCACTGCCGAGAAATCCTGTAATGATTGTAACGGGTAAGCCGTGTTTGGGAGCTTCCATTGCCGGTTCTGTCTCGGGCCCAGTTGTAGATTGCATAGCATTGACTATCAAATAATGTCGATCGCACTTTTCTTGTGGTTCTTATTGTATCTTACTTAGGACGAAGCCTCATCAGCTTTGCTAGCATCTAGATTGTCTGTGATGTTCGAGGGAGAAGGGGAGAAGGCGAGAGGGAGAGAGAATTTTCTGAGTTTTAATCGGGAATTGAAATATCCAATTTAGACGGATAACAGCTTAAACCCGATCGCACTTGTTATTTTTTGATAAAAATTTTGTCCAGAGTACCTGTCGTAATTGACCTGCAACCTGTTTTCTGGGTAAATGTAGTAGCGACAAATTGGGGGGCTAGACTCAAGCGAGGGGCGATCGGCAAATCCCGGCTGCTGTATAATAGTTTTTAACGATCGAGTACCTTGGCCGCATCATATAGTTTCCGGTTGCATCGGAATTATTAGCCGAAATTAGGAGACTGCACGTGCCGTATTTCTACTCAAAATAATCACATTGTAGGGACACGACACGTGTAGTCTCCTCTATCAAGTCCAAGAGTGCAACCAGAATTGATAAGTTGTCGCGCATTTAAATTTTATATTCACCGCAGGCGGGACACCCCACTCATTGTTTAATTGTTTTTCAATATACAATTTAAATGCCGAACAGCTTATCAAATATTTAAATCTGAAATATAAACTAAAACAGGGCGGTGGCTAACAACAGCCACCGCCCTCAACAAGATAGTATTACGCTATCTAAGTCTATACTTACGCAGGAAGCAAGACTGTATCGATGATGTGGATGACGCCATTATCAGCAACAACGTCGGCTGTGGTAACGGTAGAATCATTGATTTTGACGCCACTGGAAGCATCAATTTTCACTTCAGAACCTTCAACTGTCTTGGCAGATGTCAGCTTGACTACATCAGCAGCCATGACTTTGCCAGCAACGACATGATAAGTCAAGATTTTTGTGAGCTTAGGAATGTCCTTAAGCAGTGCTTCTACAGTACCTGCGGGAAGCTTAGCAAAAGCTTCGTCTGTAGGTGCGAAAACTGTGAAAGGGCCAGCGCCTTTGAGAGTATCTACTAAACCAGCGGCTGTAACGGCAGCAACTAGAGTTGTAAAAGAGCCTGCCGAAACGGCGGTATCAACGATGTCAGCCAAGTGAGTCACCTAGGTTTTGTAATGTCTAAATCACTATAACGCTAAAAAGTTAATTTAGCTACATATTTTTTTTTTTCGTTCAGTTTAGTTTTTTTATATAGTATAGAACATTTTTTTATAGCTTATTTCAGTAAATACCTATCTAAAGATAGATGAAAATTAACTAATTTTACTGTACTTTAAGGGAAAAATGTGATCCTAAATACATTGAGCGGTCGATCGCCCACGCGCGGTGTTGTAAAGTAAACGCAAGGGCGATCGCGCCAGGCCCCGCCAGCTACGACATTTTGATTAAGTTGACAAAACATTCAACACTTCTGCTCGGCGCTAACGCGCAAAAAGCCACCTACTTATGGCAACAGTTCGGCAAATCCCGCTCTAAACTATGAACAGTCAACAACTCACAAAAGCTTGATATGAGAGTAGAAATCATCCCATCTTTGGTTCCCAAAAAGTAACGCAACTTCAAGAAAATTTCGCTTGTTTGGAGTTTGAATTAACCCCGGAACAAATTCAGCGATTAGACGCAGTAAGTGCGATTGAATTAGGTTTTTCCCACGATTTTTTGAAGAGTTCGATGATACAAGATTTTGCCTTCGGAGGGGAATCGCCAAAATTGACAATCACCCGACTTTAATTGTATGGTACGCAGCACTTTATACTAAATTCGGGTTTTCGACCCCCTTGATGATTCGGCGGTTGGAAAGAGACTGTCGGCGAATCAAGAAATGGTTTCACCCCTCACCTCTGAAGGGCAATTCATGAATTGCCCTGACTTTGTGAAATCATAAAGCCCAGTTTGAAGATTTTGTATAATTCGCTACAACAACTTGCGGTGGCCGATCGCGCGAGTCGAGAAAAAACAGGGTAAATCGCATCAAATGGCAACAAAAAGCCGATCGCAACTTTTGTTTGGTTTTGGCAAATACAGCAAGAAAAGGCGATCGGCTTTACCCCAAGAATTGCCATTTAATAGCCGTTATAAAAGCTCGATCGCTATTTTAAGCTGATTTGAACGCACTACAAGCTAAACGCGATCGAGATCAAAGTCATCCTTCAGATAGAAGTAACTGCCGAAGAACTGGGTTAGATTTATCAACAATAGCAAGTCTCAGAATATTAACTTATCTCAAACTTTCACTTCCGAAACAAAGCAGATAAGCCTACTTTTCCGCAAGTAAACAATTGCTTGAGAATACTGAATACGGCGCTTGCTAATCGTAAAAATCCTCAGATAGATGTTGCCACTTCCCTGCTACATACTGCTGAGAAGTATATCGTTTTGACAAATTTCAGAGGCTAATTATGTCCCCTTGTGAAAACTCAGTCAACAATAATTATAGGAATAATGGTGCAGGATGGGAGATACGATTTACCTCGCTAGATACAGCGCAATCGCTTTCTCAAATTGCTCCCCCGCCCAAATTGCGCGGTAATTTATCAAAGAAATCTGCTTTAGATACACCGGATCTTGTTTGTTTGTCACACTTGCGATGGAATTTCGTCTACCAGCGACCTCAACACCTCCTGAGTCGCTGTGCCAAAAATCGGCGCGTATTCTTTGTAGAAGAACCTGTTTTTAGTGCTGGTACTGATTGGCGGCTGGATGTCAGCATCCACGAAAGCGGAGTTTGGGTAGTAGTGCCGCACATCAGCGCAGAAATTAGCGAAGAAACAGGACAAAAAATTCAGCAAGAAATGCTGAATGACTTGTTGAAAGCAGCAGAAATTCAGCAGTACATCCTGTGGTATTACACGCCAATGGCTGTCAGTTTTACCAACCACTTAAAGCCGGTAGCCGTAGTCTACGACTGCATGGATGAACTGTCAGCATTCCAAGGTGCTCACCCGCAGTTAAAAGCTAACGAAAGCGAACTTTTGAAGCGCGCCAACGTAGTCTTTACGGGCGGACACAGCCTGTACGAAGCCAAGCAGCACCAGCACCCGAATATTCATGCTTTCCCCAGCAGCATCGAAAAAGAACACTTTGCTAAAGCCCGGTACTTTGTAGAAGAACCGGCAGATCAAAAAGATATTCCCCATCCGCGTCTGGGGTTTTTTGGTGTCATCGACGAACGCATGGATATCGAACTGCTGCGCGGTATTGCGGAAGCGAAACCGGATTGGCATTTAGTCATCATTGGCCCCGTCGTCAAGATCGATCGGGCAATTCTGCCTAATAACCCAAACATTCACTATCTCGGCGGCAAATCTTATCAACAACTGCCGGAATATTTGGCAGGTTGGGATATCGCAATGCTGCCCTTTGCGATTAACGAATCGACTAAATTTATCAGTCCCACCAAAACTCCCGAATACCTCGCCGCCGGGAAACCAGTGATTTCAACTCCGATTCGCGACGTGGTGCATCCCTACGGAGAAAAAGGCTTAGTTCGCATTGCTAGTAATGCGTCAGAATTCGTAGCCTGCGCTGAAGAAATCCTCAAGGAAGGTGCAGATAGCACGAGTTGGTTGGACGAAGTAGATGAATTTTTAGCAGATAACTCTTGGGACAATACCTGGGGCGAAATGCTGGGCTTGATCGAAAGTGCGATCGAAGTCAGAAGCAAGAAGTCAGTAAGCTGTTGACTGTTGACTGCTGACTGGTGACTGTTGGTTACAAATGCCCAATCCCCAATTCCCAATGCCCAATTCCCAATTCTCAATTCCCAATTCCCAAAAATCAGAGGTATTTAAATGTTTGACTATTTAATTGTCGGGGCTGGATTTGCAGGTAGCGTTATTGCCGAAAGACTAGCAAATCAGGCCGGAAAAACTGTCTTGATAATTGATACCCGCAACCACATCGGCGGTAACGCATACGATCATTACGACAACCACGGTATCCTCGTACACAAATACGGGCCCCACATTTTTCATACCAATTCCCGCCAAGTTTTCGAGTACCTTTCGCAGTTCACCGAGTGGCGGCCCTACGAACATCGCGTGCTCGCCAGCGTTGACGGTCAACTATTACCGATTCCGATCAATCTCAACACCGTCAACCAACTTTATGGACTGAATCTAACATCATTTGAAGTCGAAGATTTCTTTGCAAAAGTAGCCGAATCAAAAGACTACATTCGCACTTCCGAAGATGTTGTCGTCAGCAAAGTCGGGCGCGAACTTTACGAGAAATTCTTCCGCAACTATACCCGCAAACAGTGGGGAATGGACCCGTCAGAACTCGACAAATCAGTGATTGCGCGCGTGCCCACCCGCACTAACCGGGACGATCGCTATTTCACCGATACCTATCAAGCAATGCCCCTGCACGGCTACACTCGGATGTTTGAAAAGATGCTTTCTCACCCAAACATCAAGGTGATGCTGAATACCGACTACCGCGAGATTGAAGCTTTTATTCCTTACGGGGAAATGATTTACACCGGGCCGGTCGATTCCTATTTCAGTTATTGTTACGGCAAACTTCCTTACCGTTCCTTGGAATTCAAGCACGAGACGCTGAACGTACCCGTACACCAAGCAGCACCAGTGGTAAATTACCCGAACGAGCATTTATATACTCGCTGTACCGAGTTTAAATATCTCACCGGACAAGAGCATCAAAAAACTAGCATTGTCTACGAATATCCGCAAGCTGAGGGAGACCCTTACTATCCGGTTCCGCGTCCCGAAAATGCTGAAATTTACAAGAAATATAAGGCTTTAGCTGATGCGACTCCGGGAGTGTCTTTTGTGGGAAGGCTGGCGACTTACAGGTATTACAACATGGATCAAGTTGTCGCTCAAGCTTTGACAACTTACACTCAAATTACTACCAAGCCGGTGATTGAATTTGTGGAAAATCTTAACGGTTCTGCCTCTAATTTAAGCTCGTCAAAGGCAGTTTCCGAGATGCCAGCCACAGCTTCTGTCGAAGTAGCGGCTGTCAACGGCAACGGCAAATCTGCTAGCAATTAAGTGATGATTTTGTAATGGCAAAAAGGTAAGGTGCGCCATAAGCACCCTACTTGGTTTTCCTCAAAAGTTATGTAACAATTCAAACAAGCGTTGAGGTGAAAATGAGCGTTCTCGTTAAAATAGTTTTGTCTCATGAGGTTTTGGAAAAATCTCAATTTTCTAAGTTTCATAAAGAAATAGAGCGCCTAATTGAAAGCGGTGGGAAAATTATGATGCTGGATTTCTCACAAATAAATTTTCTGAAAAATCCCGAGTTAATGGCTGTAGTGGCGATCGTAAAATTAGTTAGAGACAGCGAATGTATACTTTTGATATCTTCGATGAGCGAACAAGTGAGAATCCTATTTGAACTCACGGGACTAGAACGAATATTTCAGTGTTTGCCGCTTCTGGAAGAAGTGGGACTGAAAACAGAATTAACTGTTCCGTTAGGAGGTTTGTAAAGATACTCGGCGATTGAAAGAGACTGTTGGCGAATCAACAAAGGGTGTCGCCCCTCACCTCTGAAGAAGGGCAATTCATGAATTGCCCCTACATTGAATCCGGACGATGGATTTAAATCGGATTAGTTGGAAACCATTCGGTAGGGGCAATTCATGAATTGCCCTGACTCTTGTGAAAGTCGGGGTAATTGTCGCTAACCTATAAATATAACTTTGGGTAGATGTGCCGATGAGTTGGTTAGGTAGAGAACTAGAAAATTGCGATATTGAAGAGTCTTCCGCTCTAGACAATAAGGTCACTGTTCAAGGGCGGAAAACAGGTTATCCGCGCCCCCAATTGCGCCGCAGCAACTGGATTTGTCTAAACGGTGAGTGGAGGTTTGCTTATGATGACGAGGGACGCTGCGTGCAGCCGATCGACATTACCGACTGGAGTCACACTATAGAAGTGCCATTTGCTCCCGAATCGGCAAAAAGCGGGATCGGCGACACGAATTTTCACGCCAACTGCTGGTACGATCGCGAATTTGACGTACCCCACACAGAAGGCAGAGTTCTCCTCCACTTCGGCGCCGTAGACTACCGCGCCCGCGTCTGGGTAAACGGTCAGTTTGTCATCGAACACGAAGGCGGGAACACTCCTTTCACGGCAGACATTACAGCAGTTCTTAACCCCATCGGCCCTTCTCGGGTGACAGTCTGGGCCCAGGACGATCCCCAAGATTTGGCAAAACCGCGCGGGAAGCAAGATTGGCAAGTGGAACCGCACAGCATTTGGTATCCGCGCACGACTGGCATTTGGCAGACGGTGTGGGTAGAATTGGTGCCTGACACTTATATTGAGCGCATCCGCTGGACTCCGCAGTTTGAACGCTGGGAAATCGGTTTTGAGGCGTTTGTGGCGGGCGATCGCCAGTCGGGGATTCAAATTAAAGTTAAACTGTCGATCGGCTGTTTGCTGCTGGTTAACGACACCTACGAAGTTATCAACAGCGAAATCCACCGCCGCATCGCCCTTTCAGATCCGGGGATCGACGACTACCGCAACGAACTGCTGTGGAGTCCAGAAAAACCGACATTAATTAACGCTCAAGTGGAGTTGTGGGCAGATGGCAAACTGCTAGACGAGATTAAATCCTACACCGCAATGCGGACTGTCAGCATCCAGCGCGATCGCTTCATGCTAAACGGCCGCCCCTACTACCTGAGACTGGTGCTCGACCAAGGTTACTGGCCCGACACCCTGATGACGGCCCCCTCCGACGAAGCTTTGCGCCACGATGTCGAATTAGTCAAAGCAATGGGCTTCAACGGCGTTCGCAAACACCAAAAAATCGAAGATCCGCGATTTTTGTATTGGGCCGACGTGCTGGGGCTGTTAGTTTGGGAAGAAATGCCCAGCGCCTATCGCTTCACTCCCAAGGCCGTTGACAGGCTGACGCGGGAGTGGACAGAAGCGATCGACCGCGACGCCAGCCATCCCTGTATCGTAGTCTGGGTGCCGTTCAACGAATCCTGGGGAGTTCCCAATTTAGTCGAAGCGCCCGCCCACCGCCACTACGTGCAAGCGCTGTATTTCTTGACAAAAACCCTCGATCCGACTCGCCCGGTAATTAGCAACGACGGCTGGGAAAGCACAGATACTGACATCCTGGCGATTCACGACTACGATAACAACCCGCAAACTCTGGCCAAACGCTACGGGCCCGAAGTCCAGCTAGTGGATTTGTTCGATCGCGGGCGTCCGGGAGGGCGAGTCCTCACCCTCGACGGCCACCCGCACCAAGGACAGCCGGTGATGCTGACGGAATTCGGCGGTATAGCCTGCGCCGATCGCGAAAACCCGGATTTTCAAAGGGTTTGGGGCTACGTGCGCGCGTCGGACACGCAGGAACTGCAAAAGCGCTATACGGCGCTGTTGCAGGTGGTAAACCGAGTGGAAATGTTCAGCGGATTTTGTTACACGCAGTTGACTGATACTTTCCAAGAAGCTAATGGTTTGCTGTATGCCGATCGCACTCCTAAGTTTCCCCTAGAGGCGATCGCGGCGGCAACTCTCGGCTGGGATATTCCCGAAGAAAGTTCGCCGGAATCTGTCACTCAGTGCTAATTGGGAATTGGGAATGGGCCAAACAGGGCATTGGCAAAACAGGGCATCGGTTATTAGTTATTAGTTATTAGTTGACAATTCCCAATAACCAATAACCAATAACCAATAACCAATAACCAATAACCAATAACTAATAACCAGTAATGTTTCAAAGTTTTTTCATGGGCGGTTTTGAATGTTCCACGCACAAATTGCGATCGGGAAAACGCCTCGATGTCACAGCCGCCACCGGCCACGATAAATTCGCAGTCGCCGACTACCAGCGCTTGCAGCAGCAAGGCATTTACACAGTCCGCGAAGGCCTGCGCTGGCACTTAATCGAACAGTCCCCGGAACAATACGATTTTTCCAGCGCCCTGCCAATAATTCGCGCCGCCCGCGATACAAAAATGCAGGTAATTTGGGATTTGTTTCACTACGGCTGGCCGGACGATATTGATATTTTCAGTTCCGAATTCGTGTCCAGATTTGCCAAGATGGTGCGCGCTTTTATGCAAGTGCTGACTGACGAAACTGACCAAACACCATTTGTGACACCTGTCAATGAAATTTCATTTATTGCCTGGGGCGGCGGCGATGTCGCCTACATCAATCCCTTTGCTAGAGGGCGGGGAGACGAACTCAAAATTCAGTTAGTCAAAGCTGCGATCGCAGCGATAGAATCAGTTTGGGAAGTCAATCCCCGCACCCGCATCGTTCAGATTGACCCGGTAATTAACATTATTGCCGATCCTGACAAACCCGAGGATCGAGATGTTGCAGAAGGTTATCGCTTATCTCAATATCAAGCATGGGATATGTTGGCGGGACGCTTTCGCCCGGAAATTGGCGGCAAGGAAAAATATCTCGATATTATTGGGGTGAATTATTACGATCGCAATCAGTGGATTCACAACGAACACCCGATGAAATACACCG
>Ga0335395_10000373_pt1 | contig 28681 bp, 26 predicted proteins | sample MAT02_FD_205744 | JGI IMG/M metagenome (GOLD analysis project Ga0335395, IMG submission 205744) | Freshwater microbial communities from Lake Fryxell liftoff mats and glacier meltwater in Antarctica - MAT-02 (spades assembly) (version 2) ... | reverse complement strand
ACCCGCGCAGCGGCGGAGCGTGGGGGGCAAATCGATCCAGCGCCGGGCCGCCCCAAGCTGGATCAGCCCCCTCGGGGGGCAGCGACCCGCGCAGCGGCGGAGCGTGGGGGGCAAATCGATCCAGCGCCGGGCCGCCCCAAGCTGGATCAGCCCCCTCGGGGGGCAGCGACCCGCGCAGCGGCGGAGCGTGGGGGGCAAATCGATCCAGCGCTGGGCCGCCCCAAGCTGGATCAGCCCCCTCGGGGGGCAGCGACCCGCGCAGCGGCGGAGCGTGGGGGGCAACAATTTCAAGCCGCAGCGTGAGCCGATTGCCAGCCGCTGATCAGCGCGTGCAGACCCGCCGCTTCGCTGGCCTGCTTCATTCGCTCGCGCAAACCGCTGTCGCTCAACAGCTCAGCGATTTCCGACAGAATTTCCAGGTGTTTCTGTGTCGCCGCTTCGGGCACCAGCAAGAAAATCATGAGCTGCACCGGCAGCTCGTCGGGCGCATCGAACCCGATCGCGTTGGCCAGCTGGAACACAGCAGCCAAGGGCTGCTTCAGGCCTTTGATTCGCCCATGAGGAATGGCCACGCCGTGACCCAGGCCGGTGGAGCCCAGGCGCTCGCGGGCAAACAGGCTGTCGGTGATCAGCGCGCGATTGAGTCCGTGCAGACTCTCAAACAGCAAACCCGCTTCTTCAAAAGCGCGTTTCTTGCTCGTGACGTCCACGCTGACAAGCACCTGCGCTGCGGGCAATATGGAAGATAGTCGGTTCATGTGGGCCTCTGTGAGCGCAAATTATGCCGACTTGGCTTCGATTGACCAACCCAAGCGAACAAAAAAGCTGCTTGACATGCCAAGCGGTTTGTTGCAACGCAGCATGATTCACGGCCGACGTGAATCACACCGTGAACACCATCAAGGTTCACATCAGGCGTTTGGCTGACTCGTGGTTGTGTTCCTGCGTTTTGCCTTTGTAGCGCAACACTTGGCGGTCCAATTTGTCTGTGAGTTCATCGACAGCGGCGTAGAGGTCGGCATGGGCGCTCTCTGCAAACAGGTCTTTGCCTTTGACGTGGATGTTGCATTCGGCACGTTGTCGCAGGTCTTTCTCCTTCAGGTTGTCCACTGTCAGCAGCACTTTGATGTCAACCACTTGGTCGAAATGCCGGGATATGCGCTCCAGCTTGGTTGTGACGTAGCCGCGCAGTGCGGGTGTGACCTCGAGGTGGTGACCGCTGATCGTCAAGTTCATAAATGAGCCTCCTGTTGCTCCGGGTTGACACAAGCCGCCGGGCGGGAAGACCGCCCGGCGGCACGGGGATCTCTAGCGGTCACTATGCCCATGAAACCGAGGTCGCGCAAGGGCACAGCGTGACAAGGGGCATTGTTCTGATCAGCCGGTGCCCCGACTTGGCTGAACGGAACCCGTGTTCTGCAGTACCCACCTTCGGCGGCCATCGTACGCACCTTCAAGCTGCACGCGCCAGACGCATCCATCCGTGTCATGATTTTGGGCGGCGCCGCGCTCCATCCTCACAACATCCTCTCATCCTGTGTCCCTCGATACGCTTATCTCGCAAAACCTGATCACCACCGGGCAGCAAGCGCCGTCGCCTGACGGCTGCGCCTTGGTGCTCATGGGTGGCGGCGCACGAACCGCCTATCAATCAGGGGTTTTGAAGGCACTGGCCGCGATGCTGGCAACGCTGCCATCGCCGCCCGGCCAGACGGCCCCGCCGTTTCCTTTTCGCTGGTTGTTTGGGACCTCGGCCGGCGCCCTCAATGCGAGCTACCTGGCCGGTTGCGCTGAGCAGGGTTTGCAAGCGCTGCCGCAACTCGCGGCCTTTTGGGCCGGACTGCGCTCCGAGCGGGTGTACCGGTTGGACGCGCCAGGCTGGGTGCGCGCTAACCGCGTGGTGGCGGGGCTTACGCTGGCGCGACAGGTACGAAAACACCACGCGCTGCTCGACACCTTGCCGCTTGTGGACACCTTGCACCGCGCCATCAACCTGCCCGGCATTGAGCGAGCGTTGACGCAGCAAAAGATCGATGTGCTGGGAATCACCGCATCAAGCTACACCACGGGTGAACACTGGACCTTCTGCCAGACCCGCGCCAACCCGGGCCTGCAACCCTGGCGCCGACCCGGGCGGCGAGCCTCGTTTCAGGTTGTGACCATCGAACACCTGATGGCGTCGAGCGCCATCCCGTTCCTGTTCCCAGCGGTGCCACTGTTGGTCGACGGTCACAGGGAATACTTTGGTGACGGTTCCATGCGCCAGCTCACGCCGCTGTCGCCCCCGATCCACTTTGGAGCGCGTCGTGTGCTGGTGATCGGGGTCGGGCAGCCACAGCGTGCCGGCATGGGCAGTCGCAGCCACGACGAACCGACAGCCGGCACCATTGCCGGCCACGCCATGGCCAGTGTGTTTCACGACACCTTGCAATCCGACGTGGAACAGGCACAGCGGGTGAGCCAAACGCTGGCCAAGCTACCGCCAGAATTGGCTGCTGCCCTGCCTTACCACCCGGTCGATGTGCTGGCGCTACAGCCCAGCTTCTCACTCGATGAACTGGCGCACAAACACATCAAAAGTCTGCCGGCATCCACTCGAAACACCCTCACTGGCCTGGGTGCCCTGGACCCGAGCCGCAGCGCCGCTGGAAGCGCTGCCGCCCTGGCCAGCTACCTGCTCTTTGAGCCCGATTTCGTTCAAGCGCTGATCGAGCTCGGCGAAGGCGACGCTTGGCGCCGCAAAGACGATCTGATGGCTTTTTTCACCGCGCCCTCCGCGAAGCCGATGCCACTTGCAATGACATAATCGGGGGCTTCCATTCGCATGGAAAGCACCACCCCCGCTCAGGTGCTTTGCGCCGACACACCGCGAATCTGAAGCGTTCTGCCGATGGCCACTGAGTCGGCGCCACCCTCCAGCCTGAGAGCACACCGAATCTCTCCGAGACCGCCACCGGCCTCGTCCTCCTCTTTCCATCGGGAGCGCTGCCATGCTCAACGTCTTCACCTTGGCCAATGGCCGCCTATCTCAGGAAGAAATTGAATCGCTGGAAGCGCTCGCGCGTTTCCAGCCGATCTGGGTCGACCTCGAATCGCCCACGCTGGAAGAGCGCCGCTGGGTCAAGCAGCACTTCGGTCTGTCGATCCCGGAAGACGCGATGGACGACGACATTGAGGAGTCGGCGCGGTTCTTCGAGGAAGACAACGGCGAGCTGCATGTGCGTAGCGACTTCCTGATCGATGATCTGGACAATCCGCACGCGATCCGCGTCGCCTTCATCCTCAACGAGCACAACGACACGCTCAAAAGCCATGGCGTGCTGTTTTCCATTCACGACGAAGATGTGCCGGTGTTTCGCCTGCTGCGCATGCGCGCGCGTCGCATGCCTGGGCTGATCGACGACGCCAAAGATGTGCTGTTGATGCTGTTCGACGCCGACGCCGAGTACTGCGCCGACACGCTGGAAGACATTTACGACAACCTGGAAACCGTGAGCCGCCAAGTGCTCGCGGGCGACGTGACCGATGACACCGCCAGCCAGGTGTTGTCCGCCATTGCGCGGCACGAAGACATGTCTGGGCGCATTCGGCGCAATGTGATGGACACGCGCCGCGCGGTCAGTTTCATGATGCGCAGCCGCCTGCTCAATACCGAGCAGTTTGAAGACGCGCGCCAGATCCTGCGCGACCTCGACTCGCTCGACAGCCACACCGCGTTCCTGTTCGACAAGATCAACTTCCTGATGGACGCCACGGTGGGCTTCATCAACATCAACCAGAACAAGATCATCAAGATCTTCTCGGTGGCCAGTGTGGCGCTGCTGCCGCCCACGCTGATCGCCAGCGTCTACGGTATGAACTTCAAGTTCATGCCAGAGCTGGATTGGCAAGCGGGCTACCCGTTTGCGCTCGGCTTGATGGTGTTGTCTGCCGTGGGGCCGATGCTGTATTTCCGCAAGCGGGGTTGGTTGCGGTAGCGCCTGGGCGGGCTCAATAGGCCCTGAACAAGCGGTCCAAGATAGCGGCGCTGTACTGGCTGGCTACCTCTCTCAGAAAGCGCGGGAAGTCCACATGAGCGGCATCGTCTGCGCGGTCGGAAATGGTGCGCACCACGGCCATGGGCACACCAAAGTCGTGACAGACCTGCGCGAACGCTGCGCCCTCCATTTCCACTGCCAGCGCATCGGGCAGCTCACACTGCAAGGCCGCGCATTCGGTTGCGGTTGATACAAAGCGATCGCCGCTCAGAACGAGGCCTCGGTGCAGGTGCGGTGTCTGCAGATCGAAAGCGGCGCGCGTCTCCCGACTGAGAAACCCCCCGGCGTCTTTGAGCACATCAGTCACGGCACACGCCACTTGCTCGGTGAGGGAATGGTCGGTGCCAAAGCGGCTGCGGCCGTAGCCCGGCACCTCGTGGCGCGGGAAAATGGGCGAGGCGTCCATGTCGTGCTGCAGGAGCGCCTCGGCCACCACCACATCGCCCACCCGCACACCATCGCCCAACCCGCCAGCCACACCGGTGAACACAATGCGCTGCACACCAAAGCGCTCGATCAGCAGCGTGGCGGTGGTCGCAGCCGCCACCTTGCCGATGCCGCTGAGCACCGCCACCACCCCGTGCCCATGCAAATGGCCGACCCAGAAGTCGCGCCCAGCCACAGCTTTTTTGTGCTCGTCTGGCATGAGGGCCAGCACGCTGGCGAGTTCGTTGTGCAGAGCTGCGACGATGGCGGTACGGATCATGGGTGGGGCTTCAAGCGGGGGGGCAGGGCGCCCATTGTGAGCCTGCCATCACAAGGCCAAAGCCCTCAACGCCGCGCCAAGTGAATGCGGTCCAGCATGCAGCGCACCGAGCCGCCGGCCAGCTCGATGGTGGGCAACGCCAGCGGCAGCAACTGCACCGAGCGTTCGATGCATGCCTTCTGATCCGGGCGCAGGCTGGCACTGGCCTGGGTAGAGAGGGCGAGCCAGCGTCCCTGATTCCCGCTCAGTTCCAGCGCATTGCCCGCAAAGCGTTCGCGCGGTTGAAGGCAAGCGCGTGCCCTGGGTGCTGCGGACACTGCGCGGGCATCCCAATGCATTGCGCCTGTGTTCGGCGACCAACGGACGCTGGGACAGCGTGGCAGAACTGCGTGCCGACTCGCTGGAGGCCTTCGACCGCGTGCTGGGCCAGATTCGCCTGATCGACGGCATCGCTGACACCGAAACCAGCATCTTGCTGTTGACACACAAGCTCTGAGGAGAGCATCGTGCGAGCCCGTCGGGCCTGGGCAGGAGCCAATGTTTGTGCTCTTGGCGCCACTCGACACTTGCCATCAACCCTGTTGAACCCGGGACTTCAATGCGCCGGCTCAACACGCTGATAAAAACCCCGCCGAACCCAACGGAACACAAGGCGGGAGGTGACTAACAGCACCGCAGCAAGACGAGGCCGAATAGCGCGGTTGTCGCCCGGCAGGCAAGTTGGTATCAGTCCTTCGCGCTGGCCCGCGCGGCCACCCGGTCGCGCCATTCCTGCAACGCGTGCAGTCCAACGGCAGCGGGTTTTAGCTTCAACAGCTTGGCAAACTCCAGCGTGCAAAACGCGGTGATGTCGGCGATGGTGAAATGCTCGCCGGCCACCCAGGGCTGGGTTTGCAGGGTGCGGTCGAGCCAAGCGGCAGTCTCCATGCCCTTGGTTTGTTGCGAGGCACCGAAATCGGGGAACTGTGGCTGCTCCAGCACGGCGAGGCCAGGGTGTTGGTGACGGATGGCTTGGGCCAGTGGCAGCATCAAATACCACTCAACTCGGCGGTCGGCCATCTCGATGAAAGCGCGTTCTTCAAAGGTGCTGCCCATGAGGTTGGGCTCGGGATGCACGCCCTCCAGATAGGTGCAGATGGCACGCGTTTCGCTGAGAAACCGACCGTCGTCGAGTTCGAGTACGGGAATGCGCGCCAACGGGTTGCGCTCGAGAAACGCGGCGCTGCGGTGTTCTTGGGCGTTGATGTCGACCAGCACCTGCTCAATGCCGGTAATGCCTTTCTCAGCAATGAACATCTGCACCCGACGCGGGTTGGGCGCGCGTTGCGACACGTAAAGTTTCATGGTGTGTGACCTTTCGAGATGGTTGGCAGATTTGTCCAGGCTCTGGCCGGTGGTGGGTGCGCACCCATGCCCCGTTGGCGATGTTGGCGACGGAGCAGTCACTCGCGAGCATGTGGCTGTTGGGGGAAGATGGCTGGGCATGCGGGCGTTTTCTGCCTGTTTTTCGTCGGTTCAAGCACACGCAGCGTGTGGGGCAGGCCCAGCTTTTTGAGGGCGGTTGAGACCTTGTGCCCGCTGGGCATGGTGGGGGTGCGGAGCCTGATCACAGGGGGTTGTCAAGTTGCGTGAAAGCGCTCGTGGTGGTGAGTCGGGCGGCTGCTGTTGCCTAAAACGTGTGCGCCGACGCCAGCAGATCCCGCGTGCGCAGGGCTTCCTTGCGCGCTGCAGCGGCGAAGTCTTCACCACCGCTGGCGTACAGAATGGCGCGCGAGGAGTTCACCACTACCGCGCCGGTGGTGGCACCAGCGGCGTCGGTGCGCAGCCCGGCGCGCACAGTGGCGAGCGCATCGCCGCCTTGCGCGCCAACGCCGGGAATCAGCAGCGGCAGCGTGGGCGCGAGCGCGCGCACGCGCTCGATCTCGGCCGGGTAGGTGGCGCCGACCACCAGGCCGAGATCGCCGTTCGTATTCCACGGTCCTTGTGCCAGGCGCGCAATGTGTTCGTACAAGCGGGGTTTTCCGTCCACCGAGGCCAGTGTCTGGTTCTGGAAATCGTCGCCGCCGGGGTTGGAGGTGCGGCAGAGCAAAAAGGCGCCTTTGCCGTGGTGCTTCAAGTAAGGCTGCACCGAGTCAAAACCCATGAACGGGGAGAGCGTGACCGCGTCGGCGCCGTAGCGCTCGAAGGCCTCGATCGCGTATTGCTCGGCGGTGTTGCCGATATCGCCGCGCTTGGCGTCCAGGATCACCGGGACCTGCGGCGCTACGCGCTTCATGTGCGCCATCAGGCGTTCCAGCTGGTCTTCAGCGCGGTGCGCGGCGAAGTAGGCGATCTGAGGTTTGAAGGCGATCACCAGATCGGCGGTGGCGTCCACGATGGCAGCACAGAAGTCGTAGATGCGGCTGGCGTCGCCTCGGAGAGAGGCGGGGAACCTCGCGGGATCGGGGTCAAGGCCCACGCACAACAGAGATTGGTTTTGCGCCTGGGCGCGTTGCAGCATGTGGGTAAAACGCATGCCGTGATTTTAGTGAGCACGCCAAACGCTTTCGGGCCAGCGCCATGACCGCGATGCACAATCGTCCGCCCCGCACGCCACCCGACCATGCACACCCTGACCCGAAAACAACTGATCCTGCTCGTGCTGCTCACGCTGGTTTGGGGCGTGAACTGGCCGATCATGAAAATCGGGGTCACCGGCTTCCCGCCGCTGACCTTTCGCAGTCTGTCCATGTGGCTGGGGCTGCCGGTGCTGGCGCTGGTGTTGCTGTGGCGCTGCGTGCCGTTTCGTGTGGGGCGCGAGCATTGGCGCGAGCTGGCGGTGCTCACCGTGTTCAACATGCTGTTCTGGCACACGCTGATCATCTTGGCGGTGCAGTCGCTCTCCAGCGGGCGGGCCGCGATTTTGGGCTACACCATGCCAATTTTCTCGGCGGTGCTGGGGGCTGTCTGGTTTGGCCAGCGGTTGGCTGGGCGGGCCTGGCTGGGTGTGGCCGCTGCCGCGCTGGGTGTGTTGTTGCTGCTGTGGCACGAGATCACCGCGCTATCAGGCCGCCCGCAGGGCGTGGTCATGATGCTGGTGGGCGCGGCTGGCTGGGCGGTGGGCACGCAAATGATGCGCCGCACCAACATTCCCGCGCCCACGCTGGCGCTGGCGTTCTGGATGACGCTGCTGACCGCCATCTGGATGACCACGCTCTCGTTGCTCTTTGAGCAGCAGCGCTGGAGCTGGCCCAGCGCGCCGGTGTGGGGCGCGATCGTCTACAACGCGTTGGGCGTTTTTGCGTTTGCGCAGGTGGTGTGGCTGATGCTCGCGCGCGACTTGCCACCGATCGCCTCCACCCTGTCGGTCATGTTCATCCCGGTAGTCGGCGTGTTCAGCGGCGCTGTGTGGCTGAGCGAGACGCTGCACTGGCAGGACTGGGCGGCTGTGGCGCTGGTGGTGCTGGCCATTGCGACCGTGTTGTGGCCCCCACGCTCCGCCACGGCGCGGATCGCTGCCCCCCAGGGGCACAAGCACTGACCTGAACACGTTGTGCCGCTGCACCCATGCGTGAAACCCCCCATTGGCGCACAGGTCCTGAGGGGGCTGTAGACCGAAGCCCCAAGCCCGCTTGCGCCAGGCTTGGGCGGGACGCGGCGTTACAGGCTGCGACCGTGACGTGCCCTGAACAGGCGTGGCCCTCGTAGCAGCGGGTCCACTCACATGAGGTGCGGGCCGATCAGCTTCGCAATTTCGAACATCGTCACCTGCGGTTTGCCGAACACGGCTTGCAGCTTGGCGTCGGCGTTGATCTTGCGTTTGTCGGCTGCGTCTTGCAGGCCTTGCGCCTTGATGTAATCCCACAGTTTTTTGGTCACTTCCGGGCGCGACACCAGTCCTTCGCCGATCACGGCGACCAGAGCAGCACTCGGTTGTTTGCCGCTGGCGGCGGTGGTCTTGCGCGGGGCCTTCGGCGCAGCTGTTTTCTTAGCAGCGGCAGCTTTCTTGGCTGGGGCGGCTTTTTTCACCGCCGCTGTTTTGGCAGGTGCCCCCGCAGCGGTTTTGCGTGGTGGGAACTTGCTGGTGCGCGGCTCGAATTCGAAGTTCACCTTGCCCGCCTCTTTGTCCCAGGCCAAGAAAGCCTTGAAGGCGCGGCGGGTGCGCATGGAGACGAACTTGTCGAGCAGGTCGGTTTTGCCGGTTGCCAGCAGCTTGCTCATCTGCTCACGCGCCACCGGCTGCTGCAAGATGATCTTGCCGCTCTTGAAGTCGCAGCTGGGCGTGGGCTGTGCCTCGGTCGGCACCGACTTGCTGCAGACAAAGTTGCTGCCGTGGTCGAACACCGCGCCGCCGCACTTGGGGCAGGCGCCCAGTGACTCTGCGCCGCTGAAATCCACCAGTTCGCCACTCTCTTCGTTTTTCTTGTCATCGCCGAAGTCGAATTCGAGCTTCCAGTTCTTGTCTTCCTCGTTGAACTTGATCACGATCTCGGCCACGAACGGCCAGCCCGCCTTGGAGCGGAAGCCCTCCAACGGGCCGACGTGTTTGGTCGCTAACAGGGTTTCGGCTTCCTCTGGCTCGAAGGTGCGGCCGGCCGGTGATTTGCCAAACGAGAAGCCGCAGCCGTCGCTGTTGCCGTCCGCGCCTGTGCAGCCATAGCGCCGATAATTTTCTTTCACCACGCCGCCGCAGTTGGGGCAGGGCGCGGCCAGGGTGGCGTAGTGCCCGGGGATGGTGTCGCGGTCGTATTCCTTGGCTTTTCTCACCATGCGCTCGGTCATGGTGGCGATGTCGGCCATGAAGGCGGCACGGCTGAGCTTGCCCTGCTCCATTTGCGCCAGTTTGTGCTCCCATTCGCCGGTGAGTTCGGCCTTGGACAGCTCCTCCACGCCCAGGCCGCGCAGCAGCGTCATGAGCTGAAACGCCTTGGCGGTGGGAATCATTTCCCGGCCTTCGCGCAGCATGTATTTTTCGGTCAGCAGGCCCTCGATGGTGGCCGCGCGGGTGGCCGGTGTGCCCAGGCCTTTTTCCTGCATGGCGAGTCGCAGCTCGTCGTCGTCCACCAGTTTGCCAGCGCCTTCCATGGCGCCCAGCAGCGTGGCTTCCGAGTAACGCGCAGGCGGCTTGGTTTTCAGCGCCTTGGGCTCCACGCTCTCGGCGCGCACCGCCTCGCCCTCGCGCACCGGCACCAGGTTCTGGCCCTTGTCGCCTTCTTTCGCATCGGTCACGTCTTCGGCCGCTTCCTTGCCGTAAACCGCCATCCAGCCCGGCTTGACCAGCACCTTGCCCTCGGTCTTGAAGTGGTGCCCGACCGAACGGGTGATGCGGGTGGTCACCATGAACTCGGCACTGGGGAAAAACACCGCCAAGAAGCGCCGCACCACCAAGTCGTAAAGTTTTTGCTCGGCATCGCTCAAACCGCTGGGCGCCTGCAGCGTCGGGATGATGGCGAAGTGATCTGAGACCTTGCTGTTGTCAAACACCCGCTTGCTTGGGCGGATGTAGCCGTTGTTGAGCGCAGTCAGCGCGTGCGGCGCGAGGTGCTTCATGCCGCTGTCGGCCAGCATCTCGAAGGTCTGCTTCACCGTGGCCAAATAGTCTTCGGGCAGGGCGCGCGAATCGGTGCGCGGGTAAGTCAGCGCCTTGTGGCGCTCGTACAGACTTTGCGCGAGCTGCAGCGTGGTCTTGGCCGAGAAGCCGAAGCGGCCGTTGGCCTCGCGCTGCAGGCTGGTCAGGTCGTACAGCAGGCCGCTGGCCTGGCTGGTGGGCTTGCTCTCTTCTTTGACGCTGCAAGCCTTGCCGCGCACCGCCTCGGCAATCGCCACCGCTTCTCGCTGGTTCCAGACGCGGTCGGCCCGGAGCTCGGGGTCGGCGTCGTCGCCAGCGGGCTTCTTGAAGTTGGGGTCAAACCACTTGCCTGGGTACTCACCAGCCTCGGCCAGAAATGCACCGTGGATTTCCCAGTAGTCGCGGCTGCGGTGGGCGCGAATTTTTTCTTCACGCTCGACCACGAGGGACAGCGTGGGCGTTTGCACCCGGCCCACCGTGGTGAGAAAGAAGCCACCGTCGCGCGAGTTGAACGCGGTCATGGCGCGGGTGCCGTTGATCCCGACCATCCAGTCGGCCTCAGAGCGGCTGCGCGCCGCGTCGGCCAGGCCACGCATCTGCTCGTCGCTGCGCAGATGCTCAAAGCCGTCGCGGATGGCGGCTGGCGTCATGGAGCGCAGCCACAACCGCTCCACCGGTTTGCCCAGGCCTTGGTACGCGCCATTTTTGAAGCCGCCCGCGAACTGCTCGATCAGACGAAAGATCAGCTCACCCTCGCGGCCCGCGTCGCAGGCGTTGATGAGCTGGCCCACGTCTTTGCGCTTGGCGAGTCTGACCACGGCTGAGAGGCGCGACTTGGTTTTGTCGATCGGCTTCAAGTCGAAATAGGGCGGCAGCACCGGCAGGTGGGCAAAGCTCCACTTGCCGCGCTTGACATCGAATTCTTCGGGCGCGGCGATCTCCACCAGGTGGCCCACGGCGGAGGTGACCACGTACTGCTCGTTCTCGAAGTGGTCATCGAACTTGTCGAACTTGCCGGCCACGGGCGTGAGCGCTCGCACGATGTCTTGCATCACCGAAGGCTTTTCGGCAATGACCAGCGTTTTGGCAGAACCTTGATTTTTCATCTCTACAATCCGTTGAATCGCGCGTGTGTACACGCGCACAGGGGCGCGCACACCCACGTGCGCACCTGCATGAAACAACCTTACCAAAATTTCCCCCCGTGAAAAAAAGCCCCCGCCCGGCGTCGGCTCGCCCGTCCGCCGCTGCCCCTGCCGCCAGTGGGCGCCGCATCCAGACGCGGCGCTCGGGTGTGCATGGCAAGGGGGTGTATGCGGTGGTCGACCTGGCCGAGGGCGAGACGCTGATCGAGTACCTGGGCGAGGTGATCGGCTGGGACGAGGCGCTGCGCCGCCACCCACACGACCCCGCCGACCCCCACCACACCTTCTATTTCCACATCGACGAAGAGCATGTGATCGACGCCAAGGTCGGCGGCAATTCTTCGCGCTGGATCAACCACAGCTGTGCGCCCAACTGTGAGTCCGAAGTGGACGCGGGCCGCGTGTTCGTTCGCGCCCTGCGCAACATCCCGGCTGGTGAGGAGCTGTTTTACGACTACGGTCTGGTGATCGACGAGCCCCACACGCCCGAGCTGCTGGCGCAGTACCCCTGCTGGTGCGGCGCCAAGGCCTGCCGCGGCACGCTGCTGGCGCCGCAGAAAAAGAAGGCGTCACGCAAGCTGCGCAAGACCACACCGCAAGCCAAGGGCAAGCAGACCGCTGCGGTCTGAGCCCAACGCGTTTTGCCCATGCACAGCAGCAGTCCCCTCAGCCCGCACCTTGAAGGCCTCTGGCAGGCGATCGAGCCCCTGCTGCCGGGCTTCACGGTGGAGCTGTTGCCCAGCGTGGACTCGACCAACAGCGAACTCATGCGCCGCGCGCGCGCCGGGTCCATGGAGCCAGTCCTGCTGGCCACTGATGCGCAAACCGCTGGCCGTGGGCGCATGGGCAAGGGCTGGCACAGCCAAGCCGGCCAATCGCTCACCTTTTCGCTGGCATTGCCGATGGTGCCAGCGCATTGGTCGGGCTTGTCACTGGCGGTGGGCGTGAGCCTAGCCGAGAGCCTGCACCCCGAAGTGCGTCTCAAGTGGCCGAACGACCTGTGGCTGCACGGGCGCAAGCTCGGCGGCATTTTGGTGGAAGCCGCGCACCAAGGCGAAAGCGGGCAGCAGCCTCGCATGGTGGTGATTGGCGTGGGCATCAACATCGCCCGGCCCGAAGCCGCCGCCGTGGCCGCCGCCAGCGACACGCCACCACCGGTGCCCGCTGCCGGCTTGGCGGAGATCTGTGTGGGCCAGACCGCTGGCGAAACGCTGGCTGCGGTGGTGCCAGCGCTGGTGCGCGATGTGCTCCAGTTTGAAGCCAAAGGTTTTGCTGTCTTTGCGCAACGCTTCCAAGCGCGTGACGCTTTGCAGGGGCGGATGGTCACGCTCTCCGATGGCAGCCACGGGCGCGCTGACGGCGTGGACACCACCGGTGCCCTGAGGGTGCAGACAGATGCGGGTTGCCGTGTGGTCAGCAGCGCAGAAGTGAGCGTTCGCCCATGCTGAGATGGGTCATCGCGCTGCTGCTGCTCGCCAACGCGGGCTATTTCCTCTGGACCCAGGGCCACTTGGCACCGCTGGGCCTGGCGCCGAAGATGGAGCGCGAGCCCGAGCGGTTGCAAGGGCAAATTCGGCCTGAGGCGCAGCGCCTGCTTGATGCGCCACGCGACGGGCTGCCCACGCCTGCGCCCCCACCCGTGCAAGCCCCAGCCAGCCTTTCCGACATGCCCAACGACGAAGCGCCAGCCACGCCACAGCCAGCGCCTGCGCCAGAACCAACCGCTGCGACACTCGAACCCACATCGGTCCCTGTGTCAGCCCCGGTCACGGTTGCGCAGCCCACCGCCACCGCCGAGCCCGCGCGCGCTTGCTGGCAGGCTGGCGCGTTCACCGAAGCGCAGGCCAAGCGCTTGCGCGTGGTGCTGTACGAGCTGGGCTTGGCCCCCAGCAGCGGCTGGCAGCTGGTGGAGAGCCGCAGCAGGGGCCGCTGGATTGTCTACATGGGTCGCTACGACAACGCCGAGCAGTTGGAGCGCAAGAAGGTTGAGCTGCGCGCGCTCAAGGTGGATTTTCGAGCTGTCTCGGCGCCCGGTTTTGCACCCGGCCTCGCGCTCGGCACCTTCTCCAGCGAAGACGCTGCAAAGCAGGCATTGCAAAAGGCGGTGCGCGACGGCGTTCGCACCGCGCGCGTGGCGCAGGAACGCGCCGAATCCGTCAGCTTCACGCTGCGCCTGCCCGCTGCCACGCCAGCCCAGCGAACCGATGTGGCCAGCCTGGGCGAGCCGCTGGCTGGCAAAAAACTGCAGGCCTGCGACTGATTTGCGTGCCGCGTCTGCGGTGCGCTATCGCCAGAGACGGTGCTGGCAATCTGCTGAGTCAGGCCCTGTGACACCGTGGGGCAAGCCATGCTGGCCGCGAAGCGCGGCGGGGGTGGATCGGCCCTCCGGCGCGAAATGTATCAACCCAGAACGCCGTCGATCCGGCTATGCCGGTCGACCAGCGTTTCCCCCTTGAGGGGGTCGTGCGAAGCGCGGCGGGGGTGGATCAAGCCACCACGCGCACCATCTCCAGGCACTTGTTTGAGTAGCCCCATTCGTTGTCGTACCAGGCGATCACTTTCACGAAGGTGCTGTCCAGTGCGATGCCGGCGTCTGCGTCGAACACGCTGGTGCAGGTCTCGCCGCGGAAGTCGGTTGCCACGACTTTGTCGGTGGTGTAGCCGAGTACGCCCTTCATGGCGCCTTCGCTTTGCGCTTTCATCTCGGCGCAGATTTCGGCGTAGCTGGCTGGCTTCTCGAGTTCGACCACCAGGTCGACCACCGACACATCGGAGGTCGGCACGCGGAAACTCATGCCAGTCAGCTTTTTGTTGAGCTCGGGAATCACCACGCCCACCGCTTTGGCCGCGCCGGTGCTCGATGGAATGATGTTTTCCAGAATGCCGCGGCCGCCGCGCCAGTCTTTGTTGCTCGGGCCATCCACCGTTTTTTGTGTGGCGGTGGCCGCGTGCACCGTGGTCATCAGCCCGCGCTTGATGCCCCATTTGTCGTTCAGCACCTTGGCAATAGGCGCCAGGCAGTTGGTGGTGCACGAGGCGTTGGAGATGATGGCTTGGCCGGCATAGGTTTTGTCGTTCACCCCAAACACGAACATGGGCGTGTCGTCTTTGGATGGCGCCGACAGGATGACCTTTTTAGCGCCTGCATCCAGGTGCTTTTGGGCTGTAACCTTGTCAAGAAACAGACCGGTGGATTCGATCACGATGTCAGCGCCGACATCGCCCCACTTCAGGTTCGCCGGGTCGCGCTCCTGCGTGAGGCGAATGGTTTTGCCGTTGACCACGAGGTGGCCGTCCACGACTTTCACATCGCCTTTGAAGCGGCCGTGCACCGAGTCGTATTGCAGCATGTAGGCCAGGTAGTCGGGTTCCAGCAGGTCGTTGATAGCGACCACTTCGATATCAGAAAAATTCTGAATCGCGCTGCGCAACACGTTGCGCCCGATGCGGCCAAAGCCGTTGATGCCGATCTTGATGGTCATGTTCGTCTGCTCCTTCAGTTGGTAAAGCTCTTGATCAGGGGGAAGAATTCAGCGCAAGCGGTGGCCCAACCCAGGGCACCGCCGGGCCGGCTTTGCCGCACAGTCAGTACCGCCCCTTGAGGGGGTAGCGCGCAGCGCTGCGGGGGTGGGTCATTTCGCCAGCACGGTGCGCACTGTGTCGGCCACGTTCTCAGGCGTGAAACCGAAGTGTTTGAACAGCACCGGCGCGGGCGCAGATTCGCCATAGGTGTCAAGGCCAACCACCGCCGCCACACCGTATTTCCACCAGCCGTCGGTGGAGCCCATTTCCACCGCAATGCGCGGCAGGCCTTTGGGCAATACGCTGACTTTGTACCCTGCGTCCTGGCGGTCAAAGGTGGTGGTGCTGGGCATGGAGACCACGCGAACCGCAATTTTGAATTCCTTGGCCAGCAGCTCCTGCGCCTTGAGCGCGAGCTGCACTTCGGAGCCGGTGGCGATGATGATGGCCTGGGCTTTTTTCTTCATGCCCACATCGGCCGGCTCGGCCAGCACATAGGCGCCGCGGCTGATGTCGCCCAGGTTGTCTTTTGGCGCATACGGCAGGTTCTGGCGGCTCAGCAGCAGCGCCGTGGGGCGGCTGGCGTTTTGCAGCGCCATGGCCCAGGCCACGGCGGTCTCGGCGGTATCGCCCGGACGCCAGACATCAAGGTTGGGGATCAGGCGCAGGCTGGCGGCGTGTTCGACCGACTGGTGCGTGGGGCCGTCTTCGCCCAGGCCGATGGAGTCGTGGGTGAATACATGGATCACGCGCTGCTTCATCAGCGCGGCCATGCGGATGGCGTTGCGGCTGTAGTCGGAGAAGGTAAGGAAGGTGCCGCCGTAGGGGATGTAGCCGCCGTGCAGTGCCACGCCGTTCATGATGGCCGCCATGCCGAATTCGCGCACGCCGTAGTTGATGTGGCGGCCGATCTGGCCCTCGGGCGTTTTCACCACATCGCCCGCCATGTCAAAGCGCAGCGGGGGCGTGCTCTTGGTGTTGGTGAGGTTGGAGCCAGTCAGGTCGGCGGAACCGCCGAGCATTTCGGGCAGCGCGGCGGTCAAGGCTTCGAGTGCGATCTGGCTTGCCTTGCGACTGGCCACCGTCTCGGCCTTGCTGTGGGCGTCCACCACGGTGTCGAAGGCGAGTTGGTTGAAGCCCTTGGGCAGCTCGCCTTTCATGCGGCGAACGAACTCTTTGGCTTCGGTGGGGTAGGCCTTTTTGTAGGCAGCGAAGACCTCGTTCCATGACGCCTCCTGCGCTTTGCCAGGGGCTTTGGCATCCCACGCGGCGTAAACGTCTTTCGGGATCTTGAACGGTGCGTGAGGCCAGCCCAGGGCTTCGCGGGTCAAGGCAATTTCTTCCGCACCCAGCGGCTCGCCGTGGGCCTTGGCGGTGTCGGCACGGTTCGGGCTGCCCTTGCCGATGTGGGTTTTGCAGATCACCAGCGTGGGGGCGTCGGCTTTGTTTTTCGCGTCGGCAATCGCGCGGTCCACCGCATCCACATCGTGGCCGTCGATCGGCCCGATCACGTTCCAGCCATAGGAAGCGAAACGCAGCGCGTTGTTGTCGATGAACCAGGGCGTCACCTTGCCATCGATCGAAATGCCGTTGTCGTCGTACAGCGCGACCAGCTTGTTGAGCTTCCAGGCGCCGGCCAGCGCGCAGGCCTCGTGGCTGATGCCTTCCATCAGGCAGCCGTCACCCAGGAACACGTAGGTGTGGTGGTCCACTATTGCGTGATCTGGGCGGTTGAACTCGGACGCCAGCAGCTTCTCGGCCAGCGCCATGCCCACCGCGTTGGCGAGACCCTGGCCCAGCGGGCCGGTGGTGGTTTCCACGCCCGGCGTGTGGCCGACTTCGGGGTGGCCAGCTGTCTTGCTGCCGAGCTGGCGGAAGTTTTTCAGTTCATTGATCGGCAGCTTGTAGCCCGTGAGGTGCAGCAGCGCGTAGATCAGCATTGAGCCGTGGCCGTTGGACAGTACAAAGCGGTCGCGGTTGGCCCAGGCCGGGTTGCTCGGGTTGTGGCGCAGGTGCCGGCCCCACAGGGCAACCGCCATGTCGGCCATGCCCATTGGCGCGCCTGGGTGGCCGGAGTTGGCGGCCTGCACCGCGTCCATGGCGAGGGCGCGGATGGCGTTGGCCTGGGTTTGGGGCGTGACGGCAGTGGCCGCTAGAACGACGGGGGAGGTGGCTTCGGACATGGGGGGAGGACTGGAGGTTGCGGCGGTGCGCGAAGCTTTCCATTTTACCGACCCGTCCACACGGCCTTGAAACGGATTCCGGTCGCGCTGACCAGCGAAGAGCGAATGCAGGGCGTAGCCAGGAATGCGGCATACACAAGCAGTGGCTGGCGCGGCCGATATAGTGACGGTTTAGTCGCATGCCCGGCCACACCACCACTGCACTCACCATGTCCCCACCGCAGAACTCCGACACAGCCGCCATGGTGCTGGCGGCCGGTCGTGGCAACCGCATGCGCCCGCTGACCGATCACACGCCCAAACCCTTGCTGCCCGTGCATGGCAAGCCGCTGATGCTGTGGCCCATGGATGCGCTGCAGGCATCCGGGTTTCACCGCGTCTTGGTCAACACCGCTTGGCTCGGCGAGCAGATCGCCGAGCGGCTGGGCGCCTGGGCGGCGGAGCAGGCGCAGGCCGAGCTGGTGTGGTCGCACGAGGAAGAAGACTTCGGCTACGCGTTGGAGACCGCTGGCGGCATCGCGCGCGCGCTGCCCTCGCTGGGCGAGGTGTTTTGGGTTCTGGCTGGTGATGTTTACGCACCCGATTTCACCTTCACCCAAGCCAGTGTCGACCGCTTCGTCGCCAGCGGCTTGCTGGCCCACATCTGGCTGGTGCCCAACCCTCCGCACAACCTGCGGGGTGATTTTGGTTTGAGCTCCGAGGGCCTGGCCCTGAACCAGACCGACGGCGAGCGCTTCACTTACAGCACCATTGGCCTGTACCGACGCGCGCTGTTCGAGGCACCCTGGTGTGAAATTCTTCCCGGCAACCCGCAAGGCACGGCTGCGCCGCTGGCCCCGCTGCTGCGCGCTGCGATGGACACAGCGCAGGTGAGCGCGGAGGTGTACAGCGGACGCTGGACCGATGTCGGTACGCCCGAGCGACTTGAAGAACTCAACCATTCCCCCGCACCGCCTGAGGCGTTACCCGCCTAAAGGGGCGCAGCCTGCGGCCAACCTGAGTCTGTTGACGGGCGGTGCACTGGCTGCTCTGAGCACCGCAGCACTGCAAACCTGTTTCGCAGCAAGCACCACCCAAAACCCGGAGAATGAACCGCATGGATGCCAACACCTCTTTTTCCCTCTACGCCGAGCGCCGCGCGCGCCTGGCCTCGCAACTCGGCCCGGGTGGCATCGCCATCGTGCCGACCGCGCCCGAGCGCACCCGAAATCGCGACAGCGATTACCTGTTTCGCTTCGACAGCTACTTCTATTACCTCACCGGCTTCACCGAGCCCAACGCTTGGCTGGTGATCACCGCCGAGGGCGAGAGCACGCTGTTTTGCAACCCCAAAGATCTGGAGCGCGAAGTCTGGGACGGTCGCCGCCTCGGGCCCGAAGCGGCACCGGGCGCGCTCGGTGTGCAGCAGGCGCATTCGGTGCAGACGCTCGACGCCCAGCTGCCGAAGCTGCTGGAGAACCGGCGCACCGTTTGGTATCCGTTTGCGATCCACGCCGGGCTTGAAGGCCGGGTTGATGGCTGGCTGCAAAAGGTGCGTTCCCGCGTGCGCTACGGCGCCCTGTGCCCCGACGCGCAGCGCGACCTGTGCAGCCTGCTCGACGAGATGCGGCTGGTGAAAGACGCACACGAGATCGCCACCATGAAACGCGCCGCGCAGATCAGCGCGCAGGCCCACATTCGCGCCATGCAGCGCAGCGCGGCCATGATCCGCGCAGGCCTTGACGTGCGCGAGTACCACCTCGACGCCGAGTTGTTGCACGAATTTCGCCAGCATGGCTCGCAGTACCCGGCCTACGGCAGCATCGTCGCCGCTGGCGCCAACGCCTGCGTGCTGCACTACCGAGCCGACAACGCGCCGGTGAAAAGCGGTGATCTGGTGCTGATCGACGCCGGCTGCGAGCTCGACGGCTATGCGTCAGACATCACCCGCACCTTCCCCGCCAACGGCAAGTTCACCGGCCCGCAGCGCGATCTCTACAACCTGGTGCTCGCCAGCCAAGACGCCGCAGTCGCTGCCACCAAACCCGGCGCGCGCTTCATCGACCCGCACGAGGCCACCGTGCGCGTGTTGGCGCAAGGCATGCTCGATTTGGGCCTGCTCGACAAAAACGCCGTCGGCCAGCTGGACGACGTGATCGAGCAGCGCCACTACTTCCGCCACTACATGCACCGCACTGGCCATTGGATCGGCTTGGACGTGCACGACTGCGGTAGCTATGTGGAGCCGACCGAGGTGGGCACGGTGAGCGAGCGCAAGGACCCGCTCTCGGGCGAAACCATCAAAGACCGGCCCAGCCGCATGCTGCGCCCAGGCATGGTGCTGACCATCGAGCCCGGTCTGTATGTGAGCCCGGCGGCCGATGTGCCCGAGCACTTCTGGAACACCGGTATTCGCATCGAAGACGACGCGGTGGTCACTGAGTCCGGCTGCGAACTGATCAGCCGCGGCGTGCCGGTGAAAGCCGACGAGATCGAAGCGCTGATGCGCGGCTGAACCGCATCGATCGGCGTCAAACCACTTTGCGCATCGTCAGCGTCAACATTGGCTCGGCCCGACGCTTGCGGGTTGGCGAGCGCAGCGTGCTGAGTGCCAACGGCAAGCGAGCGGTGGCTGGTTCGGTGACGATAAAGCCACTTGGGCTGACGGGCGACGAACAGGCCGACCCGACTGTGCACGGCGGCCTGGCCAAGGCGGTCTATGCCTACCCGGTGGAACACCTGCCGTTTTGGACCGAGCAGCGACGCAGCCACGGGGTGAGCCTGTTCGACGAGACGCTGGGGCCGGGCTTCATGGGCGAGAACCTGAGCATCGAAGGCCTGCTGGAAGACCAGGTGTGGATCGGCGATGAGCTGGGGCGGCCCGACTGTGTGCTGCGCGTGACCGCACCGCGCGAGCCCTGCTTCAAGTTCAATGCGGTCATGGGCCTGAACACCGCTGGGCGCTTGATGATGCAACAGGGTTGCCCCGGTTTTTATCTCGCGGTGGCGCAGCCCGGCAGCATCGACGCCGGGCAAACCTTCTGCCTGCGACCTGGCCAGCGCGGGCTCAGCGTGCGCGAGGCGTTCGCGGCCAAGCGGGTCAAGCACCTGCGCTGATCAATCCTTCAACACAGGCCAAGCAAACGGGCCAGGTTCTTCTGTGCTGCCCCAAGCGCTCAAGCCGTTCATCTTGGGCCATGCACGCTGCGGTCCACGCCGATGAACTTCCCTGTCCGCAACACGCAGAGTCGGCACAATGCGCGTTGCTCGTCATTTTTTCCAACGCTCAGGAGGAGCCCCATGTCCATTTTCGATTCCATCAAGAAGTCCGTCACCAGTGCCGCCAATTCCATGAATTCGGAGTTGAAGAAATTCCGTTCCAAGGATCTGCTGCAAGCCATCGTGGCGGGCTCGACCATGATTGCTTATGCCGATGGCGCGGTGAGTGCCGAGGAGAAGCAAAAATTGCTGGGCTATGTGCGCAGCTCCGAGCAACTGAGTGTGTTTGAGTCGGACAAGGTGATGGAGTCCTTCACGCAGTACCTGTCGCGCTTTGAATTCGATGCCACCATCGCAGCGGGCGAGGCGCTGCAAAAAATCGCCGCTTTCCGGGGCAAGCCCGAGGCCGAGCTGATCGTGCGCGTGTGCCTGGCCATTGCCAAGGCCGATGGCAACATCGACCCCAAGGAGCAGCAGGCGCTGGGTCAGATTTGCCAGAGCCTGGGTCTGGACGTTAAAAACTTCCTCTGATGCGTCAAGCAGACCGCAGGCTTTTCAACTTGGGTCGGGGGCGTTTATGACGCACACCCGTCTTGGTCAGCCCGCCAATGCGCAACAGTGCAAAAATGGGTGACGAAAGGAAACGCTCAAATGTCTTTGTACCGATTCAAATCAAGAGAGACTGGTGACCTGGTGATGTTGGAGCCGCATGGCAAACACATTCTGGAGATCATCGGAAAAGACCCTGCTGCCGCAGGCGTGATCCTGTCGCAGCAAATGCCTGCCGCTGAGCAAGCGCTGCGCGATGCGGTGGTGCTGGAAGAGGCCGATCAGCAACGGCAACGCGAAGAGGCTCAGGCGAAAGGCGATCCACCGCCTGAGTTCGACCCGGTCGGCTTGCGGCTGCGCAGCGCGCCCTTCATCGAAATGATGCAGCGCTGCGGGCAGGCCGGCGTCGAGATGGTCTGGGGCGTCTGAAAACGCCGCTTCAAGCGGGTGATCCCGAGGCCGCCTTGGCCTCGGACCTGCCCGGCCATCAAGGGCCGAAGATGGCATTGGGCAAGGCCAGGGTGATCGCTGGGATGTAGGTGATCATCACCAAGAACACCAGCAGCACCGACAGCCATGGCAGCGCAGCCCGCGTGACCTGCATCAGGGTCATCTTGGTCACCCCGGCGGTGACGAACAGGTTGAGCCCCACCGGTGGGGTCACCATGCCAATCTCCATGTTCACCACCATGATCACGCCCAGGTGAATCGGGTCGATGCCCAGTTGCGAGGCAATGGGGAACAGGATAGGTGCCAGGATCAGGATCACGCCGGTGGGCTCCATGAAGGCGCCGGCCACCAGCAGCAGGACGTTGACAACGATCAGGAACATCCAGGGCTCCATACCCACCGCCAGGATGTGCTCGGCGATCGTCTGCGGGATGCGCTCGGTGGTGAGCACATGGGCAAACAGCAGTGCGTTGGCCACGATGAACATCAGCATCACGGTGGTCTTGGAAGACTCCAGGAACACCTCGGGCAGTTGCTTGAAGCCGATGTCGCGGTAGATGACGACCGCCACAAACAAGGCGTAGACGGCAGACACCGCGGCCGCTTCGGTGGGCGTGAACACACCGCCGTAAATGCCGCCCATGATGATGACCAGCAGCGCCAAGCCCCACATGGATTCGCGCAGCGAACTGAGCACCACGCGCAGCGGCGCCTTGGGCGGCGGCGTGAGCTGCAGCTTGCCCGCGCGCCACCACACCGCGGCCATCAGCATGCCGCCCAACAGCAGACCTGGCACCACACCGGCCATGAACAGCCGACCGACCGACACCTCGGTCACAGCGGCGTAAACCACCATCACGATTGAGGGCGGGATCAGAATGCCCAACGTGCCGGCGTTGCAAATCACGCCAGCGGCGAATTCCTTGGTGTAGCCGTTTTTCACCATACCGGCGATCACGATCGAGCCAATCGCCACCACCGTGGCCGGGCTGGAGCCTGAGACCGCCGCGAACAGCATGCAGGCCAGGATCGACGCAATCGCCAGGCCGCCGCGCATGTGGCCGACCGCCGAGATGGCAAACGTCACCATGCGCCGCGCCACGCCACCGGTGGACATCAGGTTGCCCGCCAACACAAAGAACGGGATCGCCAGCAGCGTGTAGTGCTCGCTGGTTTCGAACAGCTTGATCGACATCGACGCCAGCGAGTCCTGCGAGAAAAAGAAGATGGTGATCAGGCTGGACAGGCCCAGGCTGATCGCCACCGGCATGCCCAGGGCCAGAAACACGAACAGGCCGACGAACAGAATCAGTGTGGTCATGCTGCCTCCTCTGCGGCTTTGAGTTTCATCGCATCGGCCGCTTCGTCAGCCAGGTTCAGGCTGGTGCTCTTGCCGGTGATCAGGTTCCACAGGATTTGCAGGAAGCGAAACGCCACCATGGCGTAGCCGATGGGCATCACGATCAGCACTTGCCAGCGCTCAATCGGCATGTCGTCGAACTCAATGCCCACATCCCGCATTTTGCTCACGTACTCGACAGAGCCGGCCATCACAAAGCCCACGTAGACCAGGCACAGCAGCACCACCCCGATGGCGGTGGCGCGGCGCTGGGGCGGGGGCATCAGCTTGACGAGCGCGTCGACACCGATGTGCGAACCCACCCGCACGCCGTAGGAAATGCCCACAAAAATCATGATCGCGAAGCACACCGTGGTGAGCTCCAGGTTCCATGAAAAATTGGTGTTGAAGATGTAGCGGCGCACCACCTGCATGAAGGCCAGCGCGGTCATCGCGAGCAGCATGAGGGACATGATCCACTCTTCGAGTCGGTCCAGAATTTTCAACATGTTGGTTCCTAAAAAAACCCCGGACAGGTCTGGGGTTCAGAGGCTGGTGGGTTTTTCGCGACCTTATTTGTTGGCCTTCTGCGCCGCCTGGATCAGGTCGGCACCGACATCGCCTTCGAACTTCTTCCACACCGATTGCATCGCGGTGCGCCAGGCGGTGAGGTGTTCCTTGCTCATGGGCAGCACCTTGGCTTTGTTGTCGGCGATCACCTTGGAGCGGAACACGGCGTCTTCGTCGTTGGCGACCTTGTTGCCGAATTTGATCGACTCGTTCATGGCTTCGGTCAGGCCTTTGCGCACATCGGCTGGCAGGCCGTCCCACCACTTGGTGTTGGTGATGACCATGTAGTCGAGAACGCCATGGTTGCTCTCCATGATGTAACCCTGCACCTCATGGAATTTCTTGCTGTAAATGTTGGACCACGGGTTCTCCGCACCATCGACCACACCGGTCTGCAGCGCCTGGTACACCTCGGCGAAAGCGAGCTTTTGCGGGTTGGCACCCACGGCCTTGAACTGCGCTTCGAGCACGTCGGAGGCCTGGATGCGGAATTTGAGGCCCTTGGCGTCGCCGGGCATGCCAAGTGGCTTGTTGGCCGAGAATTGCTTCATGCCGTTGTGCAGGTAGCCCAAGCCGGTGATGCCTTTTTTGGTCATCGAAGTCAGCAGCGCCTGGCCTTCCTTGCTGGCCTGGAAACGGTCGACCGCAGCGAGGTCAGTGAACAGGAAGGGCAGGTCAAAAATCTGCAGCTTGGGCGTGTATTTGCCGAACTTGGCAAGCGATGGCGCAATGATCTGCACATCGCCCAACACCAGCGCTTCCATTTCCTTGCCGTCGCCAAACAGCTGGCTGTTGGGGAACACCTGCACCTCGACCTTGCCGGGCAGCTTCTTCTCCGCCAGCTCCTTGAATTTCAAGGCAGCCTGGCCCTTGGGCGTGACGTCGGCCACCACGTGGCTGTATTTGATGACGATGGGCGCGGCGTGGGCGGTGAGGGAAGCGGCAACCAAGGCAGCAGCGAAAACGAGCTTCAATTTCATGGGATGTCTCCAAGTGGGGTTATGGGTTGAACAGCGGACGCAAGCGTAGGCGCCGGGCAAAGCGCTGCCAACTGTGGCGTTCAACAGCAGGGAAAACCCTGCTCGACCCCGACCCCGACCCCGACCCCGATAGCGTCAGCGGCCCAGCGCTTGTTGCATATCACCCAGCCATGCCGGCCCGATGCGCTGGCCCAGTTGCTCGTAGACCGGCTGCACCGCCATGCGCAGGCCCAAGCGCTGCGCCGTTGACAGCGTGTGCACCTGGGTGGTGCCGGCGTGGCGCAGGGCAATCAGCGCCTTGTCGTTCTGCTGGTCGGCGATCTGGTTGCCGTGGGCCAGCGCTTCGCGCAGCGCTTGCGCCAGCAGCCTGCGGTCGGCCTCGGTCAGGCTGTGCCAGAAGCGCTGGCTGGTGATGACCGCATAGCCCAGGTAGGCGTGCTGGGTCAGGCTGAGGTCGGACTGCACCCGATCCATCCGCTGGGTCCAGAAATTGGAGAGTGGGTTTTCAGTGCCCTGCACGATGTGGCGCGCCAATGCGTCGGGCGTCTGGCTGAACGGCAGCGTCACCGGTGTGGCACCGAGCGCGCGCATTTGCGCTGCGATCACCCGCGAGCCCTGCACCCGCATGCGCAGACCCTGGAAGTCGGCTGGCTCTCGCAGTGGCCGATTGGCGCTCATCTGCTTGAACCCGTTGTCCAGATACCCCAGTCCCACCAGCCCTTGGCGCTCCAAGCCAGTCAGCAGGCGCTGGCCCAATGGGCCGTCGGTGAGCCGCCGAACCTCGGCCAGGTTGTCGAACAGAAAAGGCAAATCAAACAGCTCGAACTCGGGAAAGCCGACCCGGCCAAACTTGGACAGTGAGGGCGCCAGCATCTCCACCGCGCCCACCTGTAGCGCCTCAAATTCGTCGCTGTCGCCGTAGAGTTGCGCGTTGGGGTGGATCACCACCCGAATGCGACCGGGGGCGCGCTCGGCCACCAGCTGCGCAAAGCGCTGTACCGCCAGACCCTTGGGCGTGTCCTCGGCCACCACATGGGCGAAGCGGATCGTGAGCTCGGCATGCGCCAGGCCGCTCGCGAGCAGCGCCAGCCCAGCGAGCAGAGGCGCAACCGCGCAGCGCACAGCGCATCGCAGGGCTGGGACCAACAAATGGGCGCATACAGGCATGGGGTGGCTATGCTAGCCCCAGCCGCACTCCGACCGCCCATGAATTCCCATCCCAGCGACACGCCGTTCGATTTCGACCTGCTGCAGCGCCCGGCCGGTGCCGGTGCGGGCCGGGGGCGCCGTGCCACGCTGTGGTTGCTGGGACTGCTGCTGATGCTCGTGGTGGCGGTGGTCAGCTTGGTGATTTATTTGCAGCGCTTCGAGACTGAGGAAGATCTGCGGCGCCAGAGCGCCGACGCGCAGTGGTTGGAGCAGGGCGCCCGTTTCCATTTCCGTCGGCTGGAAGACGATTTGCAGGTTCTCGCGCACCGCACCCGCGAGGCGCCCGGGGGTGAGGCTGGTTTCTCGCTGTCGGTGGTCAACGCCGGGCTGTTGGTACGCGAGCCCGGCGTGGTGCAGGCGCAGGGCTGGTTGCCTGCTCAGCCCGATGCGGCGGCCGACCGGCCGATTGCACGGCAGCTGCTCGCCGACGCGGCAGATCCGGTCAATGCGGAGATGCTGGCGGTGATGCAGGACGTGGCCAGTGGCTTGCGCAGGCCCGCCTACGCAGGCCCGATGCGTGCTGTCGGACCGTCCGGCCAAGCAGACGAGGCGGCGGTGGTCTGGCTGGCGGTGCCGCTGTTTGACGAGGGCCGCTTCTCGGGCAGCTATTTGGCCCGGTTGTCGCTGAAGCAGGCGGTGGACGCTTTTGTGCCGTACTGGTTCAAAGATCAGCATGAGATTCGCCTGTTTGACGAGTTGCAGCGAACGCAGGCGGGCGTGCTCGACGAGCGCAGCCGCCAGGCCGCGCTCGACCTGCCGGGCACCGACTTTGCGCTGCAGGTGCGCAGCACCACCGCCGACGCGCCCACGGTGCCACGGGCATTTTTCTTGGTAGCGTTGGTGTGTCTGTTGGGTATGCTGGGCGCGCTGTATGCGCTGCGTCTGGACTTCCTCAAACGCCAGCGGGTCGAGCTCGCGCTGCAGGCCCAAGTGGCGCTGCGCAGCGCGATAGAAAACGCCGCCACCATCGGGCTGCGCGCTTGGGACCGACAGGGCCGCATTCTTTACGTGAACCGCGCTTTCTGCCGCATGGTGGGATTCGAGCCTGACGAACTGCTTGGGCGCAGCGCGCCCATGCCTTACTGGCCGGCGCACCAAGCAGCCGAACTCGATCTGCTGCACCGCGATGTGATCGCGCAGGGCACCGAAGAGGCGGGCATTGAGGTGCAGTTCCAGCACAAAGCCGGACAGTTGGTGGACGTGCTGATCCACGAGGCGCCGCTCAACAGCGCCGACGGCCAGCCGCTGGGCTGGATGAGCTCGGTGCTCGACATCAGCGAGCGCAAGCGCGCCGAGCGCAGCGCCGCGCGCCAGCAGCAGAAGCTCGAAGCCTCGGGTCGGCTGGTTGCAATGGGCGAGGTGGCGTCCACCCTGGCGCACGAGCTCAACCAGCCACTCGGCGCGCTCAGTGGCTTTGCCAACGGCCTGCTCAACCGCCTGCGCCAGGGGCGGCTGAGCGACGCTGAGCTGATCGGTGTGGTTGAACGCATGGAGCAGCTCTCGGCCAAGTCCGGGCGCATCATCCAGCGCGTCAGTGCGTTTGCGCGCCGACGCGAGATGAGCCGCGAACCGCTGGAGCTTGGGGCGTTTGTGCGCCGGGTGGTTGAGCCGCTGCAGCGGCAACGTCCGTCTGTTTTCCAGGTGGTGCTGCCCGCGCAGCCGCTGTGGATTGAGGGCGATGCGCTGTTGCTGGAGCATGCGTTGCTCAATCTGGTGAGCAACGCCGAGCATTGGGCAGCGCAGGCTTCGCGCCCGCCTCGGGTGCAAGTGGGCGTGACGCACGTGACCAGCGCAGAACAGGGGGTTGAGCTGGAGGTGGCCGACAGCGGGCCGGGTGTGCCAAGCGATCAGCGCGACCAGGTTTTCAACGCCTTCTTCAGCGCCAAAGACGGTGGTATGGGCATGGGCCTGGCGATCTGCCGCTCAGTCGTGGAGGCGCACCACGGCCACATCGAGGTGGGCACATCGACTCCACTCGGCGGTGCCAGTTTTCGGCTGATCCTGCCGCTGATCGCGGGTGTTGGCGCTGCTGAGCAAGACGCGCCCGCCTCTCGCCCTGGCGCTTTGCCCTGGAGCGACCTGCCGGGTACTTAGGCTCACCCTTGCTCATGCCGACGGACAAGCGCCGCGCTGAGGCACACTGCTTTCGGCCGCGAGCCATCGGTGCGCGGCTGTTAGCCGGTGCCGATGCAGCCTGATTTTTGGGTCTGGGACGGCGCCGTCTATCACATCACCGTTCTGCGCGCATGAACCCCACCCGCCCTGCCATCCATGTGGTTGATGACGATCCCGACTTCCGGGACGCGCTGACCTGGCTGTTTGATTCGCGCGGCCACGCGGTGCAGGCCTGGGCGTCAGGGCAGCTGTTTCTCGACGGTGTGCGCCCACAAGGCGGCGCGTGGTCGCCAGCGGTGGTGCTGCTGGACATCCGCATGGAGCCGTTGTCGGGTCTGGCCACTTTCGAGCTGCTCAAGGGCCTGGGTTGTCCCTGGCCGGTGCTGTTTCTCACCGGCCACGGCGATGTGAGCATGGCCGTGCTAGCGGTGAAAAATGGTGCTTGGGATTTTCTGGAAAAGCCGTTCCAGGACAACGAGTTGGTCGACAAGGTCGAGGCCGCGCTGGCACGCATTCAGAGCGACGACGCACGGTTGGAGCAGCGGCTGCGCCAGTCCATGGCCAGCCTGAGCCAGCGCGAGCGCGAGGTGCTTGAGCAGCTGCTGCAAGGCCACTACAACAAAAACATCGCCGACTACCTGGGCATCACACCGCGCACGGTGGAATTTCACCGAGCCAACATTTTCGAAAAGATGGGCGTGCACTCGGCGGTGGAACTTGCGCACCACATGGGGCGTTTTCACCTGAGTTAGAACGCGCTCTGAAAGCCGGGCAGACGTGAACCCGCTTCACAGAGTTCGCAGCGCCTTGAAACAGCTTCTACCTAACGGCGCGCAGTGACTTCGTCCAGAACGCCGCGGAACCGGCTCTGCCGGGCCGCCAGCGGTGTCCCCCCTCGGGGGGAAGCCGCGAAGCGGCGCAGGGGGGCTTACCGATAACTGCGCGCGTCCTCGATCACCTTGCCGTCGTTGGGCAAGCTGCCCGGGCGCACCAGTTGCACCTGCGAGCGCAGCTTGGTCACCTCGCGCACAGCGGCTTCAATCTGCCCGCTCAAACCTTCGGTGTCGGCGCTTGTTTCCACCTGCAGGCACATCTGGTCGTTGGCCATTTCGCCGCTCACCACCAACCGC